>JACXTT010001454.1_pt1 | contig 39315 bp, 34 predicted proteins | sample 9270951 | NCBI WGS metagenome assembly JACXTT01 (sample SAMN15532306, study PRJNA645909) | rock metagenome | isolation source: weathered quartz diorite | place: Puerto Rico | collected 2017-06-21
ATCACGCACATCCTGGACACCGCCAGCCAGTTCGTGTCGCTGTCCGATTCCGACCGCGATGTGAAGAAGGTGCCGCTGCTGCGCGGCAAGAGCGTGTTCAACCTGTTCTTCGAGAACTCCACGCGCACTCGCACCACCTTCGAGATCGCCGCCAAGCGGCTGTCGGCGGACGTGTTGAACCTGAACATCAACGCCTCGTCGACCAGCAAGGGCGAGTCGCTGCTCGATACGATCAACAACCTGTCGGCCATGTCGGCTGACATGTTCGTGGTGCGCCACGCAAGTTCCGGCGCACCGTACCTGATCGCCGAGCACGTCGCGCCGCACGTGCACGTGATCAACGCCGGCGACGGCCGCCATGCGCACCCGACGCAGGGCTTGCTGGATATGTACACCATCCGGCACTTCAAGAAGGACTTCACCCAACTGCGTGTGGCGATCGTCGGCGACATCCTGCACTCGCGCGTGGCGCGTTCAGACATCCACGCGCTGACCACGCTGGGCGTGCCCGAAGTGCGCGCGATCGGTCCGCGCACGCTGCTGCCGTCGGGCCTCGAGCAGATGGGCGTGCGCGTCTTCCACAACATGGAAGAAGGCCTCAAGGGCGTGGACGTGGTCATCATGCTGCGCCTGCAGAACGAACGCATGAGCGGCGCGCTGCTGCCGTCGGCGCAGGAATACTTCAAGGCCTTCGGCCTGACGCCGGAACGCCTGGCGCTGGCCGCGCCCGGCGCCATTGTGATGCACCCGGGGCCGATGAACCGCGGCGTGGAAATCGATTCCGCCGTCGCGGACGGCCCGCAATCGGTGATCCTGAACCAGGTGACGTTCGGCATTGCCGTGCGCATGGCGGTGATGGGGATCGTGGCAGGAAACAGTGACTGACCGCGCGATGCCGACTTCGAGCCAGAACATCCCGAACACGCCAAGCGACACGACAAGCCAAGCTATGAAGATTCACATCCAGGGCGGCCGCCTGATCGACCCGGCCGCGAGCATCGACGCCCAGCAGGACCTCTATATCGCCGCCGGCAAGATCGTCGGCGTTGGCAGCGCGCCGGCGGACTTCACCGCCAACAAGACCATCGATGCCCGCGGCCTGATCGTGTGCCCGGGCCTGGTCGACCTGTCGGCCCGGCTGCGCGAGCCCGGCTACGAATACAAGGCCACGCTCGAATCCGAAGTGGCCGCCGCGGCCGCCGGTGGCGTGACCAGCCTGATCTGCCCGCCTGACACCGACCCCGTGCTCGACGAGCCCGGCCTGGTCGAGATGCTCAAGTTCCGCGCCCGTACGCTGAACCAGACCCACGTCTACCCGCTGGGCGCGCTGACTCAGGGCCTGAAGGGCGAAGTGCTGACCGAGATGAACCAGCTGACCGAAGCCGGCTGCGTCGGCTTCAGCCAGGCCGAGGCGCCGGTGCGCAACACGCAGGTGCTGCTGCGCGCGCTGCAGTACGCGCAGACCTTCGGCTTCACCGTGTGGCTGCGTCCGGAAGACCCGTTCCTCGGCGGCGGCGTGGCCGCGAGCGGCGCGGTGGCGTCGCGCCTGGGGCTGTCGGGCGTGTCGGTAATTGCCGAGACGGTGCGTCTGCATACCATCTTCGAACTGATCCGTTCCAGCGGCGCGCGCGTGCACATTTGCCGCCTGTCGTCGGCCGCGGGGCTGGAACTGATGCGCCAGGCCAAGCGCGAAGGCCTGCCGGTGACGTGCGACGTCAATATCCACCACGTCTCGCTGACCGATGTGGACATCGGCTATTTCAACTCGCAGATGCGTTTCTCGCCGCCGCTGCGCAGCACGCGCGACCGCGATGCCATTGTCGCCGCGCTGGTCGACGGCACCATCGACGCGCTGTGCTCGGACCACACGCCGGTGGATGACGACGAGAAGCTGCTGCCGTTCGCCGAAGCCACGCCTGGCGCCATCGGCCTGGAACTGCTGCTGCCGCTGACGCTGCGCTGGGCCGCCGAGCACAAGGTGCCGCTGCAGGCAGCACTGGCCCGTATCACTTCCGAGCCCGCCCGCGTGGCCGGCCTGAAGGCCGGTACGCTGGCAACGGGCGCCGTCGCCGACATCTGCGTGTTCGATCCGAAGGCGGTCTGGAAGGTTGACCGCCAGTCCATCAAGAGCCAGGGCAAGAACTCCCCGTGGCTCGGTTACGAGATGGAAGGCAAGGTGCGCATGACGCTGGTCGGCGGCCAGATCGTCCACGGCAACCACAATCACCACTGACGCACATGGTCTGGCTGCGCAAGACGGCGCTGGTGCTGCATTTGCTGCGCGGGCTTCTGACCTGCGCGGTGTTGTTTCCATGGCTGGGCGCGCGTTCGCGTGAATGGCATATCCGACGCTGGTCGCGCCGGCTGCTGCGGATCTGCGGCATCGAGCTTGAAATCGCCGGCGAGGTCCCGGCGCATGGCGGCTGCCAGGGCGCGCTCGTGGTTTCCAATCACATTTCGTGGCTGGATATCTACGTTATCCACAGCTGGAGGCCGGTGCGCTTTGTCGCCAAGTCGGAGATTCGCAGCTGGCCGGTAGTTGGCTGGCTGTGCGAGAAGACCGGCACGCTGTTCATTGAACGCGCGCGCAAGCGCGACGCCCATCGCGTACTGCATGACATGACCGATGTGATGCTGCAGGGCGACCTCGTCGGCGTGTTTCCGGAGGGCACGACCACGGACGGAAGCGATGTGCTGCCGTTCCATGCCAACCTGATGCAGGCGCCGATTTCCGGCGGGCTGCCGGTCCTGCCGCTTGGGCTCAGCTATGTGGATGCTGCAACGGGCAAGCCCACTCTGGCGCCGGCTTATATTGGCGATCTGAGCTTGCTCGAGTGCCTGAATGCCGTCCTGCGCGCACCGCGCATCAAGGCCCGCCTGGCGATCGGGCCGATGCTCCATCCCACTTCTGATAGCCGCCGCGAATTGGCGGGTTCCGCGCGCGAAGTGGTCGTTCACCTGGCGCAGGGCGCACATGAGGCTGCCGCATCTGCCGCGGTCCGGCGCAGTCAGGCGAGCACGGAAGTTGCCGGTGCGCCGGCATCGACTGCCACGCGCTGAGCCAGGCCGTCGTCCCCGCTGAGGCGGGGTACGACAGGGTCAGGCGAGCGGGTCACAATATTGCGGGCACTCCACCTGGATAACGGTCCGTGCGGCGGGATCCGGGGCGAGCCGCGCGGCGGTCAACTTGCCACCCCAGACGCAGCCGGTGTCCAGCGCCATGAGGTTCGGGCGCATGACGAGCCCCAGCGTCGACCAGTGGCCGCACACCACGGTGACATCCCCGGTACGACGTCGCGGCACGTCGAACCACGGCATGAAGCTGTCGGGTGCATTGCCCAGTCCTTCCTTGGTCTTGAAGTCCATCACGCCATCGGCGGTGCAGTAGCGCAGCCGGGTCAGGGCGTTGATGATCACGCGGTGGCGCTCGATGCCCCGCAGGCCGTCATGCCAGCGGTCGGCAGCATTGCCGAAGATGTCGGCCAGGAAGCCCTGCCAGTTCGGGCCTTGCAGTTGTTCTTCGACTTCGTGGGCGAGATCGATGACTTGCTCGGCGGACCATTGGGGGAGGACGCCGGCGTGAACCAGGAGGAAACCGTCCTCAAGCAGGGCGAGGGGGCGGTGGCGCAGCCAGGTAAGCAAGGCCTCGCGGTCGGGGGCGCAGAGGATGTCCTGCAGGGTGTCGGACTTGCCGTTCTTGCGCACGCCTGCCGCTGCAGCCAGGGCGTGGATGTCGTGATTGCCCAGCACGGTCTCGGCGCGTACGCCAAGGGAGCGGACGATGCGGAGGGTCTGGAGGGACGCGGGGCCACGGTTGATGAGGTCGCCGACGAGGCGCAGTTTGCTGTCGGGCGGAAGCTTGGCTAGAAGCTGTTCGAAGGAGCCGGCGCATCCTTGGAGGTCGCCGATGGCAAAAAATGATGTTAGAGTCACTTTAAAGTTGCATCCGCGAAGTGGTAGGAAAAAGATGTCGCTATTTGTAGAGAAACGGCCGGTATTCTGCCGGACCGTTACAACAGGCTACAAAAAGACCTCGTCCATCGGCCGGCGAGTCCATACAGTCAGATAGAATACCGCGACTTCTGCAGGTACTTAACGCCCCGCCGTCCACCCGTGAGGACAAGGCGGGCGCTCGGCTGTTGTCGGGTTATCGGAACATATCGAAAGCAGGGAGCAAGTTTTGTCGCACATTTTGGTCACTGGAGGTGCCGGGTTCATTGGTGCCAACTTCGTTCTGGCATGGCTGCGAGACAAGGCGGCTGACGGCGTTGTTAACGTCGACAAGTTGACCTACGCGGGCAACCGCAAGACGCTCGCGTCGCTGGATGACGACGCCCGCCACGTTTTCTCGCAGACCGATATCTGCGACCGCGCGGCGCTGGACAGCCTTTTCGCGACATACAAGCCGCGCGCGGTAGTGCATTTCGCCGCCGAAAGTCATGTTGACCGCTCCATCCACGGTCCCGGTGAGTTCATCCAGACCAATATCGTGGGTACCTTCACGCTGCTGGAGGCCGCTCGCGCTTATTGGAATTCGCTGGAAGAGCCGGCCAAGTCTGCCTTTCGGTTTCTCCATGTTTCCACGGACGAAGTCTTCGGGTCTCTCGAGGAAGACGATCCCCAATTCTCGGAAACCACCCCGTACGCGCCCAACAGCCCGTACTCGGCCTCCAAGGCCGCCTCGGACCACCTTGTCCGTGCTTACCATCACACCTACGGCCTGCCTGTTGTTACGACCAACTGTTCGAATAACTACGGACCGTACCATTTTCCCGAGAAGCTGATCCCGCTGATAATCGCCAACGCGCTGGCCGGCAAGCCGCTGCCGGTGTATGGCGATGGCTTGAATGTGCGTGACTGGCTGTACGTGGGCGATCACTGCGCGGCGATCCGCGAGGTACTGGCCCGCGGCGGGCTCGGCGAAACTTACAACGTCGGCGGCTGGAACGAGAAGACCAACCTCGATGTGGTGCACACTCTCTGCGATCTGCTCGACGACCTCAAGCCGAAGGAGGCCGGGTCCTATCGCGACCAGATTACCTTTATCAAGGATCGCCCGGGACACGACCGCCGCTACGCGATTGATGCTCGCAAGCTGGAGCGTGAACTGGGCTGGAAGCCAGCAGAAACGTTTGAGACCGGGCTGCGCAAAACGGTGCAGTGGTATCTCGACAACCAGGCATGGGTGCAGGACGTGATGTCTGGCGAGTATCGGAACTGGGTGGCGAAGCAATATGCAGCGTAACCACGCGGTGCCCACACTTCTTGTAACAGGTTGCAACGGCCAGGTTGGGTTCGAACTGCGCCGCAGCCTGGCGCCGCTTGGCAATGTGGTGGCGCTGGATCGTTCCGCCTGCGACCTGGCACGTCCCGATGAATTGCGCGCGGTAGTGCGCAAGTACCGTCCGGATGTCATCGTCAATCCGGCGGCCTATACGGCTGTCGACAAGGCGGAGGCCGATGCGGAGCTTGCATTCGCCATCAATGGCACTGCGGTCGGCATCCTGGCGGAAGAGGCAAAGGCGCTGGGTAGTCTCCTCGTGCATTATTCGACAGACTACGTATTCGACGGCACCAAGGACGGCGCTTACGTCGAGACCGATGCGGTCAATCCACAGTCCGTCTATGGCAAGAGCAAGCTGGCTGGCGAGCAGGCCATTGCCGCCGCCGGAGCGCAGGCCCTCGTGCTGCGCACCTGCTGGGTGGCCGGCGCCCATGGTGGCAACTTTGCCAAGACCATGCTGCGCCTGGGCAAGGAACGCGATAGCCTGCGTGTCATTGCGGACCAGTTTGGCGCGCCAACCACGGCGTCGCTAATCGCGGATGTCACCGCTCAGATCGTGGCCCGCCACTGGCTGGGGGGCGATCGTCAGGCCTTTGCCGGGGGCGTCTATCACCTCGCAACGGCTGGCGAAACGACTTGGCACGCCTACGCCACCGAAGTGCTTCGCTATGCGAAAGCGCGTGGCGTAGAACTCAGGGCCGATCCGGAACAAATTGAAGCGATTCCCGCCACAGCGTATCCGCTGCCGGCGCCGCGCCCGTCCAATTCGCGGTTGGATACGACGCGCCTGCAGGAAACCTTCGGCATTCATCTACCGGACTGGAAGCAGGGCGTGCATTTCCTGCTGGATCAGATCCTTCCTTGAGAGTGGTCAATATGCGCAAAGGCATTATCTTGGCCGGAGGCTCCGGCACGAGGCTGTATCCCATCACGCGGTCTGTTTCCAAGCAGCTGCTGCCGGTGTATGACAAGCCGATGATCTACTACCCGCTGTCCACGCTGATGCTGGCGGGGATTCGGGACATCCTGATCATTTCCACGCCTGAGGATACGCCCCGCTTTTCCGACATGCTCGGTGACGGTAGTAAGTGGGGGATCAATCTGCAGTATGCGGTGCAGCCGTCGCCGGATGGGTTGGCGCAGGCGTTCATCATCGGCCGCGATTTTGTAGGCAATGACCCAAGTACGCTGATCCTGGGCGACAACATCTTCCATGGGCACGACCTGGTCAGCCAGCTCACGCGATCCTCAGCCCAGTCCCAAGGCGCAACGGTTTTTGCGTATCACGTGCACGACCCGGAGCGATATGGTGTCGTCGAATTCGACCAGAATTTCCGTGCGCTGTCGTTGGAGGAAAAACCGGTCAAGCCGCGTTCCAACTATGCGGTGACGGGTTTGTACTTCTACGACAATCAGGTCTGCGATATCGCGGCTGACATCAAGCCGTCGGCGCGCGGTGAGCTCGAGATTACCGATGTCAACAAGCAATACCTGTCTCAGGAACAGCTCGACGTCGAGATCATGGGGCGGGGTTATGCCTGGCTGGATACTGGCACGCATGACTCGCTGCTGGAAGCCGCGAGTTTTATCGCTACGTTGCAGAATCGGCAGGGTCTGATGGTGGCGTGTCCGGAGGAAATTGCTTATCGGAGCAAGTGGATCGGCGCTGAGCAACTGATGGCCCTTGCGAAGCCGCTGGCCAAGAATGGATATGGACAATATTTGCAACGTATTGTGGCCGAGCCAATTAAGTAAGCAGGACTGGATTCGACAGATATGAACCTTACAGTTACGCAGACGGCGATTCCCGAGGTACTCATTCTTGAGCCTAAGGTATTTGGAGACGAGCGCGGTTTTTTCCTAGAAAGTTTCAATGCGCGCGACTTTGAGCAAGCTACTGGATTAAAGCGAGAGTTTGTCCAGGACAACCATTCCCGGTCGGCACGCAATGTACTCCGAGGTCTGCATTACCAGATCCAGCATTCCCAAGGCAAGCTGGTTCGGGTGGTCGCCGGCGAAGTCTTTGATGTCGCAGTGGACCTGCGCAAGAGCTCGCCTACCTTCGGTAAATGGGTTGGCGTGACGTTGTCGGCGCAGAACAAGCGGCAACTGTGGGTGCCCGAGGGTTTCGCGCACGGCTTCATCGTAACGTCGGAGTACGCAGAGTTCCTCTATAAGACAACGGACTACTGGTTTCCCGAACACGAGCGCAGTCTGCTGTGGAGCGACCCTGACCTGAATATCCAGTGGCCGAAGAGTGGCACCCCCCTGCTGGCAGCTAAGGATGCGAGCGGCAATCGTCTCGCCGATGCAGACTTGTTCGAGTAAAGGCGGTGAGGATGCCTTTCCAGTCCCTCTTTGGCACAGCTGCTGCTCATGACGCTGAGCTCGGCAGCGGCTTGCATACCGCGACGTGGCCGCTGAATTCGGCGGACTACCGTTGCGGGTGTCTGGCGACCGGCGCATGACCCGGCTGCAAGGTCGGTTGGCCGCAGGTGTTCGCTCACTGGCAAGCCCGTCCGTAGTTGTATTCGAGCGAATTGCGCAAATTGCCGTAACGTTAATCGTGACGCTTATCATTGCCCGCAAGTACGGTGCTGAGTCGTATGGAACGTGGCAAGTTGCGCAGTCGTTCTTCGTTGTCACCTCGGCGCTATGTCTGCTTGTGCCGGGCGAAATATTGCTACCTCGCTTCAAGAATTCGCGAGATTGGCATCAACGTTCAGTCGTCCTGACATCGGCTCTAGTGGTGCGTTGCGGCGCGGTGGTCATTGTGTTTCTGGGATACATCGCTGCTGCGCTGCTGGGCCCTCCGGAATTCTTGGGGGCGATCAGAATCGCGCTGCTGCTGCATGTTTCCGTAGCCATTACGGAGCCAGTCAACGCGTTTTCCGCATGGTATCTGGCACAGTCGAATAATGTGCCCGTCACTGTGCGTCGGTTGATCGGCCTGGCGGTTCGTCTACTGATCTTTGGGGCCTGTGTCGCGGCGATTGCACGGCCCAGCCTTCTTCTGCTGGTGGCTGCTTGGCCGATCGAAGCTGTCGTGGCTGGCCTACTCGTCACGAGAATGTTCCTAGCATCGCACGAGAATTTCGCTTTCCGCATCAGTGCTGCAGAGGTGAAGTCACTGCTGCGTGCAGCCATGCCCGTATGGTGGGGGCTGCTGCTTTATGCACTATTCTTGAAGGCCGACCGGCTATATCTGCCGCACCACATGGATAGTGCGGCATTTGGATTCTATGGTGCAGCTGCCCAGTTGATCGAGACAGCCATTGGAATGGTGGTACTGGTGGTCAACACGCTGGTGCCGAGGCTAATCTACCGTGATGGAAACGGCCATCTCGACCGCAAGATTGCGGGGCTTTTCTTCCTGCTGGTCGGCTTCGCCTGTGCGACTGTTTCCGTGTTTGCGCCTTTGTTGATGCGCACGATTTTTGGCGCCGACTTCTCGATCAGTGCCCCAATACTTGCCTTCGGAATCTGGCTGGCGCTGTTAGCGGGCGCGGAAACGTTGCTGACCGCGATGCTCATCAAGCGTGGCGCCTTTCGCGCCATATTCGCGAAGTGGACAATTGCGACTGCTGTTCAGTACTGCATTCTGGTGACGGCATATCCCGTCGGCGGGCTTTGGGCAGTCTTCGCAGCGTACATCACGGGCTACTCTCTTACGCTTGCTCTCTCAGGCTGTCTGCTAATGACAGGCGACAGGCAGGTCGCGACTGTCTGAGTCAGGCGTTGTTCAAACATTGGGATGCAAGGGTAATCTCCGAATGCGGAAATCTGGAGCGTTGTTCGTCACATACTTGCCGATGGAGGAGCAAGTGAAGCGCATTGCCGCTGCGACTTTGGAGTTCGATCTTGTGGTGGTGGTGGATAACTCCCCTAGCGAGAGAACCTCACAGCAGCAGGGCATTTATGGCAGTGAGATCAGAGTTATTCTGAATGGCAATCGAGGCGGCATCGCAGGTGCTTTCAATCGGGCCGTTGACATGCTATTGGCAGACGGCGCAGAGCATGTGTATTTCTTTGACCAAGACTCGATTATTCCCACCGGATACCGTAAGGGCATGGAACAGGCGTTGGAGACGGCGCCATTGGCATGCCTAGTGGGGCCGCGTATTTACGACGTCAATCTGCGGGCATTCTCGCCTCGTTACGAGGTGTCTCGATGGTGTTACCGGTCAGATGACGTGTCCGGAGAGAGTCATGGCCTGTTACCTTGTTCCTTCCTGATTTCGAGCGGTTCGGTAGGAACGCGTGAAGCTCTATCGAAATGCGGTCCATTTCGCGAGGATTATTTTATTGATGATGTCGATACAGAGTACTGCCTGCGCGCCGGAAGGTTGAAAGTCGGTGTATATCTGAATACGGCGCTAGTGCTGAATCATGCGATCGGAGAACGCGAGGAATATCGTTTCTTCGGTCTGCGGGTGCGTCCGAGTCATCACAGCGCCCTGCGCCGCTACTACCGCTGTCGCAACGGACTTCACCTGAGTACGCGCCAGTTCTTCCGTTCGCCAGCCTTCTTTGTGCACAATCAAAAGCGATTGGCGCATGAGACCCTTGGGGTGGTACTTTACGAAAAGAGAAAGGTGAAAAAGCTGGTTGGCATACTGGTCGGAATCATTGATGGACTTGGTGGCCGACTGGGCGACTTGAGCCAGAAGTCCCCGCGTCTGTATCGCTGGCTTACTTCCTGATCCCCTGAATATCAAGAATTATCATGCAGAGCGTTTCCGCGTCAATCGTTCTCTACAACAATTCCCTTGAACAGGTACGAGCATGCCTCGACTCGCTTAGGGCGGACGCTTCCGTTCACGTAATACTTGTCGATAACTCGGTGCAGCGTGGCCGTTACGACGCACTGTCTACGGACGATGTGGAGATCATCAATTCGCCCGGAAATATCGGCTTTGGCCGTGGTCATAATTTGGCGCTGCCCCGCGTGAAGGAACTCGGCTCAAGCGTTCATCTGGTGGTGAATCCGGATATCGTAGTGCGCCCCGGTTGTGTGCGAGCGTTGGCTGAGTTGTTGTCCAGCAGACCTGAAGTCGCGGTCGCAGCACCGCGGATCGTAGCGCCGGACGGACGTCTTTATCGCTCGTGCAAACTGTTTCCTACCCCATGGAACCTGTTCGCTCGCCGCTTTGCGCCCGGGTTCCTCTATCGCGGCTCGGATGCAAGATATGAGCTGCACGCATTCGAATATGACCGCCCTCTGGAGGCAGCGAGCCTTTCGGGCGCTTTCCTGGCATTTCGGACAAAATCCTTTCTCGCGCTGGAAGGGTTCGATCCACGCTATTTCATGTATCTGGAAGATGTGGATATCTGTCGCCGTGCGTCTCACCTGGGCAAGCTCGTATTCGAACCCACAGCAGTGGTGGAGCACGAGCATGGACAGGGCTCTTACAGATCGTTGCGTCTGCTGAACGAGCATATTCGTTCGGCAATGTTGTATTTCAACCGTTTTGGATGGTTGTGCGACAAGGAGCGCGATGCGCTCAATCGGGCGATGCTCAAGCGTGTCATGTCCGATGCAACCCATCAACATCGCTAATGGTATAGCGAAAGGTTTATGCTCACACTTTCTATTGCCTTCTTGCTGTCATTCGTGATCACGCTGCTTGTGATCCGATATTCGAGCCTTCATGCTCACCTGACAGCGGACTGGGATCTGAATGGCGTCCAGAAGTTTCACGCTCGTCCGGTCCCTCGAATCGGTGGCCTTGGTATTGTGTTGGCGCTTTCGGCGGCCGGAATTGTAGCCTGGATCCGGGACCCCAAGTCGGTTGGGATTCCCTACCTGCTGCTTGTCGTGTGTGTTGCCCCGGCCTTCCTGGCGGGGTTTATCGAAGACCTGACCAAACGAGTCAGTCCGCGCGAGCGACTGATTGCAACGATGGCATCGGCCTTGCTTGCAGTTTATCTGCTCGATGCGCGCATCGAGCGGATCGACATCGGTTTTCTCGATGTCGCATTGGCAATGCCATGGATATCCATAGCCATCACGACCGTCGCTGTAGCCGGACTGGCAAACGCAGTTAACATTATCGACGGCTTCAATGGATTGGCGTCGATGGTTGCGATGATGATGTTCGTGTCGCTTGGCTATGTGGCGTTCCAGGTCGGCGATACGCTCCTTCTGACGCTCGCCTTCGCCATGATTGGCGCGATTCTCGGTTTCTTCATCTGGAATTTCCCTTCCGGCCTCATATTCCTTGGTGATGGCGGTGCCTACATGATTGGCTTTGTCCTGGCCGAATGCAGCATCCTGCTGATCCTCCGGAATCCCCAGGTCTCTGCCTGGTATCCGGTGCTGATGGTGATCTACCCGATCTTTGAAACCCTCTTCTCCATCTATCGTCGCAGAGTCCTGAAGGGGGTTCCGGCGGGTTACCCGGACGGGGTGCATCTGCATACGCTGATCTATCAACGGCTCATGCGGTGGGCGGTAGGCAGTAAGGAAGAACGGCATCGGCTCCGCAGGAACTCGATGACTTCCCCGTATCTTTGGCTGCTAAGTTTGCTGGCGGTCTTGCCCGCAACACTGTTCTGGAATAACAGGACCGTTTTGCTTTCATTCGTGGTGGTATTCATCGCTTCGTATGTCTGGTTGTACTGGCGCATTGTGCGATTCCAGGCGCCGCGATGGATGATTATCAAGAAGTAAGCTATGAGCCGTTCTACTGATGCAGGTACTGAAAACCATAAGATGAGTCAAGTGATTACGTTCGAAGACGGCATCAACTTCGCCCGGCGAAACTCGGTCAGGATAATCGTTTGTGGACTGGTTGGCGCTCTTATCGGGCTTGGTCTGGCGTTTGTCATTCCGAAAGAATGGGAAGCAACGTCCGTTCTGCAGATCGGTCAGCTTGCAAGTGAGTCGGGGCCGCCGGCACCGATTGAGACAACCTCCAGGGCGGTGGAGCGAATCAAGCTCGACCAGTTTCAGGACATCGTTCTGACCCGGCTTGGTTTGCCTCTGGACGTTGGGGCGAATCGGGCAACCGATCTCTTTCGTAATTCGAGCAAAGTCGCGCTGCTTCGTAATGCAGATCTGATTCAGGTTTCCGTCCGCGGGAATTCACCCGAGGAGGCCAAACGCTTTGCCCAGATGTATGGCGAGGAGCTGATTAGCGTGCACGCCGCGCTTGCCAAACCTTCCCTGGATAAGCTGAAAGCAGACTTGGCGGAGGTGAGTGACAGCTTGATCCTGGAGGAAAAGCGCCGTGTCCGACTTGCAACGCTTCTCGAGTCGAGGAATCGGGAAAGCGTTGTGGGCAAGTTCTCGGAGAACGTTCTTCTCAATGATATCGTGAGCAGTAACGACAAGCAGTTGAGGCAGTTGAGGCTACAGAAGAACAGTATCCAGGAAAGGCTGGATCCGGAGCGGACTTTCAACACCAGGGTGTTGGGAAGTGTGGACGTGACCCGTCGTGCTGTATTTCCCAAAAAGAGTGTTTTGGCGATCGCCGGCTTGCTGGCGGGTTTCTTCTTCGCATTTGCGCTTGGGCTTTGGCGTGATAGAAGTATCCAAGTGAGGCAGCCGGAGGCATGACCAGGGAGCGGGCGCCGATGAACTCACGCGGGACATGCCCCTTGCCTTTGGGGAAGAAATGATACCGAATCCCTTTTTGATCTATATCTTCACATTTGCGCTCGCACTTTCTTCGTATTGGCTCGAGTGGTCTGATATCTATCCGCCTTTGTCCGAGGAAGTCTCCCATTTTCTGATAGCGACCTTTGCCATCTCACTTGCACTGGCGCTGCCCCTGATTAACCGCCTGCGGCAGGCAAGGCGAGGAACGTCCGGGATTCCAGGCTGGGTGGTGTGGCCAATGCTGCTTGGCATGCTCGCGGATATCGGCTATGCCGGCGGCATTCCATTCATCATGGTCATGCGAGGTATCGAGTTCGACTACAGTCAGTTCGGTATCCCGACATTCCATGTAGTTCTGTCGACATTTTCCTCGGCTTTCGCAGCAATTCGATTCTCCGATTACGTGGTGACGCGGAACCGGCGTTACTTGGTCGAAGCCCTCATACCCCCCCTCTTTGCCATCGTGACGTTTACGCGCGGCACAGCCATGACGTCGCTGATCACGTTTGGCTTCATCTGGCTGGCGCACCGCGGATTTCCAGGTTTTCGTGCAATGTTTTGCGGTCTGGTTGCCATGCTAGGCGTGCTGTATGTTTTCGGTGTACTGGGCGATATTCGATCCCCGGGCGCCATCGAGGAAGTCGGCCAGCCATCCGCGAAGTTTCGGCAGTCTGAAATCCCGATGCCGTACTTCTGGACATATATCTATGTCTCGTCGCCGCTTGCCAATTTCCAGAATACGGTGGATTCAAATTGGGCAGCAAACGGTAGCGCTACCCAGTTTATCGTGGCTGAGATGTTGCCGGACTTCGTTTCCAAGCGGGTGCTGGATGTCATGGGAGCTGAGCGCGAGGACGTGGCAAGGGTGGCGCCCACCTTGAACGCATCGAGCCTCTACTCCAAGGCATTTCGATACGCCAGCTGGGAAGGACCTGCATGGATGTTCGCGGTGCTCTCCCTGCTTATCATGGTGTACGTCTTCATGACGTGGAGCGGCCCATTTGCAGTTCCAGCACTGTCCATCCTCAACACGCTTGTTTTGCTCTGCATATTTGAAAACATGATCAGCTTCACTGGGATGATCATGCAATTGTTCTGGCCCCTATTGCTGGCGTCATGCTTCCCGCTGAGTGGCGAGGTGATGGGTTCGCTCAATCATCGTTTTGGCGGCAGTGCAGATGGCACAAAGGTGACCGGAAGCTGAGCACAAGCATGTCGGCATGTCTTGTCGCAACCGGTAATGGCATGCGATGCCGGTATACTGCCAGTCAATGCCGGCTATCGGGGAACGACTGCGATGGGAAAATTGGGACGAGGAGTATCTCTGCTTAGAGGTGGCGCGGCAGGTTTGATGGGCCTGCTTGTTATCATCAGTTCCGTTGGCGCTTTTGTCCCAGTCAGCCCATTCATGCCAGAGTCAAATTTGGATGCCTCATGGATGCTCTCGCTGAATGAGGCCGTTGCCACTGGTCTGGTCTTCGGTCGCGATTTGATCTTTACATTCGGGCCGTTTGGAGCGATCTACACCAAGCAATTCCATCCTGCGACGGATACTCTGATGCTCGGCGGAGGGCTCTTGCTGGCCTTGTCCTTTGCATTGGGAGTCATCTCGCTCGCCGCTCGGAAAGGGCGTTGGAGTTACGCTGCTTTGCTATGCCTTGTCCTGACGCAACTCACCCTGCCTGACTCCCTGTTCCTGGCCTTGCCTTTGCTCTTTCTGTTGCAGACGGCGGAGTTTGTGAGCGAGCGGAAGCCGCGGGTTCTTATGAACGTATCGCTTCTAGCGTTGCTCTTGGCACTGGCATTGCTGCCATTGATTAAGGGGACTTTTGCAGGTCTCTCAGTGGTGGCGGTCGGATTGGGTTGCCTGCTGATGTTTTCATGGAGCAGGCAACTCGCAGCTTTGGGCGCTTCCCTCTTCGTTCTCGCGCTGACGGGGTTTTGGATTCTTGCAGGTCAGCCATTGATGGCTTTGCCCAAGTTCTTTATTGCTCAGTCGCCAATCATATCAGGCTATACCGAGGCCATGGCATATGACGGAAACGCAACGGAGGTGTGGGTTTATCTGAGCGCGGCATTTGGGCTTGCTATTGCTTTTTTTGTCGGCTATGCAAGAGAGCGCAAGTGGGCTGGGCTGATTGCGTTTGCCGGCGCGATTGCCACTTTGTTCTTCGGGTTCAAGGCAGGCTTTGTCCGTCACGATGCTCATGCATTCGGTGCTGCCGGACTTCTGATGTTGCTTGCCCTGCAGATTTCGCTTGTCGCCTCGCCAAGAACTGCGCTGGCGGCGTTAGTGATTGGCCTTGCCTGTAGCTTCACCATAGCGCAACATTACTCAAGCCTGTCGTCTTGGGATGCACTCCGGAGAGCGCGGTCCTTTTACCAGGCCATTGGTATTGGCTTGGAAAAGCGGCAGCAGGGTAGGGAGGTGCTCGATCAGGAATTTCAGGGCAGCCTTGAGAAGATCAGGAAAGCAGAACCGCTCCCCCATGTGAAGGGCGGGACGGATATCTACCCAATCGACCAAGCGGTCTTGATTGCTCATCGTCTTCAATGGGCTCCTCGTCCCGTCATTCAGAGTTATTCCGCTTACAACGGTGAACTGGCACGCAAGAATAAGGCCCATCTGGTGGGAAGCGGATCACCGGAGAACATATTCTTCCGCATCGCACCGATTGACTGGAGAATGGCAGCCATGGACGATGGACTAAGCTGGCCTGTTCTTCTTATGCGATATTCCTTCGTGTCCTTCAGCGGGGATATGGCGTTGCTCAGACAGACCGCCGGGCGTACTCAGCCGGGGACGCCGAAACGGCGATTGCTGCTGGAAGGGAAGTTCCCGTTGGGCTCTGAAATGGCGTTGCCGTTGGAGAGCGGGCCACTCTGGGCAGAGCTTGTTGTCGAGCCGAAACTGCTGGGGAAGGCGATGTTTTTGTTTTTCAAGCCGACAGGTCTCAGGATTCAGCTGACCATGGAAGACGGGCGCAAAGTTAGCTATCGCTATATCTCAGCCGTCGGTAAGGCCGGATTCCTGCTGTCGCCTGTCGTTGAAAATACCAGAGACTTCGTTGCCCTCGCATCAAAGTATCGCTCGGAGTACTTCTCCGGACGACGCCCAGTTTCCATGCGCATTGTGGACGAGAGCGGCTCGAGTCTCGTCTGGGACGATACGCTGGCACTGAAGATCTGGGCATTGGAACTGCCGGATCAGCAGGGGGTGGAATCGCTTTTTCTGGATGCGGTCCAAGCCGCATTGCCTAGCCAACTGCCGAGCCCAAACCCAGCGGCCAGCGGGGAATGCAGTATCGATCTGGTCAACAATCAAGGCCCAGGCCCGGGCCGGGTATCCGTAAGAGGCTTGTTGAAGGTCAGCGGATGGGGAATCGTCTCAAGGCGAGAAGGCCTGGCGCCAGAATCGATTGTGCTGGCGCTCTCCGGAGCCGGCGGTTCCGCTTACTACATTCCGGTGACTCGCATGGAGCGCCGCGAAGATGTGAAGATGGCTTTCCACCTTCCAAGGATGGGCGACACCGGATTTTCCGTGAAGGCGGATGTCACAGGATTGAAGGGAGCCTTTTCCCTTAGTGTCCTTCAGATCAGTCAAGGGAAAGTGTTTGGCTGCCAAACGAGACAGCTCATCGATATTGCCCCTGCGCAAAACTGAACTGCGTGCGACGAGTGCGTGTCGGCCTAGCTGAATGAGTACTTCTTGTGTCCGAAGTAACTGGTGACCACGGGCACGGCGACGCCGCACAGATGGGCGATCTCTTTGACGTACGCGGTGATGCCTATTGCCGGTAGCACGTAGTACGCGAGAATCAGGCTCACAGCCCAGGTCTGGAGGACTGCCGCTAGGTTGACAAGCGTGAAGAACACGGCTGAGCGCACTGTCGAGTGCGTTGACGTTGTGAAGACGAAGAACTTCGCCAGCACGAACGCCGTCACCATGCCCGTCAGGTACGCGAAAACAATAGCGTACGAGTAGGGCATCCAAAAATTATAGGCAATGCGGCTCGTCCAGTTGACGGCGGCCGCAAAGCCGCCGGTCAGCAGAAATAGCAGAAAGGTCCGCGACGGCATCAAATCATCCTTGCCATCTTGCGGGAGAGGCCAATGCTCTCTGAGATGCCGCGGTCTTCGGGATAGTAGTACGAAGTATCGGCGACGAGCAGGCCTTTCACGGGCAGTTGGATAGGCGGCAGGCGGTCCAGATAGCCCGGCTCGCAGATCGGCTGCGCGAATCGATAGCGGCTTGCACGCACATCGAGGAAGTCTGATTCCATTAGCGCCGGATTGATCCGTTTCAAGTACGACTTCACCTTCTCGATGAAAACGGCATCCGGCTCCTGGTACTTCGGATGCTCGCCTGGAACGTAGTACGGGACGTACACGATGTGGCGGTCCATTGGCCGCAGATTGGTGTACTCGACAATGCCGGGAATGTCCATGTCGGGGTCGTTGACATTCAGCCAGAAATTCTGGGTGACGGCCTTCTTCAGCTTGGCGATCACGCACACTACCGCTACGTTCTTGACGCTGGCGAACTTGCTCAGGACTTCGGAAGGGAGGTCAGGCATGATGCGCGGCACGTAAGGCAGCGGTACTGTGCTGATGACCTTTTCATACGCATCGAGTCCGTCTTTGGTCTGGATACCTTTAACTGCACCGTTCTCCATCACCACGCGCTGCACCGGAGTTGAAAGGCGAAACTCGCCGCCGCCGGCGATAATGGCATCGCGCATGGCGTTCAACAGCGTGTCGGATCCACCCTCCAGATAGCCAAGCTTCTCGCGGAACAGATTGTAGCGCGAGCGGCCAATCCGACGGATGCGGCTCCAGATCCAGGCGGCGGAGAGGTTGTAGGCGTAGTCGTAGAATTTATAGTCAAACAGTCGCCGCCAGAGCACTTCCCAAGCCTCTTCGCCGATCCAGCGGCGAATCCAGCCGCTCGCCTCGACTTTGTCCAGAGGGCGCCAGTCATCACGCTTGGTGGATAGGAATGCGTGGAGCCCGTAGCGGAACTTTGCAATCCAGCTGAGGCCGTTGAACTTTAGCAGGGCTACCGGGTTGCCCCAGGGTTGCACATGACCCTGGTAGTAGTAACCCATCTTGGTCTCACGCCATTGCAGCTTGTCGCTCAGGCCAAGTTCGCCGAGCACTTCGAAAAAGGCGACGTCCGAGGTGGCGTGGAAGTGATAGTAGCGCTCGATCGATGTGCCGCCGAAATCGAAGCAGGCCGCCATGCCGCCGACCCGGTCGTCCGCCTCGTACACGATGGGCTTATGGCCATCCTTCACGAGCTGGTAAGCCGCGCCCAGGCCCATCGGGCCTGCGCCAAGTACGGCGATGCGTTGCGCCATTCAGAACTCCAGGACCACGCTGCTATAGCGCGGATCGTTAAAGGTTTCGTCGATCGCTTTCCTGAACGGCGTGGAGGATACGCCGAAGATGCCAGGCCAGTCGATCACTTCGAACTCATCTTTCGCACTCAGGGCGGCAAGTTGCTGGGTTGTGAACGGTGGATTCTTGTCGAATCGCGACCAGGTCCAAAGCAGTGTGTAAAAGAGACCGTAGGGAATACGGACGATCCGTGTCTTTGCCCGTGTGGCATGCTTGATTTCACGGATGATGTCGATGTAGTCGACCTTCTCGTGTCCCGAGATGTTATAGACGCCTGCGCCGGGACGGTGCTCGATGCAGCTAATGATAATGCGGCAGAAGTCGCCCACGTAGAGAGGCTGGCGCATATAGCGGCCATTGCCGGGGATCGGGAACACAGGCACCTTCTTCATGAAGCGCGACAGCCAGCCGAGATGCTTGCGGTCGAACCAACCGAACATCAGCGTCGGCCGCAGGATCGGGCAAGGAATGCCACTGGCCACGACCATATCTTCCTGCGCCATTTTGCTGCGTGTGTAGAAATCATCGGCGACGGACTCGACCACGGACGAGCTGATGTGTACGAGGTAAGGTACGTTGTTCGCCTTGATTGCATCGAGGATGACTCGCGTCGAGTCGACGTTGTTGCGCACGAATTCCTGCCAGTCGATGCCGCCAATCTGGGCCTGCAGCATTACCACTACTGAAGCGCCTACGAAGTGCTTCAGCCAGTCGCCGGGAACCGACACGTCGACGCATTCGACGAGCACATCGGGCTGGGTCTTTCTGAGGACCTCTACATTGGTACGGTGCTTGTCAAGCACAACGATGTTGCTGTAGCCCAAGTCCTTCAGGCGGGCCACAAGGTTTTGTCCAACCAGGCCGGCTCCGCCCGGGAGGATGATCTTCTCATTCAGGTTCTTCACACTTCGCCTCGGTCAGTGATGTTCGCTTCGTATCGCAGTCCGCTAAGGGGCAAGTCATTGAGAGGCAAGAAGCACCAAGTCTGCTGCCTATGCAGAGCGGAGCCTTGCATTCAAATATCCATCTTGTTGAAGACAATCCCCGGTAAATGCCGGATCACCATCATGATCACCGCCCATTTCCCTGGCGCGTAGACCACCGGCTTACCGGCGCGCATCCCGTCGACGATGCATTTCGCGACATCTTCCACCCGGGCCATCTTGCCAGCCTGGGCGGTCATGTGGACAGTCATCGGGGTGGCGGTGGGGCCGGGCTTGATCAGCACGACTTTCACGCCATTGCTGCCGTTCAGTGCCATGCGGTGCTGCAGACCCTGGGTGTAGCGCGTGACTAGCCCCTTCGCGGCACCGTAGACGTAGTTCGATTTGCGCCCGCGGTCGCCGGCGACCGAGCCGATGATGCCGAGCGTGCCGCGGTTGGCGCTGGCCATGTGGCCGGCAAAAGCTTCGGCGAAAAGGACCGGCGAGATGCCGTTGACGGTCAGCGCTTCGCTGGCGGCGGCGAGATCTTGCTGGCATTGCTCCTGGTCGGGCAATGAGCCGTGCGCGATCAGTACGGTGTCAAGCGGGCCATCGGCTGCGATGGTGTCTGCTAGCTGCCGGATCGCGCTCGGGTCGGTGAACCCGCTCTCGACAATGCGGACCGCCGCGCGGGGGCCGCGAACCCGGAGATCGGCGGCGATGCGCTCGGCCTTCTCACGGCTGCGGACCACAAGCGTCAGTTCAGCCCCGGGTTCGGCGGCCCATGTGCGTGCGCAGCGCTCTGCGATCGAGGATGTTGCTCCGACGATGACGATTCGCTTTCTCTGGTTTTGCAAGGTCAGTGCCCCATGAGTCTGCGTGACAGGGCGGAGCTGATGCCCGGGTCACGAAATGGAAGGAATTCCGCGAGTCGCGGATAGCCGGCTTCGAATAGGTCACGTGGCATGCGCGCGTCCTTGGCCGGATAGAGCCGCCCACGGGCTTCGCGGACGATGGCGTCGAGACGATCGAATAGCCTGGCGGTTTTCTCGCCTCTGTTGGGGAAATCGAGCGCAAGCGTGACGCCGGGCTCTGGAAAGCTCAGCATGCCCGGTGCCTGCCGGTCGCCGAAGGTCTTGAGCACGGCCAGAAACGAGCCCTCGCCCGACTTGGCAATCTCGGCCAGCATGGCCTGGACCGCTTCGCGGCCGACCGCACGCGGCACCACGCTTTGGTATTGGAAGAAGCCCTTCGGACCGTACATCCGGTTCCATTCGTGCAGGTTGTCGAGCGGGTAGAAGAACGGTTCATAGTGGGCCACGCCACGACCCGCCTTCCACTTGTTCAGGTGGAAGTAGGCCATGTTGAACGGCCGAAGCGTCAGTCCGTTCACCAGCGAAACAGGCGGCACGAATGGCATCGTTTTGCTGCGGCCCTTCGGCTCGGGCAGGCCCGTCACGCTGCTCGGATTGCCGCGCATGAACAGCCCGCACTGCGAACTGCCGCCAAGGCAATCGATCCAGGACACCGTGTGCTCCCAGCCGGCCTCCGAGCTGTCGGCAATGGCGAAGAATTCGTCGAGGCTCGCATAGGGCAGGGTCTCGGTGTCGAGCCATGGCCCCGCAACGCGCCGCAGCTGCAGCTCGGCCGTCACGATCACTCCGGTCAGGCCCAGCCCTCCGATGGTCGCGGCAAACCATCCTGGCTGCTCATCGGGGCCGCATTCGAGCACGCTGCCATCCGTACGCACCAGCGTCAGCCGGCGAACGTGGTCGCCGAACGAGCCAAAGACGTGGTGGTTCTTGCCATGCACGTCGTTGGCGATGGCGCCGCCGACCGTAATGAGCTGAGTACCCGGCGTCACCGGCAGCATCCAGCCCCGTGGCACCGTGAGGTGCTGGATGTCGCGCAGCAGCACGCCAGCCTCGCAGACCAGGTACCCGTTCGCGTCGTCGAATGCGATGAAACGGTCAAGGCCGGTCGTCTTCCAGAGCGTGTGGCCGGGATTGAGGCAGACATCGCCATAGCTGCGGCCCATGCCGTGCGCAAGCCCAGGCAGAGGGCCGGCAAGGTGCCGCGCCACCTGCGATCGGTCGGTCAACGCATGGACTTCATGCTCCCAGCTCGCGAGCCGGCCCCACGACGAAACGCCTACCACGGCCACCCCACCGTCCCTATCGACAGTACGGCGGCAAACGCGCTGCCGGCGAGCTGGCTGGCGCGGTCCTTGATCGCGAAGATCAGCGGGTCGTCGTGCATCTCGCCGCGATGAGCCTTCATCCACATCCAGCTGACCCAGAACAGCATGATCGGCACCGCGCCCCAGATGCACTCGGGGGTGCGGTAGAGCACAAGCACGGAATCACTGTTGAGGTAGAGAGCGAGCACCAGGACGGAGGCGTAACCAGCGCCAATGCCAAGGGACTGGATCAGCTGCGCATCGCTGGTGTAATAGCCGCGGCCATGGACTTTCTCCTTGCCGTTCTGCAGCTGCACTTCGAGTTCGGCATAGCGCTTGACGAACGCAAGCGACATGAACAGGAAGATCGAAAACGCCAGCAGCCAGAACGTCATCGGCAGCATTGCCGCGGCGGCACCGGCGATGATGCGCAGCGTGTAGAGCAAGGCCAGCACAAGGCAGTCGACCAGGATGATCCGCTTGAGCGCGAGGGAATAGGCACAGGTGACGATGAAGTAGAAGGCCAGCCAGGGCAGGAAGCTGCCGCCGACGAACCATCCCAGCGCCACGCTGGTCAGCAGCAGCACAGGCGCCAGTACCACCCCTTTCCACACGGGAACCTGGCCCGACGCGAACGGGCGGAAGCGCTTGCGTGGGTGCTGGCGATCGCTTTCCAGGTCGAGCAGGTCATTGGCGATATAGACCGACGACGCGCAGATGCTGAAAGAGAAGAACGCCAGGATCATCGCGATCCAGGTCGAGCCGCTGGTCAGGTCGTGGCCGGCGAACATCGGCACGAACAGCAGCAGGTTCTTGAGCCACTGGTGGACCCGCAGGACGCGGCGCCATGCCTTGAAGCCGAGCCCTTCTGCCGGGAACACGCGCTCGACTTCGCAGCAGCCGCCCGCAGCCCTGGCAAGGCTGGGCGATCCGTTGACGACGATGGCATTGCGTGCGCAGCGCCATACCGCGATATCGGCGCTCGAGTTGCCAACGTAGTCGAAGCCCGCCTGGCCGAAGCGCTCGTGGAGAACGGCCGCCTTGTTGGGGCCGGCCAGGTTGGTAACGCCATCGCTGGCCATGACCTCGTCGAAAATGGTCAGGTGTTCGGCGATCGCGAGTGCCAGCGACTTGTCAGACGCAGTGCATAGGATCAGCTTGCGGCCATCAGACTTCTGCGCCTTGAGCCACTCGAGCAACTCGGCATTGTAGGGCAGGGAGGCCGGGTCGATGTCCACTAGCCCTGCCAGGCGTTCCTTTAGCACGGCCTTGCCCCGCGAAAGCCAGAGCGGAATGCGCAGGGCGCTCCCGGGGCTGTCCCGCAGTACGCGCAGTGCGGATTCGTGGAGCATGTCCGTACGAATCAGCGTGCCATCCAGGTCGACTACGAGTGGCATGGGTACCAAGAAACTCCTCCCGAAAACTTGTTATATCTACTACTCGCGCACGACATCGGCAGGCGGCAGCCAACGGCGTTGGCGCGGCCGAATGCAGTCAATACTTGGATCTCGGATTCATCTATGGCCGGGCGTTGCTAGCACAGGCAAATATCGCGATCCGGAGTATCCGACCGCCTCAGCCCTGTGTGGCCATTTGACTTGCGCGAGTGCGACCGCTGTGTTTCCGCAACGAAGCCTGATTTTAACGGCATCTTCCAGATATGTACCCGGTTGCGAACCCATTTAAGGTCACAATGTCGTCGCACTTTGGCAAGCATATGGATGGAGAGCCATCTACACCTGCCTTCAGTTCAATTCCGCGCCATCAATTTGCCCCACTTTGCGGCGATGCCCTGTAAAGCAAATTCCCCTGCCTTCCCCCTACCTGTCGCGCCAATCCGCGCAGCCTCATCCGGTTTTCGAATCACTTTCAACAACCCTTCGGCCAACGAATCTGCATCGCCAGACGGTACAAGCAACGCGTTCCTACCACCCTTCAGCAATTCCTTCGGCCCTGTCTCACAATCCGTCGAAACAATCGGTAACCCAAACGCCATCGCTTCAATCAACACCAACCCAAACCCCTCATACCGCGAGCTCAGGCAAAAAATCGAGGCATTCCGATAAGCCGCCGTCGCATCCAGGCAAATTCCCGGCAAGCTGACACTATCCTGCACGCCAAGCTCCTCAATCAACGCAGTCAGCGCAGGCCGCTCCTCCCCCTCCCCATGAATGACGAGCTTCCAATCCGGCGCCTCAGCTGAAACGCGTTTCCAGGCTCGTATCAGTACATCAAGGCCCTTGGCATGCACCAGCCGCCCCATCGCCAGCACAGTCTTGCTCGTCCGTGGCGCAGGTTGGTCCGGGAAGGGAAAAGGCAGGGGGTTGGGGATGGTGACCACATTGCTGCGCGGCTGAAGCGCCTCGATCCACCGCTGCTGATCCCGCTCGGTCAGCACCACGACATGCCTGCAATAGCGCGCGTCAAGTCGGCGCGCAAACCTTCTAGCCCGCTTCCCCAGATCCTCGTCGAAGTGACAGTGCTCCCAGGCAATATGCTCAACGCCTAGCCCAACCGTGGCCGGCAGCGCGAACAGCGCGAGCATGGTATCGACCTGCACCAGCACGTCAACCTTCCGGTCGCGGCAATAGCGGCGGATACCGGCGACAGTTGCCAGATAGGCCCGCTTGAAAGACGGCCGTCGCTCGAACAGCGCCTCATGTCGCACGCCAGGATGTAGCGGAAAGCAGCTCTCCTTGTCCCACAAGCTAAGGATGCTAACGGTATGCCCGGATTCAGCCAGCGCATTGGCAATAACCGCAGTCATCCGTTCGGCCCCGGCCATCGCATTCAGTGTCCCCGTCAGAAAGCAGACATGGCGACCTTTGCTCATGCTTTTGCCCCGTGCGGCGCGGGTGTTCCGTGCGCCTGGCGCAGCCAGATCGCAATACCGAACGCAATGGAGAGCAGATTGGCTACCGCATATCCGAGAATGGCTCCGCGCGCCCCGAGGCGCGGGATTGCGATGCTATCCACAACGATAGTGGTGGCAAACACAATGCCCCACTTCAGGGCTACCAACTGCGGCCGGCGCATATAGACGGGTAGCAGCGTCAGGGCTACGTCCGCGAACACGAGTGCGGAAACCATTGCCGCAAGCTGCAACAGCTCGGCGGCAGAGGCGAACGCCGAGCCATAGAGCAGTTGGATGATCCAGTGCGCGGATATGGCGATCATGACTCCGCCCGTAATGCCAACGGCTACCATGCCAACCGCAATTCGCAAGATATTCCGACGAGCCTGAGCCAACGTCGGCTGCGCATACACATACATCGGCGCGATGCCCGCGGCCAGGATGCTGGCCACTGTCACGAAGTTGTCCAGTATCTGCATGGTTGCCGCGTAGGCGCCGAATTCGGACAATGAAACGAATGGCTTGAGCAGTAGCTGGTCCACGCGGCGTGAGCCCATCATCAGCATGAAGCTGACCCAGAACAGCGTGCCGTTGCTGAACAGCTCCCTTGCCAGGCCGGCATCCGCACTGACGCGCGCCTTGGGTGCGCGGGACAGGTAGAACTGCGCCAGCAGCAATGCTGCAAGAATGGGTTCGACCGAAATCGCCGCCGCGTAGGCCGGCACACTCTGGTTGCCGAGCCAGAACAACAACCCGACAACAGCTGCCTTGACGATCAGTGAAGAAATATTGATGACGGCGTTTGGCCGTGTGCGCGTATGGGACTGCATCCATGCCGTCACGATGCCGGACGGCTCGCGCAGCATGACGGCTATGCCGAGTATCAAGGCCGGGATCCATGTCTCGGGCCCTTGCCGGGTGACAAGCATAAAGGCGCCAATCATCAAATACGCCAACACCCCCGCCCCAAACCGCAACCCGAACGCATGCACCACCAGCCGATGCTGCGCCACCGGATCCGTATTTGCCACCAGCCGCGGAATTACCACCTCGCCGCCGCAGATCAGCGCCACCGACGCGGCGATGTACACCACGGCCTGCGCATACTGGAAATGCGCAAATCCCTCAGGCCCCAGTCCCCGCGCCAGCATGGCGACGATGCCGATGCCGCCCGCGACCTGCAGGCCACGCTCGATCAGCATCCATGCGAGGTTGCTCGCCACCTGCCGTCTCATCGGGCAGGCTCCGGTACGGCGTTGCCAGCGACGCCGGCCAGCTCGGCGTAGCACGCTAACCATTGCCTGGCTACTGCTTCGAGGCTGAACCTGTCCAGGACGCGCTGGCGGCGGGCAGACTGCTGCCCGGATGTCCCTGCGCCGGATGCCATTGCCCGATCCAGCGCATCAGCCAACCCCTCGACACTGCCGCGAGGCACGATCTCTCCGGCGTCGCCAAGCAATTCGGCCACGCCCGCCGCGTCTGTCGCCACCACCGCGCAGCCGCTCGCGAGCGCTTCGCCGATGACCAGGGGCATGCCTTCGATATCCGACGATAACGCGAACACATCGGCGGCGTTCAGCAGAGCCGGTACGTCGTGGCGCATGCCCAGCAATGTGACAACGTTTTCAAGCTTGTGGTGGCGCACGGCTGCTTCGAGGTCGCCCCGCACCGGGCCTTCTCCTACGACGAACAAGCGCACGTCAGCAGCTGTCCTGATGGAGTCCGCCTTGCGCGCCAACCGCGCGAACGCTTCGATCAGCACGTACTGGGCCTTCTCGGGCACCAGCCGGCCCACATTGATGATGACTCGGGTCCCTGCGTCCAGGCCCAGCGCTGCGCGTGCGGCGTGCCGCCGCGCCAGGTCTGGACGGAACAGCGCGGTATCAATGCCGTTAGGCATGACGCGGATACGCGCCGGCATCACGGCGCCAGCCGCGATCATCGCTTGCCGTCCCGCCTCGCTCACATGCGTGGTCAGCGCCGCCCATCGGTCCGTCAGGCGATAGGCCAGCATGCGCGCCCGTCCGCCTTCACGGGCGCTGTGCGCGGAGCACACCACTGGCGGCGCGTTGGTCAGCGCGGCAAGGATCCGGCCTGCAAGGTTGGCGTGCACCATATGGGCATGGATGACGTGCGGCTGCCACTGCCGCACGAATCGATTCAGCCGCCACAAGGCTCGCGCAAACGACGGCACGGTCTTGCGCATGCCAAGGTGCAGAACCGTGGCGCCTTCCGGCAACGATACCTCTTGCTCTGCCGTCAGGCTGACAATGGCAACCGCATGGCCGTCACGCAGGAATTGCCGTGCGAGCCCGGCGATCTGCTGTTCCGCGCCACCCATCTTGAGGCCGGTGCAAAGCAGCAGGATCCGCATGGGCCGCTGCGCAGGCATGCCGGTCGATGCCTGCCGGGTCACCGGGCACCGTACCCCGTCAGGATCGTTTGCATCGTTTTCACTGCAATCAGCAGGTCCAATGCAAACGAGCAATGCTTGACGTAGTAGAGGTCGTAGCTGAGCTTGGTCACGGTTTCTTCGTGCGTGCCCACATACCCTTGTTGCACCTGTGCCCACCCCGACAGGCCGGGCCGAACCAGGTGGCGATAGGGGTAGTACGCGATGGTGCGCTCGAAGTCCTCCACCATCGGCACCTGTTCCGGGCGCGGGCCGATCAGGCTCATGTCGCCGATCAGTACGTTCCACAACTGCGGGATTTCATCGAGCCGATATTTGCGGATGAACCGGCCGACGCGCGTCACGCGCGGGTCCTTGCGCGCCGCAAACCTGGCGCTTCCCGAGTTGTCCACGGCCATGCTGCGGAATTTGAGCATGGTGAAGGGTTTGCCCAGCAGGCCGGCGCGCACCTGGCGGAACAGAGCCGGTCCCGGCGATTCCAGGCGGATCGCCGCGGCCACGATCAGGGACAGCGGCAGGGCCAGAGGGGCCAGGCACAGTACCGTGCCGATGTCGATCAGGCGCTTGAGGTAGCCGTAGAAGTAATGCGCCGCGTAATCGTCCAGGAAGTTCTCGTCGATGTGCGCCAGACCGACGCGGCCGGTGAGCATCTCCCCGACGCGCTCGACCGAATAGATGCGGACATGGCTCAGCTTGAACTGAGCCAGTGCACGGGTGCGTTCGGGGTCGGCGGCGGCATTGCGATCGAGCATCAGGCCGTCGCAGTTCACCGCTTCGCCCAGCGAGCTGATGGGCTGGAAGCGGGTGCGGCCGGCGGCCGCGGCGCCGGGCATGGCCAGCATGGCCTCCAGTTGCGCCAGCGCCGCAGCATCGGTGTAGCCGAAGACCGGTACGTAATTGCGCACGAAATGCCGGTAGCCGAACCAGAGCCAGGCCAGCGTGGTGAAGTAAGCCAGCAGGAAAGCGCCGCGCGAGTACTCGATGTGGAAGCCGGCAAACACGAACAGCAAGGCCGCGAAGGGCAGCGTTGCGGCCAGCCCCGCCAGGCTGTTGCCTTCCATGGCCGGCAGGTGCAGCGAGCGGTGCAGCAGGACGAAGGCCGCCAGGTAGGGGGCGATCGACCAGAGCAGCGTGCGGTTGAAGACATAGGTCACGAAGCCGGCGCGCTGGGCCAGCTCGGCCAGGGCGATGTTCACGCCGAACAGCAGCAGCCCGAACAGGGCCCAGGCCAGCATGCGGCTGGCGCGGCGGATGGTCTCTGAGCCGGTGGCGCGGGCGGCCGCAGGCCGGCGCAGGATGTCAGTTTTCTGCATGGCGTTGTCGGGCGGACGCCTGGTGGCGTGGGGCGCTGGCGAGCGTGTCCTGGTAGACCGCCCAGGTGGCCTGGATCATGCGTTCCAGGCCGAACTGTTGTTCCCAGCGCTGACGTGCCAGGCGGCCGAGTGCTTCGCGCCGTGGCGCGTCGGCGGCCAGTGCCTGGAGCGCGCGCGCCAGGGTTTGCGGGCGGTTATCTTCCAGCAGGATGCCACAGCGGCCGTCATCAAGCTGCTCGCGGATGCCGGGCAGGTCGCTGGCGATGACCGGCATCCCGGCGCGCATGGCTTCCAGCACGGACAGCGGAAAGGCCTCATGGTCGGACACGAGCACGAATGCCTGTGCCGATGCCAGCAGGGCCGGAATGTCATGGACACTGCCCGGCAATGCCACGTGCGCCATGGCTTGTGCCCGGGCGCGGATAGCGGACAACTGCGGCCCTTCGCCGGCCATCACCAGTTCGCAGTCCGCCAGCCCGGCCTGCCCGAAAGCCTCCAGCAGGACGTCAGGCCGTTTGGGGCGGGCAAAGCGCGCAACCATGGCGATGCGGCGCAGCGGCGTGCCCGGTCTGGCCCGCTCAGCCACGTCTGCCAGCCCATTGCGGATGACGCTCACGCGTGAGTTGGCGATCGGCAGGGCACGAGCCAGTTGCCGCTCGCCATCCGCCACGCAGATCAGCCGGGTAGTCAGCGGTGCGAGCAGCCACTCCGTCACGCGGGCCGCCAGGCGCTGGCGCCAGGGCGCCGCGGGCTTGAAGGCGAAACCATGTACGGTGTAGATCACGGGGATGCCCAGCATCCGGCCGGCCACGCGCCCAAGTGCGCCTGCCTTGGCGCTGTGTGCATGGAGGATGTCCGGCGCCACCTCGCGCAGTGCGGCGTTCAGCTCACGCAGGGCTCGCGCGGCCCGCACCGGGGAAAGGGCATTGTCCAGCATCTTCAGGCGTACGACCGGGATGCCGGCTGCCTGTGCGGTGGTGAACAAGTGCCCATCCCCGCCTGCCAGCAAGGTAACGTCGGCATGCTGGCGCATGGCTTGCATCAAGTCCGCCACATGCGCTTGCGCCCCGCCGATCTCCGAATTGGTGATCAGGTAGGCAATGCGCGGACGGTAGGCGGATGTGGCTGACAAGGGATTCCGGGCAAACGGGAACGAGATTGCCGTGTCGAAAGGCAGATAAGGGTGGCCTCGCGCACGGCGCGCCGGGGTGCTCGCCAGCCAGATCGATCAGGCCGCCGCACGGCAGAACGGCGCACCTTTTGAGGCGGCGGCGTGATTATAGCGCCGGCCATCTCCGCGATCCGGCAAAATAACGCCTTTGGCGCAACGGGCGTCCCGCAGCCGGGACAGCATCTGCCAGCAGAATCTGATAACTGGAGCTCCCTATGCAAATCGATCCCAGCATCTTCAAAGCCTACGACATCCGCGGCATCGTCGGTAAGACGCTGACTCGCGAGGTGGCGCGCCTGATCGGCCTGTCATTCGGTTCCGCGGCGGCTGAAGCCGGCGAGAAGGCAGTTGTGGTCGGCCGCGACGGGCGCCTCTCCGGCCCCGACCTGATTGGCGGCCTGGTGGACGGCCTGCGCGCTGCCGGCCTGGACGTGATCGACCTCGGCATGGTTGCCACGCCGATGGTCTACTTCGGCACGAATATCGATCTGGATGGCGTAAAGGCCACTTCAGGCATCATGGTTACCGGCAGCCACAACCCGCCGGACTACAACGGCTTCAAGATGGTCCTGGCCGGCAAGGCGATCTACGGCGACCAGATCCAGGCCCTGCGCCAGCGTATCGAAGCGGGCAAGTTTGCCAGCGGCGCGGGCGGTTACCGCCAATATGATGTGCGTCAGCAGTATCTTGACCGCATCACCAGCGATGTGAAACTGGCCCGCCCGATGAAGATCGCGCTCGATGCCGGCAATGGCGTGGCTGGCGCATTCGTCGGCGACCTGTTCCGCGGCCTGGGCTGCGAGGTCATCGAGCTGTTCTGCGACGTGGATGGCAACTTCCCCAACCACCACCCCGATCCCGCCCATGTGGAAAACCTGCAGGACTTGATGCAGTGCCTGCGCGACACCGACTGCGAGCTGGGCCTGGCCTTCGACGGCGATGGCGACCGCCTCGGCGTGGTGACCAGGGACGGCCAGGTGATTTTCCCGGATCGCCAGCTCATGCTGTTCGCAGAGGAAATCCTGAGCCGCAACCCGGGCGCGCAGGTGATCTACGACGTCAAGTGCACTGGCAAGCTGGCCCCGTGGATCCGCCAGCACGGTGGCGAGCCGCTGATGTGGAAGACCGGCCACTCGCTGGTCAAGGCCAAGCTGAAGGAAACCGGGGCGCCGATCGCCGGCGAGATGAGCGGCCATGTGTTCTTCAAGGACCGCTGGTACGGCTTTGACGACGGCCTGTACACCGGCGCGCGCCTGCTGGAGATCCTGTCGCGCCATGCCGACCCGAGCGCAGTGCTGAACGCGCTGCCCAACGCCAACAATACGCCGGAGCTGCAACTCAAGTGCGCCGAAGGCGAGCCCTTCACGCTGCTCGACAAGATCAAGGCAAACGCGAAGTTCGACGGCGCGCGCGAGGTGATCACCATTGACGGCGTGCGCGTGGAGTATCCCGACGGGTTCGGCCTGGCACGTCCGTCCAACACGACGCCGGTCGTGGTGATGCGTTTCGAGGCTGACAACGACGCGGCGCTGGCCCGCATCCAGGCCGAGTTCAAGCGTGTGATCCTGGCCGAAAAGCCTGATGCCCAGCTCCCGTTCTGAGCAGATGCGTGAGGCGATGGCCGCTCCGGCGGCGCCGCAAGCCGTGACGCAGGCGGTGCCGTTCGCGCTGCCTGCCAATCCTCGCATCCTGGTGGTCAAGGTTTCGTCGCTGGGCGACGTCGTCCACAACATGCCGCTGATCCATGACCTGCGCGCACGTTGGCCCGGCGCGCAGATCGATTGGGTGGTGGAGGAGGGCTACGTTGACCTCGTGCGCCTGCTGCCCGACGTAGCACGCGTGATTCCGTTTGCGTTGCGGCGCTGGCGCAAGCGCTTCTGGCAACCGGCCATCTGGGATGAGATCGGCGAGGTCCGCCACACGCTGCGCGCGCAGCGCTATGACGCCGTGATCGAAAGCCAGGGGCTGCTGAAAACCGCCGTGGTCGCACGCGTGGCGATGCGAACAACGCAGGCGCCGATCATCGGGCTTGGCAACCGCACGCAGGGCTCCGGCTACGAGCCGGCCGCGCGCCTGCTGTACACCGATCCTGTCCGCGTCCCGCGCCAGGCGCACTCGGTGCGCCGCTCGCGCCTGCTGGGCGCGGCCTTGACCGGCCTGGCGCCGGCCGAGCCGCCGAGGTTTTTTGGCGAGTCGGCACGATCGCTCCATGTCGATGATCCGATCTGGGCGCAATTGCCGGCGCGCTTTGCAGTGTGTTTCCATGCCACCGCCGGCGCAAAGAAAAAATGGCCGGTGGCCAGCTGGCACGCGCTTGGCCAACGCCTGCAGGCCGATGGCCTGACCATGCTGCTGCCCTGGGGCAACGAGGCGGAGCGCCGCGCGGCTCAGGAGATCGCAGCCGGCGTGCCCGGCGTGCCCGGTGCCCAGGTGCTGCCGCGCTTCTCCGTGATGCAGGGCTTCGGGCTGATCAATCGCGCAGAGGTGGTCATTGGCGTGGACACCGGACTGGTCCATATCGCCGCGGCGCTGTGTCGCCCGACCGTGGAAATCTATACCGCCACCTGGCGCTGGAAGACCGAGGGGTACTGGTCCGAACGGATCGCCAACGTGGGCGATGACGGTGTCGTGCCCACGGTCGATGAAGTCTGGCGGGCGGCCAGCCGCGTACGCGGGGTGGGGGGCTGATGCTGCGCGTTCTGTACAGCCTGCTATGGGTCGCCGTCCTGCCGCTGGCGTTGTTGCGGCTCTGCTGGCGCGGGCGCAAGGAGCCTGGCTATGTCCGCAATGTCGGCGAGCGCCTTGGCGCCTACGGCCATCTGCCCGCGCAAGGACCATGGCTGTGGGTGCATGCGGTTTCCGTGGGCGAGACGCGCGCGGCGCAGCCGCTCGTCGAGGCACTGCTTGCCGCCTATCCGACGCACCGGCTGCTGCTCACGCACATGACCCCGACGGGCCGGCAGACCGGCGCCCAGCTCTTCGGCAAGGAGCCGCGCGTGCTCCAGTGCTACCTGCCCTATGACCTGCCGTGGCTCGTGAGCCGGTTCCTGCGGTATTTCCGGCCGGCCGCGGGCATGCTGATGGAAACCGAGGTCTGGCCCAACCTTGTGCACGGCGCGCGCCGTGCCGGCGTGCCGCTGTTCCTGGTCAATGCGCGCCTGTCGCCGCGCAGTTTCCGCCGCACGGCGCGTTTCGGGCGCGCCGCGGCGGCCATGTACGGGGACTTTGCCGGCGTCCTGGCCCAGACCAGCGGCGATGCCGAGCGCTTCCGGGCGCTGGGCATCGATGCGGTGCAGATTACCGGCAATCTCAAGTTCGACATGCAGCCCGCGCCGGCCGGTGTCGAGCGTGGCCATCGCCTGCGCAAGGCATTCGGCGGCCGTACGGTACTGGCCGCGGCCAGTACCCGGGAGGGCGAGGAGCCGCTTTTGCTGGAGGCGCTTTCGCGCTGGCCGCGGCTTGGCGGCGATACGCCAAGGCCGGCCTTGCTGCTGGTGCCGCGTCATCCGCAACGCTTTGACGAAGTGGCGACCATGGCCGAGCGCGCGGGCTTCACGGTGCAGCGCCGCAGCGCGATGGACATCGACAACCCCGCGGCGCTGATCAGTGCCGACATCGTGCTCGGCGATTCGATGGGCGAGATGGCCATGTACTTCGCCGCTTCGGACCTGGCCTTTGTCGGCGGCAGTCTGCTGCCGCTCGGCGGCCAGAACCTGATCGAGTCCTGTGCGGTGGGTACCCCGGTGCTGGTCGGCCCGCATACCTTCAACTTTGCACAGGCGACCGAAGATGCGATCGCCGCGGGTGCCTGCCGGCGCGTGACGAATGCCGACGAGCTGATGCAAACCGCGGCCGACTTGCTCGCCGATTCCGTCGCGCTGGCCGACATGCGAGCGCATGCACGCACGTTCGCGGGCGTGCACCGTGGCGCCACGGTACGTACGCTGGCGGCACTGGCGCCGGCGCTGGGTGTCTGAGCGAGAACGGAGCGACAACTGAGCAGAAGGTGCCGCGAACGGAATTCGCGGCAACGCCCCAGGCTCTCTAAGGGGCATCAACCCGGTGTGCCGGACAGGCGACTGCCTGGCCCGCCTAACGACAGGAGCCAAAGTCCATGCAGACCTTCACCCGTGATACCCGCCGCATGGTCCGAAGCGGCGCAGCCGCCATCATGCTGGCCGGCGCCCTGGGCGCATGCGCGACTGGTGCGGTACCGGACTCCCCCGGCGCCACCATCGCCCTCAACCAGACCCAGTCCTCCGGCCCGAGCCGCTGGGAACTGGTGCGCTGGCAACAGCCCGACGGCACGCTGCGCGACATCCCGCACGGCGACAACGGCCAGCCCATCATCTTCGAATTCAGCGCCGGCATCGACGCCGCGCAAGGCACGGTCAGCGGCACGAGCGGCTGCAACCGTTTCGCCGGCAGCTACGGCAAGACCGATACCGGCATCCGCTTCGACCGCATCGCCGGCACGCGCATGGCCTGCCCGCCGCCGCGCATGGAGCTGGAGTCGGCGTTGCTCACGGCCATGCAGACCGCGTTCCTGACGGTCGGCACGCAGCCGTCGGCGGGCTCCACGGGGCGCCAGATCATCTGGAAAACCGCCAGCGAGGACCTGCTGCAGTTTGTCGAGCGTGAAGGCATCGGCCAGCGCGGCGCGCGTATCGATGCGGCGGGCAGTGTCGAGAAGACCGTCTATATCGATTCCCAGCGCGTGGAATGCACTGGGGTGGGACGCATGACCTGCTACCGCTGGCGCGAATCGCCCGATGGGCCGTGGCAGCTCTGGTATGGCCCGATCGAGGGCCTGGATTTCGAGCCCGGCGTGTCATACAAGCTGCGCGTGCGCGAGTACAAGGTGCCGAACCCGCCGGCGGATGCATCTTCGATCCGCTGGCAGTTGCTCAGCGTGGAGTCGCGTACGCGCGCGAACTAGTTCCGCACACGGGTTCCCACCTGCGAGAACTTCGGCCTACCGGTTTGAGTGACCGTGCGCGTGCAGCACGCCAGTACTATGCCGTTCCCTGCGTCCTGGGAGGACACCGGATCACTCGGCTTCCGTTGCGTACCCTAACTCGCGCTGATGGCGAATCGAGAGCACTAGTACGCGGGACTCCGAGTGCGCGTACAGGACCACGTGCGACTGAAGGACATACTCACGAAAGACTGGCACTCCCGCCTCTGCGGCCAGCCGAAGCAGTTGGTTGAGCCGTGCCAGTTCCTGGCCACCGCTTGCCGCAAGAATTTCGGCCGGACGGCCGAGCTGAGGATGTGCCATGACGAGATCACGAAACCTGTAGAGCTGCTCCCATAGCGCGGCCATTCTCTTGGGCGCCGAAGTCGCGTCACGGTGCAACATGAACGCTTCGATGACCTCCAGCCGCTCCTGGAAGGTTTGTGCAAAATCAACCCGCATCATTTGCGAGTATCTCGATCTCGTCGCATCGACGCTTGCATTTCCTCCAGAGACTTCACCCGGCCTTCGAGACCATCCTGGATACCCCGCTCTGCATCCGCCATCATGAGCAGCCGGCCGCGCTCTCTCCGTTCGAGATCGTGGTAGTAGTCCAGCTTCCTGGCGTCGATCAGCGCGACAAAGGCCGTACCGTTCTTGGTCAGGAGCTTCTCGGCTCCTGCAACAACGTCTTCCGCCAACTCCGTCAGTCGTGAGCGGGCCTCGCTGATAGGAACCACGTCTTGAGCACGAATAGACATTGACGTATCCTTTACGAAATTTATTAATGAAAACATAGACAAATTTCGCGTGGGGGTCAAGCGCGGACCGAAATGGGCTTCTCTCGCTCTTCCGGCCTCATGTGCCAAGCCTAAACAAAAAGTGCAGGAGAGGCCGATTACCTCATCCTGCACTTTCAACAATACTTGTTAATGGCTAGCAGTGCGGCCCCCTCAGGAGCGCGGCGTGCTGCTCGCCAGCGCTTCGCGCCGGCTACTCCGGCGCACCGCCGCCGCAGGCGCGGGCGTTGCCACCGCACCGACCCTGGCCTTCTGCGGCAACTGGTACATGGCTCCAGGCACCGATGTCAGCAAGGTGTTGATCTGGACGATGTCGTCTTCCTGCAGCACACCCGTCGACGCCTTCAGCCGCAGGCCGTTCATGATGGTGTCGTAGCGCGCCTTGGCCAGGTTGGCGCGCGTCTGGAAGAGCTGCGCCTCGGCGTTGAGCACGTCGATGTTGATGCGCACGCCCACCTCGTAACCGAGTTGGTTCGATTCCACCGCGCTCTGCGCCGAACGCTCGGCCGCTTCAAGCGCCTTGACCTGCGCCAGGCCATTGGACACACCCGAATAGCTCTGGCGCGCGCCCTGTGCGGCGGTGCGGCGTGCGAATTCCAGGTCGCTGGCAGCCTTGTCGGCCAGCGCCAGTGTTTCACGCACGCGCGACTGGATCTGGCCGCCCGCGAAGATCGGCATGCTCAGCTGTACGCCGATCTGCGAGGCGTTGTAGTGCGTGGAGACGGTCTGCGTGGCGCTGCCGGTCTGGTTGGTGAAGCCGTAGGAGGCCACCAGGTCCACGGATGGCAGGTGCGCGGCGCGCGCCTTGTTGGTTTCGCGCTGCGCGGTTTCGAGGTTGTAGTTGGCCAGGCCCACCTGCAGGTTGCTGGCTTCGGCCTGGGACGCCCATGCGTTGGCATCGGCCGGCAGCGGAGCCGGCAGCTCGGCCTCGGGCCGCAGCCCGAGCAGTTCGTCCACAGGCTTGCCGGTGATCTGCTGCAGGTTGGCACGGGCGATTTCCAGCGCGCTCTGCGCGGCGATCTCGGTCGACGTGGCCAGATCGTAGCGGGCCTGGGCATCGTTGGCGTCGGTGATGGTAGCGGTGCCCACCTCGAAATTGCGCTTGGCCTGGGCCAGTTGCTCGCCGATGGCCTTCTTCTGCGCGCCGGCCAGGTAGAGGTTGTCCTGGGCCGTGAGCACGTCGAAGTAGGCCTGCGAGGACCGGGTGATCAGGTCGAGCTGTGCCTGCTGGAACGTGACTTCGCCCGCCATCGCGGCCAGTTCGCCCTGCTTGTAGGTTTCCCAGCGGTCCCAGCGGAACAGCGGCTGGCTCAGCTGCAGGGCCCAGCTGTTGTTGTCGAAGAAGCGTACGCCCGAGGCGCTGGGCAGGCCCGGCGCCAGGGCCGCGGTCTGGTCCAGCCTGGTGCGGTTGGCGCCGGCCGTGCCGGTGACAAGCGGCAGCAATCCGGCCCGGCCTTGCGGCAGCTTCTCGCGCGTGGCCAGGAGCTGCGCGCGCGCGCTGGCGAACTGGGCGTCATTGGACTGGGCGTCGCGGTAGACCTGCAGCAGGTCGGCGGCCGAGGCCGCCGGCACTTGCAGCAAGGCGTACAGGGACAGCGCTACAGCCAGGCGCGTCCTGCCGGTCGCGGCGAAAGGCGCAAACGTCATTACATCTCCAGGTTGCCGGCACAGGCCGGGCCAACGGTCGTTTTCTTGTTCGGGTTTGACTTCGCGGGCGGGCCGGCAAGCTGGGTCGCGGCCTCTCCTAGTACTTCGGCATGGCCGGGTCCACGTCGCTCGCCCAGGCGTCGATGCCGCCGGTGAGGTTGTAGACCCTGGCATAGCCCTGCCGTTCGAGATACGCGGCCACCTGCATGCTGCGCATGCCGTGGTGGCAGATGCAGACGATGTCGGCGTCCTCGTCGAGTTCGGCGGCGCGCGCCGGGATGTCGCGCATCGGGATGTGGGTGATGCCGGGCATGGCGCAGGTCTGCACCTCCCACGGCTCACGCACATCGAGCAGGACCGGCCTGGTGCGGCTGGCATCAGCCAGCCACTGGGCCAGTTCGGTAGCTTGGATGACCTGCATGGCGGCTGTGTCCCCTCAGAACCGGAAGTGCGACGGCTGGGCCGCGCCGGCCAGCGGCTTGACCGCGGTCTCGAACAGGTTCAGCACCTGGTATTCGGTTTCGGACAGGCGCGTGATCAGGCGTGCCTCCATCACCGGCAGCGCGCCGACGAAGGCGGCGATACGGCCACCCACCTTGACTTGCGACAGGATCGACGGCGGCACGGACGGCAGCGAGCCGGAGATGCAGATCACGTCGTACGGGGCCGCGGCGGCCCAGCCGTCGGCGGCGTTGCCTTCGGCCACGTCGACATTGGCGACGCCTGCGTCGGCCAGGTTCTGGCGGGCCAGGCTCACGAGCTCGGGCATGATGTCAACCGTCAGCACGTGGCGCGCGCGGTTGGCCAGCAGCGCGGCCATGTAGCCAGAGCCGGCGCCGATTTCCAGCACGTTCTCATGCTTGCGCACGGCCAGTTCCTGCAGGATGCGGGCTTCCACGCGCGGCGGCAGCATGTTCTGGCCGCCTGGCAGCGGAATCTCCATGTCGACGAAGGCCAGGCCCTTGTAGGCCGCGGGAACGAACTCCTCGCGCTTGACCACTGCCAGCAGGTCCAGGATTTCCTGGTCCAGCACATCCCACGGGCGGATTTGCTGTTCGATCATGTTGAATCGGGCTTTTTCGAGATCCATCTTGCCATTCCTTACCAATGCCAACCGCTATGTGGGTGCTTGTGTCCGGGCCGCGCGGTGCCACGGCCGGGCAGACTTGTCAAACCTCTTATTTTAACCTTCCATGCGCCGTCCGGCTCATTCAGCGCTGCGTTGTTGTACCGCTGCTCCCGCATCGGCCCCCGCGGGTGAGCCGGCAGGCACGGCTGGCTTGCCCTGCCAGCGCCGCCGCAGCCACGCTGCGAAGTCGTCAAGATACGTGTAGATCACAGGAACGACCACGAGCGTCAGGATCGACGACGTGATGATGCCGCCGATGACCGTCTGGCCCATTGGCGCGCGCTGCTCGGCGCCTTCGCCAAGGCTGAAGGCCAGGGGCACCATGCCGAAGATCATCGCCAGCGTGGTCATCAGGATCGGGCGCAGGCGCACGCGCGCGGCCTCGACCAGCGCGGCTTCGCGCGAGAGCGGCGCCTGGCCGTCGGCGCCGTCGACATGCCCGCGCCGGGCCTGGTTGGCGAAGTCCACCAGCAGGATCGCGTTCTTGGTGACCAGCCCCATCAGCATGATGAAGCCGATGATCGAGAACATGTTCAGCGTGGAGCGGAACAGCAGCAGCGCCGCGAATACGCCAATCAGCGTGAGCGGCAGCGAGGTCATGATCGCGATCGGCTGGAAGAAGCTGGCGAACTGCGAGGCCAGGATCATGTAGATGAAGATCACCGCCAGCGCCAGTGCCGACACCGCGTAGCCGAACGACTCGTTCATCGATTTGGTCGAGCCGCCGAAGCGGTACTTGTAGCCGGCCGGCCAGTTCATGCCGTCGAGCGCGGCCTTGACGTCGCGCGCGACTTCGCCTGCCGAGCGCCCGGCGGTGTTGGCAGTCAGCTCGACCTCGCGGTTCAGGTCGCGGCGGCTGATCTGGTTGGCGCCCGTGGTCGGTACCAGGTCCGCCACCTGTCGCAGCGGCACCATCTTCGGCGTGCCGTCGGGGTTGGTCTGGTTGCTGGCGATCATCAGCGCGTTGAGGTCGGCCAGCCCGGTGCGCGCATCGCGCGGCAGCCGCACGCGCACGTCGTAGTTCTGGTCGTCCGGCGCGCGCCACGCGCTGATGGCATCGCCCGCGAGCAGCGGCCGCAGCGCGTTGCCGATCTGCGCGACGCCCACGCCCAGGTCCGAGGCCAGCTCGCGCCGGATGCGCACCTCGATGGTGGGGCGGTCGTCCTTCATGCTCGAATCGAGGTCCGCCAGGCCGCGAATGGCCAGCATGCGGCGGCTGGCCTCCTGCGATAGCCGCCGCAGCTCGTTGAGGTCATCGCCCTGGATCGACACCTGGATCGCCTTCTGGCCGCCGGCGCCGTCGGGCATGCCGACCATGGTCAGCGTGATGCCGGCAATGCCGCTCAGGCGCTGGCGGATCTGTGGGTTGAGCTGCACCGTGGACAGCTTGCGCGCGCGGCGGTCCACCAGGCGCACCGACACCAGCGCGTTGTTGCGCCCGGAGGTATTGCCGGAATTGATCGTCGCATAGGTATAGGCGACCTCGGGGAAGGATTTGAGCGCGGCTTCCACCTGCCGTACTTTGGCTTCGGTGACGTCCATCGACGTGCCGACCGGCGTAGTGAAGCCGACCTGCGTTTCGCCGAGGTCGGCGGCGGGCACGAATTCCGTGCCGATCAGCGGCACCAGCGCAAAGCTGCCG
>JACXTT010001455.1_pt1 | contig 39264 bp, 33 predicted proteins | sample 9270951 | NCBI WGS metagenome assembly JACXTT01 (sample SAMN15532306, study PRJNA645909) | rock metagenome | isolation source: weathered quartz diorite | place: Puerto Rico | collected 2017-06-21
CAATTCTCCGATAGGGTCATATTTTTTGTACCGGCCAGCAACCGATCCGGTTCGGCCAAACTGGTTGACATAGCTCACAACGCCACTGAGATACGTCGCTCGACCATCTAGAGTAGGAACGGTGGTATTGCTGTCTGGATTGGGATAGTAAACACCAGTTACAGGGTTCCACTCTTGCTTAGGATTGCCACTGGAAGGTGTGTTGTCCAGGCCGTTAATGTCGAACGTCTTGGCCCCGACATATTTGATAGGTGCCCTGAGCACGCCACCGTAGCGCCCACCCGTGTTGTAGCTTGCTGTCTGATCCAACAAATAACCGAAAGCGGCCAGGCGCAGCTGATCGGAGTACTTTTGCACTACCCCGGTAGGCTTATAGGCGGGCTGAGGAGTCGTCGCACCATCGGAATATTTGCTACAAAGATTCCAATATCGTTTATCTTTTAATGAATAGGTTGTAGCGTCACGGTCACACACTTGCACGCGTGCGTAGTAGAACGAATCATTCGTCAAAGAGGCCGGCGGAGTCTGGCCTGTTGTGTCAGTTCGTACGTAGCACTTGGCCGCACTATTTGAACTTCCTCCGGTAAAGGTGGTTTCGTTACAGGTTATGGTCCCTGACACCGGTGCGCTCTTCCAGTTGCTGGATCGACCATACAGCACCTCCTGGACGCCCGTAATCGTGATGGTGTCCCCGCGTGAGTACACGGGTGTCGCGGGCCACCCGCCTGGTTGCGCCCCATAGCTGGTGATGGTGCCAACCCAGGACGGTTGCGTGCCAAGGGTGTAGCTACCAAATCCACTTGAATTATTGCCAGCCTTCGCTGTACCAAAATAAATGCGGTTGAGCGTATTCGCGACCCAGATATCACTGCCAGCGGCAGCCGTGGCCATCAGACTAGGAATCGCTCCGAAATAATTGACTCCCGATGTATAGGAGGGGGCTGCAAACGCTGCCGATGTAATGGCACGAGAGACACCACTGTAGCGAAGCCGTTTGGCGGGAAAGTTGGAACTATTGCCCATGCTGATGGGATCTCCATCGGGGATAACAGCTCTTTGCAATACCGTCAAATTTGGCGTGTCGATGACGCGATCGCCGCCCGTCAGAGAAAGGCGCAGCATGTCAATGGCCGAGCTGGAAGCCCAGTTCAGGAAGTTGCCGCTAAAGGCATCGTTGTTACTGTTGCTGAATGCCGGTACGGTTCCATCGTCCTTGCTATAGCTTTTTGTACCGTCCCAGCACAGACGCGTGGTCCAGGTAGGGTTGCTGGTATTTGGGGTGCTAAGCGGTATGGCCGGGCCACGGCGAATGAACCGCTTGTAACTGGCTTCCTGTCCCGTCGGTGCACCAGTTCCTGCCTTGTCGTAGGTATAGCAGCTCTCGGCGTCGTAGTAACCCAAGTATTCAATACTGCTGGAGTAGGTCGGATCTTCCGTAGTGCTGCTGTTGTTATTGTCCGGATCAACATATTGCGCACCAACTGTAGGAAACTCGACGGACAGAGCCAGTGCAAGTGCGGGTTTGTCGGCGGCGGACGGTGTGTACAACGGGTCTGCAGAAAGTGTAATGGCGGGAATGCTGGGGGGGGATGCCGTACCCAATGCGACAAAAGATATTGCGGCGACTGCAGGTACCGCCAGCATCAGTAATTTTTTCTTCCAAGTCATCCAAGTCTTGATTCGAATTCGCAAAGATCGTATGGAGGAGGATGGGGGAATGTCTTTGGTATCCATGAGGTCACTCTGTGTTCTAGATTCGGTACAACATTTGAACAACCGATTGAATGTCTTTGCGTGGGCCGAACCCCATGGTCGTAACACGGTAAAGCACTTCCCGTTCGGGATTGGCCTTGTCGCCCGTTAGGGCAATAATCGGTTCAATCAAATACCTCGGGGCTTGGGCAGGTTGAATGCCTGCTCCGCCGGTTTCAAAAGTGCGGGACGTGAATGTTCCAAATGTTGTGGTTGGCGCACTTGAACTGGTGTCGGTGAAGTCCGCAGTCAACCAGGCGGGTTTCCCGGAAGTAACCGCTGCACAGAGACCGCGAGAAATGTCAGAAGTGCCGCAGCCGGTATCAGGGAAGGCGTAGGTCGTCTTGCCATCGAAAACAGATATGCGCGTTGATGTACTGTTCCACATGTCGATTTCTGCGTCTATCAAACCAGCCTCTGCAGCTTGCCAGGCCACCTGCTGGTCACGGTCGTTTCTTGCGCCGCGTTCGCTCATCAACGCAATTTGTGCACTGCCAACACCAAGCAATGAAACCACTATCAGTATGAGTAAAACCATGATCAATGACGCACCTCTCTGATCAGGGCGAGGTTGCGGTTTGTCAGCCTGTTGTTGCAAATTGGTGCGAGCCATAGGTTCAGAGACTTTGGTCATTTCGCAAATGGATAGTGAACGTAACGACTTGGCGAAGACGACCGTCTGCAGGTGGGGTGAAGATCGTCCCAATATCGTTGGTCGATGACAGTGCTGAGCCCGGGGTTCCCCCGGCGGAGTCCTTCGCTAGACCAAAGGGATAAAAAGTTTGCGAAACATGTTCTTGCTGCGAATTGATGGGGCCGCGCAGCACCATACCAATGCGAATACTGCGCACACGTCTCCAGTTGTCATAGGTCGCCTTGGAACTGGTGTCAGAGCCAACTACCATTTGGTCTGCGCGTAAATATTTGTCTGGGACAGAGTCCGCGGCGTTCGTAAATGGTTGGTTTGCGCTTGTGAATCCGTCGACTCCATATAACACCTGAAAATTCTCAACTCCCCGGACGATGGGCTGAGAGTTATATGGCGCCAATCCATTGGCGGACCTGGAGCACATTAAGGATGGCTCTCCATCTGCACCCAGTCCAACATGGAAGACGCTGACCATACGGTCGTTTCGGTCGGCTGGAATGACGGTGACTGGATTGCCGGCGCAGTCAATCATCGAACTGTCAGCCGTATTGGATGTGTCGTTATTGAGCTTTGCCGTCTGGTAACGAAGAATGAGGACATCGCTTCCGTATCCAACTACGCCAGCAGATCGTGCCGTAGCTGTTGTCAAGTCGGTTGTTTTAAATAGGGCGTTGTTGAATCCCGTAATGTTGGCAGCAATGAGTCCTGCCCCATCGTTGGTGAGATCCGCCTGGCTCGGCGTAGCTATGACAAACGTGGGGTCTTTAAACCCGGTCTGCAACGTAATTCGCTGAATCAAGTCAGCAGCAAACCTGGCGTTATCCCGAAGTTGGGACGACGCGTCTACGGTATTGAAACCTTGGCGCGTTACGACCAGCGAAGACACTGCCGCCAATGAAATCAAAATGCCTATTGCAAGTGCAACCAGCAATTCGACCAATGTCAGACCGCGATGACGTTTGATCGATACTTGGCGCAAGCGCACACCGCTTGGCGATGGAAACTGCGTTGGGGATGGATGCATATCAGACCCCTGCCGTCACTGGTAAAACAACAGAGGGTGTTGAGTTTGTGTCCGCTGCGCGGTCAAGTGCTGCCGCGCCTGTGTTGCTCTTGTTGGTAGAGCTGCGGGTCCATCCCAGCTTAATGACGATCACAGCTCCGGCACCGGCGGTGCAGGTCCATTTTGGTAAACCTGTAGTTGCGTCAAATGGAGCGGTATCGAAGCACGCCACCACGCGGGCACCTGGCAATTCTGTGTCAACACGTGTAAGCCACTCTGTCATTTCTGCATTGGCAATATCTGTTGTATTAGTACAGGTGCCACTTGCCACGTTAAGGCAGTAGGAAGCAGTTGTTGCCGTAAGCGGCGAGCTGAATGTTCCCAGGTAGGGGTTGTTGGTAGCAAGGATGCCTATGGCCTTGTTGCCGCGAATCATGTCGGCCAGCTCGCGCGCGAGAACGATGGCGGAAGACTGGAGGCGAGCCTCGCGGTTCGCCTGTAGAGAGGCAGCTTGCATGCCAACCATCCCCAGAAGCCCAAAGGTCAGCACTAGAATCGATATTAAGACCTCAATCAGGGTGAAGCCCGCAGATTGCCGTTTGCACGGCTTCCATTGAGTTGTTCCGAATTTGCTTGGGGATAGCAGTGTGAGGTCGCACAAATTTTGCATGCGCCAATACTAGAGGCGCGGCGATTGCAAAGCCAGTAACTCAATGCCCGCTAGTCAACGCAGAATAACCGTTTAGCGGATAGATAGAGGTTGCGTAACTATTTGCTCACCTCATCCACCAAAGTCTTGAACTCATCTATATCTTCAAAACTTCGGTAAACGCTGGCAAAGCGCACATAAGCCACTTTGTCGAGCTTTTTGAGTTCGCGCATGACGAGTTCGCCGATGCGGGTGGACTGGACTTCGCGCAGGCCCAGGTTGAGGAGTTTCTCTTCGATGCGTTCAATGGCGCTGTCGATCTGGTCAGTGCTGACCGGACGTTTGCGCAGCGCCAAGTTCATCGAGGCCAGCAGTTTGGCACGCTCGTACTCGATGCGGCGGCCATCCTTTTTGACAATCGCCGGGAAGTTGACGTCCGGGCGCTCGTAGGTGGTGAAGCGCTTTTCGCACGAGCCGCACTGGCGGCGGCGGCGGATGAAGTCCCCGTCTTCAGAAATCCGGGTCTCCACCACCTGGGTTTCCGAATGACTGCAAAACGGGCATTTCATGGTCCGCGCAGCGCAGGGCCGCCCCAAGTAAGCGACGGCCCCCTTGAGGGGCAGGGAGGACGCGAAGCGCCGACCGTGGGGGCTATCATTTTTTACTTGTAGACCGGGAAGCGCGAGGTCAATGCGTGCACCTTGGCGCGCACCGCATCGATATTCGCTGCATCGTGCGGGTTGTCCAGTACATCTGCAATCAGATTGGCCGTAGCGCGGGCTTCCTCGTCCTTGAAGCCACGGGTGGTCATGGCCGGGGTGCCAATACGCACGCCACTGGTGACCATGGGCTTTTCCGGGTCGTTCGGGATGGCGTTCTTGTTGATCGTCATGTGGGCACTGCCCAGCACGGCCTCGGCTTCCTTGCCGGTAATACCCTTGGAGCGCAGGTCCACCAGCATCACGTGGCTTTGGGTGCCGCCGCTGACGATGCGCAGGCCGCGCTGGGTCAGGGTTTCGGCCACGATTTGCGCATTGCGCAAAACCTGCTGCTGGTAGGTTTTGAACTCGGGCGTCAGTGCTTCCTTGAAGGCCACGGCCTTGGCGGCGATCACGTGCATCAGCGGGCCGCCTTGCAGGCCGGGGAAGATGGCGCTGTTGATGGCCTTCTCGTGCTGGGCCTTCATCAGGATGATGCCGCCGCGCGGGCCGCGCAGGCTCTTGTGGGTGGTGGAGGTCACCACGTCGGCATGCGGCACGGGGTTGGGGTACACACCGGCGGCGATCAGGCCGGCGTAGTGGGCCATGTCGACCATGAAGATGGCGCCTACGTCCTTGGCCACTTTGGCGAAACGCGCGAAGTCGATGGCCAATGAGTAGGCAGACGCGCCGGCGATGATCAGCTTGGGCTTGGTCTCGTGGGCCTTGCGCTCCATGGCGTCGTAGTCAATCTCTTCCTTGGCGTTGAGGCCATAGGAAACGACGTTGAACCACTTGCCACTCATGTTGAGGGCCATGCCGTGGGTCAGGTGGCCGCCCTCGGCCAGGCTCATGCCCATGATGGTGTCGCCGGGCTTCAGGAAGGCCAGGAAAACAGCTTCGTTGGCCGATGCGCCGCAGTGTGGCTGCACGTTGGCAGCTTCGGCACCAAAGATCTGCTTGATGCGGTCAATGGCCAATTGCTCGGCCACATCCACGTGCTCGCAGCCACCGTAGTAGCGGCGGCCTGGGTAGCCTTCGGCGTATTTGTTGGTGAGCTGGCTGCCCTGGGCTGCCATGACGGCAGGGGAGGCGTAGTTTTCGCTGGCAATCAGCTCGATATGGTGTTCCTGGCGGGCGTTCTCGGCCAGGATGGCGGCCCACAGTTCGGGGTCGGTTTGCTCAACAAGGATGTTGCGGTGGTACATGGCAGTCCTAAAAGACAATGGGCCTGTGGGTCAGATTTGACAACAGGGCTGCCCAGGCGAACGGCTGATCGCAGCCTAGCCACAGGGCAGGGGGCTGCGGCACGCTTCCCAGTGGTATCCCACGTCAGCGCCAGTGGGCTCTGTAGAGCCCGGCGCCTATCGCCAGTCGCGTGCAGGTCGAGTTTACCCGACGCGGATCAGGAATTGAACAGGCTGGCGACGTTTTCGACCGCAGGCACGGACTTGCCTGGCAGGTTCACCGGCACAACCTGGGGGGCGGTCAGCGGCACGGCGCGACCGTTGGCCACCATCTGCAGGCGGCTGTGTTCAGCCAGCACCTTGGCGGCATAGCCACCGTCGTCGTCCATGTTGGCAGCACCCACGTAGAACTTGAGTCCACCTTCGATGGATCCGGCGCGGCTGATGCATTCCTGCAGCACCTTGACGCCCACCCGCAGGTTGGAAACCGGGTCAAAGGCAGCCAGCTTGCCGCCAAAGTCCTGGTATTTGTCGGTGTGGACTTTGGTCATGACCTGCATCAGGCCCTGTGCACCCACGGGGCTCTGGGCGAACGGGTTGAAGCCGGACTCAATGGCCATCACGGCCAGGATCAGGGTGGGATCCAGCTTGGTGCGGCTGCCAGTCTCATAGGCCTCTGCCACCAGCGCGCTCAGTGGCTCTGGGGCGATGTTGTACTTTTTGCTCAGCCAGTACGCCACCGCAGCCTGCTGTTTGGGCAGGTTTTGGGGGTTGGTGGCCGTAGTACGGTCAATCGCATCCAGGTCGGCTGCAATGCCGGTCAGGGCTGTCTGGCGGTCTTGTAGCCAGCCCATCAGCTGGACTTCCCCGGCCTGGCGGATTTCGGGCCGGGCGGTCAGGGTGATGATGGCAAACATCACGGCCAGGCCCAGGAGGGCAAAACCGTTGTGGGTGATCTCAAAGAAACCTTGGGCGATGTCGGTCGCAAATATGCGAAAGCCCTTGGTGAATTTTTCGGTCGCTGTCATAGCTCTTCCTTCTTTGGCGGGGGCCTGGGCTGGGGCATCGCAGGCGATGCAGCCATTTCAAGCACCTCGTTTGGGTTGGTACGCCATCCGGTTCCTGCGGCGTCGACACGACATGTGCAGCGAACGGGATATGCCGGGGTCGGCAGCGGGTTCGGGTTATCCCTAGCAAAATCTGGGATGGGCGAATTCTAGGTGGGCTCATTATACCGAGTCAACAATATTGACTAGGTTTGTTATTCTATTTTTGATTGTAAGTTTGCGTTTTTCCAAGCCTGGCTTGGGTTTGCGGCGGATTGCTCATGCTGGCAAATCTGCCAATCGTGGCGCCGAAATCCATTGAAAAGCCGATTTGAAATCACCAGGGGGTGTGGCTAGACTGACATGGCTTGTTTCTTCAAGCATCCTGTCGGCAGTAGCCAGTCCGTACCTAGCGAGGTATTAGCGATAAAGCGGCCCCGGCAATAAAAGGAGGCAATCTATTGCTTCTAGACCGTCGCGGGACTTCAATCTCCCCGGCGGCAGCCCTGACGGCATGGACCTGTGGTCAGCCGTCGAGCCCGGTGCCAGGACGTTATGTTCAGGCCCGGGCTTTCTGTTTTTGGCTGCACGTTCTTTGGAGTGGACACTTCTGCTCTATATATATGAGCGGTTCGGGCGCGTCCCTAGAAAATGCCGCCGGCATTGGTGCTGTAGTGGTAGTGCAATACGCTCCTGATTTGATAGCTGTCTGCGCAATGTCAACAAGGGCTTCAGCCTCATTTTGGTGTGCATTTGCGTGGCGGACAGCAGCGGAGGCAGTGGGGCCACCATGTGTACGGACAAAAACCCCGGAGTGTTTGGCAAATCGCGGTCAAAATACGCGGTTGCTTTTTAACCGTTCCATCTACATTCCAAGCCCGCCGTGACCTCGCCAACTTCTGCCAAACACAACGATACCGCCCATTTAGACCGCCTGACCGGTGGCGCCTTCTCCGCTTCGACTGCGGGCGAACGTGCCGCCTGCGTGCGGGAGTGGCTGCTGGGCAACCCCCAGCCCGAGCAGTTGGCCGAAGTGTTCAAGGAATTGAGCGCCCGGGACAAGGGCGCCGCCAAGTTGGTGCGCGAAAAGCTCGACGAAGCCAAGCGCTCCAAGGGTCAGGAGGCCTTGGGCGCCGAGTGGGCCGGCAAGGCCCAGGCCTTGCTGGGCTTGCACAAACTCAATATGGCGGATGCCCTGGCCTGGCAGCGCGACGCCGCCAAGGCCGGTGCCCCCCTGAGCAAGGAGCCGCTGGCTTCCCTCAAAACCCAGTTGGTCGAGCGCGTGCGCGTGATCGAAGACCTGCAACACCGGGTCCAGGTGCAGCGCGAGGCGGCGGTGCTGCTGGCCCAGCGCATTGAGGTGCTGTCCACCAAGTCCTGGAAAGACGCCCAGGCTGCTACCGATACCTTGCGTGCCGACGTGAACCACTGGCAGACCCAGGCTGGCGAACTGACGGCCGACGCCAACTGGAGCAGCGTGGACATGAAGTTTCCGCCCTTGCTGGACGCCTCGCGCGGCCAACTGTTGGTGGTGTGGGATGCTTTTCAGGGAGCCTTGGCGATGGCCGTGGCAGCTGCCCAGGATGGCACGGCGGCTTTGCCCCCGGTGCCGGTGTGGGCCGATGAATTGCGTCTGGCGCGTGGCGTCCCGGTAGAAGCGCCGGCCAAACAGGCCAAACCCAAGGTGGACCCGGAAGTCAGGGCCAAGGCCGTGGCTGTGGTGCGCGAAGCGCTGACCACGCTGGAGCAGGAAGTCGGTGAAGGCCATGGCAAAGCCAGTGCCGGCGCCGCCAATGCCTTGCGCCACGCACTCAAGGAATTCGGCAAGGTCATCGACGACAAGCTGGAAAACCAGGCCCATGCAGCCTTGGCCGCCGCGGGCGAACTCGAAGGCTGGCAGCGTTGGCGCGCTGACCAATTGCGCGAAGAACTGGTCGCCAAGGCCGAAGGCCTGCTCAAGCGCCCCGAAGGCCAGGCCATCGGTGGGCGCAAGATGCAAGAGTCCCTGCGCACCCTGCGTGAGCAGTGGAAGCAGACCGACCAGGGCGGTGTGCCCAACCACGCCCTGTGGAAGCGTTTTGACGAAGCCTGCAACGAGGCCCACAAAGTGGTGGAGGCCTGGCTGGAGAAGGTCAAACTCGAGGCAGCGGAGCACAAAGCCCACCGCCTGGCGCTGATCGAAGAGGTCAACGCCTGGGCTGCCGCCAACCGCACCGCGCTGGACGACGACTGGCGTGGCTTCAACCGCATCCTGCACCACTTCGGTGACCGTTGGCGCGAAGCCGGCCACGTGGGCGAAAAGGCCTTTGCCGAGCTGCAACCCCTGTGGAAAGCTGCCATCTCCAACGCGGCCGCGCCGCTGGAGGCCTTGCAGGCCCAAAGCCTGGTGCTGCGCCACGCCATGATCGACGAAGCACGGGCTTTGGGCGAAGCGCCCATGCTGCGCATCGATGCCGTCAAGGCACTGCAGCAACGCTGGCAGGCCCAGGCCCATGCGGTGCCGATCGACCGCCGCCAGGAGCAAAAGCTGTGGGACGCCTTCCGCAAGCCGATTGACGACGCCTTCAACCGCAAGACCGCCGAGCGCGAGAAGGCCGAAGCCGCACTGGGCGCACGCGATCGCGTGGTGCTGGATGCCGCCAAGGCCCTCGAAGCCGCCAACGCCAGTGGCGACGCCCAGGCCATCCGTGCTGCCATGGCCGCGCTCGACGCCGCCTTGCACGGACAAGCCCAGGCCCAAGCCCAAGTAACGGCTGCCGGTGCCCAGGAGAATGCAGCCAAGGCTGCTGCCGCAGAATCTGAACAAAATCAGCCTCCAGCCCCCGAAGAGACTGCGCAAGCAGCTACAGAAAGCATAGCAGCCGAGGCGCCATCAGCAGAGGGCGCCGTGGCCGAGCCCACTGCGCAACCGGCACCTGCCCCCAAGGCGGCGCCCAAGCCGGTGATCGCCATGCGGGGCGACGACCGCCCCGGCATGAAGAAGGAGGCCCCTGCACCTGCCGGGCGCGGCGGCAAATGGGGTGACCGCAAAGACGCCAGTCCGCGCGGTGGCCGTGACGGCAAACCTGCAGGCCGGCAGGACGGCTTCGGACGCGGTGACGACCGTGGCCCCCGCCAGGCGGCGTGGCAAGAGGCGCCCCGTCTGGGCGACACGGCCTTCCGTGCCCAGCGCGATGCGCTGGAGAACGCACAGCAAGCGCTGCGCAAGCTCGCCGCCCAGGCGCATGGCGAGGCGCTGACCCAACTGCTCAGCGCCTGGGAAAAGCGCGACGCCAGCCTGGTGCCCAGCGCACAGGAGCTCGGTGCGCGTGCCACCCCGGCTACGCGCACGGCCTGGGTACAAGCCCTGGGCGGTGTGGCGCCGGCCAAGGCGCCCAATCCGCAAGAGGCCTTGCTGCGCCTGGAAATGGCTGCCGAAGTTCCTACGCCGGCCGAGCACCTGAGCGCACGGCGCATGCTGCAGCTCCAACTGCTGACGCGGCGCAACGACCCGGCGCCAGACCAGACCTGGGGCCAGGACGCCGCCGCTGTGCTGGTCGGTGCATTCAGCGCGGCCGATGCACGCCGGGTGCAAAACGTGCTTAAGGTGTTGCTCAAGCGATAAATTGCTGCGCTTGGGGATGGAGATGTGGAACAATCCGCTGGCGTACCTGTTGCGCTCGGTTTCTTGAACAAGGGATACACCGGTGGACTCAATCGAAGACTTGTTGCGGCGTCTTGAACAGCTCAATGCCATTGGCACGGCCCTGTCCAAAGAACGCGACATCACCCGCCTGCTGGAAAATATTCTGGTGGCGGCCAAGACCATCACCCATGCCGATGGTGGCACTCTCTACCGCATGACGCCGGACGGGCAGGCTCTGCGCTTTGAGATATTGCGCACCGACTCCCTGCACATTGCCATGGGCGGCAGCTCCGGCAACCCCATCAATTTCCCCAATCTGCCCCTGCACACTGCCCAGGGACACCCCAACGACTCGCTGGTCGCGGCCTATGCCGCCATCCACAACCAGACCGTCAATATCGCTGACGCCTACCCCGAGCCGAACTTCGATTTTTCCGGCACCCGCCAGTTCGATGAGCGTACCGGCTACCGCTCCCAGTCCTTCCTGGCCGTGCCCATGAAGGACCACGAAGGCGATGTGATCGGTGTGCTGCAGCTCATCAATGCCAAACATCCCGTGAGTGGTGCGGTGGTGTCCTTCTCCAGTGCCGACCAGAGTCTGGCCGAGTCGCTGGCCTCGCAGGCCGCCATTGCCATCACCAACCGCAGCCTGATGACCCAGCTCGAAGAGCTGTTTGAATCCTTCATCAACGTGATCAACCTGGCCATTGACGAAAAGTCACACTACACCGGTGGCCATTGCCAGCGCGTGCCGGCGCTGACCATGATGCTGGCCGAGGCCGTCAATGCGACGCAAACCGGACCGCTGGCTTCGTTCAGCATGGACGACCGGGATCGTTACGAACTCAAGATCGCCGGTCTGTTGCACGATTGCGGCAAGGTCACTACACCGGTGCATGTGGTGGACAAGGCCACTAAGTTGCACACTCTGTTTGACCGCATAGAACTGATAGATACACGTTTCGAAGTCCTCAAGCGCGACCAGGAAATTGCGGCGCTGCGCGCGCAGCTGGCGCTGCGTGACCCCAAAGACACCGTCGCCGAGTCCAAGCTCTGGGAGCAATGCCAAGCCCAGATTGATGCCATGAACGCCGACCGTGCGTTCCTGCGCACCGCCAATGTGGGCGGCGAGGCGATGAAGGATGCCGATCTGCAGCGGGTGCGCGACATTAGCACCGGGCGCGTCTGGCGCAATGCAGAGGGGCAAGAGACCGAATTCCTGAGTGCAAACGAGATCGAAAATCTGTCCATCCGCGCTGGTACGCTGACTGCAGATGAGCGCGACACCATCAATTACCACATCGTCGCCACCATCAAGATGCTGGAGCAGTTGCCCTGGCCCAAACATCTGAAGAACGTGCCTGAGTACGCGGGCGGGCACCATGAGCGCATGGATGGCAAGGGCTACCCACGGGGCCTGACGCGCGACCAGATGTCGGTGCAGGCACGCGTCATGGGCATCGCCGATATTTTCGAGGCCCTTACGGCACGCGATCGGCCTTACAAGAAGGGTATGTCGTTATCGCAGGCCATGGGCATCTTGCACCGGTTCCGCACGGGCGGCCATATTGACCCGGACCTGTTTGACATATTTGTTAACGAGGGGGTGTACCTGCGCTACGCCCAGGAGTTTCTCGACCCCTGGCAGATTGACGAGGTCAACCCGCAGGACTGGAAGCCGTAGCCGGCAGCAGCCGTGCCATACGGGCAGCGCCCGCTGCCTGGTCCGGCAGTGTCAGGCGCAAGACCTCGGCGCGTGGGGGCTTTGCTGCCGTATCCCAGTCGCTCAATACCACGCGTTCGTGCCCGGCTGCCAGCAGATGTTTGCCGGGCTTGTGGGTGTGCCCATGGATCATGTGGTCGGCGTTGCGCTCGCGCAGCCAGGTGGTGGCGGCCACTGAATCCACATCCGCATAGGTGGCACCGCTGCGCTTGCGCGCCTCGCTCTGCGTGCGCAAGCCGCGGGCAAACTGCAGACGGTCGTGCAGTGGCCGTGCCAGGAAATCCTGCTGCCACTGGGCGCTGCGCACCTGGGCACGGAATTGCATGTAGTCGGTGTCGTCCAGGCATAGCGCATCGCCATGGGTCAGCAGCCAGCGTTGTGTCCCGAAGGTCAGCACCGTGGGATCGTCCAGCAGGGTGCTGCCACAGGCCTGCATGAGTGCCGGACCCATCAGGAAATCGCGGTTGCCCTGCATGATGTACAGGTCCAGGCGCGTGGCTGCCTGGCGCAGCACATCGACGCACTGCTGCTCGAAGCCTGGGTCTTGCGTCAGCACATCGTCGCCTACCCAGACTTCAAACAGGTCGCCCAGAATGAAGACGGCGTCGGCGCAGGTGGTGGCCAGGTAATCCCGCCAGGCCTGGAAGGTGAGGGGCTCGGACGCCTGCAAATGCAGGTCCGAGATAAAGTCAACGCAGCGCCAGCGGGATGGGGCCAGGAGTTCCATCCCGGGGCACTCCCGCCTTACAGGGCGACGGCTTTTTCGATGACCACGTCATCCTTGGGCACGTCGTCATGGAAGCCCTTGCGGCCGGTCTTCACGGCCTTGATCTTGTCCACCACGTCGGTGCCGCCGACCACTTTGCCGAACACGGCGTAGCCCCAGCCTTGCGACGAGGGAGCGGTGTGGTTCAGGAAGCTGTTGTCCGCCACGTTGATGAAGAACTGGGCAGTGGCCGAGTGCGGGTCGCTGGTGCGGGCCATGGCCACGGTGTAGTTGGCGTTCTTCAGGCCGTTGTTGGCCTCGTTTTCAATCGGTGCATCGGTGGGCTTTTGGCCCATGCCGGGTTCCATGCCGCCACCCTGGACCATGAAGCCGGGGATCACGCGGTGAAAGATGGTGTTGTTGTAGTGGCCCTTGGCCACGTAGGCGAGGAAGTTGGCGACCGACTTGGGCGCCTTGGCTTCATCCAGTTCCAGGGTGATGACACCGTAGCCTGTGACGTGGAGTTCTACTTGGGGATTGCTCATGATTTATTTCACCAAAGAGGCGGAGTTGATAACAATGGGGGTGCGCGGCACGTCGCTGGGGAAGGGGCCGCCGGCACCGGTAGGGGTGGTGCGGATTTTCTGGATCACGTCCATGCCGCTGATGACCTTGCCGAAGACGGTGTAGCCAAAGAGTTGCGGCGCGTTGAGCAGGCGCTCGCGCGGCGTGTTGGTGTAAACCTGTCCCTGGTACTCAAAGCGGGGTACCGGATCCCCTGGCGGGATCAGGATGGGGTCCAGAAAACCGTTGTCCTGCACGTTGATGAAAAATTGCGCAGTTGCCGACTGAGGGTCGCTGGTGCGGGCCATGGCCAGGGTGCCTGTCACATTGCGCGGGCCACCGTGGGCCAGTGCCTCGCGTCCTTCGTGGACCACCGGTGCACGGGTTTTTCTCTCGGCATATTTGGTATCAAAGCCGCCACCTTGCACCATGAAATTGGCGATCACGCGGTGGAAAATGGTGCCGTCGTAGTGCTTGTCCTTGACGTACTGCAGAAAGTTTTCTACCGTCTTCGGTGCCTTGTCCGGGTAGACCTCGACCACGAACTCGCCCACGCTGGTCTGGAACTTCACCTGGGGCGCGTTTTGTGCCAGTGTGGACAGCGGCAGCAAGACAGCGGCACACATGGCCAGCCAAGCACGCCGGCCCCACGGCATTGCCTGCAGTGCCATTACATGGTTCCTTCGAAAAATATCTTCCACTGGTTGCCCTGGCGCATCCAGTACTGGCGTTTGGTCCATCCAGTCTTGGTGCCGTCGGCCACTTCGCCGAAGGTCACCACCATGGTGTCGGCTGCGTCAGTCCAGCGCAGGTAGGACACGTCCTTGAGCTGGATGGTGCGTCCCTGAACCTTGGAGATTTCGGTCTTGAGCACCGGTGTCCATTGCTCCAGTGTCTTGCCGTTGCTGGTGAAGTCGGGGGTGTAGAAGGACAGTATCTGGTTCAGGTCACCCGAGGTCTTGGCGTTGCGCCAGGCGTGCAGCACATCTTCAAAGGGCTTGCTTTCCGCGCGCGCATTGTTGGGGGCTACCCATTGCAATTGCGTGGCAATCACCACCGGTGTGGTGCGGACTTCAACCGTGCGGATGATGTGCTCCAGGTCGGGGTTGGCCAGTACCACGCAGCCGTCGGTTGCCAGTGGCGGACGTGAATACTGGGTTGGAGGTGTGCCATGCAGCCAGATACCGCTGCCGGTCTTGCCGCGTTTGCTGTCCAGGATATTGGGGTAGTTGATCGGCAAGGCGCCGGAGCCGTAAAAGTCCTTGAGGGACTTGCGGTCCAGGTTACTGGTGATGTAGTACACCCCCAAGGGGGTGCGCTGGTCACCTTCGGTCGATTTGGAGGTGCCGGCCTTGCCCACCGAGATGTAGTAATCGGATACCAGGCTCAGACCGGTAGGGGTGTTTTCGAACAGGTACAGGCGGGAGCGGGAAGCATCGACTGCGATGGCGTGTCTGGAGCGTTGTGACAGCGCCAGAAACTGCGAAGGTACAAAGCCCGCTGGTGGTCGTTCGCGCAGCGCCTTCATGCGGCGCTGGGATTCCTCGCGCAATTCGCTCAGGGTCGTACTGGCACTGCGTGCCATGGCCTCGGGCACATCTCCAAAGGCTTTGACTTGGCGGGTGCGCGCTGTTAGCAAATCGCCGTAGACCAGCTGTGCCAGTTGGAAGTTGGGTTGGTCCTGGACCAGTGCCTCCGCCTTTTCCAGCGCCTCGCGGTTTTGCGCCCTGCCAATGAGGGTATAGATTTCTATCAGGCGGGCTTCGGCCACACCATCGCTGTCTTTAGGGGGGGTAGCGGGCGCCGCGCGCACGACATCAGGTTTGTCAATACGGTGTTTGGTGGCGGACTGTGCGGGAACCGTCGCGGCCACCAGCAATGCGGCCATCCATGGCAAAAAATGCAGCCGGGTCATTTCAGCACATCAGCTTGCAGTGGATTCTTTGACGATTTGCCAGCGTTCGCCGTTCTTCACCATATCCAGTGTCTTGCGGCTGGATACGGCCAGACCACCGGCTTTGTAGTCCTGGCGGAATTTGGCGGTTGCCTTGTTTCCATTGACCGTCACATTGAGGTTCTCCAGGCGTACGCTGATGCTGGCCTTGCTGGTAATACGCAGGCGGCGTTCCTCTTCCCAGGCATTGCGGCTCATGGAGCCGGGTGGATCAAACTCCTTGCCATAAGCTGCCAGGTAGTTCTTCACATCCTTGGCGGCCCAGGCACTGGCCCAGGCGCGCACAGCCGCCTCAGCTTCTTTCACACCGGTATTGGCAGCGGTAGGTGCGGGGCTGGCGGTGGGGGCAGTGGCCGCTGGGGCGGCTGCGACAGGAGGTGTTGCCGGGGTCGGTGCTGGCGCAGGAGCCGGTTTTACATCCGGAGCCTTGGCGATCACGGGCGGCAGAGTGGGGGGCGGTTTGGTAGCCACCGGTGCGGCTACGGGGGGTGTCACGGGTGTAACCGCAGGTCCGGCGGCGGGGCGTTGGCCTTTGCTGTTGGGGTTGAAGAGTTCACGGATCAGGGCCAGTTTGGGGGCCACGGCCGGATTGGAGCCGTCGAGTTGCAGGGCCTTGTTGTAGGCCTGGCTGGCAAGCTTGGCATAGACGTCACCCAGATTTTCGTGGGCGGTGGCGTAACTGGGGTTGGTTCGGATGGCCATTTCCAATGCCGTGCGGGCCTTGTCGAACTGGCTCTGGCCGGCGTAGAGCACGGCGAGGTTGTTGTAGGGCTCCGGCAGTTCGGGATAGTCTTCGGTCAGGCGGGTGAAAGTGGCAATGGCATCGGTGGTCTTGCCAGCGTCGCGCTGGATTACGCCCTTGAGGAAGCGCATCTGCGGATCGCGAGGTTTGGTGCTCAGGTATTGGTCGGCCTTGGCCTGGGCTTCTGACAGTTTGCCGGCGTGCACGAGCTGCGAAACATCGGCGTATTCGTCTGCATGCGCCACAGACAACATGAGGCCGGCGGCCAGGGCCAGTAACCGAAGGGGCAGGAGTACGGGGGAACGGGCGTGCTTCATAAAGCCTTTTGATTCATACGCATTGAACGGGCCGCTCCATGGGAGCTATATACTGCGCTGGATTGTAGCTGAGGGGTGGCCTGTCCCGTCTCGGCAAACCACCAAGATTGACTCTAACGAGAACCGTAGCGGCTGGAGACATTGCCGGGGCACTGTGGCCCTGCGCAATCGCAGTGAAATACCCATGAGTTTGCGCATTTACAACACGCTGTCGCGTGCTTTGGAACCCTTTGTACCGCTGGAACCCGGCCACGTGCGCATGTACGTGTGCGGCATGACGATCTACGACCTGTGCCACATCGGCCATGCCCGCATGATGATGGCGTTTGATGTGGTGCAACGCTGGCTCAAGGCCAGCGGCCTGCGCGTCACCTACGTGCGCAATATCACGGATATTGACGACAAGATCATCAAGCGTGCAGTTGAGCGCGGCATCACGATACGTGCCTTGACGGACGAGATGATCGCAGCCATGCACCAAGACATTGCGGCGTTGGCCATCGAGTCACCTAGCCTGGAGCCACGCGCCACCGAGTACGTGCCCGAGATGCTGGGCCTGATCCGTACGCTGGAGCAAAACGGGCTGGCCTACCAGGCCAGCAATGGTGATGTTAATTACGCAGTGCGCAAGTTCCCCGGCTACGGCAAGCTGTCGGGCAAGTCGCTGGACGAATTGCGCGCCGGCGAGCGCGTAGCGGTGCAGGATGGCAAGGAAGACCCGCTTGACTTTGTGCTGTGGAAATCTGCCAAGGACAGCGAGCCCGAAGACGCCAAATGGCCCAGCACCTACGGTGCCGGCCGCCCTGGCTGGCACATCGAATGTTCGGCTATGAGTTGCAAGACGCTGGGCGAGACCTTTGACATCCACGGGGGCGGTGCTGATTTGCAGTTTCCCCACCATGAGAACGAGATTGCCCAAAGCGAAGGTGCCAATGGCAAGCCGCTGGCCCGCTTCTGGGTGCACAACGGCTTTGTGCGAGTGGACAACGAGAAAATGTCCAAGTCGTTGGGCAACTTTTTCACCATCCGCGAGGTGCTGGCCAAATACGACGCCGAGACGGTGCGCTTTTTCCTGATCCGCACCCACTACCGCAGTGCGTTGAACTACAGCGATGCCCATCTGGACGACGCCCGCACGGCGCTCAAGCGCTTGTACACCGCATTGGACCTGGTACCCCCGCAGGCTGTGGACGTGGTGGATTGGAGCCATCCGTTGGCCCAGCGCTTCCAGGCAGCCATGGACGAAGACTTTGGCACGCCGGAGGCGGTGGCCGTGTTGTTTGACCTGGCGTCGGAAGTGAACCGCACCCGGTCAGCCGAATTGTCGGGGCTGCTCAAGGCCCTGGGCGCCTGCCTGGGCGTGCTGCAGGGGAACCCCAAAGCCTTTCTGCAGGCTGGTGCCGTGCTGGATGAGGCTGCCATCCAGGCCCTGATTGCCCAGCGCAGCGCTGCCAAGGCCGCACGCGACTTTGCGCTGGCCGACAGCATCCGCAAGGATTTGCTGGCCCAGGGCATTGTGCTCAAGGACTCCCCGGCTGGAACCACCTGGGAAGCGGTGCAGTAATGGCGACGACCATCAAAAAAGCTGCGCCTGAGCAGCAGACGCCCTATTTCTGGGAAGAAGCCTGCAAACACCTGGTCAAAAAAGACCGGGTGATGAAGCGTCTGATCCCCCAGTTTGGTGACGCCTGCCTGCAAACCCGGGGCGACGCCTTCGTCACGCTGGCGCGCAGCATCGTGGGCCAGCAGATTTCGGTCAAGGCTGCGCAGACCGTGTGGGACCGTTTTGCCTTGCTGCCCAAACGCATGACGCCTGGCAATGTGCTCAAACTCAAGGTGGACGACATGCGCGCCGCCGGCCTCTCCGTGCGCAAGGTGGAATATTTGGTGGATTTGGCCCTGCACTTCGACAACGGCGCGCTGCACGTCAAGGCCTGGGAGGGCATGGACGACGAGGACATCATTGCTGAACTAGTCGCCATCCGCGGCATTGGCCGCTGGACTGCGGAGATGTTCCTGATCTTCCACCTGATGCGCCCGAATGTGCTGCCGCTGGACGATGTGGGGCTGATCAACGGCATCAGCCACAATTATTTTTCGGGCGATGTGGTCAGTCGCAGTGACGCGCGGGAAGTGGCTGCCGCCTGGGCGCCGTACTGCAGCGTCGCAACTTGGTATATTTGGCGCTCGCTGGATCCGCTGCCAGTCGCGTACTAACCGGTTGTCCGGCTCCCTGGTGAGCTGGTTGCCGCAAGAAGGAGAGAAGCATTGGCCAAGAAAACATTCCTGGATTTTGAGCAACCGATTGCCGAGTTGGAAGGCAAGATCGAAGAATTGCGCTATGTGCAAAACGAGTCTGCTGTCGATATTTCTGCTGAAATCGAGCAACTTAGCAAAAAAAGTCAGCAACTGACCAAAGATATCTACAGTGACCTGAGTCCCTGGCAGATTACCAAGATTGCCCGTCACGCCGAGCGCCCTTACACGCTGGACTACGTGAGCGAACTGTTTACGCATTTCGTCGAACTGCACGGTGACCGGCACTTTGCCGACGACCTGAGCATCGTGGGCGGTCTGGCGCGCTTCAACGGCACGCCCTGCATGGTGCTGGGCCAGCAGAAGGGCCGCGACACCAAGGAGCGCGGTTTGCGCAACTTCGGTATGAGCAAGCCCGAAGGCTACCGCAAGGCCTTGCGTCTCATGAAGCTGGCCGAAAAGTTCAAGCTGCCGGTCTTTACCTTTGTAGACACGCCCGGCGCCTACCCCGGCATTGACGCCGAAGAGCGCGGCCAGTCCGAAGCCATCGGCCGCAACATCTTCGAGATGGCGCAACTGGAAGTGCCCATCATCACCACCATCATCGGCGAAGGCGGCTCCGGCGGCGCGCTGGCCATTTCCGTGGCCGACCAGGTCGTGATGCTGCAGTACGCGGTCTACTCGGTGATCAGCCCCGAAGGCTGTGCCTCCATCCTCTGGAAGACCTCGGACAAGGCACAGGACGCGGCTGATGCCCTGGGCATCACCGCGCACCGCCTCAAGGCCCTGGGCCTGGTCGACAAGATCGTCAACGAACCCGTGGGCGGCGCCCACCGCGACTACAAGCAGGCTTCGGCTTTCCTCAAGCGTGCCTTGGTCGACGCCTACCGCCAGGTCAGCGACCTTAAGGTCAAAGAACTGCTGGACCGCCGCTACGAGCGCCTGCAAAGCTACGGCCGCTTCACCGACACCAAGGCCAACGCCAAATAAGGTGCTTGACCGCATGCCATGACCCAGTCGTTCGACGCGGCGATGCGGGACTTTTCGCCCGCCTTGCCGTTGGCGGTGGGTTTGAGTGGTGGTGCCGACTCCACAGCCCTGCTGTTGGCTTGCGCCCAGAAGTGGCCGGGCCAGGTACGGGTTTTCCACATTAACCACGGATTGCAGGCCGCCGCTGCGGCGTTTGAGCAGCACTGCCAGGCCCTGTGTGCACAGTTGCAGGTGCCGCTGCATGTCCAGAAGGTGGATGCTGGCGCCCGCGACGGACAAAGCCCGGAAGATGCCGCCCGCATCGCACGTTACAAGGCTTTTGATGCGCTAGCCCGCATGGACAATGCGCAAGCAGCTATCCAATCGATAGCAATTGCACAGCATGCCGACGACCAGGTGGAGACAGTGTTGCTGGCCCTGAGCCGCGGCGCTGGTCTGGCGGGCCTGAGCGCGATGCCGGCGCGCTGGCAGCGCGAGGGTCTGGACTATCACCGCCCGTTGCTGCAGGTCAGCGCGGCGGATATCCGGGTCTGGCTGGCGGGGCAGGGGGTTAACTTTGTCGAGGACCCGACCAACAGCGACGAGAACTTCACCCGCAACCGCATCCGCGCACGGTTGTTGCCGGCGCTGCAGACAGCGTTTCCCCAGTTTCGCGACACCTTTGCCCGCAGTGCCCGCCACGCGGCGCAGGCGCAGGCACTGCTGGACGAGGTGGCACAGCAGGACTTGGAGGCAGCGTGCCATGAAAGCGAAGAGGGGCCCCGCATCAAGGAAGTCCAGGCGCTGGGACGCGCCCGCCAGGCCAATCTGTTGCGGCATTGGCTCAAAAGCGCTTTCCAGGTGATCCCCAGCACCGCTCAACTGGAAGAGCTGCTGGACCAGCTGGCGGCATGCACTACGCGCGGCCACCGCATCCACATCAAGGTGGGGCAGGGCTTTGTGCAACGCAGTGGCGCGGTATTGACTTGGTACAATCCCTAGGTTTTGCTCCAAAAAACCTAGATACATCAGATTTCATGGCCTTGATCGTTCACAAATATGGCGGCACGTCGATGGGTTCCACGGAACGCATCCGCAATGTCGCCAAGCGCGTTGCCAAATGGGCGCGTGCCGGCCACCAGATGGTGGTTGTCCCTTCCGCCATGAGCGGCGAAACCAACCGTTTGCTGGCCCTGGCCAAAGAACTAGCCCCTTCCAAGCAGGGCGAGGCCTATGGCCGCGAACTCGACATGCTGGCCGCTACCGGCGAGCAGGCCTCCAGCGCGCTCCTGGCGATTGCCTTGCAGGCCGAGGGCATGGAGTCGGTCAGCTACGCCGGCTGGCAAGTGCCAATCCGCACCAACAGCGCCTACACCAAAGCCCGCATTGAGTCCATCGACGATGTGCGTGTGCGTGCCGATCTGGAATCCGGCAAGGTCGTGATCGTGACCGGCTTCCAGGGCGTGGATGAAGAAGGCCACATCACCACGTTGGGCCGTGGTGGTTCCGACACCTCGGCCGTGGCCGTGGCGGCGGCCATGAAGGCGCATGAGTGCCTGATCTACACCGATGTGGACGGCGTCTACACCACCGACCCGCGCGTGGTGCCTGAGGCACGCCGCCTGCACACCGTGAGCTTTGAAGAGATGCTGGAAATGGCATCCATGGGCTCCAAGGTGCTGCAGATCCGCTCGGTCGAATTTGCCGGCAAGTACAAGGTGCCGCTGCGCGTGCTGTCCAGCTTCACGCCCTGGGATATCGATATCAACGAGGAGGCCAGCTCTGGCACCCTGATCACTTTTGAGGAAGACGAACACATGGAACAAGCCATTGTTTCCGGCATTGCATTCAACCGCGACGAGGCCAAGGTTTCGGTGATGGGTGTGCCCGACAAACCCGGCATCGCCTACCAGATCCTGGGTGCGGTGGCCGATGCCAACATCGAAGTCGATGTGATCATCCAGAACATCAGCAAGGACGGCAAGACTGACTTCAGCTTCACCGTCAACCGCAACGAATACGCCAAGACAGTCGACCTGCTCAAGGAAAAGGTATTGCCCGGTCTGGGCGCGCAGGAAGTGGTGGGCGACACCAAGATCTGCAAGGTCTCCATCGTCGGCATCGGCATGCGCAGCCATGTGGGTGTGGCCAGCAAGATGTTCCGCGTGCTGTCGGAAGAGGGCATCAACATCCAGATGATCTCCACCTCCGAAATCAAGACCTCGGTGGTCATCGACGAGAAGTACATGGAGTTGGCCGTGCGCGCCCTGCACAAGGCGTTTGATCTGGACCAGCCCGCAGCCTAAACAGGGCTGCAAGTCGTGCGATAATACGCGTCGATTGGAAACGTGACCGAGTGGCCGAAGGTGCTCCCCTGCTAAGGGAGTATGGGGTGTAGAGCCTCATCGAGGGTTCGAATCCCTCCGTTTCCGCCAAAACAGAAAATCCTCGCAATGCAAATTGCGGGGATTTTTTTTGCCATTTACTGACGTGCTTCAGTCTGCCGACGCGCTCCAGCGCTCTCCCCAACCCTTGTCCAGTTCACGTCGGTCCCGCTTGGTTGGGCGGCCAGCGATGGCTGCAGCGGGTTCGGGGCTCAGGCGCTTCTGCCCGGCGATGCACGCTCTTTCGGCCATGCTGTCGGCGGTCTCTTCGTACAACTGTTGTGCTACGCTGGCCGGGCCGCGCTGGGCACTCAGGCCTTTAACCACCACGATGCGGCGCATGGACCCTTGCGCCAGTGCAATGGTGTCGCCGACCTGTACCTCGCGCGCGGGCTTCACCGCATGTCCACCGATGTGCACGCGTCCGCGTGTGATTTCTTCCGTGGCCAGCGAACGGGTCTTGTAAAAGCGTGCGGCCCACAGCCATTTGTCGATACGGATTTTTTCCATGACGCGTCTTTGTCTGCTCGCACAGTAACATAGCCGCATGGACACCTCCGACTCCCTGCCGCGTGACGCCCAGAGCATTCTGGAGCTGGCAGCGCGCTCCATGTTTGAACTCTTTGCGAGTGCCAGCGAGGGCATGATGCTGGTGGACCGCCAGGCCCGCGTGGTCTGGATCAACGACCAGTACAAGCGCTTCCTGCCGGCGCTGGGCTTTGAGCGCGAGGAAGACTTCGTCGGCCACCCGGTCTCGCAGGTGGTGCACAACACCCAGATGCACCAGGTGCTGGAAACCGGCAAGCCCATCTTGATCGACCTGCTGACCAACCGTGCCGGCACTTTTGTCGTCAGCCGCATTCCGCTGCGTGACGCTGAAGGGCAGGTCATTGGCGCCCTGGGCATCGTGCTGTTCGACCACCCCGAAACCACGCTGCAGCCGCTGATCGAAAAATTCGCACTGTTGCAGCGCGATCTGGACGACGCACGGCGCGAGCTGGCCAGCCAGCGTCTGCAGCACACTGGGCAGCGCCAGTCCAAATACACCTTTGCCAGCTTCATCGGGCTGAGCGCTCCGGCCGTGGAGGTCAAGCGCCAGTCGCGCCGTGCCGCCCAGTCGAGCAGTCCGGTGCTGCTGCTGGGCGAGACCGGTACCGGCAAGGAGTTGCTGGCCCACGCCATCCACGCCGCGTCGAGCCGCGCGCGTGGCCCCTTCATCAGCGTCAATATTGCGGCGGTACCCGACACCCTGCTGGAGGCCGAGTTCTTCGGCTTTGTGCCCGGTGCCTTTACCGGTGCCGACCGCAAGGGGCGCGACGGCAAGTTCCGCCTGGCCCATGGCGGCACGCTGTTCCTGGATGAAATTGGCGACATGCCGTTGGCCCTGCAATCCAAGCTGCTGCGCGCGCTGCAGGAGGGGGAGATCGAGCCTCTGGGCTCCAACAAGCTGCTGCCTATCGACGTGCGGGTGATTGCGGCCACCAGCCGCGATCTGCCGCGCCTGGTGCGCGAAGGCAACTTCCGTGAAGACCTGTTTTACCGCCTCAACGTGCTGCCCATCCGCGTGCCACCGCTGCGCGAGCGGCGCGGCGACATTGCGGCCCTGCTGGAGGTTTTGGGCGAAGACATTGCCCTGCGCAGCGGCATGCCGCCGCCCGAGTTGTCGCCGCAGGCACTGGCCCTGCTGGAGGCGCAGCCCTGGCCTGGCAATATCCGCGAGTTGCGCAACGCGCTGGAACAGGCCACCATGCGCAGCGAATCCACGCGTATCGAGGTGCAGGCCATTGAAGCCGTGTTGCGCGAGTCCGGTTTGCCCCCGGTCGTACTGCCGGCTACCCATGCTGCCGCGGTGGCGCAGGGAACTGGCGCCGGCCCGGCCGTAGCGGACCTGTTGCGTCCCCTGGCCGTGCAGGTGGCGGAATTGGAAGCCCAGGCGATTCAGGCCGCCCTGCAGGCCCATGGCGGCAACAAGGTGGCGGCCGCCAAGGCCCTGGGAATCTCTCGCGCCACCCTCTACGACAGGCTAGAAATTGCCTAATATTTGTACATTTGTCTTAAATTCAGGCATTTATTGTGTATTTATTTTAGACAAATTGAGCCTTGTAGCGAGCAGCATCAAAAATATGCAATGAAATTAACGGCTTCTGATTTGGCACGGATTGTGCAAAATGGTGCAGGCTTCGTCATAACAACAGGAGACACGCATGAACCTTCACCGCATGGCCACCATGGCCATCCGTACCACCTTGGCGGCCGCCGGCCTGTGCACCGCCATGCTGGGCAGCACGGCCTTCGCCCAGTCCAAGGAAATCAAGATCGCCCACATCTACAGCAAGACCGGCCCGCTGGAAGCCTATGGCAAACAGACCCAGACCGGCTTCATGATGGGCCTGGACTACGCGACCGGCGGCACCATGATGGTGGCCGGCAAGAAGCTGGTGGTGATTGAAAAAGACGACCAGGGCAAGCCCGACCAGGGCAAGAGTCTGCTGGCCGCTGCCTACGGTGACGACAAGGTCGACCTGGCCGTCGGCCCCACAGCTTCTCCCGTTGCGCTGGCCATGCTGCCCGTGGCCGAGGAATACAAAAAAATCCTACTGGTGGAGCCCGCAGTGGCCGACTCCATCACCGGTGAAAAATGGAACAAGTACATCTTCCGCACCGGCCGAAACAGCAGCCAGGACGCCATCTCCAACGCCGTGGCGCTGGACAAGGCCGGTGTGACCATCGCCACCATGGCGCAGGATTCGGCTTTCGGCCGCGACGGCGTCAAGGCCTTCCGCGAAGCCATCAAGAAGGCCAAGCTGGTCCATGAGGAATACCTGCCGCCCGCCACCACCGACTTCACGGCCGGCGGTCAGCGCCTGATCGACAAACTCAAGGACATCCCCGGACGCAAGGTGATCTTCATCATCTGGGCTGGCGGCAATCCCTTCAAGATCGCCGACATGGACCTGAAACGCCATGGCATCGAGATCGCCACCGGCGGCAACATTCTGCCGGCCATGACGGCCTACAAGCAGTTCCCCGGTATGGAGGGCGCGGCTTACTACTACTTTGGCATTCCCAAGAACCCTGTCAACGAGGCCATGGTGGCGCGCCACTACAGCCAGTTCAAGGCGCCGCCCGATTTCTTCACGGCTGGCGGCTTCACCGCCGCCATGGCGGTAGTGGCGGCGCTCAACAACAGCAAGGGCGACACCAAGGGCGATACCCTGATCAAGGTCATGGAAGGAATGAGCTTTGACACCCCCAAGGGCAAGATGACCTTCCGCAAGGAAGACCACCAAGCCATGCAAAGCATGTACCACTTCAAGATCAAGGTCGACCCGGCGTTTGCCTGGGGAGTGCCTGAACTGGTGCGTGAAATCAAAGCGGACGAAATGAACGTCCCTATCCGCAACCAGCGTTGATGTTCCGGCGGCACCTGTGCAGTGCCGCCTTTTCTTACCCCGACCAGCGGGGAGACCATGCTCGAAACCCAAGAACTCACGATCCGCTTCGGCGGCCACGTGGCGGTGAATGCTGTCAGCTGTACTTTCCAGCCTGGCACCTTGACCGCCATCGTCGGCCCCAATGGTGCCGGCAAGACCACCTACTTCAACCTGATCTCGGGACAGTTGAAGGCCAGCCATGGCGCGGTGTTGTTGAACGGCCAGGCACTCACGCACCTGAGCCCCTCGGCACGCACGCGTGCCGGTCTGGGGCGGGCGTTCCAGCTCACCAACCTGTTTCCCAACCTGTCTGTGCTGGAGAACGTGCGTCTGGCAGTGCAGGCCACGCAGGGCGGCCGGCATCTGCGCGGCCTGAATCTGTGGAGCATCTGGAGCGACCACCAAGCCCTGACACAGCGCGCGCTGGAAATCCTGGCTGACGTGGCGATGCTGGCGCAGCAGGAGCAAACCGTGGCCAGCCTGCCGCACGGAGACCAGCGTAAGCTCGAAGTGGCCTTGCTGATGGCGCTGGACCCGGAGATTTTCATGTTCGACGAGCCGACTGCCGGCATGAGCCACGACGAGGCGCCCGTGATCCTAAACCTGATTCGCGCGCTCAAGAAAGACAAGCGCAAGACCATCCTGTTGGTGGAGCACAAGATGGACGTCGTACGCGAACTGGCCGACCGCATCATCGTGCTGCACAACGGCACGCTGGTGGCCGATGGTGATCCGGCCGAAGTGATTGCTTCGCCGGTCGTGCAGGAAGCGTATCTGGGCGTGGCGCCGGCCACTGCGGGAGAGGGTGCATGAGCGAAAACCTGCTGACTTTGTCCGGCGTTCACACCCACATCGGCGCGTACCACATCCTGCATGGCGTCGACCTGACCATACCACGCGGCCAGCTCACCATGCTGCTGGGCCGCAATGGCGCCGGCAAAACCACCACGCTACGCACCATCATGGGTCTGTGGCATGCGTCCAGCGGCCACATCACTTTTGATGGCCGTGACATCACGGCGCTGGAGACACCGCAGATTGCCGGGCTGGATATTGCCTATGTGCCCGAAAACATGGGCATCTTTGCCGACCTCACGGTCAAGGAAAATATGCTGCTCGCCGCCCGCGCGGCCAAGCGCGCCCAGCACATGGACAGCACGCGCCTGCAGTGGATTTTTTCGCTGTTCCCGGCCGTAGAAAAGTTCTGGAACCACCCCGCCGGCAAGCTCTCAGGCGGGCAGAAACAGATGCTGGCCGTGGCCCGCGCCATTGTGGAGCCGCGCCAGTTGCTGATCGTGGACGAACCCAGCAAAGGCCTGGCGCCGGCCATCATCAACAACATGATCGATGCCTTCGCCCAGCTCAAGAAGACCGGCACCACCATCCTGCTGGTCGAGCAAAACATCAGTTTCGCCAAACGCCTGGGCGACCAGGTGGCGGTGATGGACAACGGGCGTGTGGTGCATGCCGGCGCCATGCAGGAACTTGCCGACAACGAAGAACTGCAGCACACGCTGCTGGGGCTGGCCATATGAAAAATCTGGACTTTGACTGGAAGCCTCTGGTGCTGGTGCCGCTACTCGCGCTGCTGGTGCTGCCCTTCATTGGCTCGCCCTCGACCTGGCTCACCCTCACGGTGGCGGGCCTGGCCATGGGCATGATCATCTTCATCATTGCCTCGGGCCTCACCCTGGTGTTTGGCCTGATGGACGTGCTGAACTTCGGCCACGGCGTCTTTATCGCGCTGGGTGCTTTTGTGGCCACCACGGTAATGGGTTTGATGGGGGACTGGACGGGGTCCGCCGAGTTGTGGCGCAACTGGGTGGCGGTGCTGCCCGCGATGCTGGTGGCCATGCTGGTCGCCGGTGCGCTGGGTCTGGCATTTGAGCGCTTCATCGTGCGTCCGGTGTACGGCCAGCACTTGAAGCAGATTCTCATCACCATGGGCGGCATGATCATTGGTGAAGAACTCATCAAGGTGATCTGGGGCCCGGCGCAGATTCCTTTGCCATTGCCCGAAGGCATGCGTGGCTCGGTTTTTCTGGGCGATGCGGCCATTGAGAAATACCGCCTGATGGCCGTGGCTGTGGGGCTGCTGGTGTTTGCCGCACTGGCCTGGGTGCTGGGCCGCACCAAGATCGGTTTGCTGATCCGCGCCGGTGTGCAAGACCGCGAGATGGTGGAGTCCCTGGGCTACCGCATCAAGCGCATCTTTGTGGGCGTGTTTGTGGTCGGCAGTGCGCTGGCGGGTCTGGGTGGCGTGATGTGGGGCCTGTACCAGCAGTCTGTCACGCCGCAGATGGGCGCGCAGGTCAATGTGCTGATCTTCATCGTGATCATCATCGGCGGCCTGGGGTCTACCGGCGGCGCGTTGATAGGCGCCTTGCTGGTCGGGCTGATGGCCAACTACACCGGCTTCCTGGTGCCCAAAGTTGCACTCTTTTCCAACATCGCCCTCATGGTGGCGGTGCTGTTGTGGCGTCCGCAAGGCGTCTATCCCGTGGCCAACCGTTAAAAAAGGGGCACATATGCTTCAAAGAATTCTCTCCAAGGACTTGCCACGCAGCCGCTGGCTGTCGGGCCTCTTGCTGCTGCTGGTCCTGGCGTTGGCTTTCACACCGTTTATTTTTCCAGGGGTGAAGCCGCTCAACGTGGCGGCCAAGGTGCTGGTCTTCATTGTGCTGGTGGCCAGCTTCGACCTGCTGCTGGGCTACACCGGCATTGTGAGCTTTGCCCACACCATGTTCTTCGGCATTGGGGCCTATGGCATTGCCATTGCCACCACGCGCATGGGGGCGTCCTGGGAGGCCCTGGCCGTGGGGCTGGGCGCGTCGCTGCTGCTGTCCTTTGTGTTGGCACTGGTGGTGGGGCTGTTCTCGCTGCGCGTGCGGGCCATCTTTTTCGCCATGATCACCCTGGCGGTGGCCTCGGCGTTTTTGACACTGGCTTCGCAGTTGCACGAGTTCACGGGCGGTGAAGACGGTTTGAGTTTCAAGGTGCCTGCTATCCTGTCGCCCAGCCACGAGTTCAGCGAGCAGCCTTTCCTGGGTGTGTCGCTCGATGGGCGCCTGCTGTGCTACTACCTGCTGTTCGTGACGGCGGTGCTGCTGTTCCTGGCCTTGCTGCGCATTGTCAATTCACCCTTTGGTCGGGTGTTGCAGGCCATCCGCGAAAACGAATTCCGTGCCGAAGCCATTGGCTACCGCGTGGTGGTGTACCGCACCACCTCCAGCATCTTGTCGGCGCTGTTTGCGTGCCTGGCCGGCGCCATGCTGGCGCTCTGGCTGCGCTACAACGGGCCCGATACCTCGTTGTCCTTCGAGATCATGATGGACGTGCTGCTGATCGTGGTGATCGGCGGCATGGGCACCATGTATGGTGCGGTGGTCGGGGCGGCATTGTTCCTGGTAGCCCAGAGCTATCTGCAGGAGCTGCTGCGTCTGGGCAGCGAAGCCGTCATGGCCTGGCCCATGCTCTCTGCCTTGCTGTCGCCCGACCGCTGGCTGCTCTGGCTGGGCGTGCTCTTCGTGCTGTCGGTCTACTACTTTCCCACCGGGGTGGTGGGTCGCCTGCGCCAGGCGGCTGCCGTGCTGGCGCTGGGCGCTGCAGCGGCATCGTCTGCGCAGGGTGGTGAGCTGACGGTGGTGCAGGTGGCGCCACTTACCGGTGTGCTGGCCAGCACCGGCCAGCAGATGGTGCTGGGCGGAAAAATCTATTTTGACTGGGTCAATGAGCACGGGGGCATCAACGGTGCCCGCATCAAACACGTGGTCGTGGACGATGGTTACAAGGTGGATGAAACCGTGCGCCTGACCAAGGAGGCGCTGGAGAACCCCGACGTGGTGGCCTTGTTCGGCTTTGCCGGCACCGCCAATGTCGCCAAGCTGCTGTCCGACGGCGTGCTGGAGGCCGGCGGCGCGCCGCTGGTGGGCCCGTACACGGGGGGCGAGGTGCTGCGCAACCCGTTCAACCCCTACATTTTCCATGTGCGCGCCGGCTACGCCGATGAAACCGAGCACATGGTCAACCAGGTGGCCACGCTGGGCATGTCGCGCATTGCAGTGATGTACCAGGACGATGCCTTTGGCAAGGCCGGCTTGGCCGGAGTCGAAGCCGCAGTGGCCAAACGCAAGATGGCCCTGGTGGCGGTGGCGCCGTATGAGCGCAATACCGACCAGGTGCAGGAGGCGGTCAAGCGCATCAAGGCGTCGGACGCGCAGGCCGTGATCATGATCTCGGTGAACCGCTCCACGGCCGCTTTTGCCGCGCAGTACCGCGAAGCCGGTGGCGGCGGGCAGCTCTACAACATCTCGGTGGTGGACCCGGCCGAACTGGTCAAGCTCGCCGGTCTCAAGGCCGTGCACGGCTTGGGCATCAGCCAGGTGGTGCCGTACCCCTTCATGGCCAACAAGCCGGTGGTGCGTGAATACCAGGCCTTGTTGCAGAAGTATGGCAACGGCCAGCCCGTCAACTACGCCAGCTTCGAGGAATTCCTGGGTGCCAAGGTGCTGGTTGAAGGCCTGCGCCGCGCCGGCCCCAACCCCAGCCGCGCCAAACTGGTGAAGGCGCTGGAGGGCATGGACAACTACGACCTGGGTGGTACCCGCATCAGCTTTTCGCCCAGCAACCGCGTGGGTTCCCGCTATGTGGAAGTCACGGTGATTGGCAGCACAGGAAAGTTGCTGCGTTAATTTTGGAAGGCTTTCGCACCATGTCGCCCACCTCCCATTACCTGCAATGCGCCGGGTACGAAATCCACACCACCCAATGGGGCGCACCAGACGCGCCGGTGGTGGTGGCCTGGCACGGCCTGGCCCGCACCGGGCGCGACATGGACGAGCTGGCCCAGCACCTGAGCGACCGCTACCGCGTGGTCTGTCCCGACACCCTGGGCCGGGGCCTGAGCCAGTGGAGCAACAAGCCGGAGGAAGAATATTGCCTGGCCTTCTACGCCCGTATCGCGGCCGACCTGTTTGACCAATTGAAGATTGCGCGCGCCCACTGGGTGGGCACTTCCATGGGCGGAGCCATAGGCACGGTCTGCGCGGCGGGGTTATTCGAGCCCCGCCTTCAGGGGCGCATCCAGAGCCTCACCCTCAACGACAACGCGCCCGAGCTGGCGCCTGCCGCCATTGCACGCATCCGCGCCTACGCGGGCAGCCCGCCGGCATTTGCGACGGTGCGCGAACTGGAGGATTTTTTCCGCCAAGTCTACAAGCCCTACGGCTGGTTGAGCGACGCGCAGTGGCGCCGCCTGACCGAAACCTCCACGCGCCGCCTGCCGGACGGCCGTGTCACGCCGCACTACGACCCGGCCATGGTGCAACAGTTCATTGCCCACCCCGACGACTACCGGATATGGGACCACTACGATGCCATCACCGTCCCGGTGCTGTGCCTGCGCGGTGCCGAATCCGATCTGGTTCTTCCCCACACCACGGCCGCCATGCTGCAGCGCGGCCCCGGGCTGCGTGGCCAGGCGCGGGTGGTGGAGATTGCCGGCTGCGGTCACGCCCCGGCACTCAACGTACCGGACCAATTGCAACTGGTCCGCGATTTCATCGATGCCCATGCGTGAAGCCCTGCTGCGCTGGCTGCCCGTGCGCAAGCCGGTGGTCCCGCAGACGCCCGGTGTCATCCCCATCGAGGCGATACGCCAGGCGCTGCTGGAGTGCCTGGGGGAGCTGGGCAGTGCGCGCTACCCGGCGGTAGAGCGGCGCATCTGGCTGGAGAACGACGTGGCCGGCCTGTGGCATCTGCGCAGCGACCTGATGGCGGCCCTGTCCGATCTTTACGGCGAAGTGGCGGCGCTGGAAAAGTTGCGGCAACTGACACCTTTGTTTGCCGGCCATGTGGCCCAGCCCACGCCGCTGGCGACACCCGCCCGTACCCTGCCACCGCGCTAGGCACCGGTGCTAGAGTGGTGGGCACAGGAGACCACCGCATGCTTCGCAACGTCTGTCTGGGCGCCATCGCCCTGTGCTTCAGTGCTCTGGGCCTAGCGGCTGCGAGTGCCCGCCCCAACATCGTGGTGCTGGTGGCTGACGACTGGGGCTTCACCGATGTAGGCGCCTTTGGTGGTGAGATTGCCACGCCGCACTTGGATGCGCTGGCGCGCCAAGGCATGCGTTTCTCCAACTTCCATGTGGCGGCATCGTGCTCGCCAACGCGGTCCATGTTGCTTACCGGCGTGGACAACCACCGCAACGGTGTGGGCAACTTGCGCGAAGCCATGCCTTTGGAACACTTGGGCCAGCCTGGTTACCAAGGCTCTCTGACCCAGCGCGTGGTGACGGTATCCACCCTGCTGCAGGACAGCGGCTACCGCACCTACATCGCCGGCAAATGGAATGTGGGCTCCGAGCGCTACAACCTGCCCGATAAGCGCGGCTTTGACCGCTCCATCATCCAGGGCGACACCGGCTCCGACAACTGGGAGCCCGCCAAGCGCTACCTGCCGCATGCGGCCAAGGTGGAGTGGTTTGAAGACGGCAAGGAAGCCGTGATGCCCACGGACTACTACTCGTCGCAGTACTTTGTGGACCGCATGATCGACTACCTGAAGCCCGGTGCCCAAGACGGCAAGCCGTTCTTCGCGTATGTGGGTTTTCAAGCCAACCATGTGCCGCTGCAGGCGCCGGCCGCCTTCATTGAAAAGTACCGCGGCAAGTACAAGGACGGCTGGGACGCGCTGCGCGAAGCGCGCCGCAACCGCGCGGCCGCGCTGGGGCTGATCCCCAAGGACACGCCCATGGTGCGCATGAGCACCACTGCCGACTGGAACGCTTTGAGCGAGAAAGACAAGCTCTACGAGCAGCGCCGCATGGAGGTCTATGCGGGTATGGCCGACGCCATGGACCATGAGGTCGGCCGCCTGCTGGACTACCTCAAGCAAAGTGGCCAGTACGACAACACGGTGTTCGTTTTTTTGTCTGACAACGGCCCCGAGGCTTCTGACTATCAAGATGCCCAGCTCTGGCTTTGGACCCAGTACACGCAGGACATCGACAAGCTCGGTGGCAAGGGTGCCTACGGTATCGCTGGCCCCAGTTGGGCCAGTGCCAGCGGTTCGCCATTGAATACCTACAAGTTCTACGCGGGGGAGGGGGGCCTGCGCACACCGCTGATCATTTCGGGTGTGCCGGGCATGCCGCACAACCAGATCCAGAATGGCCTGGCGCATGTGACCGACATTGCGCCCACGTTGCTGGATCTGGCGCAGGTGCCGCGTCCTGGCACTACCTACAAAAACCAGGCCCTGGAACCCATGGCAGGCACCAGCCTGCAGCCGGTTCTGCTGGGCCGCAGCCCGCAGATCCACCCCGCCGACCAGGCCATAGGCTACGAACTGTCAGGCAATCTGGCGCTGTTCAAGGGGAATTTGAAGCTGGTGAAAAACCTGCCGCCTGTGGGTGATGGCGCCTGGCACCTGTACGACCTGCGCACGGACCCTGGCGAAACCCGCGACCTGCAGGCCCAGATGCCCGATGCCTTCAAGACACTGCAGTCCGACTACGCCGCCTATGCCAGTACGCACGGCGTGTTGCCGATGCCCGAAGGTTACAGCCTGGCGCGCCAGGTGCTGATCAACAGCGTGAAGAACTACTGGTGGCCCACCTACGGGGTCAAGGCGATTCTGATACTGGTGGGGTTGTTGGTGTTGCTGACGTGGGCGGTGCTGAGGCGTCGGCGGCCGGCTTTGTAAGCAGTGGCCGGCGAAGGCACTTTTTCCAATGAAAAGTGCCTGAAACCCTTTTACCTTCTGTGCGGTAAGCTATCAAATACATAGCAAATATTTCTGTCGGCGTGGTATGTTGCCCAAGCAGCAGCGGGGCTGCTTGGCGCAGTGCAAAGACAGATGCTCACCAGTTGGAGTGCTGGGTAAAGCCTTTTTGGCCTGGTTTGCGGTTGGGGGCAAAGCCGTTCATGGCCAACGTTTCGTCGGCGTTCCTGTAGAAGGTGCCGATCTTGTAAATCTCGCGGGCTTCCTTGCCGTTGGCCACGCCACGGCCCATCTCGCGGGAGATGCGCACCAGCTGCTCGATCTGCTCCACGGTGCTCATCTTGCGTGATCGGTCCTGGGTCCAGATGTTGTCCTCAATACCGCAGCGCACGTGCAAGCCCATAGCCATGCCCATCATGTTCAGGGGCAGGGTGTTGAGCATAGAGGTTTCCACGGTCAGCACGGAACCATCGGGACAGGCACGAACAAAATTGGCCAGGTTGTAGGGGTTGGGGGCTTCGAAGCCGCCGCCAATCGCCACCCAGGTCAGGATCAAAGGCACGTTGCAGGTTCCGCGGCGCATCATGCGCTCTACGGTTTCCAGTTGGGCCACGGTGGCCAACTGGAAGTGGGTCTGGATCTTCTTGGCGCTCAGGCGCTTGATATGCTCTTCCACCCACTCCGGGCCGGCGGGAATGGTCATCTCGCGGTAGGCATAGTAGCCGGGGGTGCCCACTGCCAGCGAGGTGCCTGCCACATCGGCGGGAACCATCTGCTCCACCACATTCATCTGGTTGGAGTTGATGGCAATGGTCACTTGGTCGGGCGTGGGCTCGATCAAGGACAGACCATGGCGCAAATCGTCCGACAACCACTTGGCGGTTTCGCCTTCCTTGGTGGGGGCGAAGGAAATGGAACCTCCAACCTGCAAAATCATGTCGGGGCAACGCTTGCGAATGCCAGCCACGAGTTCATTGGTGCGCTCCAGGCGTTTGGAGCCCTTGCCATCGTCTTCACGGCCGTGTACGTGCAGCACGGTGGCACCGGCGTTGTAGCAGTCCACAGCCTTTTGGATCTGGGCTTCCAGGGACACAGGAATGTCTTCGGGGAAGTCCGAGGGTTGCCACTCGGGGCCGTAGGGGGCAGCAGTGATCACCAGCTTTTGCATGTTTTCCACATGCAGGGTGCCATCAAAATAGTTCATGTGTATCTCCTAGGGTTGGTACTTGGTTGTCAGGGGTGGGAAATCAGGCGGCCTTTTTCAGCTGAACAGCCGAGGGGCCGTAGGGCTTGTCACCCACGATGGCGGCGCGTTCCATCTTTCGGTGGCAGGGCGCGTAATCCATCACGGCATAGTGCTGGGTGGAGCGGTTGTCCCAGATCGCCATGCTGTTGGGCTTCCAGCGCCAGCGCACCTGGTACTCGGGGATGTAGGCCTGGCTGATCAGGTGCTGCAACAGTTCGGCACCGTCCTGGTTGAAGTCCTGGCCGTAACGTACGCGCTGCTTGTTGTGGTAATTCACAAAGTGCGTGGAGAAGGCGTTGACAAAGAGCACACGTTCGCCGGTTTCAGGGTGGATGCGCACCACGGGATGCTCGGCATCCGGGTATTGGGTACGCATGGCGAGACGCTTTTCCTGGGGCATCGCGGCAGCGAAGGAAGAGTTGAAACTGTGATTGGCGATCAGGTTCTCGATCTCTTCCTTGACATGCTGGGACAACTTGTCGTAAGCCACCGCCATATTGGCCCACATGGTGTCGCCGCCCACGGTCGGACCTTCGATGCAGCGCAGCACGCATCCCAGGGCTGGTGTGTCGCGCCAGGTACCGTCGGTGTGCCAGGAATTCTCGTAACGGTCGATCGGAGTGTCTGGAGTCTTGTAGATCTGGACCAGGCCAGGTGCGTCCGGATGGCTGGGCGCCATCGGGTGGTCTTCCAGTTGCCCCAGTTTCTGGGCGAAGGCCATGTGGTCCCGGCGGGACAATTTGTCCAGAGTCTGGTCGCGCAGAAAAAGTACTTTGTGCTGCAACAGATTGGCGTAAATCTCCTGGAACAGTCCATCGTCTTTGACGGCGTCTGCCAAGTTGACGTCCAGCAATTCGGCGCCCAAGGCGCAGGTGAGTTGTTCGACTCGCATTTCAGTGTCTCCTCGTTAGGTGGGGTATCACAATGCAATGCAGACATGCCACATTGCTTGTGTGCCCAATCGTCTGCGCGACGCCGGTCGAAAAGTTTGCGCAAGATCAAGTGCGCGGCGCGAGAGCGCGAGCACCTGGGGCTTGCGACATGACAAATGTCACATTGGTGTGCGGTGCTGGCGAATTTGATCTGGCTCAAGATTGCGCCAATGTGTGCTTGGCCGGGGAGTGCATCACGCCGACAATGGCAGCTATGGATACTTGCCGAGGTACGTCGTGCTTGCTACTGCCAGAAAGGGCGCCCTAGTGGCCAGTGTGGATTGCGCGCAATGTGCCTTGCAGAGTCACTGCCTGATCGGCCGGCTTGCACCGGCCACGCGGGAGGCCTTGGGCGCGCACATCCACGAGCGCAAAATTGCCGCCCAACACATGCTGGTGCAGCAGAACGACCGGGCCCACACCTTGCGCATCGTCAAAACCGGGCAGGCCAAATGCACCCGCACCGGCCCGGATGGACGGGACCGTGTCATCGGTTTCTTTGGTCCCGGCCTGGCCTTGGGCCTGTTTGCCTTTTTTGAGCAGCCCAATATTTTCAATGCGTGGGCCTATAGCGACGTCCGGGTTTGCGAAGTGGCCATCGACAAGATTCAAGCGTTGCGCCAATCTGACCCCCAGTTGGAGCATCGCGTCACCAGTCACCATTTTCAATACCTCAACCACCTGGCAGACTGGGCGGCCGTGGCCAACATCAGCAGCGTGGCGGGGCGCCTGTCGGCAGCGCTGCTGCAACTGGGCCAGATACAACGCAGTCTGATGGTGCGCCTGCCCAGCCAGACGGATTTGGCCCTGCAGCTGGGCATTACGCGCGAGACGGTAGCGCGCATCTTCAAACAACTCGAAGCCCAGGGCGCGGTGCAGCGCGTGGACCGGGTGCACTGCCAACTGGACGTGACCCAGCTCAGCGCTTGTGCCCAGCTAGGCTGAGGCGTCGCTGATCATTTGAGCCAGGGAATGCCTGCGTGTTGACGTAGGGCAATGAAAGTTGGGGCGACTTCGCATAGCCTGCTGCACTGGCGGAAACAACGCACAACCAAGTTTTGAAATTCATGAATCAATCCATAGCAACCCATCTGACCCAAGCGGACCACAGTGACCGTGCAGCCATGGCTGCCCATTTGCAGTCTTTGGCCCATGACTCTGCCCTGCGCCCGCTGCGTCTGGGTGGAAAAGTCCTGGTGCCCGTGGTGCAGGGCGGCATGGGCGTAGGCGTCTCCGCCGGTGGTCTGGCCGGCACGGTAGCGGGCCTGGGCGGAGTGGGTACCGTGTCGTCGGTGGACCTGCGCCGCCTGCACCCAGACCTGATGGCCATTACCGGCCATCTGGACAAAGAGCCGGATGCGGCGGAGCTGATCAATGAAGCCAATCTACAAGCGCTGGACCGCGAAATCCGACGTGCCCGCGGCATAGCGCAGGGCAGGGGCCTCATTGCCGTCAATATCATGAAGGCCCTGAGTGCCTATGAGCCCTTGGCCCGCCAAGCCCTGGCTAGTGGGGCCGACGCCTTGGTGGTGGGTGCCGGTCTGCCGCTGGACTTGCCTGATATTGCCAAGGACTATTCGCATACCGCACTCATCCCCATTCTGTCCGATGCCAGGGGCGTGCAACTCATCGTGCGCAAGTGGGAAAAAAAGGGTCGTTTACCCGATGCCATCGTCATCGAACACCCGCGCCTGGCCGGTGGCCACTTGGGGGCGGCCAAGGTGGCCGACTTGAATGACACCCGTTTTGACTTTGACGTGGTGCTGCCCCAGGTGCAGGAGTTCTTGAAGACGGCTGGCATAGAGCGTGAAATTCCTCTCATCGTGGCCGGCGGCATTCACAGCCGTGAGGACATCCTGCGTTGGCAGGCGCTTGGCGCTGCGGCAGTGCAACTGGGTACTGCCTTCGCGGTGACACAGGAGTGCGACGCCGCCCCCGCATTCAAGCGCGTGCTGGCCGAGTCCAAGCCCGAAGATCTGGTGGAATTCATCAGCGTCGCTGGTTTGCCTGCACGCGGTGTGCGTACGCCCTGGCTGGAAAAATACATGCGCATTGAGCCCAAGCTCCAGGCCGTGGCCCACGTCAAGGACAAATGCAATATGTCCTTTGACTGCCTGGCTCACTGCGGCTTGCGTGACGGTGTGGTCGGTATTGGCCAATTTTGCATAGACCAGCAACTGGGCCATGCATTTGAAGGGGACACCGACCGCGGTCTGTTCTTCCGGGGCGCAGGCAAGCTGCCTTTTGGCAACGAAATCCGCCCGGTACAGGATTTGATGCAGTGGCTGCTGGGCGGGGTACGTCTTGCAGCGGCCGTTTAAGGTTTTCATGGCACCCGTTTCCAAGGTGCCGTCGCTCGCCGCTCAGGGTGAGGGGTCTTCTACCTTCACCAGAAACTGGGTGCCGCGCACGCCCAGGGTTCCACTCAATGTTTTGATGGATACCGACTCAGGTTTGAGTTTGGCAATCAGGCCGGAGATGTAGTACAGGGTTCCTTTGACCAAGTTGGTGCTCAGTTGGTACTGTCCCCGGGACGGGGCGTACACGTATTCGAATACCGTGAATTCGGTATCCGGGCCGAAGGCCATGACGGTGTTGTCCTTGAAGGTGACGCCCAGGGTACCGGTCTTGCTTGTTTTGAGCTGACTGCCCAGGAACACAGGCAGTCCTGGCTGCGCTTTGCTGCGTTCTCCGCCCGTGCTGACCCATGCTTCATCGGTGACTGTTTTGACATAGCCTACGGGTTGCGCCTGGGCTAAAAGTAGTGTCGGCAGGAATCCCAGGCAGAGGGCTAGTAGCAGATGGCAAATACGCAAAGCATGTGGCATGGTGGATATCTCTCTTGTCGCTACGGGTGCAAAAACTGCGCCAAGCGGATGCAAGTGGTGTCTGCAACCCATTGGGATGATCTGCCTTTTGGTTTGAATGCGCAATAGGGATACAAGTAGGGGCGGAATTTAGCGAATGGTAATTTCCACACGACGGTTGCGCGGTTCATCCACGTTGTCGGCCGTGGGTACCAGCAGATTGCGTTTTCCGTAGGACTCCACGGTCAGACCCTGGTCGCTCACCCCCAAGCGATGCAGTTCTTTGGCCACGAACTGGGCGCGCTGCAGCGCCAGAGCTTCGTTCACACTGGTCGAGCCTTTGGTATCAGCGTGCCCCGTGACGGTCATGTCCACCGTCTGGCGCGCGCCCACGCGTTGCAGTACCTGGGACAGCAAGGCTTGGGATTCAGGCACCAATTTGGTCGTGCCACTGGCAAAGTAGAGGACAAACTTTTCCGGCAGAGGGGGCATTGCCGCCATGACGGCGCCGAAATCTTTTTGTATCTGTGCATTGCTGGCCATAAAGGTGGCGCTACCGCCGTCCACTGCAGCGGCTTGCTGGGCCTGGACGAGTGACTTCTCGCCCTTGTTGCCGTGCACTAAGACGTTGCCGACAGTGCCATCTGCGTTGGGCATCAGCACGACGTAAGTGCCGGGCAATGCGGCAGATTTCAAGCGCTGCAGAGGTGGGAGATTGGCCTTGATTTCCTCCAATGTCTTTACCACGACCTCTTCTAGCGGACACATATCCGCCGCCGCCAGCACCTCGTTCTCCTGCCCCGCATCCTTGGCCGCAGGCATGTCCTCGCGATTGGCCCCCACGGTGTTGATCAAGCGCCCCATGGCCGCCTGGGTACGCGCCTGGGCGATGATCTGG
>JACXTT010001456.1_pt1 | contig 39254 bp, 31 predicted proteins | sample 9270951 | NCBI WGS metagenome assembly JACXTT01 (sample SAMN15532306, study PRJNA645909) | rock metagenome | isolation source: weathered quartz diorite | place: Puerto Rico | collected 2017-06-21
GTCTACCGCGATGCAGCGCCAGCCACCGATTCCCTCCGGCCCCGACCGCAGGCCGCTCCCGCTGCCACCTCCAAACTGATAGCAGAACGTACGAAGGCGACCTTCCCTGTTCCGGCCCACCACATGCGGCACCAACAATCGCCGAATGCCGTCAAAAATTGCCGCCACGGGATTTTTTCGAGTGCTTAGCCAAGGAGGTGATTGGTTTAGTGTAAATGGAGGATCGTGAACACTGGCTTGAGGGCTACTATGGGCCATTGGTGATCGGGCACCTGGATACGAGGAAGCTACACTTCCAGCCGACAAGTCCCCCGAGAACACCCCGAGGTAGATAACCAGATGGGACCGCATCATGGGATGGGGCCTGCGCTTCGCCCCAAACACGCCGCAACACGCGGCGCGGGGCTACGCTCCGACCCCACCCCATGATGCGGTCGAGCTGTGTTTGAATGGAAAGAACGAAGCCGTGACCGGTTCAACAAGTGTCAACGATGTCGCCGGTCTAAAGTGTCAACTATGTCCCCGGCCGGTCACGAATAAACGCCCACAGCGTGCATTCCATTTGCGAGAATGTGCGGGGGACGTTTGTATGGACAAGCCACACTGGCTCTCGGCCTTGTCACGCGGTTGTTACCACGTTCGATCGATTCCGACGATCCGGTTTGTATCGCCGCGCTTGCGTAGAAACAAGACGATTGTCCCCGGGGCACTCGTCCCGGAAATCGTCGCTGCGAAGTAGCCGTTCCCGGATTCCAGAACCTCAACCGGCAGCCTGGCTCCGGAGGCGCCTGGGATCGGCGTGTGCTGTTCCCGGCCGTTGTCAAATACGGACCACGCGATGGAGTATTGCCGGCTGCCGGCGAAACCATACTCGCCGGCGAGATCCACGAAGCGCAACTGGCCCTCCGCAATCCCAAAGCCATCCAGAGGCAGTACCTTGCCAAAGTAGGCCCGGCCGATCTTGTCGCGCCGTTCAATCAGGCATCGTGTGATCCACTCCTCCGCCGCGGGGTCGCTGTATTCCCCGGTTTTGACGATCGCCCGGATCTCGTCGTCACGGAACGCCATCACCTGCCGAGCCGCCCAAAACTCGTCTTCGGGCGTGCGATTCAGAAAGGCGATGTTCGGGTACTCGGGCTTCCATTCGTCCGGCTCAAAGAGCTTGGACTCCAGGCGGCCCACTGACCGGAGGTTGCTGTACCGGGCGGAGCGGGCCCATTGCGGCACGTAAAGGCCCAGCGTGAGGAAGCGCAGCGACGCCGGCTTAGGGTCCCACAGATATTCAAACCCGTTGCGACCGCTGTCGGAGCGGTAGGTGTTGCTGCCCAGGATGGCGCCGAAGTCGATCAGATAGTGCTTGATGTACCGGACGCCGCTCTCTTCCACCAGGCTATCCACCGTATTGATGTCGCGGGAATCGTCATGATTGAGCCAGGCGCAAAAGACGAACAGCCCGCGCAAGTCCCGGCGGCGCTGGTGGGGGACGATGTCGTTCGGGTCGTCGGCGCGCGTGCCGTAGTAGCGGAACTGGCCCAGGAGTTTACCCTCGATCAGGCGGCTGGCCACGGCTCGATAGCGGCCTTCGCCGTCAACCGCCTGGTCACGCAACATCCGATCGAGGCTATGGGGGGTCAGAAGCCGCTCTCTTCCGTTGACGCGGAACTTCGCGCCGGCGTCGAATTCGAGCTGGTCGCGCCGGAAGCGGATGATGTAGTTCTCCGGCGTGTTGTATCCCAGGGCGAAGAAAAACTTACTGCCGATGACGTCGGCGGCGCTGGCCAGCTCGGGATTGCGTGGTGGATCCAGCTTCAGAAGGTAGCGCGTGCCGGTGGCGTCCTCAATCATGAAGCCGGGCGTGACGCCGTCCGTCTTGGCGGAAATGATGCGCCACTTGCCGGACGCCTCGGGCGGCCGTTGGTTGCCCGGCCCGCGAACCAGTTCCTCCCGGCTCATCCGCCTGGGGACATGCCGGTTGGTGTACCAGGCGCTGTCGGGGACTTCGCCCAGTGTGTTCACCGCCAGCGACGGCCCTTCCTGCGGATGTTTTCCGAAGCTGTGATAGAGGAAATCGTAGATGTCGCTGATCTTCCGGGGCTGCGCCGAGGAGACCGCGACTGGCGCCGGTTCCTTGATCAGCGGGTCGTCGTCGAGAAACTTCTTCGCCTGACAGGGCCCGGCGAGCGAAGCCAAGGCCGGAAGGGCCGCGGCGCAGGCGATCAGAAAACGTTGTTGAATTTGAACCATATCTGAAACCCCTCATGGCTGAAAGCTGTATCCACTCGCAGAAACACGTTGTTGTGCGTGTTAAAGCGGAAACCAAAACCGACATCCGACTGAAGCCCGCCGGCGTCCCACGGCTCCCAGTTATGAAAGACCTTGCCAGCGTCGGCGAACAGCGCCATGTCGAGCCCGGAGAAGATCTCGTAGCGGTATTCGGCGGTGAACAGCATCGAGTTGTCGTCGTAGAAGCGGTAGGGCCGGTATCCACGCAGGCTATCCGAACCTCCCAGAACGGGCTGCATGTAGAACGGCACAGTCTGGCCACGGCGGTGGTCCGTGAGGCTCATGCTGCTTCGAAAGGCGAGGACCCGCTTGTCCTGAAAGAAGGGAACGTACTGCTGGGCATCCAGATCCAGGCGGTTGAAGCTACCGGTGCGCAGGTCCCGGTCGGAGACAATTTCGTACTGGGCTTTGTAGAAGCCGCCGCGTGTCGGTTCACCCGGAAAATTGCGCGAATCGAATTGTAGAAAAGCTCCCGTCTCGAGGAAGCGGCTCTGGCGATCGATCCCAGGAGCCAAAGCTGGAGAGTAGGTCTGCTCGATGGGGGCCAGTGCCGGATTGTCGCCGCGCCCGACGTTTACCGCCGTCAGCTTGCCCAGCAAGCCGGCGCTCAGGCTGCGGGTGAGCCTGGCCCCGGACTTGACCTCGAAACCGGTCTGCTCCAGCCGGTACACGCTACGTCCGTTCTTGCTTGACTCCGGTCCGGGACCGAAGTATTGCATGTTGGGTGAGTCGGAGTGAAAGCCGTAGAAGTTCAGGAACACCCGGTCATTCGCCAGGTGAGGAAGCGCCATGTTCAGGTCGATCAGGTGCGCCTGTCTGATCGAAGCCCGGACCGAGGCTTTGATCTGCAGTCTTCCGTCCAAGAGGTCGCGGCGCCGATACTGGACTCCGGCAGCGAATCCCTGCGCCACTGGCAGGCCGCCGAATGCGGTTGCGAAGCCGTCCGGACTGCCGAGCATTTCTTCCACATACTTGCTGTTGCGGATAGCGAGGATTCGGCGCTCGAGTTTGGAACCGGAATCCTTCTCCAGTTGAAGTGCCTTCTGCTCACGGCTTTTCGCGATCTCTTCGGAGCGGAGAGCGGCCTCGGCGGCGATCGCCGGGGCGCCATCGCCGTCCGCGGGAGCGGGGCTGGACTGGGCGCACAGGGGAGCGCTCACAGCCAGGATCAGAATCAGGATGGTTGAAGTATTCACCTCTTGTCGATCTCCTTCCATGGGACGGTAACGAACATCGCAAACTCAGTTTGACGTTTCCGGGAAAAACATTTGAGTGTGATACCGTATGACGCCAGCCGGGCGGGGCTAGAACTCGATGCCGATCCCGCTGGAGAGTTGCAGGTTCTTCGTGCTGAACAGCTGGCGTTGCCGCAACTCAGGGGTGTCGTATGCGCGAAACGTGAGGTAAGCCGGCCCGAACAGAGGAATCTTGGCGTTGGCGTCCGCCGCCATGCCATGATGCCCCGCTTCGAGGATCGGCTTGAAGTAGTACAAGCGCACACTCGTCGCTATCTTGAACCTCAGAGTTTTGTCCCACGTAATGGCGAAAATCGAAAGGGTGTCGCGGTAGCGCCCATCCAGGCGCACGTCCTCGTTAAGTATGGTGAAGCCGTTGCCGGTGCTCCTCACCAGGCCCGCGAAGAAGGAGACCTGGTCGGATTTCTGACGCCGGAAAGTCCAGCCGGCGCCGCCGCCAAACTGGCGGAGTTGGCCGCGTCCCCCGTCCGCCGTCGTTTGGCGCCCCAGAAAGGCGTACGGAAACAGGAAGAAATGATCGCCGCCGATGTACCGGTCCGCCAGCAACCGCCCGTACGCCTGATAGGTCGAACCGGCGGAATCGGTGGCGCCGTAGTAATCATAATGCGTGACCAGGGTTCCGTCCCAGCGTTCCCCCTGGTAGTTGACCTCAGTGGTCGACGACAGCTGGTTGTAATGCGCCAGGCCGGAGTAGCTTTGGCCGAAGTCTTCGCTGAGGGAGGTATTCGCCCACGCCCGCCGGAACCAGCCGGAAGGCTTTTTCGGCTGTTCCTGCGCCTTCGGCTCCAGCGAGACAACCGCTGAAGGGCGAATCGCGGTGACGGCGCCTGCGGCGACGAACGACAGGCCGGCGGCCGAGGTGAGAAGCGTGCCGGTCTCCTGGGTGCCATCCCGTTGGGTCATCTTCAATTCGGATTCAGTCGTCACTCCCGAGACCAGCGTCCAGTCGATCTGCAGCGGCGTCTCGGAATGCTTTATTTTGAAGAACAGCTTCCCCTTCTCCAGCTTCTGTACGGTTCCCGTCAGGCGGTCTCCATCCGTGAGAACCACGACGTCGGCCGCCGGCAGCCAGCCAGGGCAACAGGTCACGGCGATCATCAGAATTCCGGTGCGCATACCCGCAGACAGCCCGAGTATGCGCCATCCTGGAGCCGCTACGAAGCGTCATACCGTATGATTCTTGGTTCGATTGGCGCAGCGCCGCATACTGGCGCCATGAACCATCGTCGATTGATTCGTCTTAGAGCAGGTTTCGCCCTCGGCGTTCTGCTTTGCGGCCTGAGCCAGTACGCTCAGGCCACACCCGGCGATCCGGGTTGGCCCCGATATTTCACCGACGGGACCATGGATCTGGTCGTCTATCAGCCCCAGGTCGATTCCTGGAGCGGTTTTAAGACCTTGACCGGCCGCTGCGCCTTCGCGCTGACCGCGATGCGCGGCCGCGACGCTATTTACGGGACTTTCCGCTTCACCGCCGACAGCCTGGTGGACACGGATCGAAAGCTGGTCCTGTTGCGCGACGTCCACGTTTTCGACATGCGCTTCCCTTCCGCTCCTGGCGGAACGTCCGAACAGTGGGCCGGGTTGACGAAGCAGCTCCTGCCGTCCGAAGCGCTTATAGTCTCGCTGGACCGCATCGCCGCTTTCGTCGACGCCGGCGCAATCAAGCGCAAGGAAGCGCGCGTGCTCACCGAGCCCCCTCCCATCTTCGTCAGTACGCAACCGGCGGTTCTCGTCATTCTGGACGGCGACCCGGTCATGATGGACATCGAAAAGACCAGTCTGCGGCGCGTCATCAATACGAATTGGGACCTCTACCAGGACCGGCGCACGAACTCGTATTACCTGCGCCATAACCAGTCATGGCTGAAGGCCGCGGATCTGAAGGGAACGTTCGCGCCGGTGGCCGATCTCCCGCCGGACTTTGCGCTTCTGCCCCAGGATGGCCTCTCTAAGGACCCGCGGGAATCTTCGCCGGCTGTTCGGGCCCAGGCCGCCGCGCCGCGCGTCATCGTGGTCAACAAACCTTCGGAGCTGATCGTGATCGAGGGCGCGCCCAACCTGAGTTCAGTGGCCGGGACGCAGTTGTCGTCGGTGACGAATACGGAGAGCGATCTCTTCTTTCACGCGAGCTCGAGCTCTTACTATTTTCTTGCCTCGGGGCGGTGGTTCCGGGCGCCGGGTCTGCAAGGCCCGTGGCAGTACGCCTCGACGAGTCTCCCCGAAGATTTCAAGAGGATCGCCCCGGACCACCCGCGGGCGCACGTGCTAGCGGCGGTACCCGGCACCCGAGAGGCTGAAGACGCGGTCCTGCTGGCCGCCATTCCGCGCAAAGCGGAGGTCAACCGCAGCGAGGCCAAGGCCGAAGTGCAGTATCTGGGAGAGCCGCAGTTCGTTCCGATCCCGGGCTCCTCGATTTCGTATGCCAAGAACACGCCGAGCGACGTGCTGCGGATCGGCGATCGCTACTATCTATGCTTCCAGGGAGTGTGGTTTGCTTCCCTTGGTCCCAACGGGCCGTGGCACGCGGCCGACCAGGTTCCGCAGGAGATCTACTCCATTCCCGAGAGCTCGCCGACGTATCACGTCACGTACGTGCAGGTCTACGAGTCGACTCCGTCCACTATCGTGGTTGGATACACACCCGGGTATTACGGCGCCTATGTATACGGCGGCGTGGTCGTGTGGGGTACCGGTTACTACTATCCGCCCTATGTGGCCGTAGGCGTGGCCCCGGTTCCGGTGTATTGGGGCGCATCCTGCTACACCTATGGAGCGAGCGCCTGGTACAACCCCGCGACGGGCATCTACGCTCGAGGGTCGGCGGTCTACGGGCCTTACGGCGGATATGGAGCCGCGGCAGCCTACAATCCGCGAACCGGCACGTACGCGCAGGGCGCGAGCGTATGGGGACCAAATGGAGGCGCTGCGGCCGGCCGCACGTACAATCCCACGACGGGAACCTACTCGGCGGGCTACAAAGCCGCGAATCCCTACGGCAACTGGGGACAGGGCGTGGTCGGGAACGGGAGCCAGTGGGCGCGCGGCGGATACCAATCGACCAGCCGGGGCACGGTCGCCGTCGGCGAGACGTCGGCGGGCGGCAAAGGCGTCGCATTCGAGGGGGCGAGGGGAAATGAGGGCTACGTTGCCAGGAGCGGCAGCGGCGATGTCTATGCCGGCGCCAACGGCAACGTATACAAGCGCGATAACGGCCAGTGGTATCAGAACCAGAACGGCTCCTGGAATGCGATGGAAAAGGGCGACCTGGGCGCGCAGCGGCAGCAGGCCACGGCGCGGGACCTGGGCAATCGGAACTCGCAGATGTCGGAGCAATGGCGAGCGGGGACCGGCAATCGCGGTCAAGGCGTCGAGCAGAGGCCGCGGTTTCAAGGGCGGAGGCGGTGAGGGCCCTTACCCTGGCCATGTGAGATTCCGATAGGCGTTTACTGCTTCCTGGCCATCGCACGTCTGGGTGGCGCTACCCGGCGCTCAGCCCCTGCAACCGGCGGCTTCGACCGGCGGGATCGCATGGCGGACCGCTCCCTGAGTATTTCCTACGGTCGTGGCCGTTAGTTAGGGAGATCCATCGCTAGAGCTGTACATCTCAGCAATACGCGTTTACCGTCAACTTGATGTCGGCGGATTTCACGCAGCCGCTCGGCGAGGTTTCCTCGAGCGCCGTTTCGGGCTGCTCCCCTCACAGGCGGAACTCGAGCGCCAGGATCGTGCCCTTTTCAAAGGGACTGTGCTTTCCTTGCGCGCTCGGCGCGAGCCAAGAACTCCGCCATATTCTTATCCTGAAGCGGAGGTTGGCCCACCACGGACGCATGCATAGCCCAGCCTTCCGCAGTCCCATTCCAGCGATAGTCGCGAATCGTCATATCGATGCCATGGTCGATCAGGAATTGTGCCGCTTCATAGTTCCCGTGGATGGCACATTCATGCAGAATGCTGGCCGGCTCGTGCGTGCTCCAGTCGGTATTGATATTGGCGCCGCGCTCCAGCAGGAAAGACGCAATCTCAAAATGCCGGTTCATGCACGCCCAGGCGAGCGCTACGTCCAGGACGTGTTGCGCGTTGCCGGGAGTCCAATGCAGGTTCCGCAAGGTGTAGGGGCTGTTGGTGGGATGATGCTGAGCGAGGCTTCCCAACCTCGGACGGCCGGCTTCATCAAACCAACCCTTCACTCGCGCCAAGTCCCCTACACCGGCCGCGTGGGGGAGATCGTTGGGCAGCGGCCAAATCGGAGTCAATAGAGGGATGAGATGCGCATTCCCATACTCCAGCGCGAACTCCACCGCGGAGGACGGTGGGCGCATCACCTTTATCGCGGGGGCGAACTCCAACAGCCGCGTGATGAAGGGCCCGCGATCGTTATACGACGCAATCTGCACCAGACTCACCAGCAGCCCGAGATTGGATTCGGCCAGCAGATCGGGTTCCTGTTCGAGCCACCGGTTGAACTGTTCAAGGTCACTTTTATGCATCGCCGCTCGCAGTTCGTTCATAACGACGGATAGCCAGGGGTTTCCGGACGTTGTCGGATGTCCGGCCAAATAATCGATGAGCCCCCGTCGTCCACGCCATTTCTCCACTCGCTCGCCGAGCGCGGGGTCGAGCTCGATACACCGGTCGAGAAGGAGAGCGGCGACCGCCCGATACTGAAAACCGCAGGCCGTGAAGAATGCTTTCGTCACCGCGGCGGCGTCAGCACTGGGAAGACAATCCCGCACGCCGTCGTAGTCACCCAGTGCCGTCAGAGTGTCGAGATTACGCGGCAGAACGCCCTTGCGCGAAAGCAGCTGCAACACTCCCTTGGCGCGATCGGGAATTGCGTCCTCCCATATCGCCGGGTTCGCAATGGCGCCAGCGTCTAAGAGAAACTCGGCGCATTCGATGCGAGTGAACATCTGCTCCCGGAAAGCATCGCCCCTATCGCCAAACGATTCAGTGGCAAACCCGAGCAAGGATTCTCCGAAATCGCCGCGCCACGATAGAAGCGCAGGATACTCCTGAATCAGTTGCCCTAGCCGTTCAATCTTGTTGTCATGGATGGCGCGCTCCGCCTCGGCCACGGCCCACTCCAGGCCTTTGCCTTCCAGGCGGAGCACCGCCGCGCGAAGATCCTTCCAGCCTGCGAAGCCGTATTCCCGGGCGAGCACAAGCTGGGCCTCTCGCAGCGATAAAGGAAGTATCGGAGCCGGCAGTTGGGAGTGTACACGAGCCAGAGCATCGGGGTCGTTAGCCGCGATCTGGCGGACCAGTTTCTTGGCCTGCTTCCGGATAGACTCAAAGGATGGGTGAGAGGGTAAAGACTTCGGCGCGGTCACAAGACCTCCTTTCATATTTGCCGGTGTCCCGCTGATACCAGGCTGAAAGAAGGTAACGGCAGCCTCAAACCAAAAACAGGTGGGATGTTTCCCTTGCCGCGGGTAGGAGACGCCCTGTTAGCGCACTGCCTCGACTGTATCCGGCTCCGTCGAGCTTGTCAATCCATTCCATTCCACGCAATTTCCCCGTCGAGCCCCAAGTCCTCTAGCCGGCAAGAACAGCGGTCCATAAACGAACCTGGAAATGTTGAGAATGCCATCCTTAAGTGAAACCGTATTGTCTCCCGCCACGGGCGCAACCGCTAACGGTAGCGGCTCAGAAGCGATTGCCGAGCGGTGTTCCAGTTTGTACTTGTCTACGCGGCCCTGACCAGCGGCGTGATTTGGGGCCGGCACAATCCAAGGCGGGCGGTGACTTCGCGGACCACCGTGCCCGTGATCTCGGACTGATGCGTCAGCATCTCGCCGTTGTCAAAGTCGTATTCGCGCGCCCAAAGTTGAGTGCCGTCCGCAATGTGAATGAGATTGACAGTGACGCTGCAGCGGTCGCTGGATTTCAAAACGCTCCCGTGGATGACGTGACTCAAGCGAAGCTCCGACGCGGCCTCGCGAATCGGCAGTTCCCCGAGATAGCCGTGCGCAATGGCCTCAAGGCCGTCCAGGTTGGTGAGGTTGGCAGTGAGAGACATACACAATACGCGCCCGTACATCGCACCGTCGGGGGCCATCGATAACACTTCGAACGGGAGAACAGCGAGCCGGCGGGGAAGCTCGCGCTGGGGGAAACTCACCGCCTCGGGGGACGGCAATGGGAGGAACACCGGAATATAGCCGCCCTTGGGGATATCGATCACCATCCGCTCCGCTGGCCGGGAGTCCGGCTGGCGGTAGTATTCGAACAGCTTGAGGCGCAGGCGGCGGGCGTCGTTGCGAACGATCGGGTCCAGCGCTGGCTCGAAGTCCGGACCACGATCGAAGACCGCCATGCCGATGCCGTACTCACCCAGCTCATCCGCGCGCCCGGCCAGGGTCTCTTCGACGATGAACGCGAGAAACCGCTGCATCCTCCGGCATCGCACGAAGGCTTCGCTTGCCAGAATCATTTCAAGCTGCGCACGGACCTGGTGCGGCGTGATGTGGGCATCCATTTCTTTGTGCTGGCTCATTCTCTGCTCCCTCAAGGGTTGCGCCTCAGGCAGCCATTGGGAGCGCCGGCCGGGCGTTCCTCGCACCGCAGCGGCAATCGGTGGCTTCCTGGCACCGGATGCAAAGCGCCGCCCAGGGCAGGGCGGCCAGGCGTGCCGGGCTGATTGGCTCGTCGCACTCCTGGCAGATCCCGTAGGTGCCTTGCTGGATGCGTTGCAACGCCGCGCGTGCTTCCCGCCTCCTTGCGGACGCGGCTTCGAGACTCCGTAGCGCGAGTTCCCGCTCGCAGGCCCGAAGCATCCGGTCCAGATCGTCGGCGCTCGTTTCGATCCGGATCGCATCGCGCCGGCGCGTCGAATGATCAATTTCAATGACACGGGCTTCCAACGACCTGCGGAAGTTATTGACTTCGTTCTTGTTCATTGTCTTGTCGTCCTTTCGGTGCCTGTTGTTTCGCGTTGTTGCATGGTGATGCGTAAATACCCGGCTCGCGCTATCATTCGATTTTCGCTATCGCGTGCGACGGGATGACGGCCGAACGGTGGCGTCAAATCGAGAGTCTGTTCGCGCAGGCGGCGGAGTGTCCGCCTGGGGAGCGGCCGGCCTTCCTGGCTCGGGTCTGCGAGGGAGACGAGGACCTTCGGCGCGAATTGGAGTCGTTACTCGCCTGTGACGCTCCGGATCAACGGCTGGTGGAGATTCCGGACAGCGGCGATTCGCAACCGGACATGGCCGGCCGGCGAATCGGGCCGTACCTCCTGATCCGCTTGATTGGGCACGGGGGCATGGGCGCTGTGTACCTCGGCGTGCGGGACGACGACCAGTACCAGAAAGAGGTGGCCATCAAGCTGTTGAAGCGAGGCATGGACACCGATTTCATGCTGGCGCGCTTCCGCCAGGAACGCCAGATTCTCGCCAACCTGGAGCATCCATTCATCGCCCATCTGATGGACGGCGGAGCGACCGACGACGGATTGCCCTACTTCGTCCTGGAGTATGTGGACGGTGTCCCGATCACGGCCTATTGCGCCGAGCGAGGGCTATCGATTCCGGAGCGTCTCCGGCTGTTCCGGTTGGTCTGCGAGGCGGTACAGTACGCGCACCAGAACCTGGTAGTCCATCGCGACATTAAGCCCAGCAACATCCTGACGACCAAGGAAGGGATCCCGAAACTACTGGACTTCGGGATCGCCAAGGTACTGAATCCGGGGGTGGCGGGTGCCACTCTCACGCGGGGCGAACTTCGCATGTTGACCCCGGACTACGCCAGTCCCGAGCAAGTGAAGGGATTGCCGATTAGCACGGCCAGCGATACCTATTCGCTGGGAGCGGTGCTCTATGAACTGCTCACCGCCCAGCGTCCGCACCGCTTTCTATCCTCCTCTCTGGCCGACATGGAGAAGACCATCTGCGAGAGGGAGCCGGAAAGGCCCAGCAGCGCGGCTTCTCGAAACGGTGAGATCCTGCCGAATGTACAAAAACAGTTGAGGCGCCAGCTTTCCGGCGACCTCGACAACATCGTCCTCAAAGCCATGCGCAAGGAGCCGGAGCGCCGCTACGCATCGGCGGCCGAGTTCTCCGAGGATCTGCGGCGGCACATGGAAGCCCTGCCCATCCTGGCGCAAGAGGACCGCTGGACTTACCGTGCCGGCAAATTCATTCGGCGCAACCGGCTGGCGATGGGGGCGGCGGCGCTGGTGGCGGCGAGCCTGGTGGGCGGCATCGTGACTACCACCATCCAGGCCCGCCGCGCGGAGCGCCGGTTTGAGCTTGCGCGGCAGCTGGCGAAATCCGTGGTGGCGGGGGTCAAGGGCCCGATGGAGCGGCTACCGGGTTCCACGGCCGCGCGGGCGTTCATGATTCAGACCGTTCTCCGGTACCTGGATAGCCTGGCCCAAGACCCCGGCAGCGACCCGGCCTTCGAGCTGGAAATCGCCTACGCTTACCGTGAAGTTGCCGGAGTGGAGGGATCGCCATATCGGCTGAATCTCGGCCAGACCGCCGCGGCGCTCGATCATTATCAAAAGGCGCTGGACATTTACGAGAGACTGGCAAAGCGTGCCGAGACAAAAGGCGCAGCGCTGAGCGGGCTGATCAGCGCCAATATTGAAGCCGGCGACGTCGAGAAAAGAATTGGAAATACCGCCGCGGCCAAGGCTCGCCTGCAAAGAGTTGCGGCGCTCGCTTTGGGAGCCAACCCCCGCGAGAACGAGGCTCTGACGCCTGGAACGTGGGCGTACTTGTACTTCCGCTTGGCCGGCGCCGCAGAGGATACGGGAGCGGCCGAACAGGCCTTGGCTTACAGCCGCAAGGCGCTGGAATTGTGTCAGGAGTGGAGTCGCACGGACCGCGGCGTCAACGCGCGCAGTACCCTTCGCGGCGCTTACAGCCATCTGGCCGGCGCCCAGATGAAGGCCGGCGATCTGTACGGCGCTCGCGACAACTACGAGACCGCTCTCAGAACGGTGGAGGATGCGCTGCGTCAACCGGACGCTACCGTCTACGAACGATCCATGCTTTCGGCCTCGCATTTGAATCTCAGCAGCCTCCTGGGGAGCCCGGAAGACCTGAACCTGGATGACCGGACCAGCGCACTCCCCCACGCCCGCATCGCGGTTGAGATCGCCGAATCGATCGCTGCCACGGATGGCGAGGATTTCCGGGCGCGCGACGACGTGGCCAGCGCGTACCGCAACCTGGGGTCGATTCTGCTGGAAGACCGGCCCGCGGAAGCGCTCGCGGCGTACCAAAAGGCGGCGGCAATTTCGGAGGGGCTCAGCCTGGCGGCTCCGTCCAACGCCAAATTCCGCCACGATATATCGTTCAGCCAGATGGCTATCGGGGAATCGCTGCTCCGGCTTGGCAGGAGCCGGGAAGCGCTTCAGAGGCTGGCGCCTGCCCTGGAAACGATGAAATCGCACGCCGCCGCGTCGCCGGATCAAATCTCCCTGACGGTCGACGTGGGCCGGATTCACGGCGACATCGGGGATGGCCTGCTGGCCCAGGGCGACGAAAAGGGAGCCTACGAGAATTACCGGCAGGCGTTGGCCGCCGCCGAGAAGTTGATCCGCTTCGCTCCGGCAAGTCTTTATTTTCAGAGGCAGCACGGGGACGCACTGGAGTCGCTCGGACGCTATTATGTGACGCTTGCCCGGCGCCGGCGGGAACTCAAGCCGGAAGCCCGCTCATGGCTTCAGAAGAGCCTTGCCGTCTGGCGGGGCTGGACGAGCCGCAGTGTCGCCGTGCCATACGCCGGCGTACGCGAGCGTCAGGTGGCAGCCCTCATCGCCTTGATGGACAACGATCCTCTCGAAACCGCCGTGGTAAGATAACAGGCGCTGTGCCGTTGGATGTAACCCAGCTCCTTACCGACTGGAGCCGAGGCAACCAGGCCGCTCTGGAAGACCTGACCCCGCTCGTGTATCAGGAACTACACCAGCGGGCAAGGAATTATCTGCGTCACGAGCGTCCGGACCACACGCTACAGCCTACCGCGCTGATCCATGAAGCGTACCTGCGGCTGGTGAACGAGAGCCCTCCGGAATGGAACGGGCGAGCGCATTTCTTCGCCGTGGCTTCCCGGGTGATGAGACAGATTCTGGTGGATCACGCGCGGCGTCACCGGGCCGGAAAGCGCGGCAGTGGCATGGCGGAGGTGAGCCTGGACGACGCACTGGTGCCCGCGAGATCGCAAAGCGCCGACCTGATGGCCCTCGACGAAGCACTGGGAAAGTTGGCCGCGCTCGACGAGCGGAAGTGCCGGATTGTGGAGATGCGCTACTTCGGCGGCTGCACGGTGGAGGAAACCGCCGAGGCGTTGGGAATCGCCGGGATCACGGTGATGCGGGAGATGCGCCTGGCGGAGGCCTGGCTGCGCCGGACCATGCGAGGCGAAGCCCCGGCCGAATAAATTCCCATGACGGCCGACCGTTGGCGTCATATCGAGGATCTCTTTGTTCAGGCGGTCGAGCGCCCCTTGACGGAGCGCCAGGACTTTCTGGACCGGGTCTGCGGCGAAGACGAGGGGCTGAGACGCGAATTGGAGTCTTTGCTCGCCTGTGACGCTCCGGATCAACGCCTGGTTGAGATTCGAGCGGACGATACCGAAGCAGAGCCGGACTTGGCCGGACGGCGCGTAGGGCCGTATCGCCTGATCCGCCTGATTGGGCACGGGGGCATGGGCGCTGTGTACCTCGGCGTGCGGGACGACGACCAGTACCAGAAAGAGGTGGCCGTCAAACTGCTGAAGCGCGGCATGGACACCGATTTCATGCTGGCCCGCTTCCGGCAGGAACGCCAGATCCTCGCCAACCTAGAGCATCCTTTTATCGCCCGGCTGATGGACGGCGGGGCGACCGAAGATGGACTTCCCTACTTCGTCCTGGAGTATGTGGATGGCGTCCCGATTACAGCCTATTGCGCCGAGCGAGGGCTGTCGATCCCGGAGCGGCTCCGGCTGTTTCGCCTCGTCTGCGAGGCCGTACAGCATGCGCACCAGCACCTGGTGGTCCATCGCGACATCAAGCCCAGCAACATCCTGGCGACCAAGGAAGGTATCCCGAAACTGCTGGACTTCGGGATCGCCAAGGTGCTGAATCCCGACTTGGCGGGCCCCCCTCTCACTCAGCGCCAGCTGCGAATGCTGACACCGGACTATGCCAGTCCGGAGCAAGTAAATGGACTGCCGATCAGCACTGCCAGCGATACTTATTCGCTAGGAGCTGTGCTCTATGAACTGCTCACTGGTCAGCGCCCCCACCGCTTTCCATCCTCCTCGCTGGCCGACATGGAGAAGACGATCTGCGAGACGGAGCCGGAAAAGCCCAGCAGCGTGGCTTGTCGAAACGCCGATATCCCGCCAAATGTCCAGAAACAGTTGAGGCGCCAGCTTTCCGGAGACCTGGACAACATCGTTCTGAAAGCCATGCGCAAGGAACCGGAACGGCGCTATGCGTCGGCGGCTGAGTTTTCCGAAGACCTGGGCCGGCACATGGAAGCCCTGCCCATCCTGGCGCAAGAGGACCGCTGGACTTACCGGGCGGGCAAATTCGTTCGCCGCAACCGGCTGGTCGTCGCAGCGGCGTTGTTGGTGGCGGCGAGCCTGATCGGCGGAATCGTGACGACTACGTTCCAGGCCCGCCGCGCGGAGCGGAGATTTCAGCTTGCGCGGCAGCTGGCCAAAGCTGTAGTTGCCGATGTCAAAGGTCCGCTGGAGCGGCTGCCGGGCTCCACTGCGGCGCGAGCGGCGATGATCCAAACTGTGGTGAAGTACCTGGACGGTCTGGCCCGGGACCCCGGCAGCGACCCGGCCTTCGAGCTGGAAATCGCCGACGCGTATCGCGAGGTCGCCAGCGTAGAAGGTCACCCATTGCGTCCCAACCTCGGTCAGGTTTCGGCCGCGTTAGGCCACTACCAGAAGGCTATAGCGATTTTCGAGAAACACGCGAACCTTCCCGAAGCGAGGACCCACGCGCTGGCGGGACTGGTTGGCGCCAACATTGAGGCCGGCGATATCGAGACCCGGACCGGAAACGCCCCGGCCGCGAAAGCACGCCTGCAGAAGGTACTGGCGATTGCGTCGCAAGCGGCAGCCGAGGACAGCGCGGCCGTTACTCCGGCAACCTGGGTTTATTTGTATTTCCGGCTGGGCGGCGCGGAGTCCCGCCGCGGAGCGGCCGCGGAGGCTCTGCCCTACTTTCGAAAAGCCTTGGAAATCTGCAAGAGCCTGGCCGCTACCGATCGAAGCGTCAACGTGCGCAGCACGCTTCGAGGCGCCTACGTCAACGTGGCGAACGCCCAGAAGGAAAGCGGCGACCTCTACGGCGCGCGGGAAAACTACCTGACCGGTCTGCGATTGGTTGAGGATGCGGTACGTCAGCCGGATGCAAGCGTTTTTGAACGGTCCATGCTGGCTAGCGCCCATCAATCTCTAGGCGATATCCTGGGCAACCCCGAAGAGCTGAACCTCGGGGACCGGCCGGGCGCGATCTCCCATTCCCGCAAGGGGGTCGGGATTTTCGAGGCGCTGGCCGCCGCGGACCAGCACGATGTGCGGGCGCGCGACGACCTGGCCGGCATGTATCGCAGCCTCGGAGCGATCCTGCGGGAAGAGCGGCCGGCGGAAGCGCTGGAGACATACCAAAAGGCCGCGGCGATCTCGGAGGAGTTGAGCGCGGGTGATCCCTCGAATACGAAATTCCGCCACGACGCCGCGTTAGCCCACGCCGGCGCCGGGGAGTCGCTACACCGCCTTGGTAAGAATCGGGAGGCGCTTCAAAAGCTGGCGCCCGCGCTGGATGCGATGAAGTCTCTGGCGGCGTCGGCGCCGGATCAAGTCCTCTTGCTCGCAGAGGTTGGCAGGATTCATCGCAGGATCGGGGATGGGTTGCTGGCCGAAGGCGATGAACAGAGAGCAGAGGAGAATTACCGGCAGGCGCTGGCCGCTGCGGAGGAGTTGACCCGGCGCACTCCCTCGAGTCTGTACTTTCGGCGGCACTACGCCGACGCCGTCGAGTCCCTGGGCCGGTACTACGGGACCCTCGCCCGCCTCCGGCCTGCGCTCAAAACGGAAGCCCGTCAATGGCTTCAGAAGAGTCTTGCCGTCTGGCGGGACTGGGCGCGCCGGAATGTTGCCGCACCGTACGCAGGCATGCGTGAAGGCCAAGCTGCCGCGCTCCTTGCCTCGATCGACAAGCTATGATCCGCACAGACGTAAATGCCTTTGTCAGTGATGATAGCTCCCGCCGGACTTCTACGCTTTCACTAGCGTATGGCCACCGTAGCGAATGGGTTCGACCTGGCAGGATGCCTGAAGGCAGCCGCCGCCATAGAAGCCGACTTTACCCGACTGGCAACGGCTTTGACCGAAGCTCAGTTTCACGCGCCGCCGCGAGCCGGCGGGTGGTCTGTGGGCTATTGCATCGAACACCTGGTGTTGACCGGGCAGGCTCTTCTCCCGAAATGGGACGCCGCGTTGAAGAACGCTGCCGGAGCGGAGCGTCTGGACGACGCAAGTTTTCCATACGCGTGGTGGCAGCGCAAGATTCTCGATTATGCGGAAAATCCCTCCCGCCTGAGACATAAGACCGCGCCGCCATTTGTGCCCTATTCCCGTCACTCGATCGAGGAGACGGTGAGCCGGTTTCTCGAGATGCACCGGGAACTGGCCGGCCGCGTGGAACACAGCCGTGGGCTGGACGCCAGGCGAACGAAGGTACAGTCGCCCTTCACTTCCTGGATCTGGCACGGGCTGGGTTTTTCGTTCGATCTCGCGCTGGCGCATGAACGGAGACACCTCCACCAGGCCTGGCGAGTCCGGCGGCAGCTGATCGATGGTCTATCCAATGCCAGCGCCACGACGCAGATGTCATTCTGCCGGGGGAGTGAAGGCAAATGATCGCCGCATACCGTATGACACTTCAATCCGCGCGCCCCTCCGGGCAAACTGGGATCGTGAAGACCAAAAAACATTTCGCATCGATTTTGTCGCTGACACTGCTGGCGGGCGGCCTTGCCGGGAGTTCGCCGAAGACGCAGGCGCTTCTCATGGCCATGGGAGCCAACGCCAAGCAGATGACTCCCTACCAGTGGAAACAAAAGGTAACCATCGTTCGCAAAGGGATTCCGGCCGGGACGATCCTCGAAGAGATTCGCTTCGACGCCTCGGGCCAGCCCCAGAGGATCATCCTCGCCAAACCCGAGGAAAAGCCGATGGGGCCGCTTCGCGCCAGAAAAGCGGCGGATGTCAAGGAGTCGGTCCACGAAGTGATGCAGCTGGCCGGCCGCTATGCCAGCCCCCAGCTGCTCAGCCAGGCAATCCAGAAGGGCGAGATCTGGGAAGGACAGGGCACGCTTCGCGTTCAATCCCGATCCGTGATCCTTCCAATGGACGAGATGATGATGCTCATCAACGGCGCCACCTATCTTGCCGCCAGAATCGACGTCAATACGCAGCACGAGGGCAGCCCGGTTGCGATCGCGATCGACTACCAGCAACTGCCGAACGGCCCGAGCATGGTGGCGCGAATGACGGTTCAAATCCCCGGGGAGGGCGTCGTGGTCAACGTGGAATCGTTCGATTTCGTTCGTCTCAGCCCCATCGTTCACTAACTTTAACCCCAAAAAAAGGAGAAGCAACAATGAAACGCATCGCTCTGACGGTACTTCTGTCTCTGGGTGCTCTGGCCATGGCTCAGGACGTCCACTTCGACTACGATCGCTCCGCAAACTTCAGCGCCTACAAGACCTATCAGTGGGTCGATGTGAAGATGGGGCGCGCACCCGACCAGCTGATCGACCAAAACATCAAGCGGGCCGTAGACGAGCAGCTCGCGGGTAAAGGGCTGCGGCGCGTCGAAAGCGGCGGCGACTTGCACATTGCCTACCAGGTGGCGCTTGACAAGGAGAAGCAGTACACCGGCTTCAGCATGGGCCCCCGCTGGAACGGAACGGCGCAGGTGAATTCCTCGACGATCGACATCGGCAAGCTGGTGGTTCACGTCTTTGATCCGGCGAAGGGTCAGCTCGTCTGGCGTGGGGACGCGTCGAAGACCCTCGACATCAAGAAGGATCCCGAAAAGAACTACAAGAACCTGGAAAAGGCCATGGCCAAGCTGTTCAAGAACTACCCGCCGGGAATGGGTAAGAGCTAAGGCCTGTCCACCGGCGTCTCGAATGCTCTCAATGCCACCTCAACGAAAGGAAATTCCAGCCATGAGCGTGAACATTCTCAAAGCACCGGAACTGGAGGGACAGAGCCGGCGAGCCGCCGCCGTAACCCAGAACGCCGTCACCCGGGAAACCTCTTGGGTGGCGGCGGACGGAGCGGGCCGGCGGCCGGGGCCCCGATCCGCGGCCCGCGCCGCCGCAACCATGGCGATCGCGCTTGCGGTTCTGGCAAATGGGGCGCCCGCAACGGCCGAAACCCTGACGCTGGACCAGGCCGTCGCCATGGCGATCGAGCACAACCGCGGCCTTCAAAACACCGTTCTCGATGTGCGGAAATCGGAGGATCGCCTAAAGGCCAACCGCACCCGCCAGCTTCCCAGCTTCAACCTCTACGCCCTGGGCTCGCAGCCACTGCGGGCCGTCGAATTCACGCTCGAAAAGGGGATTCTCGGAAACTATGCGGGTACCGGCCCTCTTCCCAGCGAAGATGTTCATCTGAAGTCTCCCATGGCGCCGAGCGGCATCATGATGGCGCGGGTCGCGCAGCCGCTGACGTCGCTGATCCGGACCCGTCGAAGCCTCGAAGGCCTGAAGACCGGGATTGAACTGGCCAATGAGCAGGTCCGGGCGGATCGCCAAAAAATCATCCGCGAAGTGAAGACAGCCTATTACGGACTCCAGCAAGTGGAGTCCTCTCTGCGCAGCGTAAGGCAAACCATGGATCTCTACCGGGAACTCGAGCGGTTGACCGAGAACTATGTCGCCGGCGCGGTGGTGCTGAAGTCGGAGCTGCTGGACGTCCGGGCACGCGCGGCGAAAACCGCGCAGAGCGAATTGGTCCTGCGCGACCAACTGGCATCCGGTAAGGAACAGCTCAATCAGTTGCTCGGCCGCGACGTGTCGCTGGACTTCGAAGTCCCGGCCGTTCTCGAATCGACCGATCAGCAGACCGACCTTCAGGCGGCTCGCGACCTCGCCCTCCGCCAGCGGCCCGAGGTCCGGCAGGCGCAGCTCCGCAAGAAACAGGCGGCGCATGATCTGCGCGCCAAGCGGGCCGAGTACATCCCCGACATCTCAGCGGAGTTCAATAACGTCACCCTGATGAACTTCGGCCGCTTTCTGCCGGTGCAGAACAGCAGCATCGGCTTGAGCCTCTCATGGGAACCATTCGACTGGGGACGCAAGAAGTCCGAAATCGAAGAGAAACGCCGGACCATAGACCAGGCTGACAACTCGGAGAAGGACGCGGTGAGCGCGGTCCTGGTGGACGTGAGCGCGAAGTATCGCCAACTCCGCCAAAGCCGGTCACAGCTTCAGGTGGCGCGCCTGGTGCAGGAGAGCTCCCTTGAAAGCCTGCGCGTGGTCAAGAACAAGTATGCCGTGCAGACGGTTCTGCTGAAGGACGTGCTGCAGGGGCAAGTCAACCTCGAGCAGTCCAATAGCGATTATCAACAGGCCCTCTTGTCGTTCTGGAGCGCACGCGCCGACTTTGAGCGCGCGTTAGGAGAAGAACAATGAAACGGATCGTTGCAATCCTTCCCTTTTTCCTGCTGGCGGGCTGCAATCGCCACGAACCCAAACTGGAGAAGACCATCACGCCCGTGCGAGTGACTCCGGTCAACCTCTATCAACCCCAGGGCGGCGGCCGCTACTCCGCGGCCATCCTTCCGGGCAGACAGGTCAACGTCTCATTCCGCGTCTCGGGTATTGTCACGGGCGTGCATCGCGTAGCAGGCCGCGACGTGCAGCCGGGAGACACTGTGATGGCGGGGTCCGTTCTGGCCCGGCTTCGCGAAGAGGACTACAGGATTGCCAGCGCGCAGTCTCAGGGTCAGCTCGACGCGGCCCGCGACGCGCAGAGAAACGCCACCGCGCAGCTCGCGCAGGTGCAGGCCTCTCGCGCCAAAGCGGAAGCCGATTTCGCGCGCTGCAAAACGCTGTTTGAGCAGCAAAGTCTGACCCGCGCGGACTTCGACGCGGCCAAAGCCCAGCTCGACGTAGCCACCGCGCAAGTGGATGCGGCGCGCGCCCAACTTGAATCTTCCGCCGCGCAAATCCGGACCGCCGAGGCGGGCAAGGCATCCTCTCTACTCGCGCAGCGGGACGCCGTCCTGGTAGCGCCCTTCACCGCTTCCGTGGTGCAGAGAAACGTGGAGCTGGGAATGCTCGCAGGACCCAGCGCGCCGGCCTACACGCTGGCCGATATCGCCACGGTGAAAGCCGCCTTCGGCGTCCCCGATACCGTGCTGGTCCAACTGAAGCTGGGCAAGAAGGTCGGCGTCACGGTGGAAGCCTGGCAAGGGCGGGAGTTTCCCGGCACAATCACCACTATCCCGTCGGTCGCGGATTCCAGTACGCGGCTGTTTCAGGTAGAGGTATCGCTGGCCAACCCCCAGATGCTCCTCAAACCTGGCATGATCGCATCTCTGCGCCTGGATGAAGCCGGTCCCGCGGAAGCGGTCCCGGTGGTTCCCTTGAGTGCGGTGATTCGCGACCGCGACGCCCCGGCGGATTTCTCGGTCATGGTCGTCGAGAACAAGACGGCCAAGGTTAAGCGGGTCGGGCTGGGGCCCACCTTCGGCGACCTGCTCGCCGTAACCAGCGGCGTGAAGCCCGGGGATCTGGTGATCCGCACCGGTGCAACCCTGGTTTCGAACGGAGAAGCGGTGGAGGTGATTCCGTGAAACACGAACATGCTTCCGGCGGGGCCGCATCCGAGCCCGTCAACGTCGCGCGATTTTGCGTGGAGAATCCACAGATCACGTGGGTGCTCCTGATCGGAACCGTGATCTGGGGCATATACGGCTACACGCACATGCCGCAGCGCAAGGACCCGGATATCCCCCTCAAGGCGGCGCTGGTGGAGACGCAATGGCCCGGCGCCAGCGCCGAAAAGGTCGAAGAGCTGGTGACTAAAACCGTCGAGAAAGTCATCGCGTCGAACACGAAGATCTCGAAGATCGAATCCACTTCCCGCAGTGGCGTTTCTGTGATCACCTTCTCAGTTTCCGACGATCTCAAGGATGCGAGCCAGGTCCTCGACGACATCGGCGGCCGCCTCGCCGCGATCCGGAACCTCCCGGATGGCGCCGGCCCGATCAATTATCAGCGCGACTTCGGCGATACCGCGACCCTGATGCTGACCGTGGCCAGCCCCCGGTCGGCAGGGCCTGAAATCGAGTTTCGGGCTGCCAAGGTTCGCGAGGCCCTCGAATCCGTCCGGCGGCAGGCGCCCGATTCCCAGGCGCGTGCTTCCCTCGTCTTCTGCTTCCCACCGCGCGAAACCTTCCGGCTGGCGCGGCTCGGGGCCGCCCAGTTCGTCGAATACCTCCGTACCCTGGATGTCTCGCTCGACCCCCGGCTGGTGGACGGCGCGGGCTGCATCGGCGTCGACATGTCGGGCGCTCACAGCGATCAGGAGATCGGCGCAATTTTTGCCAACGCCCTGCGTGAGCGCTATCCACGGAACCTCTGGGAGCCGGACACCTGGCAGCCCTTCATCGTGCGGGACCTCGGGGATGTCCGGAACAAGCTCGCGTCCGTCTCCGGCGAGAAGTACAGCCATCGCGAGCTCGACGAATTCACGGACATCATGGAGAAAGCTCTCCTCGCGACGGGCCGCAAGGACGTGGACGCGCCGCTGGTGGCAAAGGTGACTCGATCGGGCGTCCTCTCCGAGAAAGTCTACGTGCTTTATTCCCAGGAGCGGTTGTCCGCGCACGGTTTCCGGCCCGGATCGATTTCCAGCACAATGCGGGACCGCAATCTGACAGCCGGTGGAGGCGAGTTCGACGCGGACGGAAAGCGCGTTCTGGTGAACCCGTCCGGCGAGTTCGCGAGCGAGCGCGAAATCGGGGGCGTCACGCTCGGGAACACCTCGTACGGTACCCCGCTGTATCTGCGCGACGTCGCCGACATCGTCCGAAGCTATGAGAACCCGCCGCGCTTTCTGAATTTCCACTCCTGGCGCGACGCCTCGGGCCGGTGGCAGCGTGGCCGGGCGGTCACCCTCACCGTGCAAATGGGCGCCGGCCAGCAAATCGACAACTTCGCGCGGCAGGTAAACGCCACGCTGGAGGATCTCAAGAACCGGCTGCCGAAAGACCTCATTGTCGCCCGCACCAGCGATCAGCCCAGCCAGGTGCAGGAGAGCGTCGACCTGTTCATGGTGAGCCTCTATGAAGCCGTCGGACTGGTGATCCTCGTCTCCCTGATCGGCTTCTGGGAATGGCGCTCGGCGCTTTTGATGGCCCTCTCCATTCCGCTCACGCTGTTGATGACCTTCGGAATGATGAAATTGCTGGGGCTCGATCTGCAGCAGGTTTCCATCGCTACTCTGATCATCGCTCTCGGCTTGCTGGTGGACGACCCAGTGGTTGCCGGCGACGCGATCAAGCGGGAGCTCGCCGCCGGTCAGACCCGCGGCGTCGCCGCCTGGCTTGGCCCAACCAAGCTGGCCACGGCGATCCTCTACGCCACTATCACCAACATCGTCGCCTACCTCCCGTTCCTGATTCTCGGCGGCAGCATGGGTCAATTCCTCTACACGCTGCCGGTGGTGATCGGGTGCTCGCTGGTCGCCTCGCGCCTCGTGTCGATGACCTTCATCCCGCTGCTGGGATCCTATATCCTGCGTGGCCGGCCCGAGCCTTCCATCGAAGAACGCCGGAAGCGGGGCTTCGCGGCAAAATACTACCGGGTGGGTCAGTGGGCCATCCGGCATCGCCGGCCAGTGATGGCTGGAGCACTTGTCGTATTGGCCCTGGGCGGTTACATGGGTACGGCGCTGAAGCAGCAGTTCATGCCGAAGGACCTGTCGCGGTTGGCTTTCATCGACATCTTCCTCCCCGAGGACGCCGCCATCTCGTCCACCGGCCAGATCGCGGCGCAGGTGGAGAAGATTGTCCAGGAAGTATCCGCGGCCGAGAAGATGCCGGTTGAGTCGGTATCGAGCTTCATCGGCGGCGGCGCTCCGCGCTTCTGGTACTCGCTGTCACCCGAGCCGTTGCATCCCAACTACGCTCAACTGGTCCTGCAATTTACCGACAAGCACCAGACGGCCGAACTGCTGCCGTATATTCAAATCCGCGTTTCGCGGGAGATCGCGAATGCCCGCATCGATGTGCGGCAGCTAGAAAGCGGCGATTCGGTCGGACTGCCGGTTGCCATCCGGATCTCCGGAGAAGACATCGGCACGCTGCGCGCCACTGCCGAGCGCGTCAAGACCATCCTTGGAAACATTCCGCTCTGCACACGCGTGCGCGACAACTGGGGAGAGGATCGCTTCAACATCGAGCTGAAAGTGAATTCGGACCGCGCCAACCTGGCCGGCTTAACCAATGCCGATGTCGCCGGCTCCTCGTCCACGGCGATCAGCGGAATCACGCTAACCTCTTTGCGCGAAGGCGACAAGCAGATCCCGGTTGTCGCGCGGCTCCGCGCCGACGAGATCGCCCGGCTCAACGATGTCTCCAATCTGTACGTCTATTCGGGCAGCGGCAAGCAAAAGGTCCCGCTGCGCCAGCTCGCGCATCTCGACTACAGCTTCCGGAGCGAAGTCATCCGGCGTCAGAATCAGTTCCGCACCATCACCGTGTCCGCCGTTCCTCAGGACGGAGTCCTGGCTTCGGAAGTCATGAAAGTGGCCAATCCGGCGCTGAAGTCCCTATCGCGCTCCCTTCCACCGGGCTACAAGATCGAAGTGGGCGGCGAAGAGGAAAAGCAGAAAGACGGATTCGACGATCTCCAGGTGGTTCTGGCGATCTCGGTGGCCGCCATCTATCTGGCCCTGACCTTCCAGTTCAAAAACGCCATCAAGCCGGTGATCGTTTTCGCCGCGGTGCCCTTTGGCGCCATCTTCGCAATGCTGGCCCTTTGGGTGATGGGCGCGCCCTTCGGCTTCATGGCATTCCTGGGCGTGATCAGCCTGATCGGCGTGATCGTCAGCCACATCATCGTCCTGTTCGATTTCATCGAAGAGAAGCACGCCGAGGGCGAGCCCTTCGAGCAGGCCGTCCTGGACGCCGGCATTATCCGCCTGCGCCCGGTGCTGATCACAGTGGGGGCCACGGTGTTCGGGCTGTTCCCGCTTGCCGCGCACGGCGGCCCGCTGTGGGAGCCGCTGTGCTACGCGCAGATCGGCGGGCTGACATTCTCTACCGTCATCACGCTTCTGCTGGTGCCGGTGGTGTATTCCATCTTCGTTCTGGATCTGAAGTGGGTCAAATGGGATCACAAAGAGCCAGAAGAAGTCAGCACAAATGCAACCGCTCTGGCGAAAGCGTCTTGACACCGTCGAGTCAAATTCACTCACAAAACGAGTACCGATATGAAAACCCTAATCCATGAACAGACAATTCTGTCATCGGCAACCGACGTCCTGGTCGTAGGCGCCGGCCCGACCGGGCTGGCACTTGCAATCGCTCTGCAGCAGGCCGGAATCGATCATCTGCTGATCGACAAGCTGCCCCAGGGACTGAATACCTCCCGAGCCGGTGTCATCCATGCACACACGTTGGAAATGCTAGATGGACTTGGAGTCGCACAGGAGTTGGCCAGTAAGGGGCTCAAACTGACTGAATTCTGCATCCGAGATCGTGATCGTTCGCTGCTACAGCTACACTTCGACAAACTGCCCTCCGCGCATCCCTATTTGCTGACGCTGCCTCAGGACCAAACCGAACGAATCCTCAGCGATCGCCTCACAGCGCTGGGCGGGGTGATCCATCGCGGCGTCACTGCCTCTTCCGTCAGGCAAGACACCGAAGGTGCGGCAGTGAGCATCACATCCGCGGCAGGTGAAGCGGTGGTCAAGGCTCGGTACGTAGTCGGCGGCGATGGGATGCACAGCGTTGTGCGCGCCGCTGCTGGAACGGAGTTCGAAGGCGGAACCTATGGCGATTCGTTCGTTCTCGCCGACGTCAAGATGGACTGGCGTTTCGGAACCGGCGAAGTCTCGCTCTTCTTTTCCCCTGCCGGTCTCGTTGTCGTTGCCCCGCTTCCGAATGGCATTTTTCGAGTTGTCGCGACGGTCGAGCAGGCCCCCGAACAACCGTCGCTCCAGGATATCCAGGCTTTGATCGATACGCGCAGGCCAGCTACGGGCAGGACTGTCATCAGGGAGCTGCTTTGGAGCTCGCGTTTCCGGATCCATCATCGCGTCGCCAAATCCTATCGCAACGGGAGACTATTTCTGATGGGCGATGCCGCGCATGTTCACAGCCCCGCCGGCGGCCAGGGAATGAATACCGGACTGGTCGATGCCGTTGTGCTCGGGCAACTGCTAACGCAGGCAATTAAAGATAACAGCGATTCTGTACTTGACAAATATCAGCAGATGCGACGTCCCGCGGCGACCCAGGTACTGGCACTGGCCGGACGCTTGACTGCAATGGCGGCCATGCGGGGCGGCCCGAAGCGTGTCCTACGAAACGCCGTTCTTTCTTTCATCAACATCTTTCCACCGGCCAAGCGACGCTTTATCATGAGCCTCTCGGGGCTTAGCCGCAAGCCGTTTGCTCTGCTCCCATCCACCGGTGCGCTTGGCTACCACGACAGACTACGGACCCGTTGTTCGATCCGCACTGCAAGTCTTGAGTGACGGCTGAAAAAAATCTTATCGAGCGATCTTAAAAAGGAGACAAAATGAACTCATCAACTTGTGTGAAAGTTGGACCATCTACCGTGGCGCCCGGCCCTGAAGTCGTCCTCGACCTTGCCGACATCGACGCCGGAATGCTGCCGCTGGCAGGCGGCAAAGCGGCCAACCTCGGAGAGCTGATCCGCGCCGGACTGCCCGTGCCGCCCGGCGTCTGCGTAACCACCGAGGCCTACCGGCAGGTCGCAGCCGCAGCTTCGATCGACTTCGACGCCCTTGCCGGCGCCGGGCCGGAGAATGTGGCGCACATCGCCCGCAAGGCGCGCGAAGCGATGATCGCCGCCCCCATTCCATCCGCAGTCGCCGACGCTATCATCGAAGCTTACGGTTGGCTCGGCCAGGACACGCCCGTAGCCGTGCGCTCCTCAGCCACTGCCGAAGACCTGCCCTACGCCAGTTTCGCCGGCCAGCAGGATACCTACCTTTATATGATCGGCGCCGCGGCGGTGTTGGCTGCCGTACGCCGTTGCTGGGCCTCGCTGTGGAGCGATCGCGCGGTGGTGTACCGCGCCACCAACGGCATCGACCACCGCGCCGTCCGGATCGCCGTGGCTATCCAGCGCATGGTCGCGTCCCAGATCGCCGGTGTGCTGTTCACGGCCAACCCGGTAAGCGGCCGGCGCCGCCAGGCGGTCATCGACGCCAGCCCCGGCCTTGGCGAGGCGGTGGTTTCCGGCGCGGTGAACCCGGACCATTTCGTGGTCGACACCGAGACCGGAGAGATCCTGGAACGGCGGCTCGGCGACAAGCGCTTCGAGGTGCGTTCCCTGCCCGGAGGCGGCACCAGGTACGTCGAGCGGCCGGCCTCGGCGGACAAGGCCTGCCTCACCGACGATCAGGTGCGCGCACTGGCCGCCCTCGGCAACCGGGTGGAAGCGCACTACCACTCGCCCCAGGACACGGAGTGGGCCATCGACGCCGAAGGCAAGCTCTGGCTGACCCAGGCCCGGCCCATCACCACGCTCTTTCCGCTTCCCGCCGGCGCCGGACCGCGGGACCTGCGGGTGTACTTCTGCTTTAGCGTCGCGCAGGGGCTGTACCGGCCGATCACACCGATGGGCATGTCCGGTTTTCGGGTGATCGCCTCGGCCGCCGCGCGTCGCCTGCTGGGCATCCGTGTCGACGATCCGTTAGCCGGTCCGCCCACGTTCGCGGAGGCGGGCCAGCGCCTGTTCATCGACCTCACCGGGGTCATGCGCGGACGCGTCGGTCGCGCGCTGATGCCGCGCATCCTCGACGTGATGGAGTCCCGCTCCGCGGCCATGCTGCGCCGCCTGTTCGACGAGCCCCGACTATCGGTGACGCGGCGGTCTCCGCTGCTGTTCATGCGCCGGGTGCTGCGAATTGCTGTCTGGTACGGCATCCCGATTCAGATCATGCAGGCGATGCTGCGGCCCCAGGCCGCACACGCGCGCGTCGCGCGGATCGGGACGGAACTGGCCGGCCGCCTCACGCTGCCCGGCACGGCGACCGCCGTCGAACGCCTCGACTTCGCCGAGCGAGTGCTCGCCAACGAGATCATCCCCTTGGGCCCCTCGATCCTGCCCCTGGCCGCTGCAGGCTTCGGAATGCTCGGTCTGGCTGGCAGGCTGCTTGCCGGCGACGCCCAATCCGGCGACCTGCAAACCGTGCTCCGAGGCCTTCCGCATAACGTCACCACTGAGATGGACCTGGCGCTCTGGGATCTGGCGGACCTGATCCGCAAAGACGCGGCCGCCGTGCGGGAGTTCCGCGACCAGCCGGCGGCGGAGCTGGCCTGCCGGTTCCACGAGGGTACACTGCCTCAGCCCGCCCAGAGCGGGCTCGCCGAATTCCTGGCGAAGTATGGCCACCGCGGAGTCGCGGAGATCGATCTCGGCATGCCGCGCTGGTCCGACGACCCGGCGCATATCCTCGGCGTGCTGGCCAATTACCTCCGGCTGGAGAATCCGGAACAGGCTCCCGACGCGGTCTTCGCACGGGGTGCGGCGGAGGCCGAGGCCATGATTGAGGCGCTGGCCGGCCGGGCGCGGCGTCGCGGCTGGCTGCGCGCAAGGCTGGTACGCCTCGCTCTTGTCCAGGCGCGGCAACTCGCCGGGCTGAGGGAGCTCCCGAAGTATTACATGGTCGCCGGCCTCGCGGCAGTGCGTCGAGAACTGTCTGAAGTCGGGGCGGAGCTGGCCCGCCGCGGACGCGTCGAGATTGCCGACGACGTGTTCTTCCTCGATCTCAAAGAGGTCCGGGCGGCGCTGGCGGGCAGCGATCTGCGTACGCTCGTCGGCGACCGGCGTCAAGCCTATGAGGCGGAGCTCAGGCGCCGGCACATTCCCAGAGTTCTGCTCTCCGACGGCACCGAACCCGAAGCCCTGATCGTTCCCGGGTCGGCGACTCCCGGCCTTGCGGGCACTCCGGCCTCGGCAGGCACGGTCACCGGTGTCGCCCGGGTGATCCTCGAACCTGTCGGTGCGCGCCTAGAACCGGGCGAAATTCTCGTCGCACCGTCCACCGACCCCGGCTGGACGCCCCTGTTCCTCACAGCCGGCGGCCTGGTGATGGAGATGGGCGGCGCAAACTCGCACGGCGCTGTGGTTGCGCGCGAGTATGGCATTCCCGCTGTGGTGGGCGTTCCCGACGCCACCGCGCGGATCGTGACCGGGCAGCGCATTACCGTTGACGGGGCAGCCGGCACGATCACATTGCTCCCCGCGAGCTAATTCAGTGTTCGCGGAGAAAAACTCAGGCGGTCTGTGGCCCTTGGGCGAATGTTCCCATCGGAAATCCTCGCCATCATCGGTGGTGCGGGTCGGTTTGCGAATGCCAAAAGGAGCTTCACCGTGGAGCGCTTGACAGACTTGAATACCGACCTCACCTCCGGTTGATTCAATGGGACCATGCTTCCACGGGTTCAGCCCACTGAGAACATTAAGCGCTTAGCTGGAGGCGACGCGCCGGATACGCGTTTCGAGAATCGTCATCCTCGGCGCGAGCGACGAGGTGAGCCACCGGCTTAAGGGGGTTCGATCAGACCCCGTTTTGAGCCGCAAGAGTTCGATAATCATCAGGATTGGGGAGCTAGTTTCATCGAATCAATGAGTTGCGGGTTGTGCCACAGCGGAGAGGTAGTTGGAAACTACGGTTTCAGGGGAGCCAGAACTTCCGTTGACGAACTCCAGCCCGGCAGTAAGTTGACAGCAGCGCTCTCGCGGCCAACCGCCCTTATCCCCAACATTCCGCAAGTTCTTGGTGACTCTCGGCATTCTCTAGTTGGAACCGGCAGGCTTGGGGTGCCACGGAAAACCCCTTCCTATGGGCAGGGTGGGCCGCTGTTTCTCCGGTTTCTCTGGTTGACAGTTCACGTTTGTTGACAGGAGGGTCAAGGGTGGTCTATCACAGCGAACGGTTTTCCAACCGGTGCCATCGCCTCGACGCAGTCTAGACAACGTCGTCATTCGACCAGCACTGGTTACCCTTGTCGACGGTCAGGAGTGTGCGGGCGCACCTTTACGGCGGCAAGTAGCGCTAGGTGCTCAGCAGACCTTTTGCCACTGCCCTTCGTGACTTTCTCACCCGTCACAACATGCACATCGCCGGATTCAATGTCAAGGATCTTCGCCAGTGCCTCGCTCTTTGACCTGAGCCAACTTTCTCTGTTACTTTTCTTGACACGCGCAAAATGCTGGTAGATCACCAGCCAATCGTTCGGGCTCAGGCAACACCAGATCCGAACAAGTTCCTTCTTTCCGACGTGTACTTTCTTGGGCGAACCGGTGATGAATCCTGTATCAGGGTCGAGGAAAACCAGCATCGACTGTTTCTTCTGGGACATTTCTCGGATTTTGGCCTCAACAACACCGATATAGTCTTGCCGGTGCTTATGCTCGAACGCTTCAAGGATAGGGATAATCCGGATTCTCAGCGACTCGCCTAAGCACTTGATATTATTCAGACTCGAGAAGTGCTTCCAAACGGTCTCCAACATCGGCTGCTCTGAGTTGGACCTCTCACCTCGTCTTAGGTGAATCACCCAGTCTTCGACGCGGTTGCGCGGTAGGAAAGCTACCTGCAAGATGGTTCCTACCTCATGGTCTTGTGCCAGGCGAATCAGTCCCGCCCACTTTACGCGATCGCGAGGATCGCCATACCAAGTCTCTTGCACATTTCCCCCGACAGGTTTTCGCACGGCCCAGAGAGCGGCTCGGCTCTTTCCTATGTTTCCGCTCCCAGCATCCGCCGAATGATCCGTAGCCCATGATTGTCTCGCAAGCTTCGATAACTCGACAATCAAACAGGCAGGTATAGCGCCGGATTCCGTCAAGGCCATCACTGCATGGGGCCACCGGGGAACGACGAAACCTGCAACCCGAAATGTTCTGGCACTATTTGGCGTGGTGATCCTTGCCAGTTGCGGGCAAGCGCCGAGCAAGGTGCCCGATCTGGTCGCTGATACTGCGGTGGAGTTCGGTCTTCGTGAGCGCGTCGTCGTGCCGGTCGCGCTTGATGTGGTGCTTGATCCGACGTTGGACGCGCCAGGTCAAGTAGGTACTTGGGAGTCGACCTTGGCAGTCGTGCTTCCGGTCGTGATGTCCTCAAATGGTTTGTTGCGCGCTTGGGTCGTGACGCCGGAGGGCGCGGTGTTGGTTGCGTCTTTTGTGCCGCAGCCGAATACTCGTCCGGGAACGCCCGCGCGTCTTGCGCACGAGACAGCGGAGCGGTCGCGTGCGACCGAACTCCTCAAGCCTGTGGCAGCGTTCTTGCGTCGATCGCAGGGAACGCGCAGTCCGTTATTTGCGGCGCTCACGACGGTCGCTGCCGAGACATCGCCGGCAAACGCGCACCGGCATATCGTTGCGGTCAGTGACGGTCTTGTCTACGACCAGGTGGATTGGGAGTGCCAGCCGATCACGCCGTTGGTCGCCCTCACGCGGTTGCTCGACCGCGAGCATTACCTCCTGCCTGGCAGTATGCGCAGCATCAGTGTGCATTGGACGTACTTTCGTGCAACGCGTACGCCGCGCTGCCTTGGGCATGAGCGGGTGCGTCAGGATGATCTGACGCTGCGTTGGCGCGAGGTGCTGCAGCGCGCCGGAGCCAGCCCTACCTTCAGTACCGGGGCGATTACGACTGATCTCTTGAAAGGAGCACTGTAACGATGTTGAAAGCATTGACTCGTCCGATTACGGACTACCAAACCGCCCAGGCGGGGAAGCGCGCGGCGGCGACGAATATGTATGATCCGCACGCGTATACGATTACGAAGTTGCCGCCCGTCGAGGTGTGGGATCCACAATCCAACCCGGAGCATAAGGAGATTCAGCTCCTTCTTGAAACGGAAACGGAGGAGACGACCGCTGTTCAGGCGACGGAACTGCAGCAGGTCCAGCGCGGGTCGCCGTTGTTTACGCAATGCCTGTTTGGGATTTGCCTGTTTGGGATTTGCCTCGGCACGGAACTCCTCAGCGGTATCGGCATCGCGCACGAACTTGGCGCACAGGGCGCGAACGCGCTGCTGTTGGGTGGCTTGTTGGGCAGCACGATTTTCTTTCTCGTGATGGAGCTGCACCGATGACCCTGCGCAAATGGTTGGCCCTCGTCGCGCTCGTCGGGATCGTCCCGGCTATTGCCATCATCCGGCTCCAAATGACACCGACCGCGGGTGGCACCGCCGCGAGCATGAGCAGCATCGCGCTCTTCGTCACCATGGTCATCATTCCCGCATTCATCAGCGAACACCTCTGGCGCAAACTCCAAGGCTGGGTACCCGAGCACCGCATCGCCAACTACTACGCTGCAAATGCGGTGGCGACAACAAAGACGCGCAAGCGTGCCTTGCTCCAGTACAAGGAAATCACGACCCGACAAACCGACAGTGAACACGAGCGCGCCCGATTGCTTGCGATCTACGAGCAAGCATACCGGGAAGGCCTCAATGCCGCACCGCAACAGCTGCGGGGCAAGGACGAGGGATGAACAAGCTGTCCCAGGTGGGAGCGCAGGCGATCATCATCCTCGCGCTGGCGGCGAGTCTGCGTCTCGTGCCCGCGCCGGGAGTCCAAGCGCTCCACACGGTGTTGGCGGTCGGGTATTATGCGCTCTTCACGCTCTCCACGGTCGCGTCATTGCACGGGTTCAATGGCGCGGCTGGCCTCTTGTTTGGGGCGGCAGTGCTCCTCGCCGTCCCGGATCTCTCGCGCATTGCTGAGTACGCCACGCCCATCGGGATTGGGGTGATGCTCGGGAATGCCGGACGGCAATTACTGCGTACGACACCCAAGGAGGATCGTCGTGAGCGACCCGAATAGTTTCGTCGAGCAAGAGTCCCGGACGGTACAAGAAATCTTCGACTTCGCTAATCGCACGACCCTCAGCGCGACGTCGGATGCCGAACTCGTCCTCCTGGATCGTGCCACGGGCAGCAAGCTCTTCCTGCACCGCATCCCGCAGGTCCGAACGGCCGATGGCGTCCTGTGCAAGATGACGGACGTCCTCGTCTGCCGCTCCTGCGACGCCATGATCAGCCAGCGCGCATGCGTACGATGCACGCATTGCCGTGCGACCACGTGCGTCAGCTGCGCAGGCCACCTCCAGGAGTGCACGGCATGCCAGAGAGCCCAGTGGTGGCCGCGCTTTTGGACGTGGCTATGCAGCGTGTGACCCCAGACCCCGTGCCGGGCTTGCAGCGCCAAGCGCGCGATCTCGGCCTCGAAACAGAACTCCAAGAAGCATTCGACACGCTCGCACCGACCGGATGGACACTCCGAGAGCAACAACTCGGGGCGATCACGAAGCGACTGCAAGAGGTAACCGCCGACCGGCTCGTCATCCCCTTTCGCGAAGCGCCAGCAGCAATGCTCCCGCAGGGATTCACCGTGCTGAGCAAGTCGGCAACAACGCACCCGTCACCATTCGGCGCAACGGCATCATGCTCGCCGTCGGCCCACCCGGCATGGGAAAGACTACGCTCCTCAACCACGCGGTGCTCGCCGCGCGCAACGAGGGCGCGCACGCCATCGTCTACGATCTCAAACGCGACACGACTGCCATCGCCCTCCACGACGAGGACTTCCTCATCGTCGATGGCGAATCACCCGTGAACTTCCTCGAACGTCCGCCGTGGGAACAACGCAAGGAATTCATCGCGAACTTCGTGGAATGGTGGGGGCACGGCCAGTTTAGTGGCCACCAGCAATCGCACGTAGTCCACGAAGGTCTTACCCGAGTCTTTGATCAGTACGAGCGACCGTGTCTTGCGGACCTCAAAGCTGCCGTGGACAAGCTCGACACGAAGACGGCAACCTACGCTCGCCGCGACGCCGTACAGGGCGTCAGCCGACGCCTCACGCGCATCGGAGATCAATACCCGGTACCGTTCGTGACCCGTCAAGGCGTACCGCTCGCCGACGAACTCGATCATTCCATTGAGTTCGTCGCAGACGCGCACAACGATATCTCTGAATGGGCCTTCACGTTTCGCTATGTGCACCACGCGTTTACCCGGAATCGTGCACAACAGCGAAGAAGCGGCCTCACACATATCTTGATCATGGACGAATCGCTCTTTAGCCTGAGCAAAGACCATGCGGCGACGAAGTTTGGCGGGATGAACCTTATGGCGTACCTCGCGACGCTCTTGCGCGAGTACGCGATCAGCCTCTGGGTCACGGGGATCCACTACGAGAGCATCGACCCCCTCATCAGCAAAGCAGCCGCAACCACGGTCCTCCTCCCCGGCCTCACGGACACCCAAAGCCTCGCATGGCACCTCGCCCTGACGCGCGAAGAATGCGCGTACCTCAACCACTCCTTGCAACTCGGCCAGGCCGTCTTCAAGTGCCACGGGCCGTGGCGACACGCCATCCTCGCCGCCTTCCCACCGCTCACCCAAGACAAAAACGTCGACACCAACAGCAAGGAATGGCAACAGGCGCGCGCACGCCTGCAGCAACTCCTCCCCAACACACCCGTCGCCGAGACCCCACAAACAGAAGAACCAGCACCTGCACCGCACCCGGCCCCCGTTCCAGCGCCGGAACCAGCAACGCCCGGCGTGATTGCGCTCAACTACAGCGAACGTGCGCTGCTCCGATTCGTCGCCACCAACGGCGGCATCGCCACGGTAAAAGAAGCGTACGACGGTGCAGGACTTCACGAAAGTATCGGCGACGCCGCAAAGCAGAAGTTGCTCCGGCTTGGCATGATCACGGCCACCCCCATCATTGCCGGCAGCGGCAAGGGCAAGGGGTCCCTCGCCATCGAACTCACCACCGACGGGTACAAGCGGATCAGCATGACGCCGCCACGGCGCACGCGCGGGGGCGGCAGTCAAAGCGAGTATCTCATCCAGAAATTGCATCGGCTCCTGCCGGGCAGCCAGATCGAGGTGACCCTTGGGTAAAGCACCAGACCTCCTCCTGCGCGTTGATGTCGTACAACACCAAGCGTTTCTTATCGCGCTCATTGAACATGGGATTGCGTTCAACGGCAACGACGTCACCATTCCGCACAACACGCTTCTGGGGATCGAAGTCGAGTGCGCAACCGACGACAGCAACCTGACGCGCAGCATCACGAACAACCTCACCAAAGACCGTGCTGCCGGACTCACCCACATCATCTTCGCCGTCATGCCAAAAACACTCGCGCGCGCGAAGGCATTCCTCAAGAGCCAGGATCACCTCGACGGGATCATCCTCATCGACGCCCTCAAACTCCTCGACCACCTACGAAAGGAAACATCTCATGGCTGACAAAGACTGTCCGGTGTGTGGCACGACGGGCCGCTTGGCAACGAACCACTTACTGACGCTGTACCGGTGCACAAACCGATCCTGCCGGCAGGAGTACGAGGTGAACCACTCCACGTGCGCATACCCGAGTTGTGCATCGTGGGTAGACGACGAGGACAGCGGCCTGTGCTGGTACCACGCCGCACACCAAGGTATTCATCCCGAGGGCGAACCGTACCGACCGGATGCCGCGAGGGCCGCCGATGAGATGGAACCGCCCCCGACATGCTCGAAGCCCGGCTGCATTGCATTGTCGGATCACGACGGACGGTGCTGGGAGCATCCGTTACCCCATGATCCGCCTGACTCGCCCGAAGAGCGTGAGCTGCCGATGTGCGCGCATAGAGGCTGCCTGAACGAGCCGGATACGGATGGCTTGTGCTGGTCCCACTACGAGCGGCAGGAGCATCCGGACCGGGAACCGGACCCGTTTCGCGATCGAGATTGACCATGCAAACACTGCCAGCGCCCGCCATCGCACGAACAACCTGCTGCCCAACGTGAGCCCTGCAATGGAACCCATTCCCATCATCCTCCCCACGCCCTCACCGCCCGCTGATGAACCGCGAGCGGTCGTGCTAGCGCTCAACCGTACCGATCGCGCAATCGCCACGCACCTTGCGAGGCGCGTCATCGACACTTTGAGCAACACGTACGACGCGACCAACACGCACTACGCCGTCGGCGAACAGTCCAAAACGCGATTGCTCCAACGCGGCATGATCACCGCGTCCCCCATCCTGTCGCGTGGCGGCAGAGGCGGGCGCGCCGTTGCGCTGCAACTCACGACGAACGGCTACGAGTGGCTCAAGATCAAGCCGCCCCGGGGCGGCGCTCAACATGAGTACCTCCTCCAGCGACTGCACAACCTTCTTTCCGGCAGCAGTATCGAGGTGCGCCTCGATGGGAAAGCTCCGGACCTCGTGCTGCGTTATGACGCCGTCCAACACGCCGACTTCCTCCTTGCGCTCAACGAGCACGCAACGACGTTCGACAGCGATGCCGTGATTCCGCATAACACCATGGTCGCGATCGAAATCGAGTGCAGCAATCCATCGACGACCATTCCGAACAATCTCATCAAGGACCGTGCCGCCGGACTCAAGTACCTCATCTTTGCGGTGATGCCCAAAGACGAGAAGCGCGTCATCAAACTCCTGCGCAACAGCAATCAGTCGCGGGAAGGCGTCATGGTGATCGATGCGCTCAAGCTCTTGGACCACCTCCGAAAGGAATCCACCAATGGCTGACACGACTGCCCCGAAATGCGGAGGCCGCGGACGCCTCGCCACGAACTATTCCCTCGGCTGGTACAAGTGCACGACGCGCAAGGAACGCTACGAAGTCCACCATACCGAATGCAGCGTGTCCGGCTGCGCCTCATCGGTGGACGATGAGGAAAGTGGCCTGTGCTGGTACCACGCCGCACAAGCAGGCATCCATCTGGATGGCGGGCCATTCCAACCCGATCACAGCCGGGAGCCTGAATGACCGCCTCAGCGACTGCTGAAGAGCGAGCACGCTCGTGCCTTGAAGAATGTATGGGCCGTCCCTTGTCCGACGAGGAATGGCGTCTTTATCGTGCTCGATTGCTCGCCTATGTGCGTCTGCTCCAGTCGTGGGAACGGTCCGAAAAAACAATGGCGTTCGAGCGTCCTTTGGGGTAGTGTTGTGTTGCGATGCCTGCCACAACGATGTTTATGAAACCGACGAAACCAGCGCCGAGTACGCATGCCGTGCTCTACGCGCGAGTCAGCAGCAAGGATCAAGAGAAGGAAGGCCTCAGCATCCCCGCGCAACAGCGGTTGCTGCGCGAGTACGCCACCACCAAGGGACTCATCATCAAGCAGGAATTCCTTGACGTAGAAACCGCGCGGCGCGCCGGCCGCACAGCGTTCGGAGAGTTGCTCGCGTACCTCAAGAAACACCCGCGCACGATCCTGCTCGTGGAGAAGACCGACCGGTTGTACAGGAACATCAAGGACTGGGCGACGCTCGATGAGTTCGGCGTCACCATCCACTTCGTCAAGGAGAACGTGATCATCAGCCCCGACGCGAAAAGCGCTGACCAGTTCCTCCACGGAATCAAAGTCCTCATGGCGAGGAACTACAGCCAGAACCTCGGCGAAGAGACCCTCAAAGGCATGACCGAAAAGGCACGCGCCGGGATCTATCCGAGCGCCGCATCCACCGGGTACCAGAACACTGCCGGGCCAAACGACAAGCGCATCATCATCCCGGACCCGACGGAAGCGCCGGTCATTACGGAACTCTTCAACCTCTTCGGCACGGGCAACTACAGCCTCAAGAGCCTCGCGATGCACCTGCGCGAGCGCGGTATTTTCCTCGGTGGCCGCAAAGTGTACGTGAGCGCCCTGCATCACATTCTGCGGCGCAAGCTGTACAACGGTACCTTCGACTTCAACGGAACCACCTACGCTGGTACACACACCCCGCTCACCACCAAAGAGACCTTTGATTCCGTCCAACGAATCCTCGACCAACGCAAAGAACACCAAACCAAAGCGATCCGTCGCGACTTCCCCTTCACCGGCCTCGTCACGTGCGGCCACTGCGGGTGCGCCATGGTTGCCGAGCTCAAGATCAAAAAGAAGACCAAGAGAACCTACGTGTATTACCACTGCACCGGGCACCGCGGGAAATGCCCCGAACCGTACACCCGCCAAGAGGCACTCATCGACGAGTTCGCAAGCACCCTCGGCGACCTCATCATCCCCGACCCCATCCTCGACTGGCTATCCCAAGAGGTCAACAAGACCGACCAGACACAAACTGGCGCACGCGAATTAACGATCAAGCGCCTTGAGGCAGAACGCAGCCGCATCCAGCACCGCCTCAGCACGCTCTACGACGACCGACTCGACAACAGGATTACCGCAACGTTGTACGACGAGAAAGCACACACCCTGCAAGCACAACAAGAAGAGCTCGAACGAGCTCGCACACGCCCGAGAAACCGACCAGGTCCCGCTCACCACGGCCCTCGACATCGCCCGCACGACCAGCAACGCCTGCACGGCCTTCCGCGACCAGAACGAGGCAGAGCAGCGCCAACTCCTGACCGCCGTCCTCAAGGAAGCCACATGGAAAGACGGGGGATTGCGTACAACGCTGCTCGAACCGTTCGAACAACTCCGACGCTCGAACCGCGTAACTCCAACAAAACTCAATGGGAATGGTGGGTCAGGACAGCGTTTTGAAGATTGGCTCCCCAAAAACCATGGTTTCCAACTACCTCTCCGCCTGTTTTTTCATAAACTTAACATAACCCAACTGAGTGTAAAGTCGGAAATGGAATGTGACGCCTCATCCCTATACGGGTTCTTTCACGGTCAGGATTTGGTTAGCTGGCACATCTTTCAGAACCAGTCGCCTGCCACTCGGCCACACCACCTCAATTTCATCCACGGACGAAGATTTGCCTAACCCGAAGTGGACTCGGGGATCGCTGGACGAAAGATAACTGCATCCGCTCCGGACCTCGCCGAACTGGTCACCTTGCCTCGTTTGTACACGGATACGAGCGCCGATGGAATCTCGATTGCTAACTGTACCCACGCACCGAACGATGATCCAGTGATTCTCCTTTCCGGCGATATTGAGCAGCACGTTGACGCGGGCGTCAATGTTCGTGATGACGACGTCCGTTCTGCCGTCGTTATCGAGGTCTCCGAATGCAGCGCCGCGTCCGACGTGCTTAGGATGCGTTAACTGGCTCGTCGCGCTGGCAAAGCGTCCGGCGCCAAGATTGCGGTAGATCAGGTCGTTTTGCTTGTAGCCGATCTCGGATTTCACTCGGTCAATCTGCGGGTAGAGATGCCCGTTCACCACGTAGATATCCTTCCAACCGTCATTATCGAAGTCGACGAATCCGACGCCCCAACCCATATAGGGATAGCTGTCACGCTGGTTGGTGCGAGTGGTGGCGTCGCTAAAAAAGCCGGTCCCCTCGTTCCGGTAGATGGTGTTGGTATCCCGCGCGAAGTTGGTTACGATGATGTCGGGATAGCCGTCGTTATCATAGTCGGCGAAGTCCATTCCCATACAGGACTGGGCATTTCCGTCCTCGTTGTAGGCCGCGCCGGCCCTGACCGCCACTTCGGCAAAGTGACAGTACCCCCTATGGCGA
>JACXTT010001457.1_pt1 | contig 39242 bp, 29 predicted proteins | sample 9270951 | NCBI WGS metagenome assembly JACXTT01 (sample SAMN15532306, study PRJNA645909) | rock metagenome | isolation source: weathered quartz diorite | place: Puerto Rico | collected 2017-06-21
TCTTTACCCCGCACTTCTCAATCGTGATTACGACGGTGTTGATGCTCGTGCTTACTTTGAAAAGTTCCTTCGTCGCCGCTTTGACGATCAGCACAATTGCCCGGCTCGTGGCTTACGCAGTTACCTGCGCAGCGTTGCCGGTATTGCGGAAGCGAACAGACGCACCTACCGCGCATTTCAACCTGCGCGGCGGTCCGGCTATTGCAGTTGCGGCTCTAATTCTGTCTGCGTGGCTGCTACTCAACAGCACGAGACTCGAGGCGATTCAAGCGATCGTTGCAGCTGGGGTGGGATTCGCAATCTATCTAGGCTATCGGTTTTACCGTGGCGCTTCATAAACGACCCGTCCATCCATGATTGTGGTGACGACCTTCACTTTCTCAATTTCCTTCGGGTCGATCTTGAAGATATCGCGCGAGAGGATCACTACGTCGGCGAGTTTGCCTGACGTGAGTGTGCCCTTCTCGTTCTCCTGAAATTCAGCATAAGCCGATCCGACCGTATAAGCACGCACAGCTTCCTCGACCGTGATTTTCTGCGCGGGCACCCAGCCGTTTGGATTCTTGCCATCAAGTGTCCGTCGGGTGACCGCGGCGTAAATCGAAAGAATTGGGTCGAGGGGCGCCACCGTCCAATCAGTTCCGAACGCCAGCGTTGCGCCTGAATCCAACAGCGACCGAAATGCATAAGTCGTCTTCGCGCGCTCTTTGCCGATGCGCTTCTCAGCCCACCGCCCATCGTCGATGGCGTGGTACGGCTGCATCGAGGCGATGACTTTGTCGCGGGCGAATCGCGGAATGTCCTGAGGTCGCAGGTGCTGTGCGTGTTCAATGCGAAAGCGTCGATCGCGATCGCCGTTCTCTTGCTCAACCTGTTCGTACATCGAAAGGATTAGATCGTTCGCTTTGTCACCAATGGCGTGAATCATTACTTGCAAACCCGCCTTGTCAGCGCCACGAATGCGTTCGAGCATCGCGCCTTCAGGAAACATTTCGCCCGCCGGAATGCCGCTCGTGTTCGGCGCGTCGCGGTACGGCTCGTAGAAGAGAGCAGTCGTCGAACCGAGACTGCCATCCGAGAAACCCTTCAAACCGCCAGTGCGCAGCATCGCGCTGCCGTAGTGCGCGCGAATTCCCGTGCCCGCCAGGCGTTCCCAACCTGGCAGAGGCCACACCGCATAGATGCGCGTCTTCAATTCGCCGCGATCGAGCAGTGTTTGATAAACCCCAACGTCGGCGCCGGCCGACATATCCTGGATACTCGTTACGCCGAGACTCGCGGCATGATTCGTCGCGGCGCGCGCGGCAGCGAGCTTTTCCTGGAAGGTCGAATCGGGAATGACCTTGTAGACGAAGCTTTGAGCGGCGTCTTTCAAAATGCCCGTTGGCTCACCGGTTTTCGCGTCGCGCACAATCACACCGCCCGGCGGATCGAGCGTTTGCTTTGTAACGCCCGCAAGCTTCAGCGCGAAACTATTCGCCAAACTCATGTGACCGTCGAGTCGATTCACGAAGACCGGCGTGTTTGGCGTATAGCGATCGATCAATTCGCGCGTTGGCAAATCGGTCTTCGGCCAGCGCTCATGGTCCCAGTCACCGCCGGTGATCCAGCGTCCTGCGGGAAGCTTCACGGCAAAATCACGAATCCGTTCCGCAAATTCTTGCGGCGTGTTGGCATCGCGCAAGTCGACGCTCGAAAGCTGAAATCCGCCGGACATGAAATGCGTGTGCGCATCGTTAAAGCCGGGCAGCACAAGCTGTCCCTTCGCATCAATCTGTTTTGTGTTACTGCCGACGAGTTTCCTGATCTCTTTGGTTGAACCGACCGCGACGATGCGGTTGCCGTAGATCGCGATCGCTTCCGCGACCGGCTGGTTCTGATCCATTGTGTGGACCTTTGCATTAAGAATGATCAGGTCGGCAGCAAGACCAGGTTTATCGGCGTGCGTTGGCGAGTCGATTGACATAAGTACCAGAAGGAACGGAAACAGCCAAAGAAGAAATCTCGTTTTCATAGGTATCACACGGTGGTTCTGACAAGGCGGCGCGTAGTGTATCATCACGTTTCCTGTCCCGACAGAAGCAGTTCATGATCGCGAACCCGCAGCAAATTGAAGAAGATTATGACTTGTTTGAAGAGCTACGCGACATAGTCGGCGATGAAAACGTTCTTTCCGCGCCCGACGAACTGCTCGTTTACGAATGTGACGGCCTGCCACAACACAAGCACCTGCCCCGCGCGGTAGTCTTTCCTAACTCAACTGAAGAGACAGCCGAAGTCCTCGCCCTGTTGCATGAGGAAGAAATTAGTTTTGCGCCGAGAGGCGCAGGCACCGGACTTTCCGGCGGCGCACTGGCCATCAATCGGGGCGTCGTGATCGAACTCGCGCGGATGCGCAAAATTCTCGAAGTCGATCGTAAAAATCGAATTGCGCGAGTCCAAACAGGGCTGGTTAATGCACAGTTGTCGCGCGCGGTTGCGCCCTACGGTCTCTATTATGTGCCCGACCCTTCGAGCCAGCCTTCGTGCACGATCGGCGGCAACATTGCCGAAAACGCCGGCGGCATTCACTGCTTGAAATATGGGACGACAACTGATCACGTAATCGGTGCGCGCGTGGTTCTGTCCCATGGTGAGGTTGTTGATTTGGATTTGCGCAAGCCGGGTTACGACCTGCTGGGCACGTTTGTTGGGTCAGAAGGAACTTTCGGCATTGCCACCGAAGCAACGGTGAAGTTATCGCCGATTCCGGCGGCCGTGCGCACGCTGCTCGCCGATTTTCTCGATGTCGATGATGCGAGCCGCGCCGTCTCGGCCATCATTGCGGCAGGGATGCTGCCGGCCGCGCTCGAGATGATGGACAACGCGATCATACGCGCTATCGAGCAGAGCGTCTTCACGGCGGGTTTGCCTGTCGACGCTCAAGCGGTGTTGCTGGTCGAACTGGACGGCGTCGAAGCAGGCCTCGATGAAGATGCTGATCGCGCCGCTACGATCTTGCGAGAACATGGCGCGCGCTCCGTGAAAACTGCAACCGACGAGAAAGAGCGAAAAAAACTGTGGGCGGCACGCAAAGGAGCATTTGGCGCGGTGGGGCGGTTGATGCCGGACATCATGATTCAAGACGCGGTCGTGCCGCGGTCGCGTTTACCGGAAGTGCTCGCGGAGACCTATCGCATTAGCACGAAATACAATCTGACACTCGCGAATGTCTTCCACGCCGGCGACGGTAATCTTCATCCGCTGATCTGTTTTGATCTTCGTCGCGGCGCTGACATTGAAAACGTGCGCCAGGCCGGGCGCGAGATCATGGAAACCTGCGTGCGTGCCGGCGGCTCGATCACCGGCGAACACGGCGTCGGACTTGACAAGAGTTCTTATCTTCCGCTGATTTTTTCTGAAGATGACATGGACGTGATGTTGCGCGTGCGTGAAGCGTTTGATCCTTCGGGTCTGTGCAATCCCGGAAAAATTATTCCGATGCCGCGAGGCTGTGGGGAAGCGCGTGCGGTGGCGACGCAGTTCGTGTCAGAGCCGGGAGCAGCACCGGCGGGGCCAAGAACATCGAGGGGTGCAGTCGAGCCAGTCGCTACCGCTCCGGGTTCCGACACTTCTTCAAAACCCGCAACGCTCGTAGCCGCGCGCATGAATGAGGCCCGTGTGCAGCGTGAGCTTTCACAGTTGCTGGGCAATGTGGGCGTGCGACGCCTGGAGGACCTCACGCTCGAACTTTGCGATGGTCGGGCGGAACGAATCATCGAAGTTTCTCCCGCTTCCGCTGAACAGACTTCGGAAGTAATCCAATTTGCGAGGCGCGAAGGACTCAAAATAGTTCCGGCTGGTGGCCGTACGTTCGCCGATGCTGGAAACCTGCTGACGCGAGTCGATTTGATTGTCAGCACGCGTCACATGAACCGTTTGCTCAGGCATGAGCCTGCCGACCTCGTGGCGACTGCGGAAGCGGGAATGACGCTGCGCGATTTTCAAAAGCAGCTGGCGCGCGCGGGACAGTGGTTACCAATCGATCCTCCTGATGACGGACGCATTACGCTCGGCGGGCTCGTCGCGACGGGAGCAATCGGGCCGCAAAGTTTCGGTTACGGCCCGCTGCGTTCTTTCGTGATTGGAATGAGCATGGTGCTGGCTGATGGCCGTCGAATCAAAGCCGGGGGCAACGTGGTAAAGAACGTCGCCGGCTATGATCTCTGCAAATTGTTTACGGGTAGTTTCGGAACGCTGGGCGTCATTACCGAATTGACCTTCAAGTTGCGACCGCTGCCAGCCGAGACGCGAACGATCGTTGCGGCGGGTACATGCGATTCTCTCTTAAGCGTGGGACGCACCATCGCCGGCAACCACTTTCCGGTTGCCGTTGAGCTGTTGTCGCCCAAGCTAGCTCAGGATCTCGCTACCCAGTCGCAGGCCGAATACATTCTATTGGTTAAGTTCGCGGGCTCGTCACGTGGAGTCGTATCACAGACCGCACAGGCGTTGAAATTATTGCGCGACCAGGGGGCCCGGTGTTCGACTTATGATGATGACGAAGCGATTTGGCAGCGACTGGCGCTGGCACCATTAAGAGGAGAAAACGATTTGAGTTGGCTGGCGCGTTTGCGTCCGAGTGATCTGTCGTCATTCGTAAAAAATTTCTCAGCGCTTGATGAAGCATCGCATCCCGGACTTGAGTGGCACGCGTCGTTGGGTGATGGCCGCGTGCGCGTGCTTGCGAGATGCCCGACGTATCATCAACAGACGGTGCGTGCGCTTGAAGGTCTGCGGCAGAAGGCAGAGAATCTCGGCGGCAACCTCGTGATTGAAAGCGCGTCGGCGGAGATTAAGCGTGAATTGGATTCATGGGGAAGTTTTGGATCGACAAAGGAGTTAATGAAACGGATTAAACTTGAGCTCGATCACGATGGATTATTAGCGCCGGGCAGAATAGTCTGAATCGATTGGATGAGTCCCTGGAGAGCGACATGAAGCACAATCCCTATATCTGTTTGCGACCAATACTGGCACTGGTCCTGTTGGCGGCGGTTTGCTTAACCCAAATTGCGCCTACCCGCATTCCCGCGTTCGAAGCGGCGGCCGCATCGCGCGATCCCGTGCGCGCGCGCCACGGCGTGGTGGCATCTATCAACGAAGTTGCTTCGAAGATTGGCGTGGATGTTATGAAACGCGGCGGCAACGCAGTCGATGCTGCGATTGCGGTGGCGTTCGCTTTGGCTGTTACACATCCGGCGGCGGGAAATCTCGGCGGCGGCGGTTTCATGATGATTCACCTAAAAGATGGACGCTCGACGGCGATCGATTATCGCGAGATGGCTCCCGCCGCCGCGACGCACAATATCTATCTCGATAAAGATGGCAACGTGATCAAGGGCGAGGGCGGATCGATTGAGGGCTATCGGGCCGCGGGAGTGCCCGGCACTGTGCGCGGGATGGAGTTGGCTTTGAAGAAATACGGCTCTCACAAATTAAGTTGGGCGCAATTGATCGAACCGGCGCGCGCGCTTGCGGCGAATGGAATAACCGTAACCTATAACCTGGCCCGCGGCCTGCGTAACAGCAACGATTACCTTTCGAAGTATCCCGAGACGAAACGCATCTATCTCAAGGGCGGGAGTTTCTACAACGAAGGCGAAACGTTTCGACAGCCCGATTTGGCGGCCACGTTTACGCGTTTGCAGCGTGGCGGACCTAATGAATTTTATGAAGGCCAGACCGCGCGGCTGATCGTCGAGGACCTGAAGCGCCACAACGGATTGCTCAGCATAGATGACATGCGCGGCTATGTCGCGAAAGAGCGCGAGCCGGTGCGCGGAACTTATCGCGGCTACGAAATCATCTCGATGCCGCCGCCGTCATCGGGAGGCGCGGTGCTGATCGAGATGCTGAACATCCTCGAAGGCTTTGATTTTAAAAAGATCGATTGGGCATCGGCCGATCGTTATCACCTAATGACTGAGGCCATGCGGCGCGCCTTTGCAGATCGTGCTGAGTACATGGGCGACACTGACTTTGTGAAAGTGCCGATAGCCGGTTTGATCGATAAGAAGTACGCCGCGAAATTGCGCGGCACCATCGACTCTCAGCGCGCGTCGTCGAGCGAACAAGTGAAAGCAGGGAAGCCGACCGGATATGAATCTGACGAGACAACGCACTTCACCGTTGTCGATGCGGAAGGGAATGCGGTCGCGAACACTTACACGCTGAACAATTCGTTCGGCTCGGCGGTCGTGGCAAAAGGAACGGGAATCATCATGAATGATGAGATGGATGACTTTGCCGCGAAGCCGGGCACGCCCAACCTGTACGGGTTGATTCAAGGTGAACGCAATGCCGTCGCGCCGCGCAAGCGACCGCTGTCGGCGATGACGCCGACATTCGTGATGCGCAAAGACGGTTCACTCTGGTTTACCGTCGGCAGTCCAGGCGGCCCCACGATCATCAACACTGTGCTGAACGTCATCACGAACGTGATCGACTACAACATGAATATCCAGCAGGCGATCGACGCGCCGCGGATTCATCATCAGTGGCTGCCGGATGAATTGGTTTACGAGCCTTACGGATTATCGGGCGATACGCAAAGATCGATGGCGGCGCGCGGGCATAAGTTAAATGAGAAGCCCCGCTATCTCGGCGACTGCGAAGGAATCATGATTGAAGAGAAGACCGGTACGCGTTTGGGTGCCGTCGATCCGAGAAGGAGCGATGGGCCGGCAGTTGGGTATTGATTGATTCTCACGGAAGCATCAAGTGTGATTTGGAGTTATCGAGGTCAAAAGTATGAATCGCGGGTGAATAGGTTCTCAGCAGATCCACAGTCCTCTTGACCGTACAATTCCCAACACGCAGCCAGATAAATTTCGGCGGCGCACCAAGCAGCAGACTTCGTTGCTGGAAATCTGAATCTTTAGAAACGATCGCAAAGCCATTTGCCTGAGCAAACTCCCATATCGCGGAATCGCTGGCTTCAAGCAGACCTACTTCACGTACGTGAATGCTCTCGGGATAGATGTTGGCTAGCAAGCGCGGAAGACGCGGGGAGAGGTTCTGATCAAACAGCAGTTTCATGTTCAGGAAGTGAGGCGAGTCTGCGCTCTCGATCCGCAGCGAATGCCAGGCATGCTTTTATGTCTTCAAGTGTGAGATCCGGAAAATCGGCGAGAATCTCTTCTTCCGTCATCCCGCCCGCAAGATACTCCAAGACGTCTGTAACGGTCATTCGAGTGCCGCGAATGGTTGGTTTGCCGCTGCGTTTGCCCGGCTCAATCGTGATGATCTTGCTATAATCCATGCTGGGATCATAACAAAACGAACTCATCTTGCAAGATATATCAGTTAGCTCAACGCTCGCCTCGACTCTCGCGCACGAAGAAGAAAAAATTCTTGCCTGCGTACACTGTGGGCTTTGTCTCGAAGCTTGTCCGACCTACGTCGCTACCTCTGACGAGAATGATGGCCCGCGCGGACGAATCTACTTAATGCGTGCCGTCAAAGAAGGGCGGCTCAAGCCTGATTCGCTCGCGTTTGAAACGCACATTGATCGATGCCTCGGTTGTCGCGCATGTGAAGCTGCGTGTCCGGCGGGAGTGCAATATGGACAATTACTGGAAGCAGCGCGCGCTGAGATTACCAAAAATCCAGCCAAGCAGACGCCTGTCTATCGAATATTACATTTCGTTCTGAGGCATGTTTGGTTGCAGCCGTCGCGATTAAAGTTCGCGTTTGGGTTTGCCCGTGTGATGCGTGACTGGGGATTCGCGAAGTTCATGCTGCGCACGGGAATCGCGCGCGGGATATCGCCGCGGGTTGAGTTCGCGTTGGCTTTACTCGAAGGATCGCGCCCGCCAAGCATCGCGAACGCGAATGAACGAATAGCGAGCATCCGCGAAACTGTGGCTCAAAACTTGGCTGCTCGAACCCCTGTCAATGATGCGTTACTTTTCCAGGGCTGCGTCACGGAAAGTCTTTTCCGGCGGGTGAACGAAGCGACGCGGCGAGTCCTTGAAGTCAACGGATGTGTGGCCCGGACACCTGAGGCTCAGGTCTGCTGTGGTGCCTTGCATGCTCACGCAGGCGACCTCGAAGGAGCGCGCAAACTTGCGCGCCGGAACATCGATGGGTTCGCCGCGGCAGCGAATGACGAAGCGAGGGAGCCGATCATCACTAATGCGGGTGGATGCGGAGCGATGCTTGTTTCATACGGTCATTTGCTTGCAGATGATCCAAACTACGCCGAACGCGCTAAGGAATTCAGCACGCGTATCCGCGACATCGGTCAGCAACTTCATGCCGTCGCCTTTCGCAACGGCGCGGACATAGGCTATGAGCGGACTACTTACGACGCCTCCTGCCACCTGCTACATGGTCAGCATGCTGCGGATGCGTCCCTCGGAATGCTGTGGGCAATTCCAGATTTGAATTTCGCGTTGCTAAATGGCAGCGACGTCTGTTGTGGTGGTGCAGGAGTCTACAACATGCTCGAGCCGGGGTTGTCGCAGGAAATATTAGCCGAAAAGCTAAAGCACATCGAAAGTTCGGGTGCGGCGGTATTGGCCACGGGTAATCCGGGATGTCATATGCAGATAGCGGCGGGCGCGGCATTAACCGGTTTGAATTTGCAGGTCGTCCATCCGGTCGAGTTGCTGGACGAATCGTATAGGCGCGCCGGATTTTACGAAGTGGTGAGAAGTGAGAAGTGAGTCACGCGTCATGAGCGACACCGCCGATCACAGTCAGTCGAGCATTGAGGGTTTCGTCAACCGCGACTAAGTCGGCCCGCTTTCCTTTTTCGATCGAACCGCACTCGCGATCGATGCCTAATAATCGAGCCGGATTCAACGAAGACATCCGCGCTACCTCGGGTTCGCTAAAACCAAGCGACAACATCATGCGGACCGCGTCGAGCATGGTAATCACAGATCCCGCGATATTGCCGCGCGCGTTCGCGGTGCGACCCTTCGCAACTTTGATCTTCTCACCCCAAATCTCGTAGTCGCCATCTCCTTCTCCAGCCGCCGCGATCGCGTCGCTGATCAACGAGACTCGTTCAGGGCCCTTGCTTCCGGTAATCAGTCGCAAGATTTCGGGATCGATGTGCACACCATCCGCGATTATGTCGATCGTCACGTTGTCTTGAATTAATCCCCACCCAACCGCGCCCAGGTCGCGATGATGAAGAGGCGTCATCGCATTCATGAAGTGCGTCATGTGATTTGCGCCGGCTGCGCACGCTTGATCCAGCAAGTCTTTGTTTGCGCGAGTGTGGCCGATCGAAGGAATCCACCTGCGTTTCTTCAATTCAGTAATCAAATCGATGCCGCCCGCAACCTCAGGCGCAAGCGTCATCATGTGAATCGCGCCGTCACGGTGAATAATCGGCAAGGTATTTAGATCGCCACTGCTGTTGAACTTGCGAAAATGTTCGCGATGAAGCGCGCCACATTGCTCGCTGGTAACGAACGGACCTTCGTAATGCACGCCGAGAATCCGCGCAGAGTTCTCAGCAGGTGGCAATGCCTCCTCGATTGCGCGAATCGTCTGCTCGTACTGTTCGACGGTCGCTGGCACCAAAGTTGGGAGCCACGCGGTGACGCCGTGCCGCGCCAAAAACTCACCAACGCGTCGCAAGTCGTCAACATTCGCATCCATTGTGTCGACGCCGGCAGCGCCATGAATGTGTATGTCGATGAACCCTGGAAAGAGCGTCTGTCCATCGAGATCGATTTTCTTATCAATCTTCTCTTGCTCTTCAGATGATTCGAATACTTGTGCGATTACTCCCGACTCGATTAGCAGGTTGCCATTGTCGATCGTTCGAGTCGACGTAACGATCCGCGCGTTTCGCAATAACAATGTTTCAGCGGAACTCATCGGCGGTATTTAATCACGAGTTGCGTCTAAACATGCGAATGCCTGCGACTTTCGCCGCAGGCATCCGTTGGAATAGATCGATGCGAATCAATCTTAGAAGATAAACTTCGCGCCCAACTGAATCGTGCGCGGATCGCGAACAGTTGTGACCTGGCCATAAACAGCGCTGGTCACGTTTGTCTGGATCGCTCTGAAGTTTGTGTGATTGAAGATATTGAAGGCTTCACCACGAAGCTGAATCTTCTTGCTGCCCTCTCCAATCCGAATGTTCTTGAACACCGAAAAGTCAAACCGTTTCGTTGGCGGGCCATTGACGGTGCCTCTGCCGGTGTTGCTTTCGACGTTTCCGTTCGGCGCGACGCCGCTGGTCGGATTTAGCTGGAAGCATCCGGTATTGAACCACTGCAAGAATGTCTGAGCCCCACCGTTGTTCGGATCGCACAAAGTTTGTGGACGATTGCCTGCGACAAGCGCCGGAACGTTGCCGAGTCCGGATGGGTCGAAGTTTGCGCCGAGTCCGGTAAACGGCAAGCCTGTTTGGAACGAAACGATGCCGGAGAGTTCCCATCCTCCCAAAACATTACCAACAAAGTCATGTCGCTTATTGAACCAGGGCACGTCATAAATGTAATTCGCCGTGAAAATGTGCCGACGATCCAACGTGGCGCGGCCACGGTCGAGGCGAATTCGATAAGAATCCATCGGCGCGGTGCTCCGGTCCGTCTGGTTATCAGTCAAGTTCTTTGCCCAGGTGTAAGCAACATTCAGTTGAGAACTTGAGAATCGGTGCTGAAAGAGCGCCTGCATGCTGTGGTAATTCGAGTTGAACTGAGGCGTCAGCATCGTGATCGATCTGTAGCCGCGGAAGGGGCGGATCTGATCGAGGATGTTTGACGAAACGCCTCCCGTGCCGCCGAAGTAAGTGCCCGCCGCCTGACACGCAACGGTCACTACGCCGGGAGTCTGCAACGTGTTGGTTCCTGTGGCGCACTGTGTCGCTAAGGCTTTGCCGGCGGGCAGGTCATTCAACTCATACACGCCGATCAGGTGCGTACCCTTCGAGCCGAAATATCCGACACTCAACATTGTCTTGTCGCCGAGCAGCCGCTGAACTTCAAGAGACCAATGCTGCATGTATGGATCTTTCCAATTGGGCTGGATGGCGCGAATGCTTACTGGTGTTAGTGAGGCGCCGGCAACGACCGGAACACCTGTCGGCACCGGCTGATCAAGACGAGGAGTGGTGGCCGCCGTGCCCGACCCACCCGAGATTGCGCTGACTGAGAATGTTTCCTGGTACGGGGGATTTGTGCCGATAATCTGCTCGGCAAAGCCGTTTAGGATCTGATCGTAATAGATGCCATAACCAGTTCGCAGTGAAGTGCGTCCGTCGCCGAATACGTCCCAAGCCAGTCCGATGCGTGGAGCAAAATTGGCCTTGGGAGCTTTGGCAACGCGATTGCCGTAAGGTGATGCGGCCGGCACGCAACCGTTGGCGGCCGTTTGCACGTTCTGCGCATTGACGATCATTCCGTTGCAGAAGTTACCCGTACCTGCTACGCGAAGCCCGGCGCCGGTCACCTGCGGTGCGTTGGCTGGGTTCCACAGACGAGGATCGAACGTCGATAGTCTGCCGTTGCGATCATAAGGTTGACCGAAATAAGAGTGACGAACGCCGAAATACAGCGTCACGTCCTTGCGAAAGCGCCACTCATCCTGCGCGTAACTTTCCCAGGTTGTTTGAAGAAAGTCAGCGGTGTAATCGAAGCGAGCTTGCGTGAACGCGACGTTTGTTCCCAGCAAAAAGTTGGCGAAGTTCTGGAAATTTGCGCGGCGCGTGGCGTTGGTTTCCTGCGTCGTGGCGTTAAGAGCAAGTATGCTGGATTGCACGACGCTGCTTGGGATCGTGTTGAGAAAACCGCTGAAGCCACCAGCGTTGTTGCCGGACAGCGCGTTTTCATTCTTTCGATAATACGACCACGTGCTGCCGAACTTCATGGTGTGGTTTTCTCGAGTCCACGTAATGTCGCCGCCGAAATTGTGCTTGTAAGAAAAGTTGTCGTAATTGCCGAAGGTTGTCAGCGTACTGAATCCATTACCGCTGACCGTTGGCACAAAGTCGCGCGTGCGCGAATAAGCCAGCCCGGGATTGATTGGCGAATTTGCCAGCGCCATCGTACCGCTCGTGGCACTCAGAATTGCGCCGTATCCGTAGTTCCAACGTCCCACAACAACGAACCGTGGACTGAAGATGTAAGTGAACTGAGCGGTATGCGTGCGGCCGGGTGAGTCCGTATTCGATTGAGAAACTCCCGGAAGGCCGGCGCCCGAAGAGAAAAGGGAGTTAACATCAATTGTCGGAATCTTGTCTCGCTCGTATCGATAATACATCGAGGCCTTGCTGGAGAATTGGTGATCGATCCTGATGATCTCCTGCCGGAAGTTCGCTACGTTGATTGCCGGGTAGACCAGCGCGCGCGTGACAGGATCCGAGGGCGCCGGCAGCTTATTGTAAATGAAGTTCAAATACTGCTGGGCGATGGGATTGACTGCTGCCTTCGAAGAAAAAGGAGTGCCCGCGGGCAAGACGTTCGTACAGGTAGCGGTCGCGGCTGTCGGCGCATTCGCGCTCAAACAAATGTCCATTGGGAAAATGCCTTGCCGCATGTTGAGATCCGGAACGCTACCACTCAGCGTTGGGTACCGAATGTCGCGGCGCTGTTCTTCTGAGAAAAAGAAGAACGTATGTTTCAACTTTTTGACTGGCGAACCGCCTTCACCAAAACGCGGAAGGTAAACTGGACCGCCCACCGTGCCGCCAAAATTGTTGTAGCGGAACGGGGCACGCTTGGCATCGCCGTTTGCTTCACGTCCAAATGCGGGAGCCGTCGATCGATTTGAAATAAAATCATTCGCATTCAATCGTTCGTTGCGGACGAACTCGAACAGCGAGCCGTGAAACTGATCGCCGCCGCCGCGGGTGACGACGTTGATCTGACCGCCGCCGCTGCGACCAGAATCTGCAGTGAACAAACTTCGTTTCACGGTGAACTCAGCAATCGAATCTACACTCGGATATGCCTGGATCGTGATATTCGATCCGCGGTCAGTAACGTCAGCTCCATCGATGGTGTAGGTGTTCTGCGCACTACGAGCACCATTCACTGCAATGTTCATTGTGTTCGCCTGTCCGGCGGGGTTCGTCGTTCCAACGTAAACCTGATCGGCCAAGTCGTTCGAGACACCAGGCGCGAGCGTGATGAGCTGCACCCAGTTGCGGTTGTTGAGCGAAAGTTCGCGCGCCTGATCGCCGCTGATCACGGTCGATACGGTCGGCGTAGCCAACTCAACTGCGACTGGATTTGCCTCAACGGTCACCACCTCAGCGACGTTGCCAACCTCAAGCGCGATATCCAAAGTACGCGCCTTACCGACGTCGACTTGGACTTTGCTGGCAATATGCTTTTTAAATCCGGTGGCTTCGACGGTCACTTCGTACATGCCCACATGAAGACTGTCTGCTGAGTACGCGCCGTCGTCGTTTGTTTGCATCGTGCGTACGGTTTGTTTCTTCTCGGCATCGATAATTGTGACAGTCGCGCCTTTTACCGCGGCACCGCTCTGATCTTTCACCGAGCCGGTAATCCCGCCGGTGATTTCCTGCGAGACTGCGAGGCCCGTCAGAGCGAACATTAACGTTGCGACTGCGAGTAGCAGACGCGCGAAACTAGAATGATGTCTCATTAGATGTGTTCCTCGTTTTACTGGATGAGTCGAACCACTGTTGGATCGCTAAACACGGCCTAAAGCCGACCTTGTCTGCGGGAAGGCCGCAATTCTATTCGCGTAAGACTTACAATCAAAACTAAAAGAATTTATCAGAGCGATAAGATGTTGTAATGCTCTCGCGGTCAGTTCTTCGCCGGCTCTGACGCTAATCATTTTTTCATATTAATGGATCGTGAACTCCATATTTTCGTAGTGCGTCGGCTGTTCGGATCACTCAGCTGTCGATGTGGGATTCGCACGCGGTTACTCGAAGTGACGTTTTGCAAAGCTTTCCGGCGATCGATTATGAGTGAGCAGAAAACTCTTGACGTCAAAGTATTCGGCTAAATATTTGCGTGCAATTTTTGTGCAACGCGATCAAATATAGATCAATTGATCAGCCGCGAGAGTCCCGCTATTTGACGACGAGTCCTACTTCGCGAGATTAGGCAATCGAGATATTAACGGCGCGGCAGTCTTGAATGACTGTCGCCAGCACCACATCAGGAGGAAAATTCAGATGTTTGCCTCAGGAAGATCCGTTCTTGTTGTAGTTGTACTTTTGGTTTCGACCGTTGCTGCGTTCGCGCAAACTGGAACCTCTAACATCACCGGCACTGTTCGTGACACGAATGGCGCAGTCGTCCCCGGCGCCGCCGTGACTGCTAAGAACGAGGCGACCGGCGTGTCAAGCACCCAAACGACAACTGACTCTGGGTTATTCGCGTTCTCTTCACTGCCGGTTGGTAAATATACGATCACAGTCGAGAAGCAAGGATTCAAAACGCTTCAAAAAACCGGCAACGTTTTGGAAGTCGGAACTCCGCTGGCTGTCGATCTCGCCTTAGAGATAGGACAAGTTTCAGAAACGGTCACCGTGACTGGCGGTCAGGAGCAACTACAGAACTCTAACGCGACGATCGGTAACGTAGTGGAGCAGAAAGCCATTGAAGCATTGCCGCTTAATGGACGGAATCCGCTCACGCTACTGCTGCTTGAACCAGGCGTCGTTCAGAGATCGGCCGGCGGCGCGGGCTCGGGAGTTCACGTCAACGGTGCCCGCGACCGTGCCTACAACGTGACGATCGATGGCATCGAGGCGAATGAGTCTTCTGTGCCGAATCCCGTGAGCAATCTCTACCGCCTAACTCCAGACAACGTCCAGGAATACAAAGTCACTACCAATAACGCGACGGCCGAGGAAGGACGAAATAGCGGCGCTTCGATTTCGGTCGCCACTCGCAGCGGCACAAGTGAATTCCACGGCACCGGTTACGCGTTCCTTCGTAACGAAGCGCTTAACTCAAGCGAGTTCTTTGCGAACGCCCAGCGGACTCCGAAGCCACTGATTAGAATGTTCCAGCCCGGGTTCGAAATGGGTGGACCGATTAAGAAAAACAAGACCTTCTTCTTTGGCAGTTACCAATACAATCATATCGACTTTACCCAGCCGATCGATCAGACTTTCGGAATCCCAATCGTCTACACGGCCTCCGCGCGAGCGGGACTCTTTAGATACTTCGTTCCGGACTCGGCGAATCCGCTGGTCATTGCGGGTCAGACGATCACTCGGAACAGTCCGCTTCTGGTTGACTCATCCGGCAATCTGGTTGCCGGCGTCAGTCTCTGCGCAACTCCGACCTCAGTACGCTGCGTGCGCACTTACGACATCCGTTCGACGACTAACAATGTGAACAATGTGGCGAATCGCACGATCGATACGGTTGCCGCTGGGATCATAAATGGCGAGCCGTTGCCGAATAATTTTAGCAATGGCGACGGCCTTAACACCGCCGCCTTTCTTTGGAATCCGCCCACGGCGGTGCGGGGACCGGCGATTGCTGCGCGCATCGATCACAACTTTAATGCGAACAACAGCATCTTCGGTCGTTATCTTTTCTCAGACTACAACACCTTGAAGGGCGACCCGCTCAACGGCAGACCGCAAGTCTTTCCAAACGGACCACCGCTCGGTGAAGTCTATCGCCGCACTTCAAACCTGGCGCTTAGCTACCGCCGCGTATTGTCGCCACGCGTGGTGAATGAGTTCACCGCTGGATACGGGCGCTTCGGCTTCATCTTCACGCAGGGCGAGGCCAATTCGAAGTGGCCAGATGTGCCTCCTTTTGATTTCACCAGCATCAGCGAGCCTTACATCAATACTCCGCGCACCGCCCGCTGGGTAACGACGCCTCAGCTTCTCGATAACTTGAGCATTGTGCACGGCGCTCACGTCTTCCGGACGGGCGTCAATGTGAGGTATTACCGACATGTCGATCAGCGAGGTCAGCCCGGCGGCATCAACGTCACCCCGTCGGTTACTTTCTCGCAAGCCAACCGGGATCCGTTTACCACCGCGGGTGGTGGTTTCGCCGCCGCGCCGAATATTAATACGTCTGATGATCTGGTGACCTTGGGCAATATGATCAATGCCTTGTATGGTCTGCCTGCCAGGATCTCGCAGACGTTCATTTCAAATCTGAAGAACGACACCTTCCTGCCGTTTAGGACGGGCGACACCATCACTTTGTATGCTGAGAAACACAATCTGGATCAGTACAACTTCTACTTTCAGGACGAGTGGAAGGTGCGGAACAATCTCACGTTGAATTATGGGGCGCGTTGGGAGATCAACCCCCCGGCGAATACTTCGCCAAACGCCAATGTGTTTGTGGCCGCCACACCAATTATAGGAACTCCGCTTCCGGCTACTCCAGCGGTCAACGCACCGGGCGCAGTTTCTTTTATTCCCGCCAAGCACTGGTATGAAGGAAAATTTTGGGGCGCAATTGGTCCAAGGTTAGGCCTGGCCTGGAGTCCTGACTTCAAGTCTGGTTTCTTCAATCGTTTGTTTGGAGGCAATAGCAAAAGCGTCATTCGCATGGGCTACGGAATCGCCTTTGACACGATTTCATCGTTTCAAATCACCGCCGCCGCTGGTCGAATCCCCGGCCTGGTTCAGTCGTGTACTACAACTTTCCCTTACACCAGTATCACTACCGGGTGTGTGAACTCTTCGAGTATCAACAACACGCTTTCGGCCGGGTTTCCGTTGACGTTGGCGGCGCCGACGGTTAAGCCGTCAACATTTTTCACTCCACCTCAACAGTTGAGAAGCAATGCGCCGCCGATTAGCGCCTTCGCTCCGCAGATGCAATTGCCGACGGTGCATCAGTGGAATCTGAGCTTTCAACGCGAGCTGCCAGGCGGACTCGTGATGGAGGCGGCTTACATTGGCCGGAGAGGCTCACACCTTTTCATGGCGTATGACGCCAACCAGGTAGATGTCAGTCCTCTGGTTCCATCGTTTCTAATCATGCAACAGAATCGCGCGAACGGGTGCGCTTCAGCCGGCACCGGCTGTCCCGCAGGCGTTACGGGCGTTACCCCGCCGCTGTTGACTACACTGCAAACTCAGGGAGGCATGACTGCAACTGCGGCTGCGACCTTCCTGAATTCATCGACGACAACGACCGACCTCAACCGCAACAGCGTGGGAAACCTTGCCGTGCGGATTGAGAACGCCACGCTCGGTTTGAAACTAAGGCCTAACCAACAGTTCGCGGTCATCACCTATATCGACAACAGCGGCGACTCGAACTACAACGCCGCGCAATTTACGCTCCGGCGTCGGTTTTCGAGTGGCCTTGGCTTAGGGATGGCCTACACCTTTGCCAAATCGATCGACAATCAGTCGGTCGATCCGGTGGGTGCGTCATCAGGCGGAGGGCTCTCGTCAACCAATTCGCGCACGCCCACCGACATCCGTAACTGGCGTGAAGAACGCGGACGTTCCGATTTTGACCGGACGCATGTTTTCCAGGCAACGTCAGTGTGGGAGTTGCCGGTGGGACGCGGGAAGCGATTCTTGAGTTCACCTCCCGGAATTGTGAATCAGGTGTTAGGCGGTTGGACCATTAACAGCATTTTCAATTTCATGACGGGTGAGCCTTTCGCCGTTCGGTCCGGGACATTTACCCAAAACGGAAGTCACGAATCACGCGCCGGTGTCGTGCGCCCGGTACAGGCCAAGCTCCAGTACCTGCCCGGCCAAACCTTTGCTGGACCAGTTCTTTTCCAACCCGTCGAAATAAATCCAGTGACCGGCAACCCGTACACGTGCGGCACCAATCCGAACGTAACGTTTTGTCTTCCGGTTCCCGGAACCGGTGGCGCAGGCAGGAACATCTTTACCGCCTCGAACTACTGGAATCTTGACCTGGGTTTCATCAAGACATTCCAGATCGGCGAACGGTTTAAGCTGCAATTCAGAACGGAGATGTTCAATGCTCTGAATCACGCGAACTTCGACAATCCGCGCGATGCTTCATCGGGATCGCCAAGTATTCGGTCGTCGCTGTTTGCGCAAACCTGCTGTGCGGCCGTGGCGCCTCCTTCGACGCAGACGGTCGTGCAAACGGGCGAGTCGGCGCGGGTTATTCAATTTGCTTTGAAGCTTCAGTTCTAGCGATCCGTAACTGCTAATCGACAACAGCGAGGCGCCGACACTCGGCGTCTCGCTGTTTTTCCCATCATGATTCTCAAAGATGGCCGATGTATGCGAATACTGAGCATTGGCCGTACCTACATTCTGCTGCCGGCGCTACTGATTGCATTTTCGGCTAGCGGCGGACCCTGCGCCTCAGTATTGGGTCAAAAGATCGACCTGGAGATTCTTCTGGCCAAACATCCCGACTCGATTGGTTCCCCCGAAGCACGCGCAGCAGTAAAGAGCAGAATATTGTCCGGTACATCTCAAGTTATCTTTCGGACGACTCCAGTAGGTCAGGCGATAGGCAAAGCAGTGCTGGCATCGGAGGGATCGAAAAGTCTGATTGGCATGAGTTTCCCGAGCCCGGTTTACCCGCGCGAGCAACTTGGGTTCGACGGCGCGTCGTTTATTGCGGCGTTTGCCACGCCGGGAACGCGATCGGTGCTCGGAAATTTCCTGATGACGAACGACGTCATTTTCAAATATGGATTAATGAGCGGAACACTATCATCCGCCTGGCCGTTGCTGAACGGAGCTTCCTCCAAAACGCAATGGAAGTACGTCGGGACAAAGCAGGTTGAGGGTCATTCGCTGCACGAAGTGCGGTATGTGCCAAGATCGGGATCTGACCTGACCATTACTCTCTTTTTCGAGCCGGAAACCTTCCGGCATGTGCGAACTGAATACGAGCGCGTGATCGCCGCCCAGATGGACACTCGCTCGTACACAAATGTGACGACAAGAGAGAGTCGCTACAAAATGGTCGAGGACTTTTCGCTCTTTAAGGCTGAAGGCGGGTTAAACCTGCCTCACATCTATGCGATCAAGCTAACGATCGACACGCAAGGCGGTACTTCGCAGGCCGAGTGGACAATCAAACTGACCAACTTTGAATTCAATCAGAAAATCGACCCGGCCGCATTCAAGATCTCAGCTAATTGAGTGAACCGTACGGTCGCACGGGCGCCGCTTTCGCGCTGCAAATAATTGAATCATAGCCCCGATTTTTGTAAAAAATTCCTTGACCGCTCAGGTTTTGGCTATATACTCGCTCGCATAATTTGACTGGTTATCATCTACGGTTCGAGCGTGACCGTAACTGAGTAGACATTTCGCGATAGCCTTCGGTGGCAACCTTCTTGCCATCGGTTTTTCCACAATTGAGCAGAACCACGGCGCCTCCAGCCACTTCTGGGGTCGTCAGGGTCCAGCCTTTTTCATTCGAAAGACAGGGAGGATCTAGCCAATGAAAAGATTTTCGATTTTGCTGGGGCTGGTTCTTTGCGCGGGAATGATTGTTTTTGTCTCCGCGACACCGGCTTCAGCTCAGGGGGAGAAGGGAAGTGTCACCGGAATTGTGACCGACCCACAAGGGGCCGCCGTACCTGGTGCGCAGGTCACACTAACTGACACGGCGACGAAGACGGCGCAGACCACAACGACGAACGATTCGGGCCGCTATGTATTCGCTTCGTTGAATCCTGGCAGTTACGACATCGTCGTGAGTAGGACCGGCTTCAAGCTGCATAAGGCGGCAGCACAAAAAGTTTCGTTAGGCACTCAGCTAACTTTGGATGTTGCGCTCGAAGTTGGTGCACTGACAGAAACGGTAGTAGTTACGTCGCAAGCCGGGACCGAACTGCAAACTAACAACGCGACGATTGGCAACACCATCGACCTCAAAAAACTCGAGCTGTTGCCGAACCTCGGACGTGACGCGACCTCATTGTTGAGCTTGCAGCCAGGTGTAACTCCGCGCGGTGACATCGCCGGCAGTTACATGGATCAGAACACGTTTACGATCGATGGCGGCAACAACACCGACGATATGGCTGGAAACACCATTGGTTACATTCAAAACTTCACCGGGCTCGCTGGTTCGCAAACCAGTGCGATGGCCTCGGGCGTAGTTGCGACTCCGATCGAAACGGTGGAAGAGTTTAAGGTCAACACCTTCGGACAGACCTCAGACTTTAACCAATCGAGTGGCGCTCAGGTTCAGATGGTGACGCGTCGCGGAACTGATCAATGGCACGGCTCAGGCTACGGTTACTACTATGCGACGAACCATGGCGCGGCCAACAGTTGGGTCAACAACCACACCATCTTTACCAAAGGCGTTGCGCCGACTGGCACTCCGTGCCCAGCCGGAACAACTCTGAGCACGGGCGGTAACAACTGTGTGATGCCGTATACGCCGATTATACCGAACCATCGCGATCGATTTGGATTTACCGTCGGCGGACCGATCATCCCCAAGAAGATTCTCGGCAGCAAGACCTATCTCTTCTTTGGTTATGAAGGGTTTCGTTTCCCGGGCACTGGCATTTTTGAACGCGCTTATCCAACCCCGGCAATGCGCGCGGGCGTGATTCAAGTTCCTGATGCCGCCGGAATCTATCAACCGATCAATTTGAATCCGTTCCCCGTGACCACGGTGATTGGCAATAGCGCGGTGGGAGGAAACACCGCTACCCGTGTCTGCGCTTTGCCCGCCTACGGTGTTGGCGTCGCGTCTTGTGGCTCAGCGACGGCCGGAGCTGCTTTGGATCCACGGAATCTGGGTGTTAGCCCCACGATTCAGGCGGTTTGGAATCGCATTCCCTTGCCCAACGATCCAGGCCCGGCTACGGGCGATCAGTTCAACACGCAAGGATATCTCTCCACCATTCGGGCGCCGCTTACATCGAACAATTACGTTTGGCGTCTGGACCACGACCTGGGTTCCAAGCACCGCTTCTTCGGCTCGTTCCGCGCGTTCAAACTTCTTAACGTGACAACGAACCAGGTTGACGTCGGTGGTTACTTCGGCGACACGCCAGGCCAGTACACGGCGAAAGCGCCCCGTCCGCAGTTGGGCGAGTTAATGGTTCTGGGATTGACGAGCAATCTCACATCCCGGCTAACCAATGACTTGCGTTTGAGCTATCTATGGAACTGGTGGCAGTGGTCAACGCAAAATGATCCGCCGCAGCTTGCCGGGCTCGGCGGCGCGTTAGAAATCGCGCCCGCCGGAACGTCGGCGACATTCGAAAGCACCGCCGCGCTAATTCCCTACAACGTAAACAACCAAAGTACTCGACAACGCGTTTGGGACGGTCAGGATAAGATGCTTCGCGACGACCTCAGTTGGGTTAGTGGCAATCATCTGTTCCAATTCGGCGGCCAATTCCAAAATAACTTCAACTACCACACTCGGACCGACAACGGCAGCAGTGTAAATAATCAGATCGTGTACGGCATTTCGCAGGCCTCGATCAATTTTGCCAACGGCGCGGGTTGCACCGCAGCGGTCAGCGGCACGGCGGGAAGCACGAGCTGCATTCCGGCGTTTGTAACGACAGCGGGTCAGGGCAGCCTTTATCAAAATCTGACCGCGTCGGTACTGGGACTGGTCGGTCAGACGCAAGTGATTTATACGCGCACCGGATCGAACCTCCAGATTCAACCGATCGGCACGTTGGCCCAGGAACTAAGTACGATCAAGTACTACTCGGGCTATTTTGCTGACACCTGGCGGATGAAGCCTTCGATAACTCTGACCTACGGCCTCAGCTACATGTACGAGACACCGCCGGTTGAAAAGAACGGCGCGCAGGTGGAACTCGTCTTTCCGGATGGATCACTCGTACACACCGACCAGTTTCTGGCGCAACGCAAGGCCGCAGCTCTGGCAGGTCAGGCCTACGCTCCGATTCTGGGTTTTGAAACTACCGGCAACTTGAAGATGAAGTATCCGTACACACCATTCAAGAAAGGCTTCAGCCCGCGCGTCTCGCTGGCGTGGAATCCGAATTATCGGTCCGGGTTGCTCGGCAAGCTTTTCGGCGATGGTCAAACGGTCCTTCGTGGCGGCATTGGCCGTACTTTCGGACGCATCAACGGAGTGAACCAGGTGCTCGTGCCGCTGCTGGGCCCGGGCTTGCTCCAGGGCGTAACTTGCACCAGTACCCTTAGTAACGGGACGTGCGGCACCAGCAATACCTTGTCGAATGTGTTTCGCATTGGACCCGATGGGTTGTCTGCGCCGCTGGCCACGCCAACGGCAACGCTGCCACAACCATTCCTGCCTGGCGTCACCCAGAATGGAATCTTAAATCCCACTGCGGTTGACGCGACGGTGCTGGATCCCGATTACAAACCGGAAAAGGTTGATACGTGGAACTTCACCATGCAGCGGCAGTTGTCGCGTAAGGTCTCGATCGAAGTTGGTTACATGGGCAAGCGCAGCACCAACATCTTTCAGGAGATCAATATTGACGCCGTGCCATACATGACGACGCTAGGCGGTCAGACATTCGCCGCGGCTTTCGCTAATATTTGGAAAGCTCTCTGCTCTCCGGGAGGAGGAGGCCGATGCACGCAGATCGATGTCTCGGGCTCCGCCGGCCTCAGCGCGTTGCTCGCGTCAGTTCCCAATCAACCATTTTTTGAGTCAGCTTTGGGTGGCGCCGGTTCCACTTATTGCACCGGCTTCAGTAGCTGTACGCAGGCGTTGATTGGTCAATCCGGTGTCCGCACATTCGTCGGGGCCACGCGTGTCTCCGAGTTGTGGGCCTACTTGAACGCGACGGGAACATCACGTTCGAACGGCACACTCGGGTCCTGGATTTTGGGCAAGACGATGATGAGTTCGCAGGCGACTGCTTTCAACACCACTACCAGCCAGGGCTTCTCGAACTACCACGCGGGCTTCGTCACTCTGAAAATGAACGAGTGGCACGGCCTGACTTCGATCACAAACTTCACCTGGGGCAAGGCGCTGGGCACGGCCCAGATCGCGCAGTACAACAGCTCAAATCAGTGGCTTGATGTTTGGAACCCGAAAGCCAGCTATGGCCCGCAGGTCTTTGATCTCAAGAACATCTTCACGAGTGGTTGGAGTTACCGTCCCACCTTCTTCAAGGGTGAGCACGGTTGGAAAGGCAAGTTGCTCGATGGTTGGTCGATCTCGCCGTTCTTCACGGCTCAGAGCGGCTTTCCGATCGGCATCGGCTACACCGAAGGCGGCACTTGTTCATCGTCATGCCAGGCATTCGGGCAAATGGGCAATGTGTCGAGTTCGGGTTCGGCCTTTGAGAGCGCCATTCCTCTCACTCCGTTTACTTTGGCACCGAGGGCGCATTACGGCGTCGTAGGTTCGGCTGCCGTAGTAGGCGGAATCACTCAGAACGTGGGTACCAACAACGCCAGCGGAGTAAACCTGTTCGCCGACCCGGCATCAGTTTGGGCCAACTTCCGCCGCTGTGTTCTGGGTATCGACACAAGCTGCGGAGGCGTGGGCAATCTGCGCGGCCAGAATCGTTGGAACGTGGACGCGACGATCGCCAAGGACGTTAAATTCACTGAACGAGTCGGTGCCACACTGACGATGCAGTTCACGAACATCCTCAATCACTATCAACCGAGCGATCCGAGCAGCTTGACACTTACGACTCCTACGAATTTCGGTCGCATCACCGGCGCTGTCTACGCGGCGCGCCAAATGGAGATCGGTCTGAGGATTCACTTCTAACCGAAGCAAACCCAGGTCGACAAAACCGGAGGGGTCGAAGAAATTCGGCCCCTCTTTTTCATGTGCTTGAAGTTCGACGAAAAGAAACTTCGATGCGGGTTTAGCTGAAACGATTGCGCCTTTGCCTAAGGCGATCTCGGCCGGTTATCAACTTTGTGCAAGCGTCAAACGGCGCGTTGGGATTACGCCACGTAGTGTCATCAGAAAATAACACGCATTGAATGATTGACTTCTCGGTTGGTCTCAGCTTCTTGGAATTCGTGGCGCGCACCACTCGGATCGCCGGCGAGCGCGACTCACTTCGAAAACTCGCAAACTTGTTCGCCGCGACGCTCTCATAACTGAGAAACTGGTGTCGCCCAAGTTCTGTGCCGCTCGATGGATCACTGAACACGTATTCCCAGAACACACCTTCAATCATCTTCGTGCCAGCATTCTTGATTCTCATCGAGTAAACGTAAAAGGTCGGCAGCCGGCGCGGCGTTGCGGGAAATTCAGTGTTCGAACTCAGGGCGGCCGAGCTTTGCGCGCTGGTAGCGGCGCGCGTTGCGTCCAGGGGGTTCGTCGGCGCCGTTGATGAGGTTCGCCCGGTTGGGTCGTTAAAGCCGGGACCGGTGGGTATTACTGACGGATCAAAGTTGCGCGGGAACCGCGCCTGCTTTTCGTAATGGAGTTTGATGATCTCCAAGGGCGGTGAACCGGCCTGATTATCCTGCGCGAATCCGAGGAAGGGAGTTTTCAGCGAGACAGACAGAATACCGAATCCCCAGAAGATCGAAAGAAACGCCTGCTTAGCGTTCACGTTTCTCCTACCATGCCTGCCTCGCGCACTCACGCGGGGATTCGGCTACTTCCAACTGCACGAATAAATCGCGCCCTGTGACTTGGCGATTTCGGCGAAGCGCTCTTCGTAATCTTTAGCGTACTCTTCGACAGCTTGCTTGATTTTGCCGAACAGCCGGCAGTGAAACTTTTCTTTCGCCACGCGATCGCGCAGAAAGAGCATTGCGTTGGCTTCGCCCCAGTACTCACGATCTTCCCAAATCTGCACCGGGTTACCGCCGATCTTTCCGGCGATTTCGACCAAACGCGGGTCGTTAACGTTGTATCCGTTGCTCAGAAAGATCTTGTTGTAGAGCGGCACCAGTTGAATCTGCAAGTCATAAAGCGAGCGCGGCACCGAAGAGATTTTCATTACGTGGCCGAACTCGTGCGCGAGCTTGGTGGCTGCCAGCAAGTTGCCGTCAACCAGCCTCTGGCTTTCGAATGGCTCTAACGCGTTCATCACGGGATAGTAAACGGAGCTGGGATAGCCACGCTCTATTTCACTGCCCAAAGAAATCGTCGCGGCCACAAGCTCGCCGGCGTCGTTCCATTTGTATTTTCCTGAACCAGCACCCTTAGAGCCGCTATTAATCGTAATAGTCAGCACCAGATGAGGATGATGCGCGTACATATCCCACTGTGCTTTGCCGATGTCGGTTGAAAGGAACTCAGCTTTCCATTCCTGATAGCGCCGCTCGTACTTGTCGGGAATCAACTCATGAATACCGGCAGTATCAGCCGGCGTCGCTAGTGATTCGTTGCGGGGTGCACTGCGTGGCCGTTCGCCTTTTTGGGCCATGCCAGCGGGCGCGCCCAGGCAAAAAAGAGTCGCGACAAAAAGTAGCGCGACAACATTGGTTTTGGATTTCACGAATCGATTCCTCCTGCTTGTTTGAGGTAACCGAGGGCTCGCCGACTTGTAAACGATCTAAAGGGGGGAAGTCAACAAAAATTGCTGACTTAAGGCAGGAACTGCGGCCATCCGTCAGGGAGGACAGTTTGCACCTCCCCAACGGATGACTTAGAAATTTACAACTTCGGCGTTACGCCAAGGTTGTAAAAGAAGAACGAATAGATGTCGGCGGTCTGCTCCAACTGTTTGGTAGTGCTGCTGGCGCCATGACCGGACTTAGTATCGATGCGGATGATTACCGGATCGTCACCGGCTTGCGCGGCTTGCAACGCCGCGGCGTACTTGAATGAGTGCGCCGGTACGACGCGATCGTCATGGTCGGCGGTAGTAACCAGAATCGCCGGATACTTGGTGCCGGCCTTCACATTGTGCACCGGCGAGTATGCGTAGAGAGCTTTGAATTCGGCGTCGTTGGCGTCACTGCGACCGTAGTCAGCCGCCCAGTTCCAACCGATCGTGAACAGGTGATAGCGCAGCATGTCCATGACACCGGCATGTTGATGCACCGCGCGGAAAAGATCAGGACGCTGATTTGTTACCGCGCCTACCAGCAATCCGCCGTTCGATGCGCCTTCAATTCCGAGCTTCTGCTTCGACGTGTACTTATTGGCGATGAGCCATTCAGCCGCGGCGATGAAGTCGTCGAAAACATTTTGTTTCTTCAGTTTTGTGCCGGCTTCGTGCCACTTCTCACCATATTCGCCGCCGCCGCGCATGTTCGCCGACGCATACACAAATCCCTGCTCGAGCAGGGCGATGCGCAGCGAACTGAACGACGGATTCGTCGTGATGTTGAATCCGCCATACCCGTACAACAGCGTAGGATTGTTGCCGTCGAGCTTGATGCCTTTCTTGTATGTCAGGAACATCGGCACGCGCGTGCCGTCCTTGCTGTTGTAGAAAACTTCTTTGACTTCGTACTGGGTTGCGTTGAAGCCGGGAATTTCGACGGTGCGAAACACGGAGGATTTTTTCGTAGCGATCTCGTATTTGTAAATCGTTGGCGGCGCATTGAACGAAGTGAAACTGTAGAAGACGAACTTGTCATCTTTCCATCCGCCGAAGCCGCCGGACGATCCGAGTCCCGGCAGGGTGATTTCATTTTCGAGTTTGCCGTCCAGGCTGTACACATAAGCCCGCGTGGCGACGTCCTTCAAATAGGTAATGAATAACTTGCCGCCGGCTGTGTTCGAAGATTGCAGCGGTTCCGGCTTCTCGGGAATTACGTCCTTCCAGGTTTTGGTCGCAGGGTCGTACAGAACAACCTTGCTGTTGGGCGCGCCATGATTCGTCTCGATCAGAAACTTATCGCCTATATTGTTGAGAACTCCATAGCTGTCGTTTGTAATTTCGCTGACTATCGGCGTGAAGCTCTTGTCGTCCTTTGACAGATCGCGGAAGAAAATGGCGTTGCCGTCTTTGCCTTTGCCGCGCTCAGAAACGTTAAGGATGGCGAAACGTTTGTCTTCGGTAACCGACACGTTGTGAAAGCGCTGCGGATTCGCTTTGTCTTCGTAGACCAGAACGTCTTCGGCTTGCGGCGTGCCCACCCTGTGATAGTAGACCGACTGAAATTCATTCTTGGTGTAAAGCTCCCGGCCTTTTTCCGGCGCCGGGTAGCGACTGTAGAAGAACCCCTCATCGCGCACCCAGGCTAAGCCCGAAGCTTTCATCCACTCGAGATGGTCGGCCATCGGCTGTTTCGTCGTTACATCGAGAACGTAAATGTCATTCCAGTCCGAACCGCCTTTTGAAATTCCGTATCCGAGATACTTCCCGTTGTCCGACCACGAGAACGCGCCCAATCGCGATGTTCCATCGGTTGAAAACTTGTTCGGATCAAGCAGCAGTTCGGGCGTGCCGCTTAAACCTTTGGTGATGAAATAGACGCTCTGGTTTTGCAGGCCGTCGTTCTTGGAATAGACAAACCACTCGCCGCGACGTTGGGGCGATGAAAACTTCGGATAGTTATAAAGCTTCATCAAGCGATCCTTGACGGCGGCGCGATAGGGAATCTTATCGAGGTACGCAAAGGTGACCTTGTTCTCGGCTTCGACCCAGGAGGCGACTGCGGCTGACTCGTTGTCTTCGAGCCAGCGATACGGATCGGGAACGCTCGTGCCAAAGTAAACGTCTACCGTATCGGATTTCTTCGTCGGCGGATAACTGATAGACGCGGTGCCACCGCCTTCTCCGTTGCGCTGCGCGTGAATCACGCGCCAGGGCGAAGCAAGAGACACAGATAGAACAGCCAGCGCAGCGAGCGCCAGCCAAGCGAACTTCAAATTCTTCATTAGGATGGACCTCCGGAAACTTCTTTGTGAACTGGGTTGTCGGCGCGGATACTTTATTCCGAGCGCGCCTGAAACATCAAGCGCGCTCGATCAAATTAGGGCACTACCGGATCGTCGGTTGTCCGGAGTTCAAATTGGGCGGCTACTGATTTGCTTTTCCAGAGGGCATTGTCGTCGGCGTCCCGTTGTCAGAGAGTTCGCTCTTTCCCAGGTCAGCCAATGCGACGACCACCAAGAGAACGGTAACGCCTAAGGTCGAGAAGATGTAGAGCAGCGCAGTCTGTTGGAAGTAGATTAGAAGAAACACAAGTAGCGCCATACTGATAATCCATAGGTAAGTGATACCGCGGCGGCGCTTGGTTTTCGTTGGTGTTCTAGGAGCCATTTCGTTATTCAAATGAAAGGCTGGCTCACGCCAGCCCTTCGTGTTGATTCCGTCACTTACAATTAGTACAGGATGCGGTAGGGCAAGCTACCCCCTACGCTTCCGAGCGTCCCTTTTCCTATTCCCAGGAACATCTGGCGCAGGTTCTCGGGGCTAAAAGAGCTTTGCGGCCGAGCGTCGATAATATCGTAAGCTTGTAATGGTAAGTCCGGCTTTTTGCCTTCCCGGATTGCGTTGTAGTCAACCATCATCTTCTCTGGCCCTACCTTACCCTTGACTTGGCGATAGACGTAGATGGTTGACTTTGCAAGTTTCTGAAGCCCCCCGGCCATCGCCACTGCTCGCACAAGTGTCATATTGTCCTTCATGACAATTTCTCGCGGTGCATTGAAATAGCCCGTCAGGTAAATCGGCTCGCCTTCGGTGACGATAACGATGTCGCCCGGCCGTATGTACGGGTCGGTGCTGCCGACGCCATTGCGCACGGTATCAATCTCATAGATTTCGACCTTGCCGATATCGGATGGCCCGATTAGCCTTTTTCCATCCCAAGGATTCATTAAGTTTGCGGCTTCCGTTTTGTCGTCCGACTTTGCGGTGGTCTGGTCGTCCGGCTTTATTGAGACGCTTTTCTCATCCGGTTTAGCGACTGGATTGCCACCTTGCTGGCCTGCGAAAGATGACGCTGCCTCAGACTTTGTAACCAAAGGGGTGGCTGTCGACGAGGAAGTGTTGGGAACAGAATTGGTGGCCGCCCTGTCAACTTGCCCCGAAACTGGAGTCGTCACCGGCACATCGGTACTCGGCGCCTTATCGTAAGTCGATGAGGTGAGCGGCTTCTCAATGAACATGTCAGCGATATCCGGCGTGGGAATCGAATCCTGGGGACACATTTCCCGCTCGGTGTGAATAATTTGAATCTTGCCGCTGGCGCCGAGAGATACACCACCCGCCGCGACGAGCAACTCGTGCAGTCGGACTCGCCGCATCATCTGAATCCGCGTGGGCGCGCGCACTGCGCCGAACACTACTGCAGGTGGGCGGCTGCGTCTATCCGTCACGCGTACGCTGACCTTCGGGTTCCTTAAATATCTTGAATAGGCCTTTGCGATGGCCTTCTGAATATCTTTCTCAGTGTGGCACATCGCCGGAATCGGTTCTTCAAGAAAAGGTAATGACGAGATGGTTCCCTGATCGTCAATTTCGACCGTGGAGTTCAGATCAGGCTGACCAAACACTCTCACGTCGAGAAGGTCACCCGGTCCCACCAGATAACGACTGCGACCTTGAATATCGAATGTGTTCTGCGTGTCCGGTAGCGCCGGCATCGGCGACTGCGTGCTTGGCGCAGGAGACTGCGTAGCCGGGGAAACGGGAGATTGCGCGTGGGTCCGAATTTCAACAAGGCCAGCAACAAACGCCGTGAGCGCGATGATCGCGCCAAAGAGGATCGCCTTTTCTTTCTTCATGGTAACACCTCAAATCTGCAAACCACCTGGTCCGACGTCTGAATTCGTGGACAAGCGAGGTTACGAATCAGACATTCGTCTGCTTCGTTTCGGAAGTAAACCCGGAAATGCGAAGCCAGTGAATAACCAGTTGCAATAATCGCACAAAATATTAGTTACTCCAAACATTCTCAGGTACCAGGGGGAGCCCTTGTAACCGCGTCTCACCTTGGTGCTGCCGCAGCGCGGACATCTAGGTCTAAACATTCATGGACCCGTTAATTAAAGATTCAGTTAGAGCGTCGTCGGGTTGGCCGGGATTGGGAAACTAAGCGCGGCTCGAGGGCGGCCGCCGTATCCAATTCGACCCTTAAGAGGTCAATCTCGCGCGTAATCCGTTCCGCTGCCGCTTCGCTTGCCGCACTCGCGTGGTCGCGGGTCAGATAAAACAGCGCATCCTTGTAACAATCGATGGCGCGTTGATGATACCCCTTGAATGCGGCGCGTTCAGCCAACTCAACCCAGTGCGCCACTCGGCTTGAGGTAATGAACTCGCGGACCGCTTGTGCAGAAACATTGAGTTCTACTTCTTCAGGGAAAATCTTCAAAGCCGAATCGATACAATCCAAAGCGCGATTCGCGGTTTCAATCTTCTCATACAGCCGCACCCGCTTTTGCGCCTCGTGAGTTAATACGCGCGCCGAACCGCGAGCCCACGTCAGCAGATGATGCTTCTTAAGTTCGCGTACCTTGTCCTGGCCGGCGCGCAATGCCACGCGGCCATCGGGCTGCAGGGCCGGTGATTGTACAGCCTTGCCCGCGCCACCGAAAAACCCAGCACACATCTCGTATAGTTCGTGATGAGCCTCGGGAAGATCCTTTTGATCCGCGTCGGCGGATTGCTTTTGGAGTGCGCGCAGAGCGGATGCGTGCAAGCTGGTTGAGCGCATCACCGAACCCGAATGACTTTGCGATCGTGAGCGATGTCGACCAGTTCTGACAAAACCGCGGGGAGTTGCAACCCGCGCCCGCCTCGCAACCATGAGCCGCGCCGAGGCGGCAACTAATAGAACAACGCTGGCCGCTAACCCAGCCGGGACCCATGGCGCCTCTTCAGCCTGGAGCATCCACCACAAAAGGAAAAAAAGTGCGGCCGCCGAAGCGGTGGCAATGAGCATATATGCCGCGGTCGACGCTCCGCGCGATGCCTGGGCTCGGGAACTGGAACTGTCGACAGACGTGGCCATTATTTTTCTTTTGGCATTTTGAAACTATCGGAGGAGCTTCGGCGCGTCGGGTTGTTCTCTTGATGCACTAAAACAAATAAGGCCAATTATTGAATCGCTTGAATTATAGTCAACGCTCCGCGGCCTGTGTCAATATATTGTCTCACAATCGACCTCATGTTTTCGCTGTGTAGGGAGGAACCCCAGAAATGAAGGACGCTAATGTGGGTCGCGTGGTGATGGTTACCGGCGCGACTTCCGGGATCGGACGCGCGACTGCCAAACGGTTTGCCGCGGACGGATCACACGTGATCGCTTGTGGACGTAATCGGTTGGCTTTAGAGGGGATCGAACGCGAGATTGAGTTGGAAGGCGGGACACCTCTGGGGCTGACAGTTGACGTTACAATCGAGTCAGAAATCAGCAGCGCGTTTGACACGGCCATCGCTACGACCGGCCGCCTCGACGTGCTGGTGAATGCCGCAGGTCATATTTCCAATGGTTCGATTGAAGACACCTCGCTCGAAGCCTGGGACGCAATGATGAATGTGAACCTGCGTTCGGTGTTCTATCTGATGCAGTTGGCGGCGCCCCATCTCATTAAAAGTGGCGGCAACATCGTAAACGTATCCAGCGTGACGGGTCTTCGATCATTTCCCGGCGTGCTGGCGTACTGCGTTTCCAAAGCCGGCGTCGATCAACTAACCCGGTGCGCAGCGCTCGAGTTGGCGGCGAAAGGCGTGCGCGTCAACGCGGTGAACCCCGGAGTTGTAATCACCGAGATTCACAAGCGCGGCGGGATGAGCGAAGACGCTTACGAAGGTTTTCTCGAGCGGTCAAAGACGACCCATCCAATCGGACGCGTCGGCGTTGCCGCGGAAATTGCCGAGCTGATTTTCTTCCTGGCGTCAGATAAGGCGTCGTGGATTACGGGCGCCACCTACCAAATCGACGGCGGGCGCGCGCTGACGTGTGCCAGATGAGCGTGAAAGGCGGCGGCTGACTTTCGAATCGCTAGACCTGCTTTCCTGGTAATTGATCTAGCCCACTTGATGATTTCTGGCTATACTTTCGCCCGAATCCAAGTCTGAATCGCTATGAATAGCGCAGTCATTCCACCACCATATCCGCAACATCCGATGGTTCGCCAGTCGGGTCACCAAAACGCGCTGAAGATCGTTTTCGGTATCTTTGCCTTAATGGTCGCGGCCTTGCTGGGACTGTTTGTGCTGTTGCTGATTGGTTCTGAGACGGGCTTGGTGCAAATGATCATTGGAATGATCTGTGCCATGTTGCCGGTGCCGATCTACATCATGCTTTTGTTGTGGATCGATCGATATGAATCGGAGCCGCTTTGGATGCTGGCGACGACGTTTCTGTGGGGCGCACTCGTTGCTGTTTTCATCGCGATCATCCTGAACACGATTAACGGCGCGATCGTTGCCGCCGCTACGAACAGCGCGCAGATCGGCGAAAACTTTGGCGCAGTCATCTCGGCCCCAATCGTCGAGGAAAGCTCGAAAGCATTCATTCTGCTGGTGCTGTTTTTGTGGAAGAAAGATGAGTTCGACGGAATCATTGACGGCATCGTTTACGCCGGAATGGTCGGTCTCGGCTTTGCGATGACCGAGAATATTCTCTACTACGGTCGCGCCGTTCAGGGAGGCGCCGGCGCTCTCACGTTCACATTCATCCTGCGCGGAATGGCCGCGCCGTTCTCGCATCCTCTGTTCACCAGCATGACCGGAATCGGTTTGGGTTGGTCGCGTCAGTCAAACAACGGCTTTGTGAAAATCGTGATGCCGGTTCTCGGGTTCATGACCGCCATTGTTTTGCACGCAACCTGGAACGGTACCGCTACGTACGGAGGCGCGGTTGGATTCTTCGCCGGATATTTCTTGATCATGGGGCCGACGTTCATCGTCACGCTGATGGTGATCTTCTTCTCGCTGCGACGCGAAGGAAGAATTGTGCGCGAGTTTCTGTACCCTGATTACCAGCGAGGGTTTTTTGACGGCATTGAATACGAAAAGCTCTGCACAATCCGCGGTCGGATGGGGATGTCCTGGAAAGCAATGAGTGTGCGCGGCTTTTCGGGTTGGCGTACGCGCATGCGCTGCAATCAAATCGCGAGCGAACTCGCATTTCATCGCAGTCGAGTAGCGCGCGGTTACGTGCGCGATCCGCAATCTGCTCAGGATCGCGAGAACGCATATCTCTACACGCTTCAGGAGTTGCGGCAGAGGCTGAATCCCGCGCCGGGAACACCGGCCAGATAGCGAAAATTGTCGCCGCGTTGTGGCTTATCGCATATAATCGGCTCGCTCTGAACAGTCTCGAAAGCGGCTTTCACCGGATACTTGCAAATCCAACTCTTACCTAGTTCGTTCGATGCCAGCGGCAGCGCGAATGCGGCGCAACGTCTGACCTGCTTTCTTATCGACAATCGAGTCACCGTTGATGCCGGCAGTCTCGGCATTGCGGCCAACGAAGCGCAACGCCGGACAGTGCGCGACGTAATTGTTACGCATCCGCATATCGATCACATCGCTAGTCTGCCAATCTTTGTCGACGATCTATTCGCTGATCTCGAACAGCCGATTCGCATTCACGCCACCAGCGAAGTTATTGAGTGCCTTAAGCTCGATGTTTTCAACAATACGGTCTATCCGAAATTCGATCAGCTCAAGAACGAACGCGGTCACGTGATGGAATACGTTCCCTTCCAGGTCGGCAAAGAGTTTTCGGTCGCTCATCTGAAGGTCACGGCGGTTGAGGTAAATCACATTGTGCCAACCGTGGGCTTAACGGCATCCGACGGGAAGACCACCGTCGCGTTCAGTTCAGATACAGCAGAAACCGAAGGCTTCTGGGAACTAGTGAACCGCGCGCAGAACCTGGACGCGCTGTTCATCGAAACTTCATTTCCAAATGCGATGCAGCAGCTCGCTAATGCTTCAAAGCACCTAACGCCTTCAACGCTAAAACGCGAATTAACCAAGCTGAAGCACAACGGCATGGATATTCTCGCGGTGCACTTGAAACCGGCCTATCGTGAAAAGGTCGCAACTGAACTGAACGAGTTGGGAATCAAAAAGTTGAGCGTGATGGAAACTGGTCGAGTATACGGAGGGTAAATGAGCTTAACGAATCGTTTCGAATTCGTTCTTCGCATTTTCTCCAGTCACCCCATTGAGAAGGATGCGACCGCTCCGTAGTAATTCAGTGACTTGAAAAGTTCTTTCCGAAGCCTCCCGTCCCGGCATTAACTCCGCGCGGAAAGTAACGCGCATCCCCGGTCTGGCCCATACATCCGCTGATTCGTTTTGATGTCGACGCCTCACGCGTCCAGATTTGTTGTTTCGATTCATTATGAGTGCGCCGAGCGCGCCCGCAGCGGCGGCCCCCAATGCAAGTCCGCTCAAAAGATGCTTCGTCCCTTTCTTCATGACGTCAGAACTTTAACCCTCAGGTCGGAACATCGTTAGCAATCAGCATTCCCGAACATTGAGAAGGCGCCTGAGTCGCGGCGGTTGTCGCAACTGAGGCGCCTTCGGCAACAAAACTCGCTTGAATCAACAAACTACTGACACAACGGATCGAGCCGCACGTTGATTGTGGGTAATCCGCTCAGAGCTCTATCTGCATTGATCTGTGTGTAATTCGACCACTCGCCGGGCACGTTTCCCTCCGCAAAAACGGCTTCGACCGGACATTCCGGCACGCACGCGTCGCAATCGATGCAGGTTTCAGGATTGATCACCAGCATGTCATCGTCCAGATGGAAAGCTTCAACGGGGCAGGGAATCGCGCAATCGGTATAACGACAATTCACGCACGGTTCGGCGACAACATAAGTCATTCAGCAACGACCTCCATGTGTCATGAAAGTACTGCGGGGGTTACTCTACACAGCCTCGTGAGGTATCGCAACCGGGAAAATCACGAAGACGCTTCGCTCTTCCATTTCAGGATCGGCTTGGCATCAATGAAGTCATAGAACTTCATATCGGATCCGGTCAGCATCTTGGTGAGCATAACTATCTGTCCCGTGTGCATCGAGAAGTGTTCGACCACGTGAAGAATCGCGTCCAATGCCGAGCTTTCAGTTCCTTGAATCGCGCGCATCTCAAGCAGTCGTTCGGCTCCAAATCGCGCGAGCGTTGAATCAACGTCGCCCATGGTTTTGTTCAGAAGCGACTGTAGTTCATCCCGAGGCACGATGTCTCGTTGCGCGAATTCAGCATCACGATCGCGCGCATCGGGAGCATTGCCAATTCCACATACGATCCACTGTTTCGCATTGCCGCATAGATGCAGGACCAAATTGCCAATGCTATTGGACTGTTCGTTGGCCCGCCACCAAATCTGCTCGTCAGTAAGTTTCGTTAGGCAGTGCTCGATCTTCGGCAGAAAGTCTTCCGCGAAGTGATAACGCGAGCGCGCGATGAAGGCTTTGCCGATGTCACTCATCAGTCTTCGATTATCTCGGGTCTTTGTTTGTGCTTCGCCTTGCGACCAGCCGGTCGCGCCTTCTCGTCTGGCTTAGCTTGAGTCAAAGGGTGCCCTGGTGGCGCAAGGGGACGGCGAATCGAATTGATGATCGATGCTTTTCGCTTACGGTGCTTCGACCGTGAAGATTTCATCGCGTTCGGTCGGGGACGACTGGCGCGATGCTAGCCCGGCACACTACGACTGTCAATCGCTTTGTTTGTGACACAAACGTGAAGGATTTGAGGGTGCCGAGCGTTGAACTCGGGTCGCGCGGTGGCTGGAGTTTATGCCTCGTTCGGCTGCTGCTGACGTGAACGGATGAGATTTTCGACCGCCTTGGCGGTTTCATCGCGTTGCCGCTGTTGGAACTCGCTGACCCAGTTAGTGACGGTATCCACCATGGTACGAGCCGATTTGCGGGCCGCTTTTGACTTACTGGGCTTCCGATTTACGCGCTCAGCGCGCTTAACAACTTTTACTTTTTTCTCTGACATACATTAAAGGAGAGCAGGTTGAATCAGATTACGAAATTAACTCTGGAAAGTTCCGACCTGAACGGCCTGATCTCTTGGGAAAGCAACTATTAGACGCCGGTAGGTGTGCTTTGGTTGCAGTAATACTGTACCGGATTGTAGCGCCGAGGTCTAGTGGCGCTCGACAAAATCCGCTTCGTGCTTGGCTTTCATGTCCACCCGCCACAGTTTTCGCTGGGCTAAAAACGCCAGAACGGACAGGGCAATCACGCCTCCCAACGCTATCCAGCGCAACGAGCCTCTCAAGCCTCGAGTTCCAAAACTGATAATAAGAGTATTAAGGACGATCAGGATGATGCGAAGCTCGGTCGGGCCAAAGCGCGAGAAGCTGACCTTGAATTCCTCTGTCGCAGCGAGCATCAGGAACGTGTGGAACATGAAGGCACTCATAACGCAGAGCACCAGCAGCATGCTGAACATCGCCCTTTGCGGAACTAAAAATGAGTATCCGATTACGATCGAACAGAGGAACACGTAATCGAATAAATGATCCATGTAGAAGCCCCACTTGCGCAGGCCAGTGTTGCGATACTTGCCAATCTTTCCATCAAAGTGATCCGTAAAGTAATGCAGCACGATCATTAAGTTCGTCAGCCACAGCCAACGGAGGTTTCCGACCGCAAGATACCCGAACACGACGATGCCAATGGCCCAGATGAGAGTCAGCAGCGTCAAATGATAGGTTTCGATCCAACGTGGCATCCGCGGCAGGACGAACGCTCCGAGTTTTCGTTCCAGGGGCACCAGCAATCCACTATTCGACTTACCGGCACCGGCGAATGGCTGCGCGCCGTAGACACGGGCCGTCCAATCGGCGACTTCAGGTTGAATCAATCCGCGCGCATCAAGCTCTCTTTGCATCTTGCTCACCTCTGACCTGCTCTCAAGATCCGAAAGCTATTCCAACAGCAATCATTGAGCCAAAATTGAGTGAGCGTAGGACAACCAAGCTTGCTGAGCAAGCGAAAGTGTAGGCTTGGGGGAAGCGCAGCGAAGCCTCAGGTAAGGTGTAATATTGCCGGTTCTGCGGGCTCGGTCTGAGTCTTGATGGCGTCCTCCTGGGGTTCCGCTGCGCGTCACCCCAGGCTTTATGCCATGACCGCTTCGCAGGTTGCTGCGGATTAACTGTCAAGCAAATCATTAACCGAGACAATCCAACTGTGATAGTTTTGCTGCATGTGGAGAGACTACTGGCGACGGTGGTTCGTTCGTTGGCGCGAAGCCATCTGGAACTTGAGGAAAGACGCCATCGCTTTGATTCTCGCGGTACTGGTGCTGATCCTCCAGTTCAAAATGGGTTGGATCAAGCAAGGAACAGGGTGGCAAGCGACTTTTCTTAACATCGGACCCACACTTGGAATTCTTGTGCTGTTTCTTGGGTATCACGCGCTCGCTGCAATTGTCTTGGTCGACCGAGATCGTTCGGGAGCGATTCAATCCTTAGATTCAGCCTTGGCGAGTTTGTGTGATGAATGGCCAGAGCGAGTTAGCCGGCTCGGGATGCTATATGGTGCTCTGACAGAAGGGGAGAGACTGCTCGAAAAGTACAGGGCAAAGGATCCGAGTCTCGATACTTTACTCAAGAATTGGGATGATTGTGTTCCCAAGCTTCTTAATAGCCAATTCGGCCCAAATTACAGAAAGGCATTCTACGAAGGCGCCAAAGGTCAGCCATGTCACCTGCCCAAGCAACGGGAGGACTACGAGCAGTGGATTAGAGATCGAAATAATCGGCTACGTTCATTCATTGACGAATTTGAAGAAAGGCCACCTCAACTTGAGAGTTACAGACGAAACCGACATCCAGACCATTAGTCGTTTCCTCAGATAAACACGACCGACTGCGACATCGGAATTTCGAATCTTCTGCGGCAACGCGGACAGGCGAGCATGTCGTCGACACGCACCATGTAGTCACGTGATTTTGCAAATCGCGCGCGATCCATCTCATTAGCGCCGCGCGGCGGAGCCTGCTTCCTGGTCCGCTTGAGCCAACGCACGTCGTAGTCGTTGCGCTCGCGACAGTGGGGACATACGAATGACGCCCGCTTGGTTTCCTGTTTCTCGTTGAAAAAATCTCGTTCGTTCATTTTCTGTGGCGTCGCCTTCTTGCCGGCGCATCACGGGTATCTGCCCGTCGCTATTCCTCGCTCGCGTTCGCGGCCATTACCAGACGCGGACGCAGCAGTCTCTCAACCGTGGCAGTCATACTCGCTCCGTCAGTTGGTTTTGGTTCGAAGGCATCCGCCCCGTTTGCTAACGCCAACGTTCCTTGTCCCGTACCCCATTCCGCCGATACGAGGATCATCGTTTTCTTGGGATCGTATGATGCTCGAATTCTCTTCAAGAGCTCGATTCCTTCTAGCGCGTCCGACACGTCAATCATCACAAGGTCAGGCGGGTCGGTGATCAGCGCTTTTGCCAGAATTGCTGATGCCGTCTGGGTCGAGACTTCGAATCCATGTTTCTCCAGGGTCGATATCAGCGCGCCATCGGGCGACGAGTCGACGACGAAGATGATTCGTTGAGCCATCGATTTCTTCCCCACGACCTTCTACGGATCGCAAAGGTCTCTCAAGTACTGAAAACTGTAAATCCCGGTTTCGTGGCCATCACTCCAGCGAAAGTTCAACGCATAGCGGCCAACGATCGCGATGTCATTGATCTCGACCTCGTCGGCAATCGCTTCCGGCTTGAGCGTGCGTTCACCCGTCCACTCGTTCACGCATTGAGCGCACGGGCAAGCTCGGCGCAGACTGGCCGCGTTGTAATCGCAGACTCGATTATCTCCCCAGGTAATCCGCAGGAGTGAATTGCTCTCCTGCGATATCTCGCGCGGCTCGATCCCAAGTCGTCTTTCAGCCATTTCGGACATTGATTTAAAGTGACGCGAGCGCATTCTCTACGTCCTGCGCTTTGATTTGGAAATGCGAAGCGTCCCAGACCAGCTTCCCGTCGCGAACGATCAGGACCTGAGGTGACTCATGATCCACATCCCATCGCCGTTCGATTTCATCTGAAACCGGCCGAGCTCTTTGCACAGTGATCAAAGCCACGGCCTCGCGCAGCTTAGACATCTCGGCGTAAGCTCGTGCGCTGACACCGCAAGTGTCGCTATGCTTGAACAACACCGCCGCAGTGCCGTTCGCCTGCGAAACGAACTCATCAAGCGCGTCTATCGTGGCAATCTCAACGAATGGAGGGTTCATAATTGCAGACCCATCTTAACCGACGCGCAGATCACGCGACAATCACCCGCGAAGAAGTGCGTTGACTTTGTATGTTCCTCGGACTAGATTTCTATCAATTCCCGGCCCTGGCTTGGATTATCGTCTTCCCGAAGCTTCTTCCGCGAGGTTGTCGATGGCATTCAAAACCTCCGTTGCTTGTGCGCCCATAACGCTTCTCCAATTCCCCTTTGCCTTCAATCCTTCGAAACCGAGCCTGCCCTTTCCCCAACACCCCGC
>JACXTT010001458.1_pt1 | contig 39239 bp, 41 predicted proteins | sample 9270951 | NCBI WGS metagenome assembly JACXTT01 (sample SAMN15532306, study PRJNA645909) | rock metagenome | isolation source: weathered quartz diorite | place: Puerto Rico | collected 2017-06-21
TGGCTACGTGAAGACGCGTGTATTCGGCGGTGGTCAGTTAGTACCCCTGACGCCCTTGTTTGATCGTGCCCCCTGCACCCGTCCAAAGAAGTGCACACGCGTCATCGAACTCATCGTAGAGCCTGTGGCTGAAGAGGCTCACACCGCATGCGAGGCCATACCGCGCTTCCAGCGGCAAGGGCGTCAGCGCACCCAGCTGCCATCCGCTGCGCAAGGACAACAAGGGGCTCCATTGCCCCCAACTCTCATGAGGCTTCCACCCTGTGTCTCCGGCCTCGGCCGTGTCGGGGTGAGCTTCGAGATTCCGCTGCCACGCCGCGGCAGGGTCCGCCTCTCCAACGGCCGCGAGCATGCGCGCGGCGTGCGCAAAGAGCAGGGATTCGGGAAGGCCTTCGGGGTGCTGGGTGCGGAGAGCAGGCGCGCCGAGCACCGTAGGCCACACGAGATCGGCGCGCTTGGAGGGATCGTGTAGGGAGGCTTCAACTCTGCGGCGGAGAAAGCGCTGGATCTCCAGGGGGAGCTGGGGCTGACGCTGCCAAAAGGGCGTGTCTACGTGGTGCACATCGCCGCAATCGCCCATCAGGCCTCCAACACCAAGGTGATTTCAGTGCCACCCAAACCATTGTCGCGCATGCCTTCGATGCGGCAGCCTTCGAGCTTGGCCTTGGCCACCTTTTTGGGATGGCCCTGACCGTGAACAAGAATCCAGCGCGCCACGCGACCGCGATAGAGCTTGGACCAATGGCTGATGGTCTTCCCTCGGGCATCCACGATCTCGACCGTGTGCCGCGGCCTGTCCCAACCCTTCAGCAAGTCCATTTGCTCTTTGGGGAGCAGGGTCCACAGGTCGCCTTCGGGCAAGGCCTTGAGCATCGGTGGCAAGTCTTTCTGCCAGTGGGCCTTGAGCCCGGGGAGCCCACCGAGCTTGAGCTTATAGGGCGGGAGGGATTCATCCCCCCGCACCAATCCGCGCAGATTGGAGAGGATCCAAACCCGTTCCCAGGTTTCGGGAGGAAGGGTGCCCGCATCCAGCGCGCCAAAGGCCACGCCGCTATAGCGGGCCAAAGCCGGTAGCAAAGGCGTGCTGCCCTTGAGGGCGAGCGCTTCGGCCTTGGCCTTGTCCAGGGCCGCGTCCTTCACTTCAAAGGCCCTTTTCTGAGCCTCGGGCGTGCCATGCACCACCAGATCCACAAGCCGCTCCCGCACCCATCGCTGTGCAGGGCTTTCTTTCAGACGACCTGCTCTGCCACCGGGGGCCTTGTCTTCAGAAGGAGCGAGGAGAATCAGGGGGGGCAGCGCCATGGCGTCCGGACAAAAGATCCAGCATACCGGAGGCGGGTTCGGACCTCTCGCCCGGATCCTCTGACACCCCCCTGACTGAGCCGCAAAACGGCCCACATTGAAAGAGAGGAGGGCCCATGGATCCCCTCACCGTGGCGGCGGTCACCCGATACCAGTACCAGCAAACCTTACAGTCGGGTGGAGCCGCGGCTGCCATTATCCAGGCCCTTGGAGGCGCCCAGTCCCTCGCCGACCTTGAAGCCAGCCTTCTGCCCGCCGCCTCTGGTCCCGCGGACCTTCTCGATCTCTCGCCTCAGGCCCTGGAGACCTCCACTCGCTACCGCGCTGCTACCGAGGCAGGGCTAGGCAATGCGGACGTGCAGGCCCTTCTCCAGCAAGCGACGGCCGCCAACAACGGCGCCACGACGGGATTGCTACCCTCGGCCGGGGGCTCCGCCCTTCTCGGTATCGCCGCCAACGCCGCCCTCGCCGGCTATCAGTACCTCCAGGCTCAACAGGCCGGGCTGACGAACGCCTACATCGACGGATTGGCCGAGAGCGGCGGCACGGGCGCCGTGCTCCTCAATCTGCTGGCCTGAGTTCCAGCCCCAGAGGTGGTGGGTGGCCCCTCAGAAGCGGGCACTGAAAAGGAGGGACACCCGCCGGCCTTCGCCCTGGTAATCGTAGGGAAAGGCGAGGTTTTTCAAGAGGCGGTTCCTGTGGCTGTCCAGCAGGTTGGTGGCGGACAGGCCGATCTGCGTGCCCTTGTAGCCCTCGTAGGTGATCTTCGAATCCACCGTGAACCAATCCCCCAAGGTGCGCGGGCGATAGGCATCCAGATTCACGGGCGTTGTGAAATAGGGAATGGTCTGAGTACCCACTTCCGTCTCGCGGCGTTCCACCTTGCCTTGGTAGTGGCCGGACAGCGTGGCCTTCAGGGGCCAAAGGATGGCGGTGAGGCCGAAGTTCACCTTATGGGCGGGATCCCAAGTGAGGCGATTGGGACTGGAGGCAATTCTCGGATCTTGGCTTTGTTCGTCCCGCCGCCGCGCGTAGGCGTAGTTGAAGAAGCCCCGCAACCTCCCGAACCCATAGAGGAGCTCCATCTCCAGCCCCTCCGTGGTGAGCGTGTAGAGGTTGCGCAGCAAAGAGACCGAGTCATAGCCAATCTGGTTGGAGAGCTTCGTCCGAAAGATGTTGCTCCGCCAGTTCAGGTGGTCATTGATGATCCAGTCCACGGCCACCTCGGTGGTGCGGACCTCCTCGGGCTTGAGGACTTCGATATTGGATAGGGTGTAAAAGCTATGGGCCGCGCCGAGCTCGATAGGCGCGGGCGCCCGGAAGGCCTTCCCCACCATCACCTTCACGGCGAAGTTCGGCGTGGGCAGATACACGAGGGCTGCACGGGGACTGGTGTTGGCGTAGCGCTTGGACGCGGTGGGTTTCCCCGGGTCGTTGATCTTGGTGTAATCCAGCGCCAACCGATCGGCGCGTACCCCCAAGGTGGCCTGCAGATCCCCCCCGAGGAGCTTCCCGCTGGCCCACTGCAGGAAGAGCGCGGTGTTCTGGTACGGCTGATCCTTGATCCATTCCAGATAGGGCCCCACCGGGCGCATCTGCCCGCCAGGGTTGGGTTGAAGGGTGTCCGTATTGATATTCGAGAAGTGGGCCCGATCACCGTCGTACACAAAACGGTCTCCCTCGAGCCCCATGAGGAATCCCGAATCGGAGGGTAGGTTCCAGCTCCATTGGGCCCTCAGAAACCAATCGTTCACATGGGTATCCACGGATTCCCAGATGCCGTTGGGATAGCTGAACCCGAAGGCTGAAATGCCATCAGGGAACTCCCGCGTGTACCAGGTCTGCCGACGCTGCTGAAAGCGCGCCAGATACTCCTGCCCAAAGATCGGTCCCTTCTGCTCGTAGGTCATCGCCAGCAGGTGCCGCCCTTCATCCAGGTTTTCCGGAAGGTCGGGCGTGAGGTTGATATTCCCCTGCCCGAACTCCCAGCTGAAGCTGACGTGGTGGTACTGCAAGGTCCATCCCTTGAAGGCGTTCAGGCCTTCAAGCTTCGCCCAGAGGTATTGGCTGTGGTGGTGATCCTGAGTCATGAACCTAGCGAGGCTGCCATCGGCATTCGTGCGCATGGACCCATCCACGCTGAGGTACTCGTTGCCTGGAGATTCGAGCGTGTTGAAGCCGACGATGGCGGCGAGAAAGCGGCCCTCACGCCCGACGATGAAGTCGGTGCTCCGTTCTCCCTTGTCTGAATAACGCATCAGGATCTCACCGCCGCTGGCGAGGTCCTGGGCCGACAGACTCTTCACATGCACGACGCCGTTCGTCGCGTTGGACCCATAGAGCGCGGATCCCGGTCCGCGAAGCACCTCCACCGTCTTCGCCATGAACAAGGGAGTGACATCCCACGTCCACGCCGTGCCGTAGAGCGGATCGTTGAAGGGAATGCCATCCACTAGATGCAGCAAATGGTTGTTGGGAAAGCTTTCGAACACGCCGCGGCTGGAAACCGTGTGGTGGTTGAAATCGATGGAAGGCCCGAAGCCCGGCTGTTTGTAGAGGATGTCGTTGAGGCTGTTCCAGCCGTAGGCCTGAATCTGCTCGCGGGTCACCACGCCGATGACGCTGGGCGCTTCGATGGCCCTCTGCTCCATCTTGGCCGCGCTCGTGATGGGCGTATTCAGCAGCGCGATCAGCGCCTCCGCTTCGAAGGCCCCTTTCTGCTTACCCTCCTTGTCGTCAGCGGTCTGCCCAAAAAGCGAAACGGTGCTCAGCGCTCCAGCCCAGAAGGAGTATCTGAGGTGGACCATGACCGTCTCCTTTCCGCGACCCCAAGCCTCCATGCCGCCTGCGGGTCGTCAGGGATTGTTAGGGCCATCGGCGTCGCCATCGCCATGATGAGTAATGGCTCAGCGCCGATCCGCGATCCAATCCTCCAAGGTCACCAGGGAGATATCGCGGCAGATGCGCCGGAGCCGACCGCCATAGCCTTTTAGACCCACTCCATGCGTGAACCCGTGGCCCCAGGGCACCTCGGGAAGCGAGGGCTGGTGTTCATCCAACTCCCAGGGGTGGAGCACGATGGGCGTGCCTGCATCCTGCTTGGCCAAGCGATTGAAATAGGCCCGAGTAAGCGACACCGGGAAACTACGCAATCCCCACCCCCAGATGGGCAAAGGGCCCAGCACGGGGGGAGGCAGCTCCCAGAGGTTCGGGTTAAGCCGATAGGGCCGACGGGGCCAGGCAGGATGGCCCACCACCTTGAGGGGCGCACGAGACGCATCATAGAGAAAGCCCATCTCGGGCAGCTCCGACCACCAATCTTCGGCCTTCCCACGTAGGCTCCACTCTGCGGCGCGATACCCCTGCACTTGCTGGCCGCTGAGATCTTCGAGATAGGATTTCGCTGAACGGATCTGTTCACGCCACTCCGCACGCTCCAGCTCGAAGGCGCGCACGTGGGTGAGCCCATGCACACCGATGCGGTGGCCTGCTTCCGCGATGCGGCGCACGAGTTCGGGATGTCGACGCGCCTGATCCGCCAAACAGAACCAGGTGCCCTTCGCACCAAGATCCTCGCAGAGTTCTAAGGTGCGATCAGTCGCGATCTCAAGGCGATTCTCAAATCGATCGTGATCGTCGAATCCTGGCAAACACAGCTGGTACCAGTCCTCCCAGTCGATGGTCAGAGGGAGGCGGCCCGAAGGTTTCACGTAAAGTTGCGCTCCGAGAGCGTGATGAACTCCAGGGAGAAATCATCCAGCTCGGTCTGCCAAAGCTTGATCTGGCCTTGGAAGAAGTTGTAGGCCATCAGTGCCGGAATGGCCGCGATGAGGCCGATGGCCGTGGCGATGAGGGCTTCGGCGATACCGGGAGCCACGGTAGCTAGGTTCGCGTTGCCGGTGGCACCAATGCCACGGAAGGCTTCGATGATGCCCCACACCGTCCCGAAGAGGCCGACGAAGGGGGAGACGGAGGCGATGGTGGCGAGGACGCCGAGGGAGCGCTCCATGCGGCCCATTTCGACCACACTGGCGCGCTGGAGGCTGCGCTCCACGGCTTCCATGCTCTTCAGGGTGGGTCGGCCATCCTGCTTGGCGCGGAGTTGATAGGTCACTTCGGCGTACCCCGCCACGAAGAGGCCCAGGAGGGGACTGGCAGTCCAGGTTTCCGCCTGATGGCGGAGGTCGCGCCAGTCGGTGGCCTTTTTGAAGGCGAAGCGGAAGGTCTCACTTACCGACCTGCTGCGGCGAAACAAGAGGGCCTTGCGAATGATGACCACCCAGCTGGCCAGAGAAAAAATCACGAGCAGGACCATGACCACCTTTGCCACCGGGCTGGCGTGCAGCACGGCGTCCAATAGGCTGAGCTCGGTCCCGGCCAGGGCCAGGGTGAAGGGCATGACGCCTCCTTAGGGTGGGATCATGATAGCCGGACTGGGCCAGCCTCTGCCTTGTACACTGGGGCTTTAGCCTTAGGAGTGCCCATGAAGGTGCTGGTGATCGGATCGGGGTATGTGGGGCTCGTCGCCGCCGCCTGCTTCGCAGAGGGTGGAAACCGCGTCATCGGTGTGGATGTGGATGCCGCCAAGGTCGATCGCCTCCGCCAAGGCCTCAGCCCCATTTATGAGCCGGGGCTTGATGAGCTTTTCCATAAACATCTCAAGGCTGGCAACCTCACCTTCACGACCGATCTCAAAGAAGGCATCACCGATGCAGATGCGGCCTTCATCTGCGTGGGCACGCCCCAGAGCGAAGACGGCAGCGCCGATCTGCGCTACGTCCTGGCCGTCGGCGCCCAGATTGGCGAGGCCATGGCCCTCCGCCCCGATAGCGCCAAACCCCTCATCGTTGTGGACAAGAGCACCGTGCCTGTGGGCACCGCATCTCGCGTCCACGCCGAAGTGGCCGGCCGCACCCACAAGGCCTTCGAAGTAGTGAGCAACCCCGAGTTCCTGCGGGAAGGCAGCGCCATCGATGATTTCCTCAAGCCCGACCGCGTGGTGGTGGGCTGCAAATCCAACCACGCCGAAGCCGTGATGAAGGCCCTCTACGAGCCCTTCCTCCAGGCTTCCAACGGCAAGTGGTTCCGCATGGATCCCGCCTCGGCCGAGCTCACGAAGTACGCCGCCAACGCCATGCTGGCCCTGCGTATCAGCTTCATCAACGAGATCGCCAACCTCTCCGAGCAAGTGGGAGCGGACGTGGACCATGTGAAGGTGGCCATCGGCGCCGATCATCGCATCGGACCCGCCTTCCTCAATCCGGGCCCTGGCTTCGGTGGATCCTGCTTCCCCAAGGATCTGCAGGCCTTGCTGAAAACGGGCCGCGAGCATGGTCAGCCCATGATGACGCTCTCTGCCACCGTGGAAGTGAACCGCCATCAGAAGCAAGTGCTGCTCCGCAAGCTGAAGCAGCATTACCGCGTCGTCGCAGGCTCGCCTGCCCCGCTCAAGGGCCGCCGCTTCGCCCTTTGGGGCCTGGCCTTCAAGGCCAACACCGACGACATCCGCGAAAGCATGGCCCTCGAGCTCATCGAAGGCCTGCGTCAGCTGGGTGCGGAAGTGGTCGCGCATGACTACGCCGCGATGGAGGCGGTGAAGGCCAAGATCGGAGACAAATGCCTCTTCGCCGATAGCCCCGAAGCTGCAGCCGAAGGTGCCGACGCCATCCTCATCGCCACCGAATGGCCCCAGTACAAGGCGCTGAACCTCAATCACCTCAAGCTCAAGAGCAAGGTGATGTTCGATGGCCGCAACCTCTTCCGCCCAGATGCCATGGTGGAAGCGGGTTGGACCTACCACAGCCTGGGTCGGAAGACCGTGGTGCCGGGGATCTAGCGCGCGTTCACCGCGCAATTCAGCCCCGCCCCTGCGCAATTCGACTTGGGCGCGGTGCAAATGGGCGGCGGGCAGCGGTAGGTAAGCGTCCGAAGCTCACTCTGGGGTTGGGTTCCGATGAACCCCTCACCCCAGGAGGTGCCATGAAGCCCCTACTCCTCGCCGCCCTTGCAGTCCCCGCCACCGTTGCCACCGTTCATGGCGTCCAACACGGCCATGGTCAAGACATGATGGCCCACGTGCATGGCATGATCGCCCAGCGTCTGGAGCTGACGCCGGAGCAGAAAGAAGCGGCCCATCGCGTGATCCAGGCCCACCATGCCAACCTGCACACGAAGGCCAAAGCGGCCTTTGAAACCCGCGCGGATGTCCTTCAGGTGTTGGTCGACGCTCAAACCACGCCTGATCAAATCCGCCTGCTGGAAGTGAAGGCCTCCGCCGCGACGCTGGATCTTGAGCTGGAAGTCAATCAGATCATCCGCGAGATCAGCCCCAGCCTCACGGAGGTCCAGCGCGGCAAGCTGAAACAGATGGTGGCCGACCTGCGCGCCCATGTGGAAGCCTTCCACGCTCATGGCTCCAAGGAGAAGGCCCACTCCTAAGCGATGGTTGACGCGGGAGAGGCGACGCCTCTCCCGCTACCCTGGACTTCGATGCGACGCGCGGAACTCCTCCAATCTCTGAGACCCCGACTCCATCCCATGCGATGGGGGATCCTCGGGGTCTTTCTGCTGCTCACGGGCCTGTTCCGCGCCCTCATGGGGGACCCTCCTACTGCAGGAGAATGGCCCCACTACCTTCGCGGCATCACGTTGCTGCTCGGGTTGGTGATCCTGGCCCCCATGCCTTGGCAGTGGACGGGAGACACGCGGCGCAAAGCGCCCTTCCTCCACGGCTTGGCGCAGGCCCTCGCATGGAACACGGTCTGGCTGACCCTCATGCTGCTGGCCTTCGCATTATCGCGGAGCCCAGGCGACCTCCGCATCTCGGCCACATCGCATCCTGCGGCGGTGGCCTTCTTCCGGCATGTTCATCAGCTCATCGGCCACCATCGCGTCCTCTTCTTCTATCCCCTCTTGGGACTCATGCCCGTGGCCCTCTTGCTGGGCTGGTTCCTCGCAACACTTCAGGCCGCGGAGGGGGATCGCGCCGAGGCGGTAGCAGCCCGCGCCACGCTGGAAACGACGGCTCGCCAGGCCCAGGAGCAGGCTCTCAAATCTCAGCTGGATCCGCATGTGCTCTACAACGCGCTCAGCGGCATCTCTGAATTGATCCACGAAGATTCCGCCAAGGCGGAAGAGGCCCTTGCCCACCTTGGCGATCTCTACCGCCAGCTCACGGCCTTCGGCGCGCGGGAAAGCGTGAGCCTCGCGGAGGAGCGCACCCTTGTGGAGCACTATCTCTCCGTGGAGCAGATCCGCCTCGGCGCTCGACTGAGAACTCAGTGGGAGTGGCCGGAGGATCTGAATCACCGCGTGGTTCCGCCGCTCCTGCTCCAGCCCTTGGTTGAGAACGCCCTCAAGCACGGACTTTCACCGCACAAACAGGGCGGGACGCTGCGCATCCGGGTTGAGACAGATGGCGCAGGCCTCCGGTTCACGGTGGCGAACGATGGCGCGCCTTTGAATGCCAGCTGGCAAGAGGGCACTGGCCTCTCCAACCTCTCTGCCCGATTGGCGCTGCTGGGCAAAGGATCCGGGCTCGCCCTACGGCAAGAGGGCCCCTGGACCATCGCCGAACTGCGCCTCACCCCGGGAGAACGTCCGTGAATCTCGCCTCTCCCCTTCGCGTGGCCGTAGCCGAGGACGAGCCGATGAATTTGAAGCGCCTCGTGCGCCTGCTCAAAGAAGCGGGGTGCGAGGTGGTCGCCACCTTCGAGGATGGAGAGGGGATGCGCACCTGGCTGGATCATCAGCCGAAGGTGGATGCCCTATTCCTCGATATCCGCATGCCGGGGTCCAGCGGTCTTGAGGTGCTTCGTGCCCTGGATCAGCCGCTCCCGGTGGTTTTCGTCACCGCCCACCCCGAGCACGCTGTCGAGGCCTTCGATGAGGCCGCGGCGGATTACCTGCTAAAGCCGTTCACCGCCCAGCGGCTGGAGAAATGCCTCGCCCGCCTGAGGGCCCGGTTGGCGGAAACTCCCGCGGCTTCACCTTCCGGCAAACCCAAAATCGCCCGTTTCCCCATCAAGGCCGGCGAGGGCCTGGTCTTTCTTGATCTCGCCAAGACCACCCATTTTGAAGTGCTGGATGAGGTGGTGTGGGCCCACGCCACCGGCCGCTTTCAAACCCTCTGGAAAGCCCTGGCCGAGGTGGAAGCCGCCTTCCCCCAAGCGGGACTGATGCGGGTCCACCGCCACCTCCTGGTGCGGCCTGAGTGCATCGTGGGCATCAAATCCCTCTGGGGCGGGCGCCTCACCCTCACCATTCAAGGAGGCGTGGAGCTGGAATCCAGCCGCGGAGCCACCGCCCGCGTCAAAGCCCATCTCGGCCTGAGCTAGGTTTCGATCGGTCTGACCGCCGGTTGGGCTCACCCTGGGCGTATATGGACCGTAAAATCTGTCCACCCAGCAAGACGAAGCCCCCCGACCGCGCTTAGAATAAACCTGGGCCCTGTCTCAGGCCTCTAACCTGCAAGCTTTGGAGTGCATCATGGGCAATCTCGGATTTGGCGAGCTCCTCCTCATCGGCGTCATCCTCCTCCTCTTCTTCGGCCCCTCCCGCCTGCCCGAACTGGGCAAGAGCCTGGGCAAGGGCATCCAGGAGTTCAAGAAGGCCAGCAAGGAACTGACGGACTCCGTCAAAGAAGACGTCACCACCGAAAAGAAATAGCCGGGACAGTCTCGGTCTGCGGCCATCGGGAGGGGGCTTCGGCCCCCTTGCCCATGCTTCGCGGAAGCTCGCGACCGAGACTCCCATTCTGGTGCTTCTGCCCTCTGACGATTGAAGACCGGCGACCCCTCCATGGCCCTACCTGAGACCCACCCCAATCAGATGACCTTCTGGGAGCACCTTGAGGAGCTCCGGGCCCGTCTGACCCGGGTGATCATCGCCGTCATCGCCGCCTTTGGTCTCACGTACTATTACCGCGCCAAGCTTTGGTACTTCACCGCCCTGCCGCTCCAGAAAGCCATCATCCGGCAGACCGGCGGCCAGGGTTTGGGACAGAGCCCCTTCGCCTTCACCGACCCTGCCGAACCTTTCTTCAGCGGCATGCGGCTCGCGCTGTGGGCCGCGATCTTCCTCGTGGCACCCGTCGTGTTCTGGCAGGTGTGGTCCTTCATCCGGCCCGGCCTCACAGACAAGGAGAAGGGCTTCGCCCTGCCCTTCATCTTCGTCACCTCAGCCTGCTTCCTCGGCGGCTGCGCCTTCGCGTATTTCCAGGCCTTCGCCTTCCTCGCGGACATCCTCTATCAGGAAGCCGTGATGCTGGGCCTGCGGGCCAACATCCACATGGGCGATTACCTCGATCTCTTCCTCAGCACTGTGCTGCTGACGGGCGTGATGTTCGAGTTGCCCGTGCTGTTCTTCTTCCTTGCCAAGCTTCGCTTTGTCACGGCCCGCTGGATGCTGAAGTACTGGCGCCACGCGACCGTCATCATCGTGATCTTCAGCGCCTTCTTCACGCCGGGCGACGTCGTAGCGACGACGGTGTTCTTCAGCATCATTCTTCTAGGGCTCTATTTCATCAGTGTGCTCGTGGCCTGGATCGCCGAGCCGCGCACGCCGAAGGAAATCGTGCACTCTGAGGACGACAGCGCTGAATAGTCCGCGCTAATTGCTACGCCGAGTATTGGCTTCGATGGACACCAACAGCTGGATCAACTCCGCCAGCAAGTAGGCGCCCAAGAGGCCGAAGGCGGCCAGCGCCAGCCCCACTCCCAGCAGGCGCAAACCCGCGGGGAAGGCCTCGCCGGCGACATCGAAGCTCCCGAGCTGGAGTGCTCCAAGAAAGCCACGCCCTGCGCCGGTACCGGCCAGCCAGAGCAGCACGGCGCCGCCCACGCTGAGGGCGGCGAGCACGGTCCCGTAGATCTCGCCCCAAAGGCGCACGAGCAGGGTAGCCAAGGGGATCACGCTCGTTTGCCCGTCGGGCATGCGGGCCACGTCACCGGCTCGAATCCAGCTCAGATGGGCGGCGAAGTAGAGAGCCCCGGCCAAGGCCAGCTGGAAGACGAGCAGGCCCAGAACGCCCGACGTGGAAAGGCCTGAGGTGCCTCGCCAGAGTTCGATGGAGGCCAGCACGCCCAGCAGCACCACCAGCGCCGCTTGAAGCCTCAGCAGCCACGTGAAGAGTGTGCGAAACAAGCGCCCCTGCGCGAGGAGCCTGAGGAAGGCCGGTGCCACAAAGAAGGTATCCATGGTTCCTCCCCTTGCCGGAGGGGCCTTCGCCCCCTAGGAGCCATGTTAGGCCTGGAAACTAGGCGCGCAGCCTATCCCAGGCCTCCAAATAGACCCGGAAGCCCGGATCCGAGGCACTCTTCTCCTGAATCAGGATGCGGAGCTGCGCTTCTTCCGCATCTCGCTGCTCAGGCGTCAGGTGACCTGCCAGGCATTGGGCCCGGAGCCACACCAGGTATGTCGTAAGCGCATCGAACTCGTTGTAGCGCACGATGCCCGCAATATCTCCCGCGAGCCAGAGATCGATCACGCTCTTGCCATCGGTACCCAATTTCCCGGGGATGCCGCAGGCCGTGGCCAACTCGTGCAGCGTGGACCCGGCCTTGCCCCAGCCTCCCAAGGCTTCCCGCAGATCGATATGCTGCGCGCCGTAGCGGTCGAAGAAGTCGGCCTTGTCCCAACGATCTTGGCTGCGACCCAAACCAGGAATGGAGAGGCCGTGCACGAGGGCTCGTTGCACGAGGATGGGCAGATCCGCCTCGCGGCTGTTGAACCCCACGAGCTGGGGTTTCTTATCCCCGAGAGCCACCATGAAGCGGCGCAGCAGATCGTCCTCGGCCAAGGGTTCCGGCTTATCAGGAAGGGCCATCAGCCGAAGGTGGACTTCCCCGCCTTTCACCGTGCGCACCACCGCCGCGATGGAGACGAGCCGGCAGAGCACCGTTTTCAAATAAGGGCGAGGGTCCGCCTCCGTCGCCCCGCCATGCTGCCAGAGCGCCTTCAGCACTTCCGAATCAGGCGTGCCCTTCGGTAGATCCAGCACCCGCCGTCCGGTGGCCGGGTCCGGCACCCATTCCGCATCAAAAACCCAGACGGTGTGGTGGGGCGGGCGCAGCATCCTATTTCCCCACGCCCCATTTGCCTGCGCCGCCCAAGGCGCAAGCCAGCGTCGTGAAGACTCGGAAGAGCTGGGAAAGATTTCCCAATATGGCGGCCCCATGCATCCAGCCGTGCACCAGCGGCCACGCCAGCACCACCGCCAAGGCGCCGGCGGAAATGGGAATCCATAGCCCGATGAGCACGAAGGCTCCTGCGATCATTTCCGCGAAATCGAAGGCCCAATGTCCCGCGTTGGCGAAGGAGATCGCGCCGTGGGCGCCCTTCAGTGCAAGAAACCCCTGTAATACTGCCGCGCCACCTACAGCGAGGCGGAGGAGCAGCAGGGCCCATGCGGTGCGGTTGGAAGAACTCATATGAACTCCGGGGTGGGTTCAAGTGTAGGATGAACACCCCATGCTAGACGCCATTGCCTTCGACGCCGACGATACCCTGTGGCACTGCGAACGCCACTTTCAGGAAGTGCATGAGGCCTTCCTGAATCTGCTAAGCCCCTATCATGAGCGTGCTTGGATCGAGCAGCGTCTGCTCGACGCGGAGCGGCGCAATCTGGGGCACTTCGGATATGGCGTGAAGGGCTTCGTGCTGTCCATGATCGAGACCTCGGTGGAGCTCACCGAGGGCCGCGTGGGCGGCAAGGAAGTGCAGCGCATCATCGATTGGGGCAAGGAGATGCTCACGCGGCCGGTGGAGCCGCTGCCTGGTGTCGCCGAAACGCTGGAGGCCCTGGCCAAAACCCACAAACTGATGGTGATCACCAAGGGCGATCTCTTCGATCAGGAGTCCAAGATCGCCCGAAGTGGCCTCGGGTCCCACTTCCAGTCCGTGGAGATCCTCAGCGAGAAATCCGAAGCTAGCTATCGCAGTGTGCTGGCGCGCCACCGCATCCATCCCCATCGCTTCGTGATGGTAGGCAACAGCCTCAAGTCGGACATCCTTCCCGTGCGCGCCCTGGGCGCCCACGCCGTGCACGTGCCCTACGAACTCACCTGGGCCCTGGAGCGTGTGGAAGGCGTCACGCCCCAGAGCCATGGATTTCATGTAGCGGAGGAGATCCGTCAGTGGCCCGAGATTCTCTCTAGTCTTCGCTGAGCATCCGCGGGAAGGCGAAACCCGCCACCGCCGCGCCGACGAGAGGCGCCACCCAGAACAGCCAAAGCTGCTGCAGCGCCCAACCACCCACGAAGAGGGCCTGGCTGGTGCTGCGAGCGGGGTTCACCGAGGTGTTCGTCACCGGAATGCTGATGAGGTGAATCAGCGTGAGGCACAGGCCAATGGCGATGGGAGCGAATCCCGGTGCCGCCTTCTTGGAGGTGGCGCCGAGGATCACCATGAGGAAGACGAAGGTCATCACGACCTCACAGGCGAAGGCCGCCCCCATGGCATAGCCTCCGGGGCTGTGCATCCCATACCCGTTGGCTGCGAAGCCACCCAACTCGAAGCCAGGTTTTCCGCTGGCGATGCAGAAAAGGATGCCCGCGCCAGCCGTGGCACCCAGCACCTGAGCGATCCAATAGGGGAGCAGATCCTTGCCCTCGAATCGCCCCGCCACGGTAAGGCCTAAGGTGACCGCCGGATTCAAATGGCATCCACTCACAGGCCCGACGGCATAGGCCATCGTGAGCACCGTGAGTCCGAAAGCGAGGGACACACCATGGAGTCCGATCCCTACACCAGGAAAGGCGGCCGCCAGCACAGCGCTGCCGCAGCCGCCCAGGACCAACCAAAGGGTGCCTAGAAATTCCGCACTCAAACGACGGTTCATCGCGCGTCTCCTTCAAGGGTGGGTTAAGGTCGCGCCCACTCTATCTCGCCCTGCGGAGATGGCAAGGATTTCAGGCCTTCGGAATCGACCGTAGGCCCTCGATCGTCGATTCTTCCATCTCGAGGACAACGGAGAGATATTCATCGATGCAGGCCAGCACGGGTTCGCGCGGGCCCTGGCGCCAGTCGTCACTGCCGTAGAAGGCGTCCTGGCTGTGCCGGAGGTGCTCGCTGTCGTCGTAGGCACGGAGAAGAACGTAACCCTCCGAATCAGACGCGCAGGGGCCGGCATGGATGACGTCCATGCCCCAGGCCCTGAGCAGCGGAAGGCAACGCTCCTGCATCAGCTGGTGGAGGGCCGGGCGCGCACCAGGCTGCAAGCGGTAGGTACGGATCTCCACCACGCGGCTCATGCGGGCTCCTGTCCCCAGCGGCGGAATCGCATCACCCAGTTGGTTTCCCAGGTACGGCCGCCGTCCGGAGAAAAGGCCTGGTCCCAGCGTGCCTCTGTAGGGGACAAGACGGTCCAGGCGAAGCGCACGCGGACGGGACGTCCGTCGCAGGTATCCTCACCGAAGAACTCGCCCCGCGGCCCCTCGAAGCGGCCAATGACTGGAGGGAACATCCGGCAATTGATGTTGTCGACCCAATAGATGCTCCACAGGCGCGTCCCCGGGTCGAACACACGGATCGTGCGGCCCTCCAGCGCCCGTCCGTCGGGCAATGTCGTCGTGAAGCAATCCATGTTTCCCAACCCGCCGAGGATGGGCTCGGCTTCCTGAGCCGCTGGGAAGGTCAGCCATTCCGTGCAGCCTTGAAGGCGCTTTGCGAGGCGTTCGTTCTCGACGGCCCAGGTTCCGAAGATGAAGTCGAAATCCCCGCGGCCATCTTGAAGGGTGTCGATCTGGGCCGATGCAGAGGCGGGTGTGGATGCCATGGAACGCTCCTAAGCGAAGAGTCCCAGGCTAGTCCTTGGCTCCTGCCAACGGGGTGTCAGCAGACCTGCCCGCTTCGAGCTCCATGAGAGCCATGTAATCCGCGAGGCCCTTGCCGGGCTCCTCTGGGAAGACATCCAGCAACTCGATCTCCTGGATCCGATCCACCCGAAAGGTGCGGAGATCCTGCCGAAGCTCGCACCAAGCCGCGAGACTCCAGCGGAAGCCCCAGAAGACGATGCCTAAGGGCCGCAGCGTCCGCTCGGAGGTCTCCCTATCTCGCCGCTCGTAACTGACGCGCACGCGCCGCCGCTCCCGAAGGGCCTGCCGGAGGAGGGTGAGATGTTGGGCGTTTTCGGGAGGCACGTAGAAGTCGGGCACGAGGAAGGGCAACTCCTCCAAGCGCCGCCGCCGCTCCGTGGGCAGCACGGCCTCCGTCTTCCCCAGAAGGGTGCGGGCCGCCTCCTGAAGCACGGGATCGGCCCAAGCCGCCACCATGCGGGCACCCAGAAGCAGAGCCTCCGCCTCATCCACCGTGAACATGAGGGGCGGCAGATCGAATTTAGGGGGCAGGCGATAGCCCACGCCGGCCTCCCCTTCGATGGGCACGCCGGAAGCCATGAGATCCGCGATATCCCGGTAGAGGGTGCGTTCGCTGATCTCCAGTTCCGCGGCCAGCTTGGCCGCCGTGCTGATGCGGTCACGGCGGAGGAGTTGCACGATTTGGAAGAGGCGGTCCGCACGTCGCATGGGTTTCCAATTCTACGGTGGGAACCGCAAACCAGTGATGGGATTCACCCCATCCCGCCGGTATCCTTAAGGGTTCGGAGGTTCGCATGACTATTCAGACCATCGGTGTCATCGGCGCTGGCCAAATGGGCAACGGCATCGCCCATGTCTTCGCGCAGAGCGGTTTCAGCGTCCTCATGCAGGACATCTCCGCCGACTTCGCCGCCAAGGGTGTCGCCACCATCGACAAAAACCTGCAGCGCGGTGTGGACAAGGGCAAGATGACCGCCGATGAGAAGGCCGCCATCCTCGGTCGCGTGAAGACGACGACGAACCTGGAGGATCTTGGGGCCTGCGATTTCGTCGTGGAGGCCGCTACCGAGCGTTGGGAAGTGAAAAAGCAACTCTTCGAGACCCTCGACCGCGTCTGCAAGCCCGGCGTGATCCTCGCGTCCAACACGAGCTCCATCTCCATCACCAAGCTGGCCGCCGTCACCAAGCGCCCGGAAGCCTTCATCGGCATGCACTTCATGAACCCCGTGCCGGTGATGCAGCTCATCGAAGTGATCCGCGGCCTCGCCACCAGCGATGCCACCTACACCACCGTGATGGAGCTTTCCGCGAAACTCGGCAAGACGCCCATCGCCTGCAACGACTTCCCCGGCTTCGTCAGCAACCGCGTACTGCTGCCCATGATCAACGAGGCCATCTACGCGCTCTACGAGGGCGTCGCGGAAGTGGAAGCCATCGACGGCATCATGAAGCTCGGCATGAACCACCCCATGGGCCCGCTCACGCTGGCGGACTTCATCGGCCTGGACACCTGCCTCTTCATCCTCAACGTGCTGCACGAGGGCCTCGGTGATCCCAAGTACCGCCCCTGCCCCCTGCTGAAGAAGCTCGTGGATGCCGGCTGGTACGGCAAGAAGAACGGCCGCGGTTTCTACGACTACCGTGGCGAGAAGCCTGTGGCGGCCGTGAAGATCGGCGGCTGAAGCCCTTCCCATCCAAAGAAAAAGCAGGAGGCTTGAGTCCTCCTGCTTTTTCTTTGGCTCCTCGAGAAACTAGGGAACGACGTTGAACCAGAATTTCAGGTCGCCCTCTTTGGAGGGGGTTCCTCCGTTCATCCATTGGTGCCAGCCGCTACCATCCCCTGAGTCGTATTCAGCCCATCCGTCGCGGAAGCACGTGGGGGCACTGAAGTAGTAGCTCTGCCCATCTCGGATAGGGAAGGTATCGAAGGAGCCACTGGTGGCGCTCAGTACCAGGCGGTATTTGGTTCCTGTGGTGAGAGTGAGCTGGGGAAAGCTAATCGAAGCCCAGGTGCCATTCTTGGTGGGCTTGCCCGCATCATCGGAAATCAAAGACCCATCCACAGTGCCCGAAGCCAGCACGGTGCTGGTGGCCTCATCCAGCAGCTGAATCTGCAGGATCGCGGAGGCCGTAATGCGGGTCACTCGAACGGCCACGGAGTTCACATTGCGATCGTTCGTCGAGACCTGGAAGATCTCCGACACCTTGGCCGTGGTGGAAATGGGTCTCCGATCGTTCACCCACACTTCCATGTAGCCGCACCCTTGCGTGGATCCATCCGCGTAAAGCAACTCGAGAATGGGTGTCGTCGTGCTGCGCGGACTGGAGCTGCCGGGCACTTTCCAGGCCGTTTGACTCGTGAAACGGGTCAGGAAGCTCCAACCCAAATCGTCGAATCGCGGCTGTTGAGGCGTGAGCCCAGATCGATCCAAGAGCCCGTCGAGCGAGACATAGTTGTTCACCGGATCAGGATCGATGTTGGTGTAGACCAAGTGATAGATCTGCCCGGCCGTGAGCGTCGGCAAGGGAGAAGCGAAGGACAGCATCTTGAAATAGCGTCCGCCGAGGCCTGTGTCGTCCACATTCACGGTGTCGTAGATCAGCGAGGCCAACACCGTGGAACTGGGCCCATGGTTGGAGGTGCCGTCGTCGGTCCGGAGCTGGATTTGAATCTTGCCTCCCGATCCTGCGGCATAACCTGTCCCAAACACCCAGAAATTGCGGAACGACGCCAGCGGCCCTGAATATAGCGCTCGGAATCGGATGGCGGCCTCGTAGTTCACGTCGGTGCCCAGCCTCAGGTTCGTAAGGCTTTCACCTGCGATGCCATTTCCGTAGGTGCTTTCGGACACTGGGCTGGGCGTGGAGGACACGTTGATGGTCTTAGTGCCTTTGACTGACCCGCCCGCGGTGGAGACGTTGCAGGTCAGCACCATCTGTCCAGCATTCCCCGGCTGAGCGATGGCGGTGGGGGAGTTGCCGCCGGAGAGGATGGTGCCATTGCTGGCGGTCCAGCTATAAGAGGCATTGGACTGCGGGGCGACACTTGCTTTAAAGCCGACCAGCGCATCGCCCACCGAAGAAGGCGCAGAGATGGGCCCCACATCGGAGGGGGCAAGAGCAGCAGCGTCCTTCTTCTTGTTATCCCCACCGCCACCACACCCAAGCAGGGCCAAGGCCGCGAGGGAAACCAGAACGCGAGATATAGGGAACACCAAGGCGCGCCTCCTTTCTTGGGTGTCAGTTGGATGCATCGGAATTAGCGTCCATTTCGATGAGGCTTGATTTCTTTGGGAATCGACCGAAAGAAGAATTGCAGATCGGCCTCCTGGGTGGGTTTGGGATCCCACATCTCCCAACCTCGCCAACTCTTACCATCGCCCGAATCGTATTCGGCCCACCCTTCAGAAAACAGGGTGTCCGGCCCAAACCCATAGCCCGCGCCCTTGCGGATGGGGTACGCCTCATAGCGCCCCTTGGAAGCTTCGAAGATCACACGGTAGCTGCGCTGAGCCTCAATCTTGAGGGGAGAAGCAAAGGTGCCGGCAAACCACACGGCCTTTTGGGGTGCCAATCCAGGGTCCATAGGCTTGAGATGGGCTTTGGCCAGGGTCCGGCCATCCTCCTCCACCCGGGCTTCCAGCGGGCCGCCGGCCTCTAATTGCTTCGCCCTTAACCACACCTCCACCAAGGTGCGAGTCGAAGCGGGCGTAAACCGTTCCGAGACGTGGGCATGGGCCTCGATGGGCTTGGGGTTGCGGACCCACACTTCCATGTACCCACAGCCCTCCGATGCGCCGTCCGCATAGCGGACTTCCATGATCGGGGTGTACACCGCCGAGCCTTCGCTGGTGTGGTGCCACGGGCCCGAGCCTACGCGGGTGAGTGCGCACCAGGCATCGTCCTGGTACCGGTGCTGCAGCGGCTTGCCCACTTCGCGTTGGAGCAGGGTGTTCACGGAGAGAAAGTTCGTCTTGCGATCCTTCGCCAGGTTTTCGAAGACCACGTGATAAAAGCGGCCGGCCTTCAGCACAGGCAAGGGTTTGGGGAAGTTCAACGCTTCCATGTTGCCCCCGCGGCCAAGCCCTTCCAGCGCGTGCGCAAGACGCACCGTCGCCAGCGTGCGCTCCGTGGGCAGATGGGCTGGAGACCCGTCGTCCTCGCGGAGCTGGATGCGGATATCGCCGCCGTTACCCTCGTGGTAACCGCTTCGTCCGCCCTTGTTGAAGATCCAATAGGCGCGGAAGGATTCCAGCGGACCATCGTGGGACGCCCGAAAACGGAAGGCGTGGGAGTAGTCGTAATCCGCGCCGATGCGCAGATTCGCTAGGCTCTCAGCGGCCATGCCCGGTCCATAGGTTTCCACGCCCTGGGCCCCCAAGGGCACAATACATCCCCCAAGAAGGAGGAGCAGGCTGGAGCGGAGCAGGATCATTGCTTCTAGATTCACCAAGTGGAGGGTTTAAGGCCAGCCCCGAACTGCGGGGAAGGCTCATCTTACCGACTGACCCTGCGAATGGAAGAAATGCCTTGATGCACGGCCCAGCTGAGGGTGGGACTCAGCCGGGCCGTCTTTGTGAATCCCTAGCGAACTGCCGCTTCCAAAGCAGTGATGACGCGATCCACCTCTGCGTCGGTCAGGTTGTTATGAAAGGGGAGCGCCAGGGTGCGCTGAGCAATGGCCTCGGTTACGGGCAGCGTGCCGGAGAGGTCGCCCATCATCTCCTTGATGTAGGGCTGGGTGTGCACGGGGCTGAAATAGCCGCGCGCGGGCACGCCGTTGGCTTCCATAGCCATCATGACCTTGTCGCGGTCCATGCCTTCCGCCAGCGTCACGACGTACACGAACCAGCTCATCCGCATGCCAGGCAGCACCTTGGGAGCGCTCACCCAAGAGAGATCCTTGATGCGGCGGTTGTAGGACTGGGCCACGGCTTCGCGCTTCTGCAGAAAGGAGTCCAGGCGGCGGAGCTGGGAGGTGCCGAGGGCGGAGCTCATCTCATCCAACCGGTAGTTGAAGCCCAGGCGCTCGTGCACCAGCCAGGCGCCCATGTCGCCCCGGCCCTGGTTGGCCATGCTGCGGCAGAGGCGGGCCACTTCATCATCGTTGGTGACGATGATGCCGCCTTCGCCGGTGGTCATCTGCTTGTTGGGATAGAAGGCGAAAGCGCCGGCATCGCCGAAGCCGCCCAGCTTCTTGCCCTTGTACTCGGCGCCGAGCGCTTCGCAGCAATCGTCGATGATCTTGAGGCCGTGGGCCTTGGCTACCGCCTGGATGCCATCCCAATCCGCAGGATGGCCGAATACATCCACCACCATGATGGCCTTGGTGCGCGGCGTGATCTTGCGCTCCAGGTCCTTCACGTCGAGGTTGTAGGTTTCGGCTTCGCACTCCACGAAGACAGGCGTGACGCCCTCGTAAAGCAGCGCATTTACGCTGGCGGCGAAGGTAAAGGAAGGCACGAGGACTTCATCGCCAGCCTTGAGACCCAGCGCGCGCACGATCAGGTGCAGCGCGGCGGTGCCGCTGTTCACGGCGATGGCGTGCTTCACGCCGCAGTAGGCCGCCATGGCCTTTTCAAAAGCCTGGCCGTGTGCGCCCAAGGCCAGACGGCCGGACTTGACGACTTCGATGACCGCCTGGAGATCGGAATCATCCAGCTCGGCGGAGGAAATGGGAATGGTCTGGTTGGAACGCAGCGTGCTCATGCGGGGTACCCTCGGTGGAAACGGACCGAAAACGTGAATAGGACGAAGGCGAAGATCAATGCGACTGCCTTCACAACGGGAACTAAGGGATGGTGAAGCGGGGGAAGGAGCACCAGCGCCACCACGCACGCGCCGGCGAAGTACACAGCCCAGATGGTCTTTAGCGGGCTCTTCCAGCGGCGGTGGAGCTGATCGTAGAAGTGGTCCCGATCGCCTTCGAAGAGGGGCCGACCGTTCAACCAGCGGCGCAGGATGCCAAGCGCCACATCGAAGATGGGGATGGATGTGATGCAGAGACCCAACAGAAGCGGACGCCAGCCCAAGGCGCCCAGGCGAACGAGGCTCAGGCACAGGGCGTAGCCGAGGCTCAGGCTGCCCACATCGCCCATGAAGGTTTTGGCCTTGGGGTAATTGAAGACGAGGAAGCCCGCCAAGGCGCCGGCCGCGAGCAGTTCCCAATTGGCGACCACGCCATAGGCGCGGCCCAGCAGCGCCAAGCCCACAAAGGAGATGAGCGTGCTGCCGCCGGCCAAGCCATCCATGCCATCCAACAGGTTCACCGCATTCGACATTCCCAACACGCACACGAAGGCGGCAGCGGAGAGCCACAGACCCGCGTCCTTGGCGTACCAAGCCAGAATCAACGCAGCCAAGGCCTGTCCACCGAGCTTCACCTTGGGGGGCAGGTTATAGCGATCATCCAGGCCACCGACCAAGCCCATGCAGAACAGGCCGAGGCCAGCCACCGGCGCGAGGATCCCGCTTAAGAACCCGCCCACCACAAAGGCCAGCAGAAAGCCGAAGCCGCCGAACCGCGGCGTGGGGCGCTGGTGAATCTTGATGGCGCCAGGCTGATCCAAAATGCCCCAGGCCTTCGCCAGCACCATGGATAACCAGGTGCCAAACACTCCCAGTACAAGGCCCGCGCAGGCTGCGCCAACGGGGCGCACGAGCGCGAAGCGAACCTGCTCAAACATGGGCCGCCTCCAATGACTTCAGCCAGGTTTTGACCATGGCGTCCCAACTCATGTTCGACTCCACGTAGGCCCTTCCCGAAGCGCCGTAGCGCTGCTGGGCCTCGGGATCCTTGAGAAGATCGCGAATCGCCTGGGCCAGGGCCTGGGGATTCTCAGGAGGAATGACAGGGCCTGAGCCCGCCTCTTGCACCAGGCGTGCCCCTTCGCCTTCACCGACGTACACCACCGGTTTGGCGCAGGCCATGTTCCCGAGGATCTTCACAGGACGCGTCATGACGAAGAGCGGGTTGTTGCGGAGGGTGGAGAGCCCCGCGATGGAAAGACCGTAGAACGCAGACATGCGCTCGGGCGGCACGGGATCGTGAAAGTGGACGTTGGCGAGCCCCATCTCCTTGGCGCGCGCGAGGAGCTTGGGCTTCTCCGAACCGTCGCCGACAAAAAGAAACTGCACCTTTTCTTGGGTCAGCAAAGCTGCAGCTTCCAGCGCCACTTCCATCCCGTGGGCGTAGCCATGGGTGCCGGCGTAGAGAAGCACGGGCCCTTCCGGAAGACCCAGCTCAGCGCGCAGGCCTGCGGCCTCGGCCGCCGGGCGGTAGAGCTCCAGGTCCACACCGTTGAAGAGATTGAGCACCTTGGATTCGGGCAGGCCCTTGGTATCGATCAGCTCCTCGTGGATGCCCTGAGTTACAGCGTTCACATAGGTCGCCTTGCGGTAGGACCAATGCTCCAGACGCTCGGCCATGCGGAGCATCCAGCCATCCTTCATCACGCCGAGGCGCTTCACCGAATCCGGCCAGAGATCGGCCACATTGAAGATGAAGGGCACGCGCCACCAGCGCGACGCGATCCATGCGGGAATACTCGTGAAGAGCGGCGGGGATTCCACGAAGAGGAAGTCGGGCTTCTTGCACCGCACGATGCCGAACATGCAGAGGAACATGAAACTCAGATAATTCACGATGCGCTTCAAGCCTGCGCCCATGGAGGCGTACACCCACACGCGGTGGACCGTCACGCCCTCCCAGGTATCCCGCTGATAGAAGCGGCCCTTGTACTCGGGAAAGATCTTCCCCACGGGATGGTTGGGCATGGCCGTGACCACTTCCACCTCATGGCCTTCGGCTTTGAGCCGGCGCACCACCGCCGCAAGTCGCACCTGGGAGGCGCCGACTTCCGGCAGGAAATATTGAGTGAGCAGTAGGAATCGCATGGGTCAGGACATCCGGGTGAGCCGCTCTTGTTCGTAGAGCGCGCCAAGACGGGGATCCAGCCGGCTGAGCAAGGATCGGAAGGGATAGCTGCCTTTGACCAGCGGACCGAGGAAGGGGCGGTAGGCCACTTCGCTTCGGAGCGGCGTGATCTCGTAGCGGAACTTCCGCACCTGATAGTCGTTGGCTTGGGTGGCGTGCAGCAGCGACCTCATGCCGGAGACCACCCGCGTGACGCCCGGCTGCGCGAGATAGTGCTCCGTATGCACGTGGCTCATGGCGGCGGAGGTGTGCTTCTTCAGATAGGCCGGATCGAATTTGGCCATGCTGAAGTGGACTTCGCCCCCCTCGTAAAGATAGGCCGTGCCGATGCCCGCCAGGTTGCCTTCCACGAAGACGCCCCACAGATGGACCACGTCCTCCAGCCCCTCGACAGCCGCCATGTTCTTGCGGAAGGTGTCCTCGCTCATCACCTCCACGCTCACGGACCGGTAGCGCTCATAGGCCGAGAGGTAGCAGGCATAGCCGCGCTCGACCATCTCAGCGGGGCTCATGCGCCGCGTTTCGCAATGCTCAAGGGCGCGCCGCACCTCCCGTCGCACGCTCGAGGGCAGATTCGCGATCCCCGGCGCCTTGCTGCAGGTGACGGCGTACATCCCCTCCTCACCGGTCTCGGCTCGGCCCAATCCATGGGTCCACCGCACCATCATTCCCCCGAGGGATTGGAGCAGATGCTTAGCCTGAGCGGGATCCAAGTGGTAATCCTGATGGAGCGGGCCTTCAGGCACGATCATCTGGCCATAGCGGGCCCAGAGAGCGCCTTCCAACTGCATGCAGGGCGTGTTCCGGCGGCGCAGCAGCTCTTGGAATTGATCGAGGGAGGCGCTCATCGATGCCCTCCGTTGCGGGAGCGCGCGCTCAAGGAGAGGCCCTCCCAGAGACGAATCACATTCTCCCGAGTGGTAGGGCCCCAGGCCGTTCGCCACTGCTTGGGATGCAGCAGGATGTGCACCACGGGCTCCCGCCGCTGGAACAGGACTTCGGGCGCTTCTCCGCTCCAGAAACGCGGAGCCGGCACGTCGGAAGTGCGCGCCGAGACCCGGCCCATGAGGGCCTCGTCATAGGCTTCCAGCGCCACGCCTGCGGACCTCCGGAACGCCGCGTCTTCCAGCAGCGCATGGTTCATCACGCCCACTTTGCGGTTGGCGAAATCGCCATGGGAGGCCAGCACACGCATGGGCAGGCCCGTGATCGACCGAAGGCGCTCCAAGTTCTTCAGCAGATCGGCCTGCATGGGTTCGAGATGGCTCGCCACCTGCTCTTTGCTGCTCCAAGCCTTCTGCTTTACCCAGGTGGCGATCTCTTCGAAGTGGTAGCTCGCTTCGGCGCCCTGCCCTTCCATCTCCTTCATCAGCGGCGCATCGATCGTGCTGAGGCGGAAAAAGAAGGAACCGAGAATGCCCAGCTTCCGCTCCAGATCCCACATGGCCCGGGCCGTCGCGACATCCGTATCGATGTCGTGGCGCAGGATTACGTGCAGCCCCTCAGGCCTGCCTCCGGTCTTCTCCGCCAGCTCATGAAAACTGCCCAGGCTATGGAAGGTGTAGCCGGCAGCCAGCCCCTCTCGAAGCATCGCTTCGAGAAGGGGCAGCCTCGAGGGCATCAGGTAGTCGGCGTAAAGTCGCCGCGAAAGCGCGCGGAACATAGTCACCCATCACACCGCGGGAACGGATCGGCCCACCGTCTTGCGGATGACCATGCTGTTCCACTTCCCGTAGGACAGGCAGCGCCAGAACCACTCGACGGGACCGAACTTGAACTTCTTCAACCACAGCCAGCTCAGAGGGAATTGAAGAGTGAGGACGCCCACAGCAAGCAGCGCGCACTTCACCGGGCTCATCTTGGCGAACATCCCCAAGCCGTAGTGGTAGAAAACAAAGCCGTAGATGAGGCTGTGCATCAGGTAGTTGGTCAGCAGCATGCGGCCGGCGGGCGCGATGGTGGAAAGCCGCGACAGCCACTTGGGATCCCGCACCAGCAGGATGAGCCAGGTGCCGTAACCCAGAGCCATGCCCGTCTTGGAGAGTTCCCGACCCACCAAGGCGAGGACGTGCAGCGGTTTTGCGATCATGGGCGGGAACACATGATCCAGCTGGTCCTTGTAGCTATTGAGCACTCCAAGGAGGAAACCTCCAGGCAATGCGATATTACGAACCCATCGCAAGAGCTTGAGGTGGCGCTCGGGCTGCTGGAGGATGCGGGCCTTGAAGATGGCCGCGCCCAGCAGGAAGTGGGCCACGATCTTCATGGCCAATACCAAGGCCATGCCGCCACGCACCTGGAGATTGAGGAATTCCTTGACGCGATAGCCCACCAGCGTCCAGAAATCGGCCTGGCCGAACATGCGGAATTCCGTCGCCAGGGTATCCCAATAGAGTTTATCGCTGGCAATGAGGCCGCCCGCATTGCCCCCCACGGTCCCGAAAGAAGCCAGCCACTTGGGCAGCACCGAAAGCGCCGCCGTGAGTGCGGAGAAGATGAGCAGGTTGCGCGTGCGCATGGGCAGGAAGGCCATCAGCAACAGACCCACCAGGCCGTACATGTGCACGATGTCGCCGGACCAGAGGAAGAAGGCGTGGAAGACGCCGATGCAGAAGAGCACGAGCATGCGGCGGGTGCCGAAGGCCCAGAAGCTATTGCCCTTCTGCTGCGCCTTTTCGAACTGCATGGTGAGACCGAAGCCGAAAAGGATGAAGAAGATCGCCGTGGTGTTGCCCGCGATCACCCACTCGACGAAGTGCTCCACCCCCATGGTGAGCCCGTCCTTCCATGGCACCGCGTAGAAGGACTCCGGCACGCTGGGCCCGCGGAAGGACGCGAAGAGATTGGCGAAGGCCAGCATGATCAGCGTGAAGCCCCGGATGATGTCCAGGCTGAGGATGCGGTCTTCCCCTTCGGAGGGAACCAGGGTTTGAGTATGGTCAGACATTGCAACCTCGCGCACAGAGGGAGTAAATCGCGGGTGATAGGGAGTGGTGGTCTTGAATGATCATGCGGCACCTCCGTGGAGGGCAGCTCGTTGAAAATGCCAAAGGAGGGATTGGCGCTCGGCCTCCCAGCGGTACTGATCCCGGTAAAGTCGCTTACCTACCTCTGCGAATCGGGCGCGATCCTGAGGTGAAGAAAGGACGGAGCGAAGGGCCTTTGCGAGACCTTCGGGCGTCGCCGGGGCCAGCAGGCCAGCGCCAGGCGCTTCCACGAGATCGCGGAGCGCAGGGAGATCCGTCGCCACAACGGGGATGCCCATGGCCATGTATTCAAAGACCTTGGTTGGGAGCGCCTCAAGATAGTTCGGCTGGGGCCGCAGCGGCGCCACGCCTACCGTCGCCCCGAGACAATGCTTGGCGAGCGCTTCGGGCACCAGCCACGGGATATGCGTGCACCAGCCCTCGGCAACGGCCTGGGCGATGAGATCTTCCACCGTCCCCTTCACCACCACCGGGCCGACGAGCTCGAGCATGACCCCTGGGAATTCAGGCCGCAGCAATCGGATGGCCTCGATGAGATCGCTGGTGCCGCGCTCGTGGCTGAGGCCTCCCACATAGAGCACACGCAACGCCTTTGAAGGCTTCGCCTCCTCTTGTGTTCCGAACACCGACTTGGGGAAATTGCGCACGAGGGTGGTGGATTCTGAAGGCCAATAGGCCGCGATGGGCCCGGTAGCTGCGGCGAAGCCTTGGAAGAGTGGCCGGATAACGCGCCATCCCCAGCGGGCCATGTGCCCCAAAGAGCGGCGCACCACGGGAGCCAGATAGGCTTTGCTCTCCAACTGAAGCGGAAGCTCTTCATGGATATCGAAACAGAGATACCACTCGGGCTTCATCAGCCCCAGGAAGACCATCGCCGGAATCAGCTCGGGATCGTGGAAGTGGACCGCATGGAAGGGCCCCTGGGCCTTCACTTCCCTCCATACCGAGAGCGCGCCGAGCATGCGTCCGAGACGGCCCTTCGCCGCGGGCAGCAAATGAATATGCAGGTTGGGATGGGAGGACCAGCCCTTCCGCTCAGGTTGGGAGGGCCAGGCGCCGAAGACGTGGACTTCCATGCCCCACTCCAAGCAGGAGGCCACACCGCGCTCGAAGACGCGGGGATCCCCCCAAGGATGGGCCGTGGTCACCACGGCGATGCGCACTCCCTCCATCGAAGTCATCGCGAAGGCTCCGGTTTGCGTTCGGCAGTCCAGGACCACGTGACGTTGTAGGGGATGAACCCGAGGTGATCCTTGAAGAAACGGAGGCCGTCGGTCCCTCCGAAGTAGGTGTCGTACATGCCCCAGGTGGGGAAGCCATGTTCCCGCTGGTTGGCGCACATCTCATCGACGAGGTGACTCACCACCAAATACATGATGCCCTTGCCCAGGTGATCGCCGTGTCCAATCAGGCGGCGCAGGTACCACACGTCACCGATGAGATCCGTCTCGAAATAGCCGCGGAGCACGTCATCCTTGTCGAAGACGCCCAGGCAGGCCGAGCGTCCGACGAAGAACTCGCGCACGAGGTTGGCATCGAGGTAGATGGCTTCCAGCGGCTTGCCCTGACGCACACCCATCGAGTTATGGATGTCCATGATCTGATCGAAGCGGTCCATGGCGTTGAAGCGGCGGCAAGTGTACCCCTCACGGATCGCGCGGTTGCGCATACGGCGGAGGTACTGGCGCTCGCTGCCATCCAGGTACTTCTCAAGCGTGTCGGGCATCGCGAGAAGGGCTACGCCGATCTGCTTGAACGCGACGATCTTGAAGCGGGGATGGCGCTTGGTGAAGACCTTGTAGAGGTCGTGGGATACGCCCGTGCCCCACAGATTGAGGTGCATCTTGGGCAGTTTGTACACGCGCCGCGCGAGACCGATGTTTTCTTTGAGGCGGGTCATCAAGGTCATGGCGCTCACCGGGATCCGAGGGTTGCGAGGGTACGAAGGGCTTGAAGCTTCCGGAATCGGCTGCTGACCCGCCGAGCCACCAGGTAGGGGCGAGGCAAGGTCCCGAAGCTCTCATTGAACTTGGCGATGGTGGGCATCATGCTTCCGCCGAAGTCGTAGCTCAGGCCCATGCGGTGGGCGAGCAGGATCGTCTCCCAAATCAGGAGGGTGTTGGCTCCGCTGGTGCGATGAGCCTGATCGGTGCCGCGGAAGACACCGCGCAGGGTGCCATGATCCACCATGAGGTAGGACACCGCGTGGATGTTTCCGGATGCATCCTCCGCGCTCAGACGCACCGAGGCCTGGTGAGATCGGCAGGCTGCGTCCACCCGCTCTAGCAACTCGAACTCGAAGGGCACGTCCATGCCCTGGCGTCCAAAGGTCTGCTTCTGGATATCGAACATGCGCTCGAGGCGCACTTCCGTGTTGATCCGAACCGTGTTGGCCGCTTTGCGGATGCGGCTCCGCACGGTGCCTTCCATCGCCTTGAGGATGGCGTCGGGATTGGAGCAATCATCGAACCCGTGTGAGAAGGCCGTGTTCACCTCATATCCCATCCAATCGAGGGACGGGAGACCGCTCAAACTCGGATGGAAGGAGGCGGTCATCAAATCCGCCTTAGGCAGCTTCTCCACCAGCAGGTGCAGCAGGCGCTTGTACTCGCCTTGCTGGGTGGTCTCCCGGCCTCCCTTCACTGCGAACCAGGGGCCGAGGTGCGCCGTCAAAGGCGGCATGGTGAGCCCCTTCAGGCCCATGGATGACTTATGTACGAAAGGCCATCGGGCCTTCAATTTCCCCGACTCGAAAACCTGCACTTCGCTCCAGCGATCCGGCGCCACGGCATCCAGCCACCAGGCCTTCTGGAAATGGGAATAAGCCTCCACGGCCCCCTCGGCAGGGGCCGGAGCGGGCGGCACCCATCCGTTTAGAAGCGATTCCATCCCATGCCTCCCAGCTCTGCGAGCCCTTTCAAGACGCGAGCCTTCTTGGAATAGCGTCGAATCTCATGGAACGGCACCTGCCGAGCTCCGAATCCTCGGTTGAATGCGGAGATGCTCTCGATCATCGAGCCGCCGAAATTGAGGGCCTTGCCTCGGGCATTGGCCATGCGGAGGGCCTCCCAAGCCAACAGAGAATTGCCGCCCGAAGCCAGCAGCTCGGGATCGCCACCGCGCACGATGCCGCGCAACTGCGATTCGTCTTCCACCATGTAGAAGAACGCATGAACGCGGCCCTCTGCATCTTCGGCGTAGAGATTAATGCCCCTGCCCTTCGACATCATCGCAGCGTCCATGCGCTGCAGCAGCTCGAGGGGAACCCACATCTCCTCGTTGCGGCGCTGGAAGGTTTTGCGATGGATGGTGTCGAGCACCTTCATATCCAACCCCTCTTTCACCACGAGAGTCTGCTGCGCTTTGCGGATGCGGTTTCGCACATGGCTTTCGAAGCCCGACCAGAGCTTGTCGATATCGGGGCAGTGGTCGATCACCTGGGTGTAGACCACCTTTTGCTGGAACCCTAGCCAAGACAGGGGAAGCCACTCGCGCACCTGAGGATGAAAACTGGAGATGAGGACATCGTGGGCCGGCAGCTTGTTCGCAGCCTCCGCCAGCAACTCCATAGCCTTCTTGCGGGCCTTGGGCGAGGGGTCGTCGGCGCCCAACACCCAAGGGCCCAAAGATTGGGTGAGGGGAGGCATGGTGAGGATCGTCATGCCCAGTCGACGCTTCTTCATGTATGGCCAATAGGCGACCGTGCGACCTTCCGCCTCCACGCGCACCGCGTCCCAATTCCCGGGAGCGAGCGCGTCGAGCCAGAGCGGCTCATGAAAAATGGAATACCCCTGATCCAAGTGCAGGTTCACGCCATGGTCTCCTCAGTCGTCAGTTGAGCTTGAGCGAGCCCCAACCGTTTCCACGGCAGACACACGGCCATCCCCACAAAGAAAAAGAGGGGTCGATTGTCATTCACATCCCCACTGATCAACGCATTCACCATCACCAAGAACGTCGCTGCCAACACCCAACGCCCTTCCAGCCGGGCGCTCTGGGTAAATCCCATCAACAGTGCGTAGGCCAGCACGCAGATTGTCGCCACGCCACAGATCCAGCCGCTCTCCAAGGACGTTTCCACAATGATGTTATGGGGATACTTTCGACCTTCATCACTGGGATAGAGGTCCAACTTCAGGCCGAAGCTGCCCCATCCGGTACCCAAGGGATTGTCCTTAATGACCTCGTACCCCATCTGGGCGAAGGTCACGCGTGATAGCTCCGAACCGCCCACATCACCCGAGAAGAAGCTACGGATGCGGCGAGTCGATGCCTCTGGCGCGAGAGACACAATGGTCGGGAGGATGAGCACCACCGAGGCCGCGAAGGCCATGAACCTCGGATGCAGCAGGTTCGGCCTCGGACCAGGGACGAACAGCAACAGCAGGAACACCATGATGGCGGACACCAGCGGACCGCGGCTGCCCGAACCGATGGCCACGATCAATGCCACCAGCACGATGCCTGCGCGAATCGGAGTAAGCCGCTTTCGGGTCCACATCTGCACGCCGAGGAAGACGAGTGCCACACAGGCCGCTCGGCCCAAGGCGATGGTGCTGCTTTCAAAGGCCGTCAGCCGCCCGTCCTTGCCGCCACCTGTTGTCGCGAGGGCCTTCGCACCTTCAAAGGTCATGACCAGCGCGAAGAGAAGATAACCGTTCAACAAGCGCCGCAGATCCGCGCGATCCCGGATCAGCAAAATCGGCGTGAAGGTCGCCATCAAGGTCAGCGTGAAAAGATAAGTCGATTTGTCCCGGCCGTAGGGGTGGTCCACGGCCTCCATCAGGCCCGGCAGGAAGGTCGCAAACCAAAGCAGCAGGATGATGAGGCCTCTGCGCTCGCCGATGCGGTGCCCGCTTCGGTAGCGGAACACGATGGATCCCACCACGCCCAAGGCCGCAAGCAGGGTGAGGTCCACCGGGATGATCCCGGCGAAGCTCTTCTTCATCTCGCCGGCGAAAAGGAATAGACCGCACCAGATCGCCGGGAAATCCAGTTCGAAGTTCTCTCTGAAGAGCTTCAGGATGTTTCGAAGGAAGGCGGTGATCATGCGACCACTCCCGCAGCCTCAAGAGCTGTCGAGAAGATGCGGCGATGCCGCGCGGTCAAGACGTTCGAGTTGTGCCAGAGAAGCATCATCTCTCCGCCGTGGCGTTTGCATGCCAGGGCGAGGTCGCGGATCTCTTGGTAGGCGCCTTCAAGAATTTCGACGTGGTATTCGGAGGGAATGCGCGCGGCGTCCATCACGATCAGGGGGCGCTCCACCAAGGCCAAGGTTTTACGGGAAGCATGATCCCAGGCCAAGTAGGAGTGACACGTTCCGGCGCGGAAACCGAAGCGGCCATTGAACCCGACGCTGCTGTCGTACTGAAGCCCGGCCTCCTGCCAAGCAACCCAGCTATCCTTCGCGCGCCACCGCAGATAATGCTGGCGCCCACCCCACGCGGATTGCTGGATGCCCAGTTTCTCCGACGCCGCGAGGAGAAGATCGAACTCCCGCTTCAATCGAGTGGGGTCACCCATCGTGAAATAGCTTGGATGGAATCCCAGGGCATGGCCCCGGCCCGAGATGCGCTTCATGAGGGCCTGCACATGGGGCTGGCCCACGTGATGATCACCATCCACTTCTTCCGTGATCGAAGGGATGAAATTGAACGAGCCCCTCATGCCTTTGGCCTCAAGGGAATCCATGAGGAAATCGAAACTATCGTGCGGATCGAGGCGCTCTCCGCCGAGCGGGCGGGCCGCCCAAGCCACTGTACGTTGAATGGCCAAGGCCGGATTGTGTCGACGGATGAGGTCCGATCCGATGCTTCGCAGAGTGACCCGCGCAGGGACATCGCTCACAGTGAAGGGAACGTCCACATCAAACGTGGCTGTAAGGGTCGCGCTCTTTTTCGAGAGCGATATCTGAGGCCAACGACGGCTCAAAAGGGCGGCAAACAGTGCGACCGTCTCATCCACGAGTGGCCGGTGGGCCCTGCCCTCTCTCACCGAAAGAGCAGCCGCATCGGGAAAGCGTCCGTGCACATCGCGATCAAGCGTGACCAACTCCTCGAGGCGCGTCAGACACCAGAACACGGTTCCCACAAGGTCGATACCAAGTGAGGTCCGATCGCCCTCCTCCGACCACCAGCGACCCGAAGGAAGCGGCACGCCGAAGATGACGGGGAGTGGCTGCCCGCCGTCCAAGACCTCGGCATCTCCCAAACGAGAGGAGAGGGGTTGATATCCTTCCCAGGTGCCTTCTGAGTGGCGGAAGAGTCCTTCCGAAATCACGATCGATCCTGGAGCGCCCTCACAGGTCAACACGGTGTCGGCTCGTTCCATTTCCTCATAGGTTGCCTCTAGGCCGAGGCGGTATCCCACAATCCAATCCAGCGCGTAACGGCGCTCGGGGCCCCAAGTCCGGGGAAGCTGGACATGCAGCGTCATGGCTGCACCTCCGCCGCGAGCTCCAGCTTGCGGCATTGAAGATGGATCGCGTACCACGTGGTGATGCCGTGCAGGAGGTAACCGAGCACGCCCGCCACCGCATAGGCCTGCACCGCGTGGAGCGTGTCCACATGGCGCAGCATGCAATAGCCAAAGGCCAGGAGAACGAAAACGAGGCGCGCCAGCTCTCGAAGGAACATGATCCCCTGCCGCTCCAGCACGAAGATCGTCGAGCCCGCGCAGGTGCTCATGAAATCGACAAGGCTCACGAAGGCGAGGTATTGGGCGTAGATGCCCGCCATACGCCATTGCTCACCGAAAATGATGGGGAACATGATTCGAGCAATGACAGCGAGGGCGACGATCACCGGGAGTCCCAGCAGCGCCATCCGGGCCACGGTTCTCCAGAACAGCCGCATCAGGCCCTGCGGATCGCCCGCGCCGATGCGGGCAGCCTCGCCGTAGAACACTTTGCCGACACTCGCTGCGATAACCGTTTCAGGGAGCACGAAAACGCGCTGGCCCAAGGAGTACAACCCCGCCACCGCCGGGCCAAACTGAGCCGCGAGAAAGAGCCCGGGGATCCGCAGGGTGAAGTTGTTCATGAACATCGTTCCGGTACTGAAGATCGGGAAATCCCGGTACCGCTTCAGGGCCGCAATCATGCCCTGCTTGCTGACCTTCTTCAGGTGTTCCGCCTCGTTCTTAAGCACCCAGCGTCCTAAGGTGCCGCTGCCCTGGGATCGGCCCACCGCGTCGCCCACCAGCAGGCCCGCAGGTCCGTGCATGAAGAACGGCATCCCCAGCTGAACCGCCGCCTGACTGAGGCTTTGCGTGATCCGGGTGCGACCCAGCATCTTATAAGCCTGGCGACGGATGCCCCAATACGAGAGGACCTCGTACAGCCCGATGCCTAGCAGGCTGACGGGAAACAACCAGAGATAGGGGCCCAGCTCAGGCCCGTGCAACAAACGCAGCAGATAGCCTTTGAAGAGGAAGACACCGATGATCGCGATCAGCGTGGTGCAACCCACGATGACGAGGTTGGCCACCAGAAGGTTGGCGGCGACCTCCTCATCCTCTGGGATGGGCAACGCCACTTCGTAGCGCATGGAAGAGAAGGTGGAGAGGGTGCCCACCAACGTGAGCATCACCGCCAGGATTCCAAAATCCGCAGGGGTATACAGCCGGGTCAGCAGCGGCGAGACCGCCACCGTGAGCCCTTGGGCCAAAAAGGTCCCCGTGGCCATCTGGATGACCTTTTTCCGGAAACCTTCCTTCCCCTCCACCTGATTCTCTCCCTCAGCCTTCAACTAGAGCGCCGCTCGCAGAACCTCAACGACGCGAGCCTGGGTGGCTTCGTCGATCTCAGGCCAGATGGGCAGGCTGATCACTTCGGAAGCGAGCTTCTCGGAGAGAGGCATGACCACGCCGCGGTGGCTCTCTTCGTAGAGCTTCAGCTTGTGGCAGGGCACGGGGTAATAGACCATCGTGCCCACGCCTTCTTCAGCCAACTTGGCCTGCAGCTTGTCGCGATCCACGCCCTGCACACGAAGCGTGTACTGGTGGAACACGTGACCATCGGCCACTTCCGGAGTGATGACGCCGGCCACATTCGCGAGCATCGCGTTGTAGCGCTTGGCCACGTTGCGGCGGGCCTCGTTCCACTTGGTGATGTGGGGCAGCTTCACGCGGAGGATGGCGGCCTGCATCTCATCGAGGCGGGAGTTGTAGCCCACGCACTCGTTGTAGTACTTCTTGCGGCTGCCGTGCACGCGCAGCATCTTCATGGTGGCGGCGAGCTCGTCGTCGTTGGTCACCATGAGGCCGCCGTCGCCATAGGCACCGAGGTTCTTGCTGGGGAAGAAGCTGTAGCAGCCGATGTGGCCGATGGTGCCGGTCTGCTTGCCCTTCCAGGTCGCGCCAAAGCTCTGCGCGCAGTCTTCCACCACCTTCAGATTGTGCTTGGTGGCGATGGTCATGATGGCGTCCATATCCACGGGGCGGCCGAAGATGTGGACGGGGATGATCGCCTTGGTCTTGGGCGTGATCGCCTTCTCGATCTGGTCGAGGGCGATGTTCATGGACTTCTCTTCGATATCGACGAACACGGGGGTGGCGCCCACGTGGCTAATGGCTTCGGCGGTGGCGAAGAAGGTGAAGGGCGAGGTGATCACCTCATCGCCAGGGCCGATGTTGAGGGCGCGCAGCGCGATGAAAAGAGCATCGGTGCCGCTGTTGCAGCCCAGGGAATGCTTCACGCCGAGGTGCGCGGAGAGTTCCTTTTCCAGCGTCTGCTCTTCGGGGCCCAGGATGAATGCCGTGCTCTTCAGCACCTTCTCCACGGCGGCCGTCAGCTCGGGCCAAAGGGCAGAGACCTGAGGCTTCAGGTCGAGGATGGGAATCTGGGTCTGGACGCTCATGGGGGCACCTAAAAAATTCGCGCAAAGGCGAGAACAACTCAGAAGGGAAGAGGCAGGTTTTCAAAGGGTCCAGGGACCCTGGCTGCAGGAATTCAGAAGCGATTTCGAGGACTTGCGGAGAGCTTTGCACCCGGTCCATTCAGCGAGGTTCGGCGCGCAGCCAAATCTCCCAAGGCGTCGGGTGCGAAGTCGTCCATCTCAGTCCACCTTGGAGACGACGCCATCCTGGCGCTTGTACTTCTGACCGTAGGTGGTGGTGAAGTAGCCCTGGGCATCGAACTCCAGCTTTTCACCGCGCTCGCACATGTAGCCGATGACCTTGGCGGGCACGCCGGCCACCATGGCGTAGGCGGGCACGTCCTTGGTCACCACGGCGCCGGCGGCGACGAAGGCACACTCATGAAGAGTGATGCCGCAGACGATGGTGGCATTCGCACCGATGCTCGCGCCGCGCTTGATAACCGTCGTGTGGTAGTCCTCGCTCGTGTTGCGGGGGAAGAGGCAGCGAGGCGTCAGCACGTTGGTGAACACCATGCTGGGGCCGCAGAAGACATAATCCTCAAGGATGATGCCCTCGTAGAGGCTGACGTTGTTCTGCACCTTGCAGAAGTCGCCAATCTTCACGCCGTTGGCCACCATGACGTTCTGGCCGAACACGCAGTTCTTCCCGATGACGGCCTTGGGGTACACGTGGCTGAAATGCCAGATCTTGGTGTTGTCACCGATCTGGGCACCGGCATCCACCACGGCGGTGGGGTGGGCGAAGAAGGGCTTGGATTCGGTAGCGGTGCTCATCGGGCAGTCTCCAGTTCGGGGTTCATCAAATGCTGGTGGGCCGTTTCCAGCACGCGGATTACATCCACGCCGCTGGGGCCATCACTGAGGGGGGTGCAACGGCCTTCAAGGGCATCGAGGAAATGCTGATCCTCAAGGCGCAGAGGCTCTCCATGGCCTTCGTAGATCCTCTCCACGCCGCCATCCACGGGCGCAAGCGCGTCGGCGCCCTCTCCGCCCTTAAGATGCTTACGGTGCAGCGTGAGGCTCTGATCGCCCTCGTCGTATACGATCATGCCGGTCTCGCCGAAGACGCGGAGACCGCGCTGCTTGCCCGGCCAGTACCAAGCGGCGTGAATGTGCGCGCTCTTGCCCGAGGCGAAGGCCAATTCCAGATGCACATCATCCTGGATATTGGCCTGAAGGAAGGCTGCGCCTTGAGCCTGGACGCGCTCAGGAGCTTCGCCCATCAGATAGAGCAGCACCGCGATGTCATGGCAGCTGAAGCTCCACATCACGTTCTCGGTGTTACGCACACGGCCGTGGTTCAAACGCTCCTGATGGATGCGGAAGACCTTGCCGATGGTGCCTGCATCGAGCAGTCGCTTGAGCTCGGTAATGGCGGGCTGGTACATGAGCAGGTGGCCCACCATGAGTGGCTTGCCGGCGGCCTTCGCCGCGGCGACGAGGCCCTCGGCTTCGGCCACTTCAAGGGTCATGGGCTTTTCCACCAACACGCCCTTGCCCGCGGCCAGGGCCTGCTTCGCGAGGGGAGCGTGGGTGGGCGCGGGGGTCGCGATGACCACGCCATCCGTATGGGGCAGCGCGTCGGCGAGGTTATCCCACACCGTCACGCCGGGGAAATCCGCCTGCACCTTTTCACGCAGGACGGGGCTCAGCTCCACGACGCCCGCGAGGGCGCCCAGTTCATGGAAGGTGCGGACGTGGTTCTTACCCCACGCGCCCGCACCTATGACGACAACTTTGGCCATTAGAGGAGCACCACGTTGGACTTCTCACCCTCGATCTTTCGGGTGGCGAAGCGGGTATCGAACACAGTCGTGGCGTGCTTCACGACGAAACCGTAATCCACGTCGGTGTGATCGGTGAGGATCAGCACCAGGTCTGAGGATTCGAGGTTCTCCTTCGTGAGGGGAACGCTCTTGTAGTTGAGGCCGAACTCGCGGAACTCGGCGACGTGGGGATCGTGGTAGGTGAGATTGGCGCCGCGCTGAGCCAAGAGGTGCAGCACCTCGGCGCTGGGGCTTTCGCGGGGATCGTCGATGTCCTTCTTGTAGGCCACGCCGAGGATGAGGATCTTGGCGCCCTTGAGGCTCTTGCCCTGATCGCTCACGATGCGCATCGTCTTATCGAGCACGAACTCGGGCATGCGGCGGTTGATCTCGCCGGCCAACGCGATGAAGCGGGTGTTGAAGTTGAACTCCTTGGCCTTCCATTCGAGGTAGTGGGGGTCCAAGGGAATGCAGTGGCCGCCGACGCCGGGGCCGGGGTAGAAGGGCATGATGCCGAAGGGCTTGGTGAAGGCCGCGTCGAGCACTTCCCATACGTCCAGCTCCATGCGGTCGCAGAGCAGAGCCAACTCATTCACGAGAGCGATGTTCACGGCGCGATAAGTGTTCTCGAACACCTTCACCATTTCCGCGGCCTTGGCGCTGTTCACGGGCACCACGTGCAGGATGGTCTGGCGGTAGAAGGCCAGAGCCGCTTCCAACGACGCGGGCTGAGAAGCGCCCACGACCTTGTTGGTGTTCTTGGTGCTGTAGCGTTTGTTCCCCGGATCGACGCGCTCGGGGCTATGGGAGAGGAAGAAATCCACGCCCGCCTTGAGGCCGGCGGCTTCCAGAAGAGGCTGCATGACGTCATCGGTGGTGCCGGGATAGGTGGTGCTCTCCAAGCTCACCAGCTGGCCCTTGCGAAGGCGCGGGGCGATCTCGCGGGTGACAGCCTCGATGTACTGAAGGTCGGGCACGAGGTTCTTGGTGAGCGGCGTGGGCACGCAGATGACGATGGCGTCCATCTCCTTCAGGCGGTCCCAATCGGTGGTGGCCTCGATGAGGCCCTTGTCCACGCACTCCTTCAGCTCGTGGTCGTGGACGTCGCCGATGTAGTTCTCGGCGCGGTTCACCATGCCCACGCGCTTCTCGTTGCGGTCGAAGCCGGTGACCTTGAAGCCCACTTTGGCCTTTTCGACCACGAAGGGCAGGCCTACGTAGCCCAGGCCTACGACACCAATGCGCGCAGTACGGTTTTCCAGCTTCTCTTTGAACTCGTTCACCATGGCGGTTGAAGAGTGGGCATTCAGCACGGTGGTCATGCTCATTCCTTTACTAGGATGTGGGCTTTCACCCACGCAAATTGAGTCACAAGGAGGGAAACGAAGAAGGTGATCATCCCGACGATGAAGACAGCAAAGGCACGCTTGGGGCCGCTCTTCACGGTGGGCAGGTAGCCCTGATCCAGGATCATCAGGGAGGGAATGTCGTTCTGGGCTTCGAGATGCGCCTGCGCGAGCTGCAGCGTGAGCGAGTTGAGGATCTGGCGCTGACGCTCCAGATCACCCTGCATCTTCTCCACGGTCACTTGCACCACGGGGTCCACACCCGGATGCAACCCACCCTTGAGATCCGAAAGATTCAAGGAGCGGTTTCGAGAGAGGTAGCCTGACAGCTGGCCCTCGAGCGTCCGGTATTGGCGATCGGCTTCCGTCAGGTTGCGCTCGGTGAAGGCCCGCTTATGGTCGCCGATCTTGCGAGTCAGTTCGGACAGATAGTCCTCGAGGTAATAGGCCGCGCGGTTGACGATCTTCTGACTCAGCTCCGGGCTCAGGCTCTCCGCCCGAACGCGCAACATGCCGGATTTGATATCGAGAGAGACCCGCATCATGCCGCGGAACGCCAGATAGGCTCGATCCAGCTCCGGCGTATTCAGGTATTCCAAAAGCGTCTGGTGGCGGGTTTCGCCCTTGCGGAACAGGCCCTTCGGAATCGTGAAGTCGTATTCCTCCTGCACCAGCCTCTCGATGACCCAGCGGCTCTGAATGATTTCGGCGTAGGCCACGGTGGGCCCTTCATCAGGGCGCGTGGCTGGGCCTTCGTTTTCCGCAGGCGCCCAGATACCGGCATCACGGGAAGTGGCCCGCTTACCGGCACTGGCCAATACGGTCAGTTCGCTGGAGTAGGTGTTCGGAAGCGTGAGCTCGTAGGCCAGCATGGCCCCGCCCGCGAGGGCCGCGAACAGGATGGGACGCCGGAGCACCACCCAGATCTTCGACACCATGGAGGCCGCCGTCGAAGGCACCTCCGAATCGGCCAAAGCGGCCGAATAACTACGACTCATGTTCATGCATTCACCTGGTAATGGTGTTGATCAACAGGGCCAACGGAGTAAGCGCCTGAAGGTTGTCCTGCCAGTTGGTGAGGGTCTTGATCTTCTGGGGGACCAAGACCGTATCGCCAGGCTCGGCCCGGCGGCTCATGATCCAGGTGTCCACAATGCGACCATTGGCCTTCAAGAGACGGATCTGGCCGCGATCCGCGTTGCGGGTGAG
>JACXTT010001459.1_pt1 | contig 39234 bp, 30 predicted proteins | sample 9270951 | NCBI WGS metagenome assembly JACXTT01 (sample SAMN15532306, study PRJNA645909) | rock metagenome | isolation source: weathered quartz diorite | place: Puerto Rico | collected 2017-06-21
GCGGCTGCACGAGAAGAAAGTAGCCCAGGTGGATGCCACCACGCCGACCGACGCGATGAAGGGTGGCGACTTCAACTTCCCCGGCGTCGCCTCCAACGCGCTCTTCGATCCCTCCACGACGCGCCGCAACGCCGACGGAACCTGGGCGCGAGACCCTTTCCCCGGCAATATCGTGCCGGTCAATCGCTTCGATCCGGTGGCCAGGAATCTGCTGGCTCTGAACCCCTGGGTCTCGCCGAACCGCGCGGGAACCTACAATTCGCTTGGACCGAGCGGCAACCTGCTCGCCGACGAGTTCGCGAACGTGTTCTTCGACGACTGGAATCTCCGGATCGATCATCAGTTCAGTTCGGAGTTCAAGATTTACGGCAGCCTGACCGAGAACCGGTTCAATGGGCGAGGCCGTCCGATCAACATCAAAGAAAACTTCGGCCAGTTCGACGCTTCTCAGGGTCGCGACGCTCCTTCGCATAACCGGAACATCTCGGTGGGTGGTACCTGGATCGTCCGTCCCACGATCGTGAACGACGCGCGTGCCGGCTACTACCGCCGCTTCAACGAAACCACCATTCCGGGATACGGGGACAACTGGGCGCAGAAACTCGGCATCCCCAACGCCGGTCCCGAACTGGTTCCTGGCTTCGGGGGAACGTCCACCGACCGCTATTCGCCCGACACCATCTACGGCATTTACGGCAATTCCCCGAACCGGACGGTGAACGAAACGCTTTCGTTCCGCGACGACCTCTCGATCATTAAGGGCAGGCACGCTTTCAAAGCCGGCTATGAGTTACTGCGCTTCCGGTTGAATTCGGCCACTTACGCTAATCCGGTCCAGTACTCCTTCGCGGGAACGACAGCGGGTCTCCAGCCAAACGGGGCGGCTGTTCCCAACACAGGAAATACGTTCGCCGGGTTCCTCACCGGTTACGTGTCCCAGGCCATCTTCCGCGGTGAGCTGACCAGTTGGCTGCCGCGGTCATCCATTCACAGCTTCTATTTCCAGGATGACTGGAAGTTCTCGCCCACGCTGACCATCAACTGGGGCGTTCGATATTCCAATGAGAGTCCGTTCAATACCAAGTACGGGCTCATGTCGAATTTCGACCCCGCCGCTCGCGACTCCATCACCGGGCGAACCGGCGCCATTACTCACTCCACCAGCCCCTTGAACAATCGGGACAACAATAACTTCAACCCGCGCATCGGTCTGGCCTGGCATCCCAAGGAAAAGTATGTGTTCCGCGGCGGATTCGGTTTCTACACGGTCGACGTGAAGTTCCCGGCGGGCCGCGGCCAGTACGACGAATACGTGGCCATCGCCAACCAGGAAGCCGCTCCCGGCGATCCGAGCCCGATTTACCGCATCAGCCAGGGCACCAAGCCGTCCCCGTTCGTTACTCGGCCGGACGGGTCGGCGCCGTTCGTGGGCACCAACTTCGGTTCCCGAGGCGCAGCCTGGTGGGATCCGGGCCTGCGCAATCCGTATGTCATGAACTGGCACGGCAGTGTTCAGTACGAAGTTGCCAGGGATTACCTGATCGAGGTCAGCTACCAGGGCTCGGCCGGCGTCGGACTGATCGAGAACTGGCAGGCGAATTCGTTCCCGATCGACTTCGGAGCGGGGAATCCCACCCTTCAGAACCAGGTATTCGCCGCGGCGCAGAACTACCGCCCGTATACACACATGGGGGATGTCCTGCTGCGCTCCAACTTCGGACACTCCACGTTCCACTCCGGCACGGTGAAGCTGGAAAAGAGGCTCTCGCGCGGGCTGTTCTTCAACACGTTCTACACATTCTCGAAATCCATCAACAGTCAGGACACCGACAATTCCGGCGCCGGCGTTGCGCCGCTGCAAAATCGCTCGCTTGAGAAGGGTCGCGCCGGATATGACCGCAACCATCGTTGGTTGGGCGTTCTGAACTACGAACTGCCGTTTGGCAAGGGAAAGAAGTTTGCCAACGTCAGTGGCTGGAAAAACCTGCTTGTCGGCGGATGGGAGCTGTCCTGGATACAGACTGTGGAATCCGGCAATCCGCTGAATTTCTCCTTTGCCAATAGCCCCTACAACTACTACCCGACGTTCGCCGGCGCCCGCCGGCCGGACGTCGTGGGTTCGCCGTCCTATGACAAGGGAAAGTGGGAAAACGGCGGTCCCGACCGCTTCACTCTCCAAAATCGCCCGGCGGTGATCGATATCAACGCCTTTGCCTGGCCCGGCGGCTGCGGAAGCGACATCACCGCGGTGAACCGGGGCAAGTGCGACTTCCGCGTGGGCAACGCCGGCCGCAACATTATTACCGGCCCTGGCCTGCTGTGGGCTCAGGTCTCGGCGCAGAAGAACTTCCGCTTCAGTGAGCGCTATAACGCTCAACTTCGGTGGGACTTCCAGAACGCGTTCAAGACCTACAACTTCACCGGCCCGAGCACGGGCGTCGATTTCAGGAACCCGAGGAACTTCGGGAAACTGACCGACGATCCGCGCACCGCTTCCCTGGGGGGCCAGCCACTGATGAACCTGACTCTGCAGTTTCAGTTCTGAGAATCGGGTTTCACGATCAAGCTCTTAAGGAGGTCTTAGCGCAGGCTTAGATATAACATGCCCGTGGCATAAGTTGGGCTCGCGGAATGTCTTCGGCATTCTGCAACTTCTTGCCGCGGTAGACATTTCGACGTGGATCGGCTGTCGCTGAACTTGCTAGGCGGGGGCGCGTTGGTGTGTCTCAGCGCCCTTGCGCCCATCTAAGCGGTTTGATACACTCCTCCCACAACCGAGCACAAGTGCTCCAGGGAGGTTTGATGAGATTTTCAAGGGGCTTTGCCCTCGTTCTGCTGCTTACGGCCATGTCTGCCTTATGCTTGGCCCAGATCGGCACTTCCACCATTTCCGGCCGTGTGACGGATCCCACCGGCGGCGTGGTTGCCGGCGTCAAGATCACTGCTGTCCAGACTTCAACCAACTTCGTGTTCACCGGCGTCACTAACGCCGACGGCCTGTTCCGCATCCCCTCGCTCCAGCCCGGCGCTTATCGCATTACGTTCGACGCCGCTGGGTTCAAGAAAACCGTCCGCGACGGGGTCGATCTCCGCACCGGCGATGTGCTTGCCGTGGATGCCGTGATGCAGGTCGGCAGCGTCACCGAGTCGATCGAGGTCACCGGAGCGCCCCCGCTTCTGGAAACCGAAACGTCGGCCACTGGCGCACTGGTCGATGGCGATACGCTGCACAAGCTGCCGCTCTATCAGCGGTACATCAACACGACACTCAATCTGGTCCCCGGTATGTCCCAGGGCGGCTATGGGTATGGTGGCAGCCTCGGCGCCTATCACCTGGCCGGCCAGCGCAATGGCGCGATCGGCATCTTTGAAGACGGCGTCAACGGCAATGAACAGACTCAGGGCCTCACGACTATCAAGCCGGTGCAGAACTCCGTCGAGGAAGTGAAGGTTCTCACCACCACGCTGCCCGCCGAGTACGGGCATTCCGCCGGCGGCGTCATCTCGGTGGTAAAGAAGAGCGGCACCAACCAGCTTCACGGCCTGGCCGCGGATTACGGCCGCGTCCGGCGCATGCAGCACCGCCTGTTCTTCGACAACCTCAAAACGTCCGATCCGCGGCCCGGTTTCCCGAATGGCCTGCCGACCTGGTTCATGATGCCGGAGGCAAACGTCAGCGGCCCGGTGTTCATTCCCAAAGTCTATGACGGCCGCAACAAGACCTTCTTCTTCTTCGGTTACCAGAAGCTGATCGAAAAGAAGGCGGCGCAGGTGATCGTCAACACTCCCACCGACGCCATGAAGGGCGGGGATCTCAGCTTCGGAGGCAAAGGCTACCCGATCTTCGACCCATCCACGACGCGCCAGGTGAACGGAAACTGGGTCCGTGATCCGGTTCCGGGAAATATCGTTCCCTCCAGCCGGTTCGATCCCGTGGCCAAAAAGATCCTCGGCATCAACCCCTGGGTTTCTCCCAATGCTCCCGGGTCCCTCACCGCGAACGGACCGGACAGCAATCTGATTACGGCGGAGAATTCCCGCACGTTTTTTGAAGACTTCAGCACCCGCATTGACCACCAGTTCAGCTCGGCATTCAAGATTTTCGGAAGCTGGACCTACAATCACCAGAGCGGCTTGAACCGGCCCACCAACATCGGCAACAAGCCGTTCGACGGCAGCCAGGGTCTGGAGTCGCCGTTCACCCAGAAGAACCTTTCGATCGGCGCCACGTACGTGATCAACCCTTCAACCATCAATGACGCCCGCGTCGGCTACTATCGCGTGCGGGGCGACGGCTTCTCCTATTCGTCGGGCGGAAACTGGGCGCAGCAGCTTGGCATCCCCAACGTCGACGGCGCGCTGATGCCGCAATTCGGAGCGCCGGGCGGCGACCGCTACCAGGCCAGCGGCATCTACGGCCTCATCGGCAACGGAAACTACCGCAACATCACTGAGACCATCTCGTTCCGCGACGACCTTACCAAAATCCACGGAACGCATGCCTTCAAGATGGGCTATGAACTGCTGCATTTCCGGCTGAATTCCACCGTCACCAACCGCCCCAGCGGCGCATTCTACTTCGACGGCATGACGGCGGGCCTCCAGGCCAACGGCCAGCCCGTACCCAACACCGGCAATACCTGGGCCGGATTCCTGTTCGGATCGGTTCGCGAGGCTTACTTCGACGCCGAACTGACGTCCTGGCTGCCTCGCTCCGACATCCACAGCTTTTACTTCCAGGACGATTGGAAGTTCAGCCCCACCATCACCTTCAACCTTGGCGTGCGCTACAGCAATGAGAGCCCGTTCTCCACAAAGTACGGCCTGATGAGCAACTTCGATCCGAACGGCACAGACAACGTGGTCGCCGGGGGTAAAGGCGCCATTGTCCACCCGACCAATGGCCTCAATACACGCGACAATAACAACTTCCAGCCGCGCATCGGCGTGGCTTGGCACGCCAAGGATCGGCTCGTGATTCGCGGCGGCTTCTCGGTGAATACGATCGACATCAAATACCCCTCGAACCGCACCCAGTTCGACGAGTATGTCGGCGTCAACGATCAGGCTCGCGCCTCCAACGATCCGCGGCCGCTCTTCCAGATCAGCCAGGGCCCCTCGCCGGTCACCTTTCCCTCCAACGGAAAGAACACCGCTCCCTTCGTCAACCTGAGCGGCAACTACACCGGCCGCGGCGTCGAGTGGTGGGATCCGAATCTTCGCAATCCCTACGTACTCAACTGGAACCTGAGCACCCAATACCAGCTCTCTTCGACGTATGTACTGGAAGGGATTTATCAGGCCTCTTCCGGCGTGGGACTCATCGAGCGCTGGCAGTACAACACCTTCCCCGTGGACTACGCCGCCAACGACCCCGCCCTCCGCGCGCGAGTTTTCGCCAATTCCCAGGCTTTCCGGCCGTTCTCGAATTTCGGCAACGTGATGCTGCGTTCCAACTTCGGTCATTCCACATACCACTCTGGAACCATCAAGCTGGAAAAACGCATGTCGCACGGCATGACGTTCAGCACCTTCTACACGCTTTCGAAGGCGATCGACAGCCAGGACAATGATAACGATGGCTCCGGTGTCGCACCCATCCAGAACCGGGGTCTGGAGAAAGCGCGCGCCGGTTATGATCGCACGCACCGCTTCATTGCCTATGCCACTTATGAATTGCCGTGGGGTAAGGGCAAAAAGTGGATGAGCGGCGGCGGCTTGAAGAACGCGATCTTCGGAGGCTACGAGATTGCATGGATTCAGACCATAGAAAGCGGCAACCCGCTGACCTTCGATTTTTCCGGCAGCCCGAGCAACTACTACCCGACTTTCGCCGGTAACCGCCGCCCCAACCTGGTTTCACAACCTTCCCTGCTGTCGAACTGGGGCAACGTCGGCGGCGACCGTTTCAATCAGGCGGACCGCAACCCGATCATCGACATCAACAACTTCGCCTATCCCGCGGCCTTTACGCCCGGAAACTCCGGCCGCAACATCATGACCGGCACCCGCTTGCTGTGGAGCCAGGTGTCGGCTCAGAAGAACTGGACGGTCCGCGAGCGGATGAAAGTGCAGCTCCGCTGGGACTTCCAGAATCCCTTCCACAACTACAACTGGAATCCTCCGTCGACCACTGTCAATTTGACGACGCCTCAACTGTTCGGAAAGCTGCTCGCCGACCAGCGGACCGCGTCCATCGGCGGACAGGCCCTCATGAACCTGACTCTCCAGGTCACCTGGTAGCTTCAGATTCTAATCTCAAACCCGGAAGGGGGGCGCCTTAGGGCGCCCCTTTTTTTGGTTCAATCGTTCCGGATTCCGGCTCGGCAGCCGGTTGGATCTGGTAAGTTGATATGTCTGCAATTCTGAACTGCGCTCGCGCGTTGCAGCCGGAAGAGAAGTTTCGAACCAGAAACGAACTGTAACTGCTGAGACGGAGGCGAAACATGAAAAGAGAGTTCTACAAATGCTGGCTGCTCTCCCTCATCTTGCTATTTGTAGTCGACGTACTCTGGCATGCGCTGATTTTCGCCGGATTTTATCTCGAAACGATGGGCGATGTCGTCCGCGTCGGCAGCGGCAGAGTTGCTCCCATGCTGCAATTCATCGCGTTGGGCGATGTAATCGCCTCCTTTGGTTACGCCTATTTCCTAGCCGCCACCTGTGCCAATGGGCGATTTGTGATGAACGGCGTCCTTGCCGGATTCGTCATCCACGCGCCTTTTACTCTTTGGAATTACGCTCTCATTCCCGGATGGGACGGCTCGCTGGCTGCCTTTGATACGGTTTACGCCGTGGTGCAGGGCGTGATCCAGGGCTTCCTGTTCCAGTGGATGAATCGTAGCGCGGAAAAGCCCCGGCTGGCGTAGCCGGCGAATTACTTCAAAAGGTCCAGGGCCGCGTTCCGAATCGCAGCGTCCGGACTCCTTGCCGCTTTTTGAAGGTAGGGTCGCGCTTCGGCCGCCTTCGATTGCTCCGCCAGCGTCAGACCCAGGTTGAAGTTGGCGAGGTACGAATCGGGCGCGGCGGCAACTGCGTTCCGATAATGCTGGAGCGCCTGCGCCGCATCGCCCAGGGCGGCGAACGCCGTGCCCAGATTATTGTGCAGGTCTGACCGCTGAAGGTTGAGCGCTTCTTCAAATCGCTCCCGGGCCTTGGCGGTACTTCGGGTTTTGGCGAACGCTTGCGAAAACGCTGCCCGCGCTTGAGTGCTCGAAGGGCCGATCCGCCCGGCCCGCTCGAAGTGCTCCATGGCCTCCCGGAGTTTGCCCCTTTGCGAGAGCAAACCCGCCAGATTCACATGAATCGCCCCGCTCTCGGGACGCAACCGGACGGCTTCACGCAGGGCGGCTTCGGCTCCGGCCAGATCGCCTAACCGCACCAGCGTTGTGCCTAGGTTGTTCGGGCCTTCCGCCATTTCTGCATTCATTGCGATTGCCTTCCGAAACGTAGCCTCGGCTTCGCGCAAGCGGCCCTGACCGAGCGAAATCTCGCCCATGGCAAACAGGATCGTAGATTCCCACGGGGCAAGGGAGAGTGCCCGTTCCATCGCTTCCAGCGCCCGGCTGGCTTGACCCGCCGACGCCAATGCCACGCCGAGCGCCAGGTAGTGGTGCCAGCGCTTAGGCTCCCGCTTCACTGCTTGTTCATAAAGAGGGAGCGCTTCAGCGGACCGGCCCGCCTGCCAGTAGGCGTCCGCCAGTTCGAAGTAAGGTTCGCTGCGCGCCGGACGATACTGCTCGATCGCCCGCGCCAGCCTGCCCGGGCCGGTAGCCAGGTTCGACTGCTGCGTCACCTGCGCTATAGCCAGGTCGATCTGATTGTCAGGCGTTTCCGGCAGGCTGGACGGATAGTAGAGAGCCACTTCTCCGGCGTAAGGCAAAGTGTTGCCGTCGTGCTCTTCCTGCGCCGGCGCCTTGGGGGTTCCGCGCGGGACACGAATAAAGTGATCCGTCATCACGGTGTGAATCACGTCGGACGGCCGCTGCTGCGGCATGTGGCAGCCGGTGCATTCCTTCTCAGCGGGATGCCGTCCGGACTCCACCAGTTTGGCCATCGCGCCGCCGTGGCATTGCAGACATGCGGCGGTGTATTTCCCGGCGGCGGCGTCACCATTGCTGGTGCGGTGCGGATCGTGACAGGTGGTGCACGTGAGCGACCCTGCGCTGGCCATAAAGCATCGCGACTTGCGCAAGCGGTAGACCGAACTCACGATCTCGAATTTGTCCTCGTGCCCCGTCCCGGCGGCATGGTCAAAATGGAGCACATAGTTCTCCAGCGGCTCGCCCGGACGGTAGGAGAAGACGCCTCGGCCTGCGCGCAATAGCGCCGGCGGGAGCTGTCCGCTGGTGGTCTCCAGGTGACACTGCATGCAGATCTCTGTCTGACGTTCCGGCGCCAGCCGCGAAGGATTCACGATGGAGTTCCGGACCGCGTCAGCGCTCGCGCTCTGTTGCGCCGCCTTCACGTGGCCCGCGCCCGGCCCGTGACATCGCTGGCAGTCGATCCCTTCCGGAATCTGCGCGAGGAACAAAGTTCCGCCGTCCCAGAAATCCGCGCCGGCCGGGAGGTCCGGATAACCGGTGTGACAGAACAGACAGCGGTAAGTGATCTTCCGGCTGAAGCCCGCATGGTCGGGGCGGTCGAACCCGGGGCTCATCCTCCAGTAACCGCCCTTCTCGGAATACCAGGTTGCAGGCAGCTCGATCAGGCTCCCCGAGTGCGTCCGTGTCAGATAACTGCGGGCGTGGTTTCCCGATCCGAAGACATAGTCGACGGGGCTATCGAGGATGTTCTCGATAGCCCTATTAGCGCCCGTCTGATGCCGCCGCAGAGAGTACTTCCCTCCGGTTCTGCCCGGAGTGAAATATTGGTCCGATGCCTCGTGGCGAAACGTCTTGCCGTCGAACTCAGGGAGTTGTGTGGCTGGAGTAACGGAGCGGAAGGATCGTCCCATGCCCGTCCGCGCATACTGCTCAGCAATCTTGCGGTGGCAGGTGGAGCAGACTCCAGCACCGGCATATCCGGATTCCGCCCGGTTCTGGCCCGGACAGGCCGAAGCCAGAAGCACTGCGATGCAAATGAAGAGGGGATCGCCGGCGCGCATTCAGCTTACTTACTGTAACCCGGCGGGAAGGCGAGGCTTCAGCCTGTCGCGTGCCGGCTGAAGCCTCCCGTGCTGGCCTATTCGAGCTTCTTCTTGCGCTGGAGCTCCATCTCCTTGAACTGATTCTCCATTTTCATCTTCATCTCCATCGCGCCGCCTTCCTTCACCGAGTAATCGGCCGGAACGTCGAACATGCTCCGGACGGGCTCTTCGCGGCGGACATTGGTCAGCTTATACGTCGTGTCGCCGAACCGCGGGTCGCTACGCTTGGTCATCACCACCGTCTGCAAGTCCGGAGAGAACCACCGCTCCGAGGCGATCTCGATGGGGCGGTCGTTGCCGATCTCTCCCGCCGCAATCGTCACCACCGAGCGTGTTCCTTCCGCCTGCACGCCTTCGATCGTCTGCTTGCCCAACGACTCCTGGCGATAGTTCTTGCTCTCCGGCCCGGGCACTTCCCCCGCCACTCCGGCCACGGCGACCCGGGCTTCGAGCGGCATCACGGTCGGTAAGGTCCCGCTGGTCTCCGAGGAAAACTCGCGATGAAAGAAGAACGCGTTGGCGCCGCCGCCGTTTTTCGGAAGAGTGATCTTACGCGCCGTTCGCGCCTCCGGATCGAGGACGTAATTGACGCCGGCCACCGGGTCGTTGATGAAGATGGTCTTGTGCGCCTTGCCCGAGGCCCACGGTCCCACGCTGTCCAGCGACTGCTCCCTGCGCGTACGCCCTTCGCTGTCGCGGTAAACCTGCGCCGTGTTCTTGCGGGCGATGCGATTGCCGTCCACCAGCATCTGCGTCGTCTCGGTCACGGCTTCGGCCGAATACGGAGCGCCTTTGACCAGCTTTTCCTCCCAGCTCATTTCTGAGGAAACAAAGCCCATCGTTTGCGGCGCAAACGTCAGAACCTCCGCGCCCGCCGAAGCAGGAACCGCTTTGGTGAAGATCTGAACCCGCTCTTGCGTGATCCGCTCCTGAGTTTCCTGTGCCATTGCCGCCGGCGCGAACGCCGCGGCGATTATCAAAAGATGCCGTTTTGTCATATGTGCCTTTTCTCCTGTCCCTCAATGACCTTCTACTGAACAAACCGGACCGCTCGCACCATGCCGTCCTCAGCCAACACGACGTCGGCCTTCACCCGCTCGCCCCATCGCGATTCGTTCAGAGGCAAGCCGAACACTTCCAGAGCCGAGCGCGGAAGCTGCACCCGTACCATGCGGCCCGGATCCAGCGGCTCGAACGGATCCGCCCCCGGCACACGCAGGAACTCCGTCGTCAGCTCACGCTGCGCCGCGCGCGCTGGAGCCTGCCGCCGGGCAACCGGCCGGGTGTTGACAACCTTCGCCGGCGTTTTCAACGCGGCCGCATCCACTCTCGGCACCGGCGCAGGTGTCACCCGCGCGGGCTCGGGAGCTGAGACCACGGCCCGCGCGGTGCGCGGAGCGCCTGTCCCGGCGGGGCTTCTCCCGCCCCCGAATGTCCAGGCCGCGATCAGCGCCGCCGCCGCGATGGCGCCCGCCGCCGCTGTCCGCCGCAGCAGGACCACTTTCCTCCGCCGCCGGAACTCGGCCGTCAGAGCGGCCTCCACACGCGCCGGAGCCTCCACGCCCCGCGTCTCGCGCGCCAGCGTCCGGAATGCCTCTAGAAGCTTGTCCGTATCCCGCTCGTTCATGGCCGCTCCGTCATTACCCGCGCCCGCAGTTTCTCCGCTACCATGGCCCGGCCGCGATGCAGCCGCGACCGCACCGTGCCGGCAGCGCACTCCAAAACCCGCGCTGCGTCGTGATAGCTCAATTCCTCCAGGTCGCACATCACTACGACCTCGCGGTACTTCTCCGGCAGCGACCGGATCGCCTGCCGCACCGACTCCAGCTTCTCTCCCCGCGTCAGGTCGTCCAGCGGATGCCCGCCGGAAGCGATCTCCAGGTCCGCCTCGTCATCATCCAGCGCCAGATGCCGTCCCGCACGCCCGGCCGATTTCCGGATATGGTTTCTCGCCGCTCCGAACAGCCAGCTCAACAGCGACCCTCGCGCCGGGTCGAACCCACCCGCGCCGCGGATCAACCCGACGAACACTTCCTGAGTCACTTCCTCCGCCTCGCTGGCGCTGCCGCTCATCTGCAGCGCGAACCGGTACACGGCGCCTTGCCGCCTGCGATACAGCGCGACGAAGGCCTCTTCGTCGCCGCTCCGCATCCTCCGCAACAGCGTCTCATCGCTCGGCTCGGGCGCTGGCATCATGCGGTTCTGATGGGAATTGCTTCGGAGGGCCACGAAAGTTCCAAAATCCGGGGGTTCTTTTATCGTAACGCGCAAGCCCTTGACTCGCCTGCTGTTGGAGACTCGCCTGCTGTTGGAGACCCGGTTGCTGTTGGAGAATGGAAGAGTACCCCAAATGCGAATCCTGGCCATTGAGTCCTCGTGCGATGAGACCGCCGCCGCCGTCGTCGAAGACGGCCGGATCGTGCTGTCGTCCGTAGTGGCCTCGCAATTGGACACGCACGGCAAGTACGGCGGCGTAGTCCCGGAGCTTGCCTCGCGCGAGCATCTGCGCGCCATTGTGCCCGTGGTTCGCTCCGCGCTGGAGCAGGCGTCAACCGGCTGGAACCAGGTGGACGCTATCGCCGTCACCTGCGGCCCGGGCCTGGTCGGCTCCCTGCTGGTCGGGCTGACCTACGCCAAGTCGCTGGCGCTGGCGCGGCGGCTCCCGCTCATCGGCGTCAATCACGTCGAAGGACACATTCACGCCGTGATCATGGAATCGCTCGCCGCCGGCGTGCCGGTGGAGTATCCGGCGCTGGCATTGGTCGTCAGCGGAGGCCACACTCACTTGTTCGAAGTGAGCCAGGACTACCGCTATCGCCTCCTCGGCAAGACGCGCGACGACGCTGCGGGGGAGGCTTATGACAAAGTCGCCAAGCTTCTAGGTTTCGGTTATCCTGGGGGCCCGGTCGTGGACCGCCTGGCCCCCCATGGCGATCCGAAAGCGGTCGCCTTCACGCTGGCTAAGATGAAAGGCAACAAGCTCGATTTCAGCTTCAGCGGGCTGAAGACGGCGGTGCTGCACTGGGTGGAAGCGCGCGACCTGCAATCCGAAATCGCCCGCCGAAAGGAACTGCTCCGCAACAACCCCAGGCCGTCGCTGGAAGAGTGGCTGGCCGTGACGCCTCCAACCACGCTGGGCTTGCTGGCCTCCTTCCAGCGAACGGTGATCGAGGAACTCCTTCGCCGTGTCAACGCATCCGCCGAAGAAATCGGCGCGCACAGCGTCATCATCTCTGGCGGCGTCGCCTGCAACTCCGGCCTCCGCCTCGCCGCGAAGGCCGGCTACCCACCCGTGCATTTTCCCTCCGCCGCACTTTCCACTGACAACGCTGCAATGATCGCCGCCGCCGCTTTCCCGAAATTGCTGCGCGGCGAATTCGCGGACTTCACCCTAGCCGCGCAAGCTAACCTTACGCTCGCGTGACGCAGGCGTCCTCGACTGCGCTGGGCAGGCCCCTGGCTTGAGACACAGGCGAGAACGCCTGTGTCACTCACCCTGTTGCGCACCCCACTCCGGCGTGTCACACTGAATCCAACTTTCGTAAGGAGGGTTATTCCATGCTACGCATCGCAGTTACGCTCGCCACCTTGCTTTGTGCGAGCGCAGCCTACCCGGCCAGCCTCGTCGACAGCCTTAAGGCCGGAAAGCCCAATCTGCAATCCGCCGGCGCGCTCGCCTTCGGCCCGGAGGGCATCCTCTTTGTGGCCGACCCCAAAGGCGCCTCCATCTTCGCCTTCGACACTGGCGACCGTAAAACCGCCGCGAAAGCCCCCGCCGTCGAGCTGAAAGCCGTCAACGAAAAGATCGCCGCCCTGCTCGGCTCCACGCCCGATCAGATCCTGGTGAATGACCTGGCCGTGAATCCGGTATCGCGTCAAACCTATCTCTCGGTCTCCCGCGGACGCGGACCCGACGGCGCGCCCGTACTTGTGCGTATCGACGCGTCCGGCGCGGTCGGTGAATTCCGCGTGGACGGCGTCCGCTTCTCCAGCATTTCGCTCCCCAACGCCCCTGCGGTCGACGCCAAGGACGCGCGCGGCCAGAGCAAACGCCAGGAAGCCATCACCGGCATCGCCTGGGTTGACGGTCGCCTGCTCGTGGCAGGGCTGTCGAACGAGGAGTTCAGCTCCAACCTGCGCTCCATCCCGTTCCCCTTCCGCGAGGCCGGCCAGGGCTCTAGCGTAGAGATCTATCACGGATCTCACGGACGCTTCGAAACCAACTCGCCCGTCCGCACCTTCGTCCCCTACCAGATCAAGGGCGAGCCCTACGTGCTCGCCGCTTACACTTGCACACCGTTGGTGAAGATCCCCGTTTCCGCGCTGAAGCCCGGCGCCAAGGTGATGGGGACCACCATCGCGGAGCTGGGCAATCGCAATCGGCCTTTGGATATGGTGCCTTACAGCAAGGGCGGCAAGGACTACATCCTGATGAACAATTCCAGCCGCGGCGTGATGAAGGTCTCCGCCGACAAACTCGACAGCTACCCCGGCATCACCGAGCAGACCGAGGTCAAAGGCGTTCCCTATGAAACGCTCAGCCAGTTCAAGGGCGTGGAACAGCTTGCCCGCTACGACGACGCCCGTGCGCTGATGCTGATTCGCAGCGAGGGCGGCTCGCTGGATCTGAGAACGGTTGACCTTCCCTAACCTTCTGGCGGCGGCCCTCGCCGGTTGCCTCGCGGCCGCCGCGCAGTCCCCAGCGGTTCGAATCCGTCTTGAGGCGGGCGCGTTTGTCGCCGACGGCAGCGGCGTCGGCGAAGCGTTGCGCTCGGAATCCCCCGACCTGCTGTTGCGCATCTTCGTCCAGGGCTCTCCGCCGGATTCGCCGCCCGTAGCCGGAGAGTACGAGCGCCGCCCGGATGCGCTGGCCTTCCGTCCGCGCTATCCGCTTCAGCCGGGCGCGGCCTATCGCGTCCAATGGCGCCAGGAGCCTCCGGCGGTGCTGAGCATTCCGGCGGCTGCATCCGGCCCCGCCGCGTTCGTCGAGCGTGTATATCCGACCTCCGATACGCTCCCTGAAAATCAGCTCAAGTTCTACATCCATTTCTCCGCTCCCATGAGCCGCGGAGAAGCGTATCGCCGCATCCACCTGATCGAGGACGGCGGCGCGCCGGTGAGCCTGCCGTTTCTGGAACTGGACGAAGAGCTCTGGGACCGTGCTGGCCGCCGCTTCACCATCTTGTTCGATCCCGGCCGCATCAAGCGCGGCGTGCTGCCTCGCGAGGAAGTCGGAAGCGCGCTTCAGCCCGGCAAGCGCTACACGCTGGTGATCGATCGGGGATGGGCGGACGCTTCCGGAAGCCCGCTGCGAGACGAGTTCCGCAAGAGCTTCTCTGTCCGCGAATCGGACCGCACGCCGCTTGACGCGTCTCGCTTCCGCGTCACCGCTCCGGCCGCTGGTACGCGCGAAACGTTGGCCCTCGACTTCGGCGAGCCGGTCGATTCGGCTCTGGCGCTCCGCCTGGTCGAGGTGACAGACCCGCGCAGCCTTCCCGTGGACGGCGTCCCATCGCTAGACCGCCAGGAGTCGCGCTGGCTGTTCACTCCGTCCGGCCCCTGGATGCCCGGCCGCTACTCCATTCAAATAGCCGCGACACTTGAAGACCTGGCCGGCAATCGCATCGGCCGCGCCTTCGACGTAGACCGCTTTGACCAGGTCGACCGCCACGCCGAGCCGCCGAAGAAAATCGCGTTGCCCTTCCGCATTACGGCGCCGTCTCGATCAACGCCAGCAGGGCCCACGCCGAAGTAGAGATGTGTTGGGCGTAGCTCTGGCCTCCCGACGGCCGCGTCGTCTCCGGCCATCCTCCGCCTTCAAGTTGTGTCTTCTTGAGGAAGTCGCGTCCCCGCGCGACGCGTCCCGCGTCCGCCGCGGACCGCGCCAGTGCCAGCAGCGCCGCCGCCGTATCGAACGGCTCCGACGGTGTGCCGGGATAGGGCCCCCACCCGCCGTCCGGATTTTGCCCGCGCCGCAACAGCGACAAACAAGCTTCCCGCTTACCGCCATCCACCGCCAGCGCCGTCGCCGACGCGTCCAGATGGTTCTTCGGCTCAAACGCCAGGAACCAGCGGCCGGCCCGCGCTGCCGCTTTTGCCTGCCCGCCCCTCTCCATCACCCGCTTGGCCAGCCACGTCGCCATCGCCAGGCCATAGGTCACTGGAGAACCCACCGCGGCTTCGGCGCCTTCCGTCCTCCACGATCCATCCGGCGCCTGGTCTTTCGCCAGCACTTGCGCGGCCCGGCCCAGCGACGGAGATTCCGGCGCCTCCACCAGCGCCGCGGCAAACTGGATACGCGCCAGCTTCTTGTCGCTGATCGCCGGATCGCCGCGATTGGAGTCCCATCTTTCCGGCGCAGCCAGCCACGCGGCTGTGTTGCGGAGCGCGACCGTGTCCACCGTCCACCCGCGCCGTTGCGCTACGTACAACGCCCGCGCGCCGTCGCCGTCGTTGTGGCAGGAAAAGCAACGATTCTCGCGAGACCAGCGCGGCACTTCGCGGGAAAGAAAGGCGATCGCGCGCTCTTCAGCCGTTGGGCCGGCGGCGAACGCCGGCATCGCCAGCAGAAGAATCAAAGCGGGTCCGCTAAAGCTCATCCCGTCGCCATTTAATGGCTCTTCGGCCCGAACTCCCACCCAAGCCGCATCTTGTATGTCAACTTGCTCCCCGCCGGCGTCGTGGCCCAACCGACCCCGAAGTTCCACACCAGATCTTCGGTGAGCTTGAGATCCCAGCCGGGGTAAAAAAGATGCACCTGCTCGTCGAGCTTATGAAAGCCGGTCAGCGGGCCGGTCGCGCCGTAATATTCCAGGCTTGGTTCAAAGCGTTTGGTGAGCGCATAAGCCACTCGCACCGCCGGCTCGAATTCCCAGCCGTCCGCCGTTCCCGGCCCCTTCAGCGCCCGCACGATGGTCGGATTCAAGTCCAGTTGCAGTCGTCCGAAATTTCGTTCCAGGATCGGCCGTAGCTCGAAGGTGGAAGAGTTCTCTTCGTACTTCTTGGTCGGGAACCCGAATTCGAAGCTGATCGAAGTCTTCATCGGCAGGTGCCAGGATTCCGGCAGCCGCACTCGGGGCCGGATGCGCGTCCCGGCGTACTCCATCGGCGTGTCCATGCCGGGCCGCCGCGCCAGCACCAGGTACCACGCCAGCTCGAAGTAGTCGGTGATTCCGTGTGTCAGCTCGTACGTCATGTGCGTTTGGTTGTTGGTCGGCGCCACGGTCCCTTCCGGCTCCTTAGACCCCCTCCCGATGTAGTTGAGATGGGTCTCCAGGTTCCAGCGGCCCTTTGGAACCGTCTCGTACTCGTAGACCTGAATCTCAAAGGAGTCCTGTGCGAACAGCGGCACTGACATTGAAAAGATGAAAGGAAGAAGCCAGACGATCACTCTACACGGCGTACTTTGCATAGACGCCCTTCAGTTTCTCCAGAAAATCCCTGCGGTCCACGACATAGTAGAGCCGCACCGTTGCCGAGCCCGGATCCAGCGACTCCACCAGTTTCTCCAGAACGTCCGACGGATCGGACTCATGGATCTCGTGCGCTTCGAAATAGCCCCGGTTTCGCAGTCGCCGCAGCAGCTCCGCGATGGTCAACCGCCCCTCGAACGTCCTTCCGCCCGACTTGTGCGACCGGCTCACCAGGTACTGAATCAGCAGCACTTCGTTATAGAGTTGCGGCGACAGATACAGCCGGTTGCCGTCCGTCTCCCAGCCTTCCTCCAGCCGCTGCGACCGCCGGACCACGCGTGCCGCCACGAAGACCGCCGCCCAGTCTGTCTTCGGCTCGCGCTTCTCCAGAAACGCCCGCGCCGCCTCCACCATCCACGCGCTCTGGTCGAAATCGAATCGCTTGCCCATCGAATCCAGCCACTCGAAAAGCACCGCCTGGCGGCTCGATTTCTCTTCCAGCACCAGGAACTGCCCCTCCGCTTTCGGTAGCTTGTCGATCAGAGCTTTGCGCGCCTTGTCCGACGATTTCCCTCCTTCGATGCGAAACACCTCCAGCCGCGCGTGCCAGCGCTTCGACGAATCGCAGTACGGGCAGTGAGGATGCTTCTCCTCACTTTCGAAATACGGTCGTCCGGGCGGCGCGCCGGTGAGATCTGCGATGGACGGTTCGTGACGCTTCACCTCCAGGTAGGCGGTCCGCGGCGCCAGTTTCAGTTGCTTCGTGAAGATGTCGAAGATGCAGGCCAGGCACAGCAGGCGCGTCGACGGCTTCACCACGCCCGGCGGAAAATCGTCGAAGTTAAGCTCTTTCCGGGGCGTTTTCGCCGCCGCTGGAGCACTCCCGGCTTTTCGCTTGGTCGCCATGCGGCCCGATCCTTCAGTGTACGACGAGCGTTTAACGGACACGCGGTGCTACAGTGCCGTTGAAGGACTCAACCTAAATGGCCACGTGCGGACTCATCGAATACGACCACGCTTCCTCTGAAGTGCGAGCGGTCTATAACGACATCATGGCGACGCGAGGCACGGACTGGATCAACAATTTCTGGAAGGCGCTGGCCCATGACCCGCCGGCACTCCGCCGCACCTGGCAAAGTGTCAAGGAGATTATGGCGCCCGGCGCTTTGGACCCGCTGGTCAAGGAGATGATCTACGTAGCCGTAAGCGTCACCAACCAGTGCGGCTACTGCATCGCTTCCCATACCGCCGCGGCACGCAAAGCGGGAATGACCGATGCCATGTTCGCGGAAGTGATGGCGGTGGTTGGAATGGCCAACGAGTCGAACCGCCTGGCCAGCGGCTATCAGGTGGAAATCGACGATCGCTTCAAGACACCGTAATCCAGGCTGCTTTGCTATGCTCGGGAAATATGAAACGCCGCGAATTTCTTTTCGCTGCCGCGGCCGCGCCGGCCCTCGCCGAATCCCCCAAGATGACCCCGCGGGAACGTGTGGACCGCGCCCTGGCCGGCAAGCCGCCTGACCGCCCGCCCTTCACCCTCTGGTATCACTTCGGTTTGGAGAAAAAGGGACCTGAAGCCCACGCCGAAGCCACGCTTTCCTTCCACCGCCGGTTTTCCACCGATCTCATCAAGGTGATGAGCGACTTTCCCTTCCCCAAACCCGCCGGCAATTGGTTCGACCTGCGCGAGGAATCCAGTCCCTTCGCTCCGCAGATCCGCGCCCTCGAAATCATCCGCGGCGGTCTGGGCGGCCGCGCGCACTTCGTCGAAACTCTCTTCAACCCCTGGAACGTCGCCGAAAAGCTGTCCTCCAAGGAGGAAGTCGCAAAGATGATGCAGGAGCAGCCGCAGCGCCTGCTGGACGCCCTCGCCGTCATTGCGAAGTCCGAAGCCAACCACGCCCGGAAGGCAGTCGCAGCCGGCGCTTCGGGCATTTTCCTCGCCATTGCGAACGCGCAGGAAGGCATCGTCACGCGGGAGCAATACAGGAAATTCAGCGAGCCCTTCGACCGCATGATCCTCGACGCCGTCTCCGGCGCTCCGCTCAATACCCTGCACCTGCACGGCGACAAAGTTTATCTCGACCTGTTCTGGAAGAACTGGCCGGCCGCCGCCATCAACTATTCCTCACACGGCACCGGCGTCCCAGTCGCCATGGCTCGCAAACATTACTCCGGCGTCCTGATGGCCGGCATCGACGAGCGCAATTACCGCTCCCTCAAGCCTGATCAACTGCGAGCCCAGATGACCACCGCCCGCCGCGAAGCCGGCCCGAAGTTCATCCTGACGCCCGGCTGCTCGGTCCCCAACGAGACAAGAGACGAGGAAGCCATCCGCCTCACCCGCCTCTTAACCTAGGCCATGTGACACACGTATTCCTGCCTGTGTCGCTGCAAGGATTCATCCTGCCCTAGCCCAGCCCGAGCTCCTACTCGCCCTCGTGCCGCGCGCGGATCACGCCGAACAATCCGTGACTCTCGTCTTCGATGCCGGCCGTAAAATACAGCTTGTCCGGATCTCCGCCGTTGCCTCCGTTCCCAAAAACCAGATCCCACAAGCCCTCGATCCGGATCGACTCGCCCTTGCCGTCTTCCAGTTGCCCGCGAAATTCCCCGCTCACCGGATCGAAGGCGTTGATCGTGCCGTCGCCGAAGTTCCCGATCAGTACCAGCCCGCCGAAAGCTCCGAATCCGCTGGGAGCGCGGACCACTCCCCATGGAGCGTTGAGCGTTCCCGCCGAAGCAAAGCGCCGCTCCAGATTTCCCTCGGTGTCGAATACGTTGACGTAACCGAAACCCGGACCTGGCACATCGTCCTTCTTTTCGGCGTTCTGCTGGGCGTAGCTGACAAAGAGATGACCATCGATATTCCGGATGTTGAAAGGCGCATATCCGGCCGGTAGAGTAGGGTCGCTGAAACTCCCTAGCAGTGCGGCCGGGCTGAAATTCGTATCGAACACCTCCACCGTTCCGGCCGCGAAATTTGCGGCGTAGAGGTGGACGCCTGTGCTGCCGGATGCGATCGCCACGCCTTTATAGATCGCTCCGGCGGCAGACCGGTCCACGGCGATCACGGCACTGCTTGCATTGACCGAAGGATTCCAACCGGCAATGGTTCCGTCTTCGGTGACGAAAATAAAGATCGCGGGTTTCCCCGGTGCCAGTGCGAACCCGCCGGTGCCGTTGTGGACCTGTCCGGTGGGCGCGGATGGCGGCGACCCTCCCGCCGGCGGAGGTATCGTGATCGTCAAGGGATTGGCCATGGGAACGGACGCCCGTGTCCGTCATAAACCGTCGTGACGCCCGTTCCGTTGTCGGAAATCCAAAACGGACTCGTCGAACTGAACGAAACACCCCACGGGTTGGTCAGATTCGGGTCGAAGTGATCGGCCAGTCCCCGCACATCTGAAACCAGGTTGTGTTGGACGTAAGAATTCATCTTTGGGGCGGCGCCGCTCTTCACGAAGCGGTCACCCTGGAGAAACACATGCCGAAACTGTTTGACTTTCGCCCCGTCGCCGCTGCGGCGGGTTGGCTGTTCCTTACTTCGGTGACGCCGGCCGGCGGATGTTCGAACGTTTCCCTCAACACTGCAATTTGCGCGCCAGCATGGTCCGGTATCGCGGTGTCAGCCAATTGGGGCACGCAGGAACTGTAGTGACAAACCTGCACGGTAAAAAATGGCGCCGCAGGCACGGCGTCACAGGTGTTACGCGCCGCCCGACCCCCACCACCCGGCCCCCGACACCTGCTTTAATATCTCCATGGTCAGAAGCCTCCTTGCCGCTGCTTGCCTTGCCTGCACGCTTTCCGCCGAAGTCGTGCGGTTGGAAGTTCACCAACGCGCCGACGTGCTCGCCGGAAAGAGCTTCGGCAAGTCCGGCCCGTATGAGCGCCTCTCTGGACGCGCTTACTTCGCCGTGGATCCGAAGCTGCCGGCCAACCAGATCATCCGCGACATCGATAAGGCCCCCCGGAACGAGAATGGCCTGGTGGAATTCTCGGCCGACTTCTACGTGTTGAAGCCGCGCGACCCGGCGAACGGAAACGGCGCCGTGCTTTACGAGGTCTCGAACCGCGGCGGCAAGGGCATGCTGGCGATGTTCAACCGCGCCGCCGGCTCACGCGACCCGCTTGCCGAGAAGGAATTCGGCGACGGCTTCCTGCTGGAGCAGGGCTACATGCTGCTCTGGCTCGGCTGGCAATTCGACGTTCCGCGCACCGAGGGCCTGATGCGCCTCTACGCGCCCGTGGCCACCGACGAGGGCCGCACCATCACCGGCCTGGTGCGCTCCGAATTCATTCCCGACGCGAAGACCACCAGCTTCTCTCTCGGCGACCGCAATCACATCCCGTATCCCCCCGCCGGAGCCGCCTCCGACGTATTGACCGTGCGCGATCACGCCGGCTCTGCCCGCCGCGTTATCCCGCGCGACCAGTGGAAGTTTGTCGAGAATACGCACGTCTCGATGGAGAGCGGCTTCGAGCCGGGCAAGATCTACGAGGCGGTCTATACCGCCAAGGATCCCGCGCTGGTCGGACTTGGCCCAACCGGCATTCGCGACATGGTCTCGTTCCTCAAGTACGGAATCGAAAACGGCGTCACGCCGCTCTCCGATCACAAACGCTACATCAAGCGCGCCTACGGGTTCGGCGTCTCCCAAAGCGGGCGCTTCCTTCGGACGTTCCTCTATTTCGGGTTCAACGCCGACGAGAAGGGCAGGCAGGTATTCGACGGGGTGATGGCGCATGTCGCCGGCGGCGGCCGCGGCAGCTTCAATCATCGCTTCGCGCAGCCCTCCCGCGACGGGCACCCCTACATGAACCTCTTCTATCCAACCGACATCTTCCCGTTCACCGACGTGGACGAGACCGACGCCGAAACCGGCCTCACCGACGGCATTCTAGACCGCGCGAAGAAGGACAACGTAGCGCCTAAAATCTTCTACACGAACTCGTCGTATGAATACTGGGGCCGCGCCGCGTCTCTCACTCACACCACGCCCGACGGAAAGAAGGACGCTCCGCTGCCGCCCACTTCGCGCGTGTATCTGTTCGCCGGCGGCCAACACGGTCCGGCGGGCTTTCCTCCGGTCAAGGGGCACACTCAATACCTGCCGAATTCCAATCCTTATACATGGGGGATGCGCGCGCTGCTCACCGCCATGGATCGCTGGGTGCGGGAAGGGAAAGAACCTCCGCCGTCGCTTTACCCGCGTCTGGATGCGAAGCAACTGGTGCCCCCCGACGAGTTGAAGTTTCCGCGAATCGCTGGCGTTCATGTCGCCGACCGGACCCAGAAGGCTTACCGCGTCGATTACGGCCCAGCCTTCCGCGACAAAGGTATCGTATCGATCGAGCCCCCCGTGGTGGGCCGCGCCTTCCCGACCCTTGTCCCGCAAGTGGACGTCGACGGCAATGAGACGGCTGGCATCCGCATGCCCGGCATCCAGGTTCCGCTCGGCAGCTACACCGGCTGGAATCTTCGCTCCTCGGACATCGGCGCGCCGGACGAGCTGTTCAGCATGGTCGGCTCGTTTCTGTCGTTCCCGCTGACCCGCGGCGACCGCTCGCGTTCGAAGGATCCGCGCGCGTCAATCGAGGAGCGCTATCCGTCCAAGCAGGAGTACCTTGCCAAAGTCGAGGCCGCCGCTAAGGGTCTGGCCCAGTCCGGATACCTGCTGGAGCGTGACGTACCGGCCGTGGTGGCCCACAGCGCCGCCGAATGGGACTGGGTTGCCAACGGGAGTAAGAAGTGACCCGGCGCGCCCTGGCGGCTTTATGTCTGCTGCTGAGCGCGTGCACCTCGTCGAAGAAGAACGCTGAGAAGGCGTCTGAGCCCACGCCGGCGGTCTTCCGCGTGCGCTTCGACACCAGCAAGGGTCCGTTCGTCGTCGAGGTGCGCCGCGAATGGTCGCCCAGCGGCGCGGACCGCTTTCACGACTTGGTCCGCCTGCGCTTCTACGATGGAGCCCGCTTCTTTCGCGCGCTGAAGGATTTCGTGGTCCAGTTCGGCATCGCCGGCGACCCGGCAGTCCAGGCGCAGTGGCGCTCCTCGGTGATTCTCGACGATCCTCCCAAGCAGTCCAACAAGCGCGGGACCCTTACGTTCGCCACGTCCGGCGCCAACAGCCGCACGACGCAGTTATTCGTCAATCTGGCCGATAACGCCCGCCTCGACAGCCGCGGCTTCACGCCGCTCGGTGAACTAGTGGAGGGAATGGAGGTCTTCGACCGCATTTATTTCGGCTATGGCGAAGGCGCTCCACGCGGCAACGGCCCGGAGCAGGGAAGAATCGAGCGGGAAGGCAACGCCTACCTGGAGCGCGAATTCCCCAGGCTCGATTTCATCAAGACAGCGCGCATCGTGAAGTGAGTGGCACAGGCGTTTTCGCCCGGCGTTCTCGCCTGTGTCTTGGCAGCTTGAAGCCATGCTGAAGACTGCTCCGCCAGCGCTAGCGTCTCAGCCAGACTTGCGTCTTCAGAATCACCGCGCAGCTCGCCGCATGCGTAATCTCGCTCGACATCGCCATTTCCACCGCGCGCGCGAACGGCACCCGGACAATCTCCAGAAATTCCCCCTCGTCCGGCTCGCTCTCGCAGCGTTCCAACCCTTGCGCGAGAAAAAGGTAATTCGGCGACTGCGCCGCCGTTGTGAACGGGTCGATCATCCCCAGGTCGACGTACTCTTGCGCCGTCAACCCCAACTCTTCCCGCAGCTCGCGGCGCGCCGTGTCGAGCGGCGTTTCGCCTTCTTCGATTCCGCCCGACATCACTTCGATCGATTCGCGCCCCACACCGTACTTATATTCTTTGATCAAGTAGACGCTGCCGTCGGCCTCCATGGCCAATACCGACGCCCCCGGCTTCACCTCCACTACGCCGAACATCCCGGCTGTGCCGTTGGGCCGGATCACATGGTCCTCGCGCACGCGAATCCAAGGATTGTTGTAGATCTCTCTGCGCGAAGTCAGCCGGTACGGGTTGTCGGGCTTCATGCCAAACTTACAGGATACTAGGATGCTCACTCGCCGAACCTTTGTCGCCTCGCTCGCCGCAGCTCCGGCAAGTGCAGTCCGGCTTCAGCCTTCGCTCACCCAAGTGGAAGTCTTCCGTGCGGGCGAGGACGGCTACCATTCCTACCGCATCCCGTCGCTCATTCTCACTCCCCGCCACACCCTGCTCGCTTTTTGCGAAGGGCGCAGGAACTCCTCCAGCGACACCGGGGACATCGACCTGGTAATGAAGCGCAGCGCCGACGGTGGCGCCACCTGGTCCGCGCAGCGCGTCTTGTTCGACCGCAGCGCGGATACCGTCGGCAACCCCTGCCCCGTTGTGGACCGCCGCACCGGCGTTATATGGCTGTTGCTGACCTCCAATCCCGGCAACGTCAGTGAGAAGCAGATCCGAGCTTCGGAGCCCGGCGCCATCCGCACCGTCTGGGTCACCCACAGCAAAGACGACGGCGAAACCTGGGCGTCGCTCGCAGACATCACCGCGGCCGTCAAGAAGCCGGATTGGACCTGGTACGCTACCGGCCCCGGCGTCGGCATCCAACTGCGCAGCGGGCGTCTGGTTGTGCCATGCGATCACAATCGCGCCGGAAGCGGCGCGCGCTATTCGCACGTCATCTATTCGGACGACTCCGGCGCGACCTGGAAAATCGGCGGGATCGCTCAGGAGCACACCAACGAATGCCAGGCGGTGGAGCTGTCCGGCGGATCGCTTCTGCTGAACATGCGCAGCTATGAAGGCAAGAATCGCAGGGCCCTGGCCCGCAGCCGCGACGGCGGACTCACCTGGTCCGATGCCGCGCTCGACGACGCCCTGGTGGAGCCTGTCTGCCAGGCCAGCCTTACCTCCTTCGGGAAGGGAAGGCTGCTCTTCTCCAACCCGGCCGACACCACCCGCGTCCGCCTCACCGTCCGCGTCAGTTACGACGAAGGCGCAACCTGGCCCGCCTGCCGGGTGCTGCATGGAGGTCCCAGCGCATACTCCTGTCTCGCCGTCCTGCCCGATTCCAGCATCGGCTGCCTCTACGAGCGCGGCGAGAAAGGACCCTATGAGCGCATCACGTTCGCGCGCTTCCCTTTCGAATGGCTGGCTGGCCGGCGCAAACCGGACCTTGTGGAACTGGCCCGGCTCGACCCGTCCATCCGCCTCGACATCCGCTACGCGACTGCGAATAACCTGGTCGGCCGCCCAGTTTACGCCGAGCCCCGCGCGTTCCTTCAGCGTCCCGCCGCGCTCGCACTGGTACGCGCCCAGCGTGCGTTGCGCAAACACGGTTACGGCCTGCTGATTTTCGACGGCTACAGGCCGTGGTCGGTGACTAAGACGTTCTGGGACGTCACGCCGCCCGGGAAGCGCCAGTTCGTCGCCAACCCGGCCGAAGGCTCCAAACACAATCGCGGCTGCGCCGTCGATCTTTCCATGTACCACCTGGACGGCGGCCGCGAAGTGGAAATGCCCAGCGCCTACGACGAAATGAGCGAGCGCGCCTATCCCAAGTACGCGGGTGGAACCTCCGCCCAGCGCTCCGCCCGTGACCTGCTGCGCCGCGAAATGGAGCGCCAGCACTTCACCGTCGAACCCAACGAGTGGTGGCACTTCAATTACAAGGACTGGCCGCTGTACCCCATCGGCGACCTGCCTTTCTCCCGCGTAGCGAAGTAGCGGAGGCGCGAAGATTCAGACTCCATGCATTACACTTATGATCGAGGCGCTTTTTGAACATCCGCGAGGCGACCAGAGCCTACGAGAAGTGGCTTCATGGCCAGATTCCGCTCATACAGGCGGATCTTCGCGTGAAGCACCATGAGATGCGCCAGGAAGTCTTCCCCTTTCTGCGCGCCACCTATTACCGCTGGGCGCAGGTCTGGCCCACCGTCTGCAAAAGCCTCGTGGACGCCCCCGAAGTTCTCGCCGTCGGCGACCTCCACGTGGAAAACTACGGTACCTGGCGCGACGCCGAAGGCCGCCTGATCTGGGGCATCAACGACTTCGACGAAGTCGCGCGGCTGCCTTATACCAACGACCTGGTCCGCCTGGCCGCCAGCGCCTGCCTTTCTACTCTCAAGGCGTCGGATGAGCGGATCGCCGCCGTCGTACTGGAAGGATATGCTGCCGGCCTCCGCTCCCGCGGACGGCCCTTCGTGCTGGATGAAGCCTCGCCCGAGCTGCGCGACATGGCTGTTGCGCGCCTCAAGCGGCCCCTCAAATACTGGAAAAAGATAAAGGCCTTCCCCACCGTGCCCAAGTCGCGAGTCCCCAAAGACGCATGGAAAGCCCTCCGCGACGACCTCCCTGAGGACGCGGTTTTCGAGCGGATCGTCCACCGGCTTGCCGGCCTGGGCAGCCTGGGACGCCGGCGCTACACTCTGATCTGCAAATGGCACGGCGGGCACATCGCGCGGGAGGCCAAGGAACTCACGGTATCGGCGGCGATATGGGCCGGCGCCCGCACGCCGGAACGCGTCCTCTATCCGAAGATGCTGCGGCGCGCCTTTCGCTGCCCGGACCCGTTCGCGCGGCCCGAAAAGGGCTGGATCGTGCGGCGGCTGGCCCCGGACACTTCCAGAATCGAACTCTCCGAACTGCCCAAACGGCGTTACGAATTGAGCCTTCTTGCGGCGATGGGCGCCGAAGTGGCCAACGTGCACCTGGGGTCGGTGGACGCCGGCGATCTTGAGCAGGACTTCCGCAAGCGCCGTCCGGACTGGCTGCTGCGCGCGGCCCAAGCCATGGTGAAGTCGGTGCGGCGGGACTGGCGGGAATTCCGCCGGGCATGAGCCGGATTCCCCACGCCGCCGCGTTGTTCTGGCTCTTCGCCCACCGCGCGCTGAGCCAGGGACTCGGCCCGGCGGAGGAAGCGCCGCCGCGGACTTTTGACTTGCTGCACGTCCGGCTCGAGTTGTCGTTCGACAGGTCCGCCCGCCGGGTCTCGGGTCTCGCCACGCTCCGCCTGGCGGCTCTTCGCGACGGGCTGGCCGAAGTCGCGCTCGACGGCGTCGGCCTGGACGTCTCCTCGGTCACCGAAGGCGCCCGCGCCCGTGAGTTCTCGAACGACGGCCGGCGTATCCGCGTGCGCATGGACGCGCCGCTTGCTGCCGCGCGCCCAGTGGAGCTTTCGATCCGCTATTCCGCGCGGCCCCGGCGTGGGCTCTATTTCGTTCAAGGCCGTCCCGATTACCCCGCCCGCCCGGAGCAAATCTACTCGCAGGGATTCCCACGGGACAATCGCTACTGGTTCCCGGCCCACGATTTTCCGAACGACAAGGTCACCAGTGAGATCCTTCTAACCGTGCCCGCCGGTTGGGACGTTATGTCGAACGGCCGCCTCGCCGGGCGGAAAGAAGAGAACGGGCAAGTCCAATTTCACTGGCTCCAGGAGAAGCCGCACTCCACTTACCTGATCTCATTCGTTGCCGGCGAACTGGACCGCGTGGAAGAAAACTGGCGCGGTCTACCGCTGGTCTACTACGTCCCGCGCGGCGGAGCCAAGTGGATTCCCGCCGCGTTCGGACGTGTTCCCGCGATGCTGGAGTTGTTCTCCCGGCGCCTCGGGCCGTATCCTTGGGCACAATACGCCCAGTGCGTCCTCGAAGAGAGCGTCTACGGCGGCATGGAGAACACCGGTGCGGTCACGCTCGCGCCGCGCCATCTGCTGGATCCCCGGCTGGCGGCCGACGAGCAGGAGACGAGCGACGCCACCCTCGCTCACGAGCTGGCCCACCAGTGGCTGGGCGACCTGATCACCGTGGAGGACTTCCGTCATCTCTGGCTCAGTGAAGGTTTTGCCACCTACTTCGAGAACGTCTGGACGGAGCACAGTCAGGGCGCCGTCGAGGCGGCCTGGAAGCGTCGCGAAAGCGCTCGCGGCATCACCGCGGTCCTCGAAGCCTCCCGCTTCCCGCTTGTCCGCCGGAGCTCCAATCCCGACGATCCCGTTGCTCTGCTGGCCTATCAGAAGGGCGCCTGGATGGTCCACATGATTCGCCGCCAGCTTGGCGACGACCTGTTCTGGACCGCCATGCGCGAGTGGATTTCGGAGTACTCCCTCCGAAATGTCCAAACCTCCGACCTGGCCGCGTCCATCCGTAGATCCACGGGCCGGGATCTCGGCTGGCTCTTCGAGCAATTCGCGTACGGCGAGGGGCATCCGCGGCTGGATTTGAAATGGCGCTGGCAGGACGGCCGCGTCCGGCTCTCGGTCAGGCAGAAGGGGAAGGTCTTTCACATTCCCGCGGACGTCGAACTCGACGGCCAGGATTTCACCGTGCGCCGGCGCGTGCAACTCGAGCGTGAAACGGAGGAATTCGATCTCCAGTCGCCCGGCCCCCCGAAGATGGGTCTGTTCGATCCCGACGAAGACTGGCTCAAAGAGACAGCGTTCGAAAAGACGCCGCAAGAGTGGATCTATCAGCTCGCGCATGCTCCCGCCGCCGGGCAGCGGGCCGACGCGGTGGCCGCGGTGAATCCCCGCAAACCCGATTCCCGTGCCGTGGTCGCAGCCCTGGCCGCGGCCGCCGGCAGCGATCCGTTCTGGGGCGTGCGCGCCGAAGCTGTCCGGTCGCTGGCGGCCTCCCGCGATGCGGCTGCGCAAGCGGTCCTGCGCCGTGCCCTGCGGGACACCGATCTTCAGGTGAGGCTCGCCGCGGTTAGGGGAACCCGAAACGTTCGCTTCGTTCTGGACTCCGCGCGAACCGATCCCAGCTTCACCGTGCGGGAGGCGGCGCTGCACGCCCTGGCTGAGTGGAGATCCTCTCGGACTTTCGACGTACTACGCGGATTTCTCTCCACCGATTCCCCGCGCGACATGCTGGCCGCCGCCGCGCTTTCAGGAATCGCCCGCTTCGAGGACCCGGCCGCGCTCGCGTTGCTGCTGAAGTGGAGCGCTCCCGGAAAATCCGAGCCGGTCCGGGTCGCGGCGATTCGCGGCCTTGGGACCAATGACCGTGGAGGCCGCGCCGGCCGCAGCCGGCTTATTGAGGCGCTCGGCTCCGCGTCCGCATCCGTCCGCCGCGCCGCCGTGGAAGCCCTGCGCCGCCGCGGCGAGTCGGAAGCGATTTCCGCAACTGAACTAACGAGCCGCGACCGCTAGCGGTCAGCGCGCCCATCCCTACCGTCCGAAAAGACGCTTCCGCAACCCGCCCATCCCTTCCGTGATCCTTTTCCAAAGCGACTTCTCATCCGCCGGTGTCGCCGCCGCCGTGGCGAAATTCCGGAGTGCCGGGTCCGATTTGTGATCCTCTGCCGGTTCCGGCGCCGCTTCCTGAAGCGCCAACCGCACCCGCGTGTCATACAAAGCGTAGTCGCGCCGGTAGCGTTTCCCGTCGTCCTTCTCCACCAGGATGGAGAATCCCGGCAGTTTTTTGTCCGTCCCCTTACCCCGCAGCGAGGTCGGCTCGGGCACCGGGTGCAGCTCGATCGGGCAATACCCTTGCAGGTTCCGCTCGATGAACGACGTTTCGTAGCGGTGCCTGCGGACGCTCCAGTTGAAGACTCGGATGCTGTCGAAATCGTATGCGGTCAGCCCCGGCGTCACCGTCGCCCATAGCCAGTTTGTCTTCACCTTCTGGCCGTCGTGCACGTCGCCGAGAGAAAAGTACGCCATGATCCGGTGGCCTTCGGCGTATTGCGCAACTTCGTCGGGAATCAACATGTAAAGACGTCGCGTCAGCACCCAGCCCGACGCGCCCGCCTGTGAGCGGACAAGCGTCCAGTTGTCGCTCGGCTCCGGTTTCGGCGGCTCGTCGGGTGCGTCCGGGTCAAGTGGAAAGTTCGTCTTCGACAACTCCAGCCAGTCGTCCGGAGGCTTGGGCGCGGCCGGCGCAGGCGGCGGCGGAATGTCCGGCTTTTTCCTGCTGTCTTTTTTCCGGGAGCCTTTCTTTCGCTCCGGTTGGGGCGTCGTCAGCAGTTTCTTCCGCTTTTGCACGCGGGGCGCCACAGTGTGCGCGATGACGTGCAGTTTCTCGCCTTCTTTCACTTGCAGAAAGCTCGGCGAGTAGCGGCTCGGTTCCGTGTGGACATTCAGGTCGCCGAAGGTCGTTGCCAGCCCCTGCGACGGCCGCTGCTTCGATTCCGCCGAGAGCCGCTCCAGGTTCTCCATCTCCTCGTGCGTCAGCAGCATCCGTTCGTCGGTCCAGCCCTCCACGCCTTGCGCCGTCCGGACCTTATAGAACCGCCGCCGCTGCTGGACGATCTCCAGCCGCTCCCCGTGTTTCACTGTGGCGGCCGTGGCAGAGCGCAACGCCAGGTCCTGGCGCAGGTTGAGCGTTGCCGGTCCGGCGTATGCTTCTCCAATGGCCGGCGCCGGCCGCGGCCCCGTGCTGCAAGCCGCCGCCAGCCACAAAGCGCACACTGCCACTCGGAAGTCCGGACGCATGGGTCTGCTCCCAGTGTACGAAGTACCGTGCCCGCGGTGATACCATTTCCTGAGGCTCCGGGAGGACTTGTCGATGATGCGAGCGGCTGGCTTCTGCTTTCTCCTGATTCCCACCTTGCTCGCCGCCCAGGAACCGGTCGCCATCAGCGTCGACGCAGCCGCGAAAATGGGCCCCATGAAACCCATCTGGGCGTACTTCGGCTACGACGAGCCGAACTACACCTACATGAAGCACGGCCGCAAGCTGGTCGGCGAGCTGGCCGCTCTGGCGTCGTCGCCGGTCTACATCCGCGCCCACAACCTGCTGACCACCGGCGACAGCGAGCCCGCCTTAAAATGGGGATCCACCAACGCCTACACCGAGGACGCCGCCGGCAAACCGGTCTACGACTGGAAGGTGGTTGACCGCATCTTCGACACCTATCTGCAAGCCAAGGCCAAGCCCTTCGTCGAGATCGGTTTCATGCCAGAAGCCTTATCGGTGAAACCCGCGCCCTACCGGCATACTTGGCCCAAAGGCGGCATCGACACCGGCTGGGCCTATCCGCCGAAGGACTACGCAAAGTGGGCTGAGCTGGTCCGCCAGTGGGTCTTGCACTCGGTGGAGCGATACGGCGTCGGCGAGGTCCTCACCTGGTATTGGGAGGTCTGGAACGAGCCGGACATTTTCTACTGGCACGGCACGCCCGAGGATTACAACAAAACCTACGACTACGCCGTGGATGCGGTCAAGCGCGCTCTCCCTGGAGCCCGCGTGGGCGGTCCGGCCACCACCGGCCCGGCCAATCCCAAAGCTGCCGCCTTCCTCCAGCAGTTTCTCGCGCACTGCGCGTCCGGGAGAAACTACGCCACCGGAAAAACCGGGGCGCCGCTCGATTTCGTTACCTACCACGCCAAGGGCCGGCCCGCGGTTTTCAACGGCCATGTGCGCATGGGCCTCGCTAAAAACCTTCAGGACGTCGCCCAAGGCATGGAGATTCTGTCTGCGTTTCCCAAGTTTCGCGGGCTGCCGATCATCCTCAGCGAGTCGGATCCGGAAGGCTGCGCTGCCTGCTCCGCCCGCGTCTACCCGCAGAACGCCTACCGCAACGGCATGCTCTATCCCGCGTACACCGCGGTTGCCCTGGCCAACATCTACCGGCTCGCCGCCCGGCACAAAGCCAACATGGAAGGCATGCTGACCTGGGCCTTCGAATTTGAGGATCAGCCGTACTTCGACGGTTTCCGCGCCCTGGCCACCAACGGCGTCGACAAGCCCGTGCTCAACCTGTTCCGGATGGCCGGATTGATGCGCGGCGATGCCGTCAAAGTTCAAAGCAGCGGCGCCGTTGGCCTGGACGCCATCCTCGCCTCGGGCGTGGTCGGGAAGCCCGACGTGGATGCGGTCGCCGCCTCGTCCGCGCGCGAGATTTCGGTTCTGGCCTGGAATTATCACGACGACGATCTTCCGGGCCCCGATTCCCCCGTTCGCCTGACCCTCACGGGCCTTCCGCCCGCCGCGCAGCGCGTCGAAGTCCGCCACTACCGCATCGATCAGGATCACTCCAACGCCTACACCGTGTGGAAGGCCATGGGCACTCCCCAGACCCCGTCTCCCGCCCAGCAAGCCCAGCTCGAGGCTGCCGGGCAGCTACAACTCCTCGAATCCCCCCGCTGGGTGTTTTCCCCGGTAGAGCTGACCTTCTCCCTCCCCCGTCAAGCGGTCTCCCTGATCCAGGTGGCATGGTAGGCCATGATGACTGCTCGCAAATTCTGCTGGACCGGCATCGACCTCCCCATCATTGGCCAAGGGACCTGGGAGATCGAAGGCTCGCGCGAGAAAGAGCGCGCTTCGGTGGACGCCCTGCGCCTCGGCCTGGACCTTGGCATGACGCACCTCGACACCGCGGAAATGTACGGCAGCGGCCGCGCCGAAGAGCTGGTGGGCGAAGCCATCGCCGGGCGGCGGCAGGAGGTTTTCCTCGTCACCAAAGTCCTGCCCTCCAACGCCTCCTACGACGGAACGCTGCGCGCATGCGAGCGCAGTCTGCGCCGCTTGCGAACGGACTACATCGACCTTTACCTGCTGCACTGGGCCGGCAGCCATCCAATCGGCGAAACCATGCGTGCGATGGAACACCTCGCCGCCGCTGGCAAGATCCGCTTCCTCGGCGTCAGCAATCTGGATCTGGACGAAGTGATGGCCGCCCAAAAGGCCCTCACCCACGAGCGCCTGGCGTGTGACCAGGTCCTCTACCATCTCGGCGACCGCGGTATCGAGCGGAAGCTGGCCCCCTACTGCGCCGCGCAGCAGATCGCCGTCGTCGGCTACAGTCCTTTCGGGCACTCCCGCTTCCAGCCGCCAAAGGCCGCCCAGGAGATCGCCGCGCGCCGCGGCAAAACGCCTCGCCAGGTGGTCCTCAACTTCCTGACCCGCGATCCGAACGTGTTCACGATCCCCAAGTCCTCCAATCCCGAGCACACCCGCGAAAATGCCGGCGCCGCGGGCTGGGATCTGACCCCCGCCGAAGTCGCAGCCATCGACCGCGAATGTCCGGCCCCCAAACATGACGTCCCCCTCGGTATGATTTAGGGCAGGATGCCCGGGTCCGCCAATCCCTCCAGCGTCGAATTCTATTGCCCGCAGTGTGCCGAGGCCGTCTTGGATCCGCTGGTCTGCGGCGATTGCTCCGCGATCATCTGCCGACGCTGCGGCACCCCTCTCGAGCGCGTCGACGACCTGGGCATCGGCTAATCAACTCCCTCAAAAAGATAACTGAGAATCTGGCAACCCTCCCCGCACTATCCTTCCGAGAAGAATCCCTATGCCCAACCCGTCGATGCCCGTTCTGGGCCTGCTCTGCCTCGCAGCTGCTCTCGCCACAGCGGGCGACTTTTCCGCCGGCCGCGCCCACTATGTCGGTGGCACCGTCTCCACCCTCCCCGTTAAAGTCGACGGCACCATGGAACTCACCGACGCGGAAATCTTCCGGTTCCGCACGAACAAAAGCATGGTCCGCATGCCGTATAAGAAAATCACCACCCTCGAATACGGCCAAAAGGTGAGCCGCCGCTACGTATCGGCCATCCTCATCTCGCCCGTCCTGCTGCTTGCCAAGAAACGCCGGCATTTTCTCACGCTCGGCTACACCGACGAACACGGCCGGCCTCAAGCCATGGTCTTCGAGGTCGCCAAGAGCGACGTGCGCGCCATGCTGGTCGGCCTGGAAGCAAAAACCGGCCTGCGCGTCGAATATCAGGACGAAGAGGCGCGTAAGGCCGGGCGCGGATGAGGCTTGGCGGCCTCCTCCTCCTCGCCGCGGCGGCCGCGCTTTCCGCCGCCGACCTCGAATCCGCCGCCCTCCGCCAGTTGCTCGCCGTCAAGCGCGTCCACGTCGACCGCCTGGTGGGCGGCGAAACGGCCGCACAGATGCGCGAGATGCTGATCAGCAGCTTGCAGGGCGCCCGCCTCTTCGTCCTGACCGAGAATCCGGACCGCGCCGATACCTTCCTCCGCGGCGCGGCCGAGGACCTGGTCTACACCGAGGTCCACTCCAGCAGCGACAGCCTGTCCGCCCACAGCAGCGTCGGCCGCGGCAGGTCGACCAAAAACGAGAGCCGCAGCACGGCCGGCGCCAGTGTCGGCGAATCGGAGTCGAATCGCGCCGAGGAGCGCCGCCATGAGGCGCTGGCCACCGTCCGCCTTGTCGACAAGGACGGCGACGTCATCTGGTCCACCACCCAGGAAAGCAAGGGCGCGAAATTCCGCGGCGCCAGCGCCGATGTCGCCGACAAGATCACGAAGCAATTGCAGGAAGCCTTCGAGAAAGCGAAAAAGCAGGCCGCCGCCGCGCCTGCCCGCTGACCGCGTTCACTCCCCGCCCAGCTTCTCCAGCAGTTCCTTCTCACCGATCACCGCCACTCCCAGCGACCGCGCCTTGTCCAGTTTCGACCCCGCATCCTCGCCCGCCACCACGAAGCTGGTCTTCTTGCTCACCGAGCCCGACACCTTTCCGCCCGCCGCTTCAATTTGCTCCTTCGCCTGCTCCCGGCTCAGCGTGGGCAGCGTGCCGGTCAGTACGAACGCCAGCCCGGCCAGCGGACCGCCATCCCGCTTCTTCTTCTCGTGCGTGAATTGAAGCCCCGCCTTACGCAGCCGCTCCACCAGGTCCAGGTTTTGCTTCTCGTGGAAAAACTCGTAGATCGCTTCCGCCACCTTCGGCCCCACCTCTTGCGCCTGCTGCAACTCCTCAACCGTGGCCCCGGCGATCGTGTCCAGGCTCCCGAAGGCCTCAGCCAGCAGCACCGCCGTCCGCTCTCCCACGAACTTGATGCCCAGCCCGCTCAGCACCCGCGGCAGCGGATTGGAGCGGGAGCGCGCGATCTCCGCGAGCAGGTTCTCGGCGGACTTTTTGCCCATGCGCTCCAGTTCCACAAGCTGATCCAGCGTCAGGTCGTAGATCCCGGCCAGGCTTTTCAGCAGTCCCTTGTCCACCAGTTGGTCCACCAGGACATCGCCCATCCCGTCGATGTTCATCACAGGGCGCGCCGCGAAATGAAGGATGGATTCCTTCAGGCGCGCCGGACAGTTCGTGTTGACGCAGCGCCAGGCAACCTCGCCCTCGGCCTTCGCCACGTGGCTGCCGCACACCGGGCAGGACGCCGGCATCCGGAACGCCCTCCGGTCCGCGCCTTCCTTCACCACCCGGACCACTTTTGGGATCACGTCGCCGGAGCGCTCCACCAGGACCTCGTCGCCGATCTGCACCCCGAGCCGCTCGATCTCATCCTCGTTGTGCAGCGTCGCGCGTGACACCGTGACGCCCCCCACCACCACCGGTCGCAGATGCGCCACCGGCGTCAGCGCTCCCGTGCGGCCAACCTGCACGCCGATGTTCTCGACAACAGTCGTCGCCTGCCGCGCCGCGTACTTGTAGGCGATCGCCCAGCGCGGCGCTTTCGCCGTCCAGCCCAGCTTGCGCTGCTGCGGAATGGAGTCCACCTTGATCACCACGCCGTCGATCTCATACGGAAGGCTCTCGCGCCGGCCTTCCCATTCCGCGCAGAATTGCAGCAGCTCTTCAGTCGAGTCGCACAGTCGGCGCTTCGGATTGACCTTGAAGCCCATCCGCTCCAGTTCGTTGAGCGATTCCCAGTGGGAATCGTGCGCCGGCAGCCCATCCACGAGTAGAAAGTACGCGTAGTAGTCCAGCCGCCGCGACGCGGTGACGCTCGGGTCCAGCATGCGAAGCGACCCCGCCGCCGCGTTCCGCGGGTTGGCGAATCGCGGCTGCCCCTGCTCCTCGCGTTCCATGTTCAGCTTCTCGAAAGCCTTATGGTTGAAGATCGTCTCGCCGCGCACCTCGAACGCCGGAAACGGGCCGTCCACCGCCAGGGGAAGCGAACGGATGGTCCGCGCGTTCCCAGTGACGTCTTCGCCCACGCGCCCGTCACCGCGCGTCACCGCCCGCTGAAGGCGTCCTTCGCGGTAGTGGGCGGCCATGGACAGTCCGTCCAGCTTCAACTCCGCCACATACCGCGCCGGCTCGTCTACCAGCAGGTTGCGCACCCGCGTGAGAAAGTCACTCAGCTCGGCCTCGTTCAGCGCATTGTCCAGCGACAGCATCGGCGAGGAATGCTCCACCTTGACGAACCCCTCGCGCGGCTGGCCGCCCACGCGCTGCGTCGGAGAGTCCGCTGTCAGCAGCTCCGGATGCGCCTCTTCCAGCGATTTGAGCTGGCGCATCAGTGCGTCGTATTCTGCGTCCGTAATCTCGGGCTTGTCGAGAACATAGTACAGATGCTCGTGGCGGCGCAGCTCGCGGCGCAGCTTAGCGATCTCGTCGGCGGGGGCGGTTTTCGGCATCGACTATAATTATCTGGTATACGAACCTTCAATCGAGCCGTCCTTATATACAATCCAGCGGCAGGCAAACTGAGAGGCAAGGGGATACGGCGGGTCGAGGCCGCGCTCGCCGTGCTCGCCCATGCCGGCCATTCCGTCCGGGCGATGCCCACGCCCGGCCCTCACGCGGCCGCATCGCTGGCCCGCGAATCCATTGCCGGCGGCGCCGACCTGATCATCGCCTGCGGCGGCGACGGCACCATTAACGAGGCCGCCGAAGGCGTCATCGGCTCGTCCACGCCCTTTGCCATCCTGCCCGGCGGTACGGCGAACGTTCTGGCTCACGAGTTGAAGCTCGGCAACGACATCGAACGCGCTGCGGGCCTGCTTGCCACAGGTGACGTACGGCGGGTTTCTGTGGGCCGCGTGCGCTGTGCGGGCGAGGTGGACCGCCACTTCCTCCTCATGGCCGGCGCCGGTCTGGACGCGCACATTGTGCACCAGTTGAATTCCGACTTCAAGAAAAAGTGGGGCAAGCTTTCTTACTGGATCAGCGGATTCAGCCAACTCACCCGCCGGCTGGAGGAGTTTGAGGTCGAGGCCGACGGCAAGCGCTACAACGCCTCTTTCGCGCTATTTGCCAAGGTGCGTAACTACGGCGGCGACTTGCAGATCGCCCGCCGCGTCACCCTGTTCGACGATACCTTCGAGGTCGTACTTTTCGACGGCCCCACGGCGCTCCGCTACCTGAAGTACCTGAGCGGCATAGCGCTCAACCGCCACTATGGAATGGACGGCGTCACCATTCTCCGGACAAGGCAAGCAACCCTGGCGAACCTTCCCGGCCAGATCGCCCACGCCCAGATCGATGGCGAGTACGCCGGCCCGCTCCCCGGCACAGTCGAAATCGTTCCTGACGCCCTGACCCTTCTGGTGCCGGAAAACTACGGTGCCAACTGAGGTAGCACGTAGGCGTAGACCATCACGATCAGTCCCAGCACCGAAGCCAGCAGGATGCTGTGCTTCAGAGTGAAGCGGAACAGCCGTGACTCGTCCCCCGCCGGCATGCCTGTCGCCGCCGCCGCCACCGCCACCGATTGCAGGCTGATCATCTTGCCCATCACGCCACCGGCCGAATTCGATGACGCCATCAGCACCGGGTTCAGGTCCAGGCGTCCCGCGGTGATCACCTGCAGGTTGCCGAACAGAGCGTTGGCCGCTGTGTCGCTTCCGGTGAGGAAGACGCCCAGCCAGCCCGTCAGGGCGCTAAAGAATGGGAACATCACCCCCGTCGCCGCGAAGGCCAGCCCCAGCGTCGCCGTGGCGCCCGAGTAGTTCATCAGGAAGGCCAGCGCCATCACGCTGGCAATGGTCAGCTCCGGCAGCAACAACTGCTTCGTCGTGACCATGAACACTTTCACGAACCGGCCTGGTGACATCCCGAGTACCAGCGCCGAAAGCATCGACGCCAGGAAGCACGCGGTGCCCGCCGCCGCCGCCCAGTTGAAGGTATACGTAGCGGCATACGGCGCGGCCGCTTTGACCACCGGCGGCACGCGCTGGATCTCGTTGTGAAGGCCCGGCCAGTTGATCTTGATGCTCATCGCGTCCAATTGCGGCTTTAGCGGCTTCGCCCAGATCAGCACGAACACCACCAGCAGCAGATACGGCAGCCAGGCCATAAAGACTTCGCCGGCGCTGTGGCTCTTCGGCTTGCCCTGGTCCGTCGCCCCTTCCAGATGGAACTTGTCGGAAGGCTTCCAGACTTTGAACAGGATGATCAGCGACCCGATGGCAGCCAGCGACGAGAGGATGTCGGTCAGCTCCGCGCCGATAAAATTGGACACATAGAACTGCGTGCCCGCAAACGCCACGCCGCATATGATGATCGCCGGCAGCACTCCCTTCGCCGCTTTCCAGCCGCCCATGACGAAGATCAGGTAGGCCGGCACGATCAGCGACACCGGAGCGCAGATCCGTCCGACGCCGGCGCTTAGCCGGTCGATGGGCAGCCCCGTGATACTCGTCAGGGTAATGAGAGGGGTGCCGATGGAGCCGAAGGCCACCGGAGCCGTATTCGCCAGCAGGCAGATGCCCGCCGCGTAGAACGGCGAGAAGCCCAGTCCGGCCAGCATTGCAGCCGCCACCGCCACCGGCGTCCCGAACCCGGCAGCGCCTTCAATAAAGGCGCCGAATGCGAACGCGATCAGCAGGGCCTGCAGCCGCCGGTCGTCCGACAACCCGCCCACTGAGTCCTTCACGATCTCGAACTTGCCCATCTCGACCGTCACGCGGTAGAGCAGGATGGCCGTGAAGACCACCCAGCCGATCGGAAACAGCCCGTTTACCACGCCGTAGCCCACCGCCGAGAACAGCTTCGGAACGGGCATGCCGTAAACGAAGATCGCCACCAGCGCCGCCGCGCCGAGCCCGGAGAGCGCGGCGAACCAGGAAGGTTTGCGCTTCACTCCCAGCAGAAAGAGAAGAACGAAGATCGGGATCGCAGCAGCCAGGGTGGAAAGCGGTAAGCTCCCGGCGATGGGTGTATAGTTCTGTTGCCACATGGGATGATCCGGAACATCATACTAGATGTACCGGCGTGGCGCAGGCCCTTGAGCCTTGACCCGGCACCCAGCGCGGTCTTACGCCGTCTCTCCCCGCACCAGATCCTCCAGCGTCTCCCGCGATCGCACCACGCGCCACGACGCCCCGTCCACCATCACCTCCGGAGGACGCGTCCGCGAGTTGTAGTTCGACGCCAGCACCATCCCGTACGCGCCGGCCGTGTGGACCGCCATCAGGTCACCCGGCGCGACGTTGGCCACCTCCCGGTCTCTCGCCAGAAAGTCTCCCGACTCGCACACCGGGCCCACGATGTCGGCCACCACTGTTCCGCGGTCCGTGCGTCGCACCGGCACGATTTGGTGATGCGCCTGGTAGAGGGAAGGCCGTAACAAGTCGTTCATCGCCGCGTCGACCACCACGAAGTGCTTGCTCTCGGCCTGCTTCCGGTAGAGCACGCGGGTAAGCAGCACCCCCGCGGCGCCCACGATTGACCGGCCGGGCTCCACCAGAATGGTCAGATCCTTCCCCGCCGCCTTCGCGCAAAGCCGCTTCACGAAGCTCTCGATTTCCGGCGTCGGATCGCTCTCCTTGTAGCCCACCCCCAGGCCGCCGCCGAAGTCGGCGTGCCGGATCGGATGCCCCGCCGCCCGTAGCTCCTCCACTAGCGCGAGCACCTTGTCCACCGCCTCCATCACCGGGCTCGGATCCATCATCTGGGAGCCGATGTGGCAGCTCACGCCGCCCGCTTCCAGGTTACGCAGACTTCGCGCCCGCTCGTACACGGCCTTCGCGCCCGCGATGCCGATCCCGAATTTGTGGTCTCGCAACCGGTGGGATATGTAAGGGTGATCCGGCCGGTCCACGCCCGGCTTCCCCCGCGGCGCCAAGCCCCCCC
>JACXTT010001460.1_pt1 | contig 39220 bp, 39 predicted proteins | sample 9270951 | NCBI WGS metagenome assembly JACXTT01 (sample SAMN15532306, study PRJNA645909) | rock metagenome | isolation source: weathered quartz diorite | place: Puerto Rico | collected 2017-06-21
GTGATCGCCATGTCGAAGCTCTGCACGCTACTGCTGCCCCCGGCGTCGCCGTAAAAGCCGGTGGTGATGTCGGAGACGTTAAAGTCCGGCGAATAAGCATCGAGGAAGAGATTGATCCCGTTTGCCGAAGTAAGGGTTAACGTCGTGCGGGCATTTTGCGTGGCGGTGAAGGGGTAGCTATCGTATTGGCGCGAGCTCGCCCCAATAATTCCGGGCCAGGTTTTGGGCGTCGTGGCGCAAGTCGTCGCTACCCCATTGCGGGACACTCTGCCAGCTTGAGTTCCGGTGGCCGTCGTAACACTAGCCAATGGTGAAGTGGGAGCAGTCGCATCCAGCGTCGTGTTAAGACTGAACACAGGTCCGGTGGGGACGGTGAACCGCAGAGCCCGCGGACTCGGCGCTCCCGCATACGACACTGTGAGGAGAAAATCAATCGCCTGGCCGCAGGGGTAATCGCTCGCCAGAGTGAACGTGAATGGACTCACATTGTTTCCGATGCCGGTGAGTTTCGGCAGGTCCGCATAAACGGACGTATTCGGAACGGTGACGGTGACGCTGGGCGTGGTGGTGCTCAAGGTCGCGGAAACGGCTGTCGCGTCTACGACTCCGGCTGTGTTTTTTAGCTGCAGGGTAAGCGCGCCACCTTCGCCGGCTTCCAGCATGCCGTTGCCGTTGCCGGGGTTATCGGTGGCTGTGATTGTCCCAAGCTCCGGATTGGCAGACCCGACCACACCGAGAGACTGCAACGCCTCGAACGCCATCACGACTCCCGCGCCGGCGTCGCGATCCACGCCTACTCCCATGATGTCCAGTGCCGTGCCGGTCAGGGCCGTTCGTAGCTCACCGGAGGTGCTGGCCGGACTCGCCGACTTGAGCAGTGCGGCAACTGCTCCCGCATGCGGAGCAGCCGCCGAAGTGCCGTAGAACGGGCTACCGAAACCGCCTACGCCGGTGACGGAAACGCCGTCGGCCGCCGTGATATCCGGCTTTTGCCGCACGATCCCTCCAGTGGATGACACATCGCCTGGCGTGAACGGCGTGCCGTCGGCGTGGTAGAAGAGGCGGCGCGGCCCGTCAGAACTGAACAGTTCAATCTGATTGAAGACACCGAAAGCGTTCGGGTAGGGCCCGTTTGGAGTCGGCGGACTCCACGCAGCCAGCGCCGGTGTTGCGGCCACACTATAGGCAAGCATGGCGTGAGAATGGCCATGCGTTTCCCCGGCAGTTGCGGCCGTCAGCCGACCGCGAAATGTGTTCAGGTGAAAATAACGGTCTTGTGCGCCCGTGTGTTTGAAAACAACCAGTCGATTGCCCGGCACATTGTAAGTAGGCGAAAGCGATTCCATCGGGTCCTGAGTTCCGTCCTGAATGTCGGTCGATGCTTCCAGCACCGCAGTTCCAGTCGAGTTCAACACGAACAGGTCGTAATCGTTGCTGGATGCGCCCAGAGGATCGGACCAGAACAGCATCACGTAACCACCGCCCCCACCGGAAATCAGGTCAAACTGATTCACTCCGAACAAGTGAACCGTGCCCCCCGCTAGCAAACCGAGAGACCCGCCGTCCACAAAATCACCCTCGTAGGCGCCTGCGCTCCCGTCATCCAGATTGCCCTCGTTGCCAGCCGAAGAGAAGTACAAAGCGCCGTCCGCAGTCACATCATTCACGGCTTGCAGGATCAAACCGCCGTTGCTTGGCGACGCCACCACCGCCGTTTGTCCGTCCACGAATGGGTTTTCGTCGAAGTAAAACACGTCGTCGATGATGATGTCGCAACCTGCGGCGCGCAGATCATGAATATTCTGTGCGAAGCCGGCAAGGCTACCGAACGCCGTCGCGAAGTAGAGCTTTGCCCCGGGCGCCAGATCGTGAACGATCTCCATCATGGCCGTGCCTTCGTCACCACTGCCGATTTGTCCAGGAAGGATGGTTACATCCGAGGGCAGGTCGCCGGTTGCCTGGCTCTGCGCCAGGCTGCTCGCCCCATCCGAAAGCACGCCGATCTTGACGCCCGCCCCGTTGACACCGAATGCCATGCGCGCGTCAAACGCCCGATGCGTCAGATCGCCTTCGGACGTCTTGCTGCCTTGCCCCGTAGGGGCGGGGTTGCCATTGCTATAGGTGCCGCCCCCAGTGGGTCCGGACATGGGCAGCACCGATGCCAGGTAATTTCGAGCTGGATGTGATCGTCCGCCAAAGTCAGCGCGCGACGAACTGCCCTTTTGCGCTCCCGTGGGCGCATGCCACGAAGTCATCGCCTCCTGTTTCGGACGGATGAAGCTCACATTGGCCCACCCGGCGATGGCTTCAAGTCTCGCGGCGGGAACGAGTGCCCGAACGCTATGATAGGCTGGATACGAGCGATAGACATACGCGCCCTGTTCTCGCAACTGCGAGAGAAAGTCATTGCTGATATCAGCGGTGATGTCCACAAGCACTTTGCCGTCCTCGTCTACGTCCACTCCGGTTTCCAGGGACGGGACGCTTGGAGCTACCGGCAATCCCTGCAGCATCCGGGCCGTGTAAATGAGGTTGGAGCTGATTTTTCTCTGCGCCGCAGTCCGCGCCTGCTTGTCGAGGAACAGAGAATTCATCTGCAGCGCTGCCGAGGCGCTGATCGGGGCTTCGCTCTTCACCTCCGCACCCGACGCATCCACAGTGATCAGATCTGGGGAAATGACTGGGCGGAACTTGTGGGTGGCCACGTCGATTCCGCTGGTTGCTCGGGCGCGGTTGCGCCCGGGTTTGACCTGCGCAAAGACCGGCAGGAACTCAAACAACACGCTTAGCAAGACGAGCGTGAGCGCAGCCCTTCTGAGCGCCTTCATGGAGTTCCTCGCCGAGTCCCAAAGAACCTATCGGCAAGGCGCGGAATTTCCCCACCAGGCTGAACTGCCCGTCCGGCAAGCGATGCGCTACTGCGGAGTATCTACTTTATAGTCAGGAAATTGACTAACGATAAGCGGACGAGGGGTCCGGATCGGTCCAGACCCGTTGTTCCGCAATTTCTAGAGGTTTGGTGCCGGAGGCGCCGTCAGCTCCAAGCCGTCCGGAGGAAACGGAATCACCAAGGGTCCGGACTGCGGCGGACCGTTCAGCTTTTTCTGAAAATAAATGACGTTATCGCCGAAGCCCCGGTCACCGCGGATACTCTTCAGCTGGCGCCATTGGTCGAGACTCAGCACTTTTCGCAGATCCAAGTTCATGAACGTATATTCGCGCTCCAGCTTCCCCCGTGCCGCCAGCACCAGGTCGACCTGCGAACTGACCTGGCCTTCGTCCGGCTGATCCGCGTCCAGCAGAGATTGCAGTTTCAGGTCTTGCTTTGCCATCTCCGCGCCGTGATCAATCAGATTGACGCGGTGATCGTAGAAAATCTGGTCAAGTTGGGCGACTTGCCCGTCAGAGAGTTGTAATTTCTTGGAAATTTCGGCATCGCGCCACCACTTGCCCATTTCTCCGTGCATGCCCATCTCTCCGTGCACCACGATTCGCTTTTCGAACGTCTTGGGAGCGCGCGGCGCCCCTGGCTCTGGAGGAGGAGTTTGAGCAAACAGCCCGGACGACACGCCCAGAACTGCCAAGAAGAGTGCGATGCATCTAGTTTTCATTGCGGTGCTCCTTGTGAGAGATGGTTTCAACGTCGCTATTTGAACTGGACTCAACCAGCAGAGTAAGAGGTTCCAGCGCTTCGGGTGTTCCGGCAGCTAGTGCATGCTCGACCGCGAGCAGTAGTTGCTGATCCGCGTCAATTCTGGCTTGTGGCAAAGCCTGTTGTGGGCGCGGACCTGCCGGTGCAATCAGCAGCACGGCGAAGAAGATGAGCGCCGCAGTCACCACCGCCAGCGGGAGACTTCGTGGCCTCGGCACGCTCTCGGCCTTGACCCGCGCGCGAATCCGTATCTGCTGCCCGCTCCAGAATTCCTCCGGACGCAGGGACCGGTTGATCGCGTCCTCACGCCAGACCGCGGCCAGTTCCGCGGGAAGTTCATGATCGTTCTCGAAGCGATTGGCAGTCATCTCCCTCATCTCCTGACTTGCTCACGCACGCTCGTCACCGCCCGAAAAAGCTGGGCCTTGACGGTCCCCGTGCTCAGGTTCAGCACTTCGGCGATTTCCTTTAGTCCCTTTTCTTCGGCAAAACGCAGAATAAACACTTCTTTCTGGCGTGGGGACAGCGCTTCCACGGCCCGCCAGACCGCATCCAGCTCCTGTTGCGCTAACAGCCCACGCTCCGGCGATGGCTTCGTGGAAGCTGGTTCGTGCTCCGCCGTGACCACGTCCCCGTCCTCAAGCCGCAACAACCGCTTCCAGAATCCGGCTCGACGGTTCCGCGCATGATCCCGCGCCAGGTTGACGGCTATCCGCAGCAGCCAGGTCTGCACGCTGCATTCTCCGCGAAAGCTTTTCATGCTCGTGTAACCGCGCAGAAAGCATTCCTGCGTCAGGTTGTCCGCATCCTCAGGATTCTTGACCATCAGCAGCAGCACTCGATAGACCTTCCTTTGATACCGGCGAACAATCTGTTCGAAGTCCGCAGCGGTGATCGCCATGGGACATTCGTGGGTCTGGCTCGCCAACGCCGGCAGTGAGAGGCTCATCGACTGTTTGTGGCTCTATTACTATGGACGGAATCGGCGGGATAAGGTTTACAGAGAACGCCAAAACGCTGCATACTGCATGGATTCGCGAGAGCACATTCGCGTCACCGGCTCCGCGCTCAAGAACTGGGCCGTCGCGCAGTTGCAGGATTCAATCGCGGTCGCACTTCTGTGGTTTGTGGGTCTTTGGATTCTCAGGATCCCCTGGGCGCCGCTGTGGGCGCTGCTGGCCGCCGCCCTGCAAATCGTTCCGCACCTGGGGCGGGCGCTCAGCCTGGTCGGACCGGTGCTGGCGGCGCTAATTCGATGGCAGGACTGGGAGCATCCGCTCTACGTGTTGATCCTGTATGCAATGATCGTGGCTGTGGACGGCTTTTTCCTTCAGCCTTACATCATGTGCCGAGTGGCCAAGGTCCCCATGTGGGCGTCGATCCTGGTGCCGATTGTTCTTGGATTTGCGATCCCCTTCTGGGGTTTCATAATGGCCCCGCCGCTGCTGGCAGTCGTGTACGCGTATAGATTGCGGCGCACTACCTGACACGATCGCCCATTAAGATCGTCATCCTGAGCGAAGCGAAGGACTCGCTGTTCCTCCTGCATAAAGAAGCAGATCCTTCGCTTCGCTCAGGATGACGATTTCTAAGAGGGGAGAGTTAGGAGAATGTGTTCGAACAGCGCTACGACCCAATCTTCAACAGCGCATCCCGGAACCGCTGATGCTGCTGGGCCAGATGCAGATACTTCATCTCATCGTGTGCCGTCTTGGCGCGAATAATCCGGACCAAAGCGTCCTTCTCGTCGCGCGTCCACGACCTAAGATCACGAAACAGCGCCAGCCCAACCGCAAGATTCTCGAAGCTGGATTTCTCCGAGGCCGCCCGCGATGATGCGTTCACGCCTAACATTTGGGCCACCACCCGCGTGGATTCGGCGCGCATCCGCCGAGCGTCGCCCCCGAACTCCCTCGCCATTCGCGCATTCACGCGCAACCCGATGTTGCGCGTCGAGAACTTGTCCCACACTCCGACCTCGCTTCCCGGAAGTTCATAGAAAACATGTCCTGCCGCCAGCCGTCGCAGGGTACGTGCCGACGTTCGGTACTTCGGATTCGCGGCGATCTTTTTTTCTTCGCGCTCCACCAGCCGCAACAACTCCGGACGCCCCGGCCGAAACCCCAGCTTCCGATAGAACCAGAACGCCCCCGACTCAATCGCCTCATCGTTATCATGTCCGAGCTGATACGGATACACCGACACCCAAGTCGTTCCCATCAGATGGCACAGACAGCGCAGTACCTGCGCATAAACCCATCCCGTTTCGCCGCCCCGGAACGTGTAGAAAGTGTTGAACCCAACCTCCATCCACTCGCACAGCCCAATCGCCTCGATGTAGTTGATGGGCACGCCGTTTTTCACGCTGAAGCCCGCGACATAGGCCCGCAGCGGCAGCCGTCGTTCTGGAGGGAGATTCCACAAATAAATCAACATCCCGCGGCCGACATCCGCCCGCACTACAGACGTCGGATCACCCAGCGTCGTCCCATACAGCTCTCGATACCGCACCAGCATCACTTCGCGGATCGCGTTCATCACCCGCTCGCCCTGCTTGCGCGAAAGCTTGACGAGCGCCGGAGGCTTCTTCGCCAGCTCCCCCGCCAGCGACACCTCGCTGCGGCTGATGAGCGGTCCCGTATGGTAGAAACCCCTCCGCACGCGTACCCAGTTGCGCGTCCGCGAGACTCGCGAGTTGCCGAGATCCCACCGCAAGGGAAGCCGCAGCGAATCGTAGAGTTCAGCCTTATCATGCGCAGGGAACTGTAGCTCTTCAAACCGCCGGATCAGCCACTCCGGGCTAGCACTTTTCCTTCCTTGAGCAGCTTCCAACCAGGGCTGCCAGGGTGTGTCAGCCTCGACGTACGCGTCGTCCTCCAGCAGCGGCATGAGGCGCGGCCAGATTGCGCCCACGTCGCGGCCTGGCTCGAAGTTATCCCACGCGATCTCGACTCTTCCCGGTATGCGTCTAATCAGCCAGCGCGCAACGTCGAAGCTGAGCGTGTCTTCCATCGTCGTGCCCGCGACACCTGAGAATTCGAAGGTGTCCCAGGCGCTCAGATCGGCACCACGTTGGCGCGACTCTGCCACCTTCTTCCAGAAGCTGTTGAGGAGCTTCTCGGTCTTGCGGACTACGCCAGGGCCGTGCGGGAATGCTCGCAGAAACAGAAGAGCCTCATGAAAGCGAATGAGAGATTGTGTGTCAAGGATATGAGTCGCGGCGAGTGAGTTTAGAAGCGTGGCTACCCGCGAGGCTTCGCCCCCACCAAAGCGATAGCGGCACTCTTCCAACTGAGTCAGGAGACGGTCGAGGTCTTTAGAAGCCATGCGGAACCCATAAGGCTACCTCAACTACGCCAAGGTCCGAGTGACATTCGCGGCGCTGGCCAAGGGACAGCGGATTGATTTCCGTGGGCGTGCTATCTTGTCACCGCATGAATGTTACCATCCCTGCCGTTCCGGTCGCGGCCAACGAGGCGCCAAAAGCCAGAATCGGCTCCATCGACCTCATCCGCGGCGCGGTCATGGTCCTGATGGCAATCGATCACGTGCGAGTCTATTCCGGCATTCCGCCCGGCGGCCCTACGCCTGGAGTCTTCTTCACGCGCTGGATCACCCACTTCTGCGCGCCAGCATTTATCTTTCTCGCTGGCACGAGTGCTTTCTTCTACGGTCGGAAACACGCCGACGTGTCAAGGTTTCTGCTGACCCGCGGCGCCTGGCTCATCTTTCTTGAGCTCACATTCCTTCGACTCGCCTGGACTTTCAATTTCGATTTCCGGCATTACGAAATGGCAGGCGTGATCTGGGTCATTGGGTGCTGCATGATCCTGATGGCCGGACTGGTGAAACTGCCGCTCCCTGCGGTGGGGACGATCGGCGTGTTAATCATCGCAGCTCATAACCTGATGGATTCACACATGGGCAAACTACTGGAAGGCCTTGACGACAACCGCCTCTCCGGACTCTGGAAAATCTTCTATGTAGGGTTCTTTGCTGGTCCGATCCAGTTTGGCACCGACGGTCCCAACCTCATCGTGCTCTACTCAATCATTCCGTGGATTGGCGTGATGGCCGCGGGTTACGCCTTCGGCAAGATTCTGACCTTGGAGTCAGCGCAAAGAAAGCGGCTGTGCATCGTGATTGGACTCTCCGCCGTTGGACTCTTTCTGGTGCTGCGTGGTTTTAATTTGTACGGCGATCCGCGCCCCTGGCATGCCGCCGCGCAGGGCCGAAACAGGTTGCCGCCGATGCCCGCGTTGCTTTCGTTCCTGAACACCACCAAATACCCGGCCTCGCTCTGTTTCTTGCTAATGACGCTGGGCCCTATCATCACTCTTATCCCGTTGCTCGAACACCTAACGGGTGCTCTCGCCCGCGGAATCACCCTTTTCGGACGCGTGCCGTTCTTCTTCTACATGCTTCACATCCCGTTAATCCACGCTCTTGCGCTGGTGGTGTCGAAGATTCGGCTTGGGGTTGTGAGCACGTGGCTTTTCACCAGCCACCCGATGGGAAATCCCGAGCCACCCGAAGGCTATGTCTGGAGCCTGCCCCTTCTTTACGCAATATGGGGCATTGCAATCGTCCTGCTCTATTTCGGGTGCCATTGGTTTGCCGACTTCAAGGCCAAGAGGAATGATTGGTGGCTCAAATACATATAGAGGTACTCAGCATAGTTTGTCGCGCATCCCGGGGCCGAAGCCTTCAACGACATGGCACGGGATCCCTGCCGGACCCAGGAAAACTGAGGTCCCCATGCTATAATCTCTCTTCGCCTGACCAGTTTTTCGTAGAGGCTATCCAGTGATCTCCTCCGCGGGCGACTTCTTACTCAATAACGCACTTCCAGTTCTCTAGACCGAGGTATTTCCATGTCCGGCCATTCCAAGTGGGCCACCATCAAGCATAAAAAGGGCGCGCTCGACGCTAAGCGCGGCAAGATTTTCACCCGTCTGATTAAGGAAATCGCGATGGCCGCCAAGAGCGGCGGCGATCCCGACATGAACCCCCGTCTGCGCACCGCCATCGTCGCGGCCAAGGCCGAGAACATGCCCGCCGACAACATCAAGCGCGCCATCCAGCGCGGCACTGGCGAGTTACCGGGCTTGACCTACGAAGAATTCGTGCTCGAAGGCTACGGCCCGGGCGGCGTCGCGTTGCTGGCGGAAATCTCCACCGACAACCGCAACCGCACGGTAAGCGAGATTCGCCACGTCTTCGGAAAGAATAACGGCAACATGGCCGAAGCCGGCGCTGTCTCCTGGATGTTCCACAAAAAGGGCGACATCGTCGTCCCCAAGTCGGCCGCCAAAGAAGACGATCTGATGAACATCATTCTGGAAGCAGGCGGCGAAGACTTGAAGGACGACGGCGAGAACTGGGAGATCATCACCGAGCCTTCCACCTACGAGGCGGTTCTCGACGCGGTGAAGAAGGCCGGCATCACTCCTGCGTCGTCGAGCGTCGCGATGGTGCCGCAGAACTACATCAAGCTGGAAGGCCAGCAGGCCACACAAATGATCCGTCTGATCGAGGCGCTCGAAGACCACGACGACGTACAAAATGTCCACGCAAACTTCGACATTGATCAAAAACTGCTGGAAGAAGTGGCCGGCTAGGGTCCTGCGCGTCAACAACCGATTTTTCGGAGCCGTCCCGGGTGGACGGCTTCCTTTTTTAGAAATTCTCGCAACCTCGGCACACTTTTCAACATCGTGGTGGAAAACTCTGTGTAAAACGTGGGCGTTATTCCTGTAACCTTCTGTTAATAAATTGGTTCAGCATTCTGCACTGCATCGGGTGCTGGCACTCTGGTGGTGCAGTCCCCAATTCCAACGTAACTCCAAGCCAGTGAAAATGCGTCTCGACAAACTGCTGGTCGATCGCGGCATGACGCCCTCGCGCGAACGCGCACAGGCCCTCATCCTCGCCGGTAAAGTCCTGGTCGACGAGCAGAAAATAGAGAAGGCCGGCGCATCGGTGGAACAAGACTGCACCGTGCGGTTGCTGGGAGAAGACCTGCGCTACGTCAGCCGAGGCGGCCTCAAACTGGAGAAGGCCCTCGCACACTGGCAGATTGATCTCAGCGGCAAGAGCTGCCTGGACGTCGGCGCTTCCACCGGCGGCTTCAGCGACTGCATGCTGCAGCACTGCGCCCGCCGCGTGATTGCTGTCGACACAGGCTACGGGCAGATTGATCTCCGCCTCCGCAATGACCCCCGGGTGCGGCTACTCGAAAAAACCAACGCCCGATATCTCACACGCGCGCAACTCGGCGAAACGGTCGAGTTCATCGCGATGGATGTGTCATTTATCTCGGCTACGCTAGTCCTGCCCGCAGTAGTCCATGCCGCATTCTCGGACTCCACGCCACGCGCAGGGCGCCACATCGTCGTCCTGGTCAAACCGCAATTTGAAGTCGGACGCGATCTTGTCGGCAAAGGTGGCATTGTCCGTGACGAAATTGCCCAGCGATCCGCCGTGCTTAAGGTCGAGGCTGCCGCGCGCGAACTGGGTGCGCTGCGGACCGATTCGATCGAGTCCCCCATCCTCGGTGCCGAAGGCAACTGCGAATTCCTGCTCTATGCCGAGTTCCCACAGCACATGGAACATCTGCCTGGGAGACACGGAGACAGTGAGGAAGGCAGAGGTTAGAAGTCAGAATGTAGAAGTGGCCGCTTTTGAACCTCTGCAATCTGACCTCTGCCCTCTAACCTTGACTTCTGTACAATCGTGAGTTCCATGCCCGAATCTTCCCAAACCTCGGCCCGGCCGAAAACCGTTGCTATCATCTCGAAACCCGGCCGCCCGGAATTGTCGGAGATCCTGCCAGCCCTGTATCAATGGCTTAGCAAGCGTGCTTACCGGGTGATGATCGATCTCGAGAGCGCCCAGTATTTCTCGTCAGCCGACGTTGTTCCACGCAGCGAGTTGGGTTCGGGCTCCCCGGACGTTTCCCTGGTGCTCGGTGGCGACGGCACTCTTCTTTCCGCCGCACGCGCGTTCTGCCGGTCGAGCACGCTGATCCTCGGCGTCAATCTGGGCACCCTCGGCTTCCTGACAGAGCTGGCTCTTGCCGATCTCTATCCCGCGCTCGAAGCAATCGAAAAAGGCCAGTACATGGTGGACAGCCGCGCTATGCTGAGTTGCTCGCTCGTCCGTGCCGGCGGCGCAGTTGCGACCCACATCGCGTTGAATGATGTTGTCATCAGCAAGAGCGCCATCGCAAGGCTAAATCACTTTGAGCTCTTTGTGGACAAGGAATTCGTGTCCAGCTACAAGGCCGACGCCGTGATCGTCGCTACCCCCACTGGCTCCACGGCATACTCGCTGGGCGCCGGCGGTCCCATCCTCAAGCCGGATGTGGACGCCTTCGTAGTCACGCCCGTCTCCCCGCACGGATTGACGCATCGTCCGGTCGTGGTGCGCGATTCCGTCGAGATTGAGATCCAAGTCAAGACGGGAGAAGAAGCGGCATACCTGAGTCTCGACGGACAGGTCGGCATGCCGGTTAACGACGGCGACACTGTCCGCTGCGTGAAGGCGGAGCATCCAGCCAGGCTCTTACGCTTCAAGAAGACTTTCTTTGAAGTGTTAAGCACGAAGCTGAAGTGGGGAGAACGCTAACGCTCAACAAATACCCGTAGAGACGCGGCGTGTCGCGTCTCCACGCGGTCGGCATGAGACGTGCCAAGCCGGGCGTTGGCCCGAAGCAGAGAAGATAGCGCAACCGGGATCCAGCCCCGCCGGGGCAACCCAGCTTAGCCCAGCGCTTCGGCGCTGGGTATATCGGTCAAGGGACATCAAGTCCCGGAGGGACGGACCCAAGCCCTATTCAACGATCGGAATCTGGTTTCAAACACGGACGGCACAATGAAAAAGCCCTTTCTATACATTTCCATCATCCTTGCCTGGCTGCTCCCGGCCTTCGCCCAATCCAAACCCGCCGCCGATCTCATCATCCACAACGCAAGGATCTGGACCGTCGACAGCTCTCATCCCGAAGCCGAAGCTGTCGCCATCCTCGGCGATCGCATCGTCGCCGTCGGCTCCGGCCGGGAACTCGACGCCTGGCGCGGCCCCAACACTCGGATAGAAGACGCAGCAGGGAAGCGACTCCTCCCCGGTTTCAACGATGCCCACGTCCATTTCACATCGGGCGGCCAGCAGCTCGACAACGTGCAACTGAACGACGCCAGCAGCCCGCAGGAATTCGCCCGCCGCCTGGCCGAACGCGCTAAGAAGACTCCAAAAGATGAATGGATCCTCGGCGGCGATTGGGATGAGACCAAGTGGACTCCCGCCCAACTCCCAACCAAAGAACTGATCGATCCGCTCACGCCGCAAACGCCGGTTGCCCTCGACCGCTACGACGGCCACATGATCCTGGCCAATTCCGTGGCTCTTAAGCTGGCCGGCATCACCGCCAAGACTCCCGATCCCGACGGTGGGGTCATCGTCCATGACGCGCAGGGAAATCCAACCGGCGCCTTGAAGGATGCCGCCGCCGACTTGGTCTACAAGGTCATCCCCGACCCCACGCACGATCAGCGGCGTCACTCCATCGAGCGCGCGCTTGAACATGCCGCGTCGCTGGGCGTCACCAGCGTGCAGCACATGAATCCGGACTACGCCGACATCGCTATTTACTCGGAGCTGTTGGAAGAAGGCAAGCTCACGACGCGGATCTACGCCGCGCCACTCATTTCGCAAGTCGACGATCAGGTAAAAATCGGCATCGGCCACGCCTTTGGTGGTCCGTACCTGCGCATCGGCGCGCTCAAATCCTACGCCGACGGCTCCCTGGGATCGGCTACCGCCTATTTCTTCGATCCTTTCAACGACCAACCTAACAATCGCGGACTGCTATCCGATGCCATGCACCCCGTTTCCCTAATGCGCGACCGCATGATGAAAGCCGACGCTACCGGCCTGCAGCTTTGCACCCACGCCATCGGCGACGCGGGAATCTCCGCCATCCTTGACATTTACGCGGAGATTGAGAAAACGCACGGCGTCCGCGATCGCCGCTGGCGCATCGAACACGCCCAACACATGGCCGCGAAAGACTTCGACCGCTTCGCCCAGCTGCATGTGATTGCTTCCGTGCAGCCGTATCACGCCATCGACGACGGCCGCTGGGCCGAAGGCCGCATCGGACACGACCGCTCCAGCCGCACCTATGCCTTCCGCACTTTTTTAGATCGCGGCGTCCGCCTCGCCCTGGGCACCGACTGGAACGTGGCTCCGCTGAACCCCATGCTGACCTTGTACGCCGCTGTCACCCGCGCGACTCTCGACGGCAAGAATCCCAACGGCTGGTTTCCCGAGCAGAAGCTGACCGTAAAAGAGGCGATCGAGGCCTACACGATGGGATCGGCGTACGCCGAATTTCAGGCGAACGTGAAGGGCTCGATCACCCCCGGCAAGCTGGCCGACATGGTGCTGCTGAGCGATGACGTGTTGAGCATCGATGCCGTAAAGATCCGCGACGTCAAAGTGCTCAAGACGTGGGTCGGTGGCAAACTCGTCTACGAAGCAAAGTAGCCCGATGTGGGACGGACACTCTTTGTCCCTCGCCTTTGGCTTTCGCGAACAGCAAGACGAAGTCAAGAGCGACCGGCAAGAGTTTCCGTCCGACACACGAATCGGTGACCTCGTGCAGGAAGCCCTTCCAGGAATCACGGAACGCGAGCTGGACGTAGGTGGCGTCCGCATCAACTACGGGGAAGGCCCGGTCAACGGCCCGCCTCTCGTCCTACTCCACGGCCTCGGACGCCGCTGGCAGGTCTTCCTGCCGTTGATACCCGCACTCAGCATGCGCTGGCATATCTTTGCGCTCGACTTGCGCGGGCACGGCAAGTCAGGCCGCGTTTCCCGTGGCTACCACGGTGCCCAATATTCCGATGACGTCGCGTACTTCCTGCGTGAACGCGTTTCCACGCCAGCCATCGTTTTTGGGCACTCATTGGGCGGCATGGTCGGCATGTGGGTGGCGAGCCATCATCCCGAGCTGGTGCGTGCCCTCATCCTGGGCGACAACATGATTATGGCGGAGCGCATCCCCAGGCCGATGTATCTCGCACTTTTCACCGGCCTGCGCGATCTGGCGCGCAAACGCGGTTCGATGGAAGAGATCGTTGCTGGCATCGGCAGGATTGAAATTCCGCTTGCAAGCGCCGGAGAGACGGTGTTCATAAGGAACCTCCCCGGCAACGACGGAGCCTATTTGCTCTCCTGGGCGCGTTGCGTAGCACAAGTCGATCCTGACACCTACGACATGGCGATCGATGGATCCGCGCTTGAAGGTTGGAATGCTGAGGACGTGCTCCGCGGAATCACCTGCCCAACGCTGCTTTTGCAGGCCAGCAGGGAACTGGGCGGGCTGATGTCGGACGCCGACGTCGCCCTAGCGACGCGCCTTCTGCCGCATCACACCCACGTAAAGTTTCGCGCGCTGGGCCACGCGCTCTTTATACAGCAGCCGGGACCGGTGCTGCGGGCAGTGACAAACTTCTTGGAGTCGCTGTAGAGGAGTCCAATTGCAATTGAACGCACACGATGCCCTGGGGATAGACGCTCTCACAGCCGCTCCAGCTTGATCTGATCTCGGAGACGTTCGCGTGCGCGGATTGTCCGCGTTCTCTTGCCGTCTACCAACACCTCCGCAGGTTTTCCCCGCGTATTGTAGTTCGATCCCAGCACAGCCCCGTACGCCCCCGTATCCAGAATCGCCAGCAACTCTCCTTCGGCCACGACCGGAAGCTCGCGGTCGCGTGCCAAGAAATCCCCGGTCTCGCAAACCGGCCCGACGACATCGGTTATCTCCGTGTCGCCCGAGGAACGCACGACCGGAACGATCTCGTGGTAAGCGCCGTACAGCGCAGGACGCAGCAGGTCGTTCATGCCCGCATCGACAATGAGGAATCGCTTGCTATTATTCGTTTTGCGATAGATGACCCGCGTCAATAGCGCACCTGCCGCGCCCACGATGGAACGCCCTGGCTCCAGCAGCAGGTGCACGTCGAGTCCGCGCAACGGCACGAGCACGGCGTTTGCATACGCGGAAATCTGCTCCTCGAAACTCACGTGCGACGACTTGTAGGAAATTCCTAGGCCTCCACCCACATCCACGTAACGCATAGCGTGTCCCTGAGCTCGCAACTCACGAACCAGGTCGGCTGCGCGCTCCAGCGCCTCCGCGAACGAACTGACATCCGCGATCTGCGACCCGATGTGCACACTTACGCCGGTCACTTGCAGATATGGCTGCCGCCTCGCTTCTGCGTAAAGTTCCCGAGCCTCTGGGATGGGCACGCCAAACTTATGCTCATGCAATCCCGTGGAAATGTAGGGATGGGTTTTCGCCGAGACGTCGGGATTCACCCGCAGCGCGACCGCTACCCGCTTCTTCAGCCGCGTTGCGGTTGCTGCCAGCGCTCGAAGCTCCGAAGCGCTTTCAATATTAAAGAGTAGAATCCCAGCCTTGAGAGCCAGCTCCATCTCCGGAACAGTCTTGCCGACTCCGGAAAAAACAACATGCCGTGCCGCCGCGCGCCTCACCCGCAGTACGCGTTCCAGTTCTCCGCCCGAAACGACATCGAACCCCGCACCCTCTCGTTCTATGAGCCGTAAGATGGCCAGTGAGGAGTTCGCCTTAACCGAGTAACAAAGTGTGTGAGGAACCGAACGGAAGGCGCGCGCAAACGCTTTTATCCGCGCGTAGATCATTTCAGACGAGTACACGTACAGCGGAGTTCCGTAGCGCTCGGCGAGCCGTGCAAGTGCAGCGGCCTCGCAAAAGAGTTCCTCCGGTCCCGCAGTCCCAGCCGCGCCCCGATAAGCCAACGCAGGCGCCCGGACAATCTCGGGTTTCCCGCGCCGCTTCACTTGCGTTTGCCCGACCCGCCCGGTGCGTCGGCACTGCCTTTGACCCTGACCGCCACCACCGTCTGGTCGTCAAACGGAGTTGCTCCCGCGGCGTGCTCGTCCACGGCCTTGAAGATGTTGGTCACTACGCAGTCCGCCGACTGTGCCGCGCAGCCTAGGACGATTTGTTCCACCCGCTCCCGCGCGAACATGCGCCCATCGCGATTGCGCGCGTCCAGAATCCCGTCACTAAAGAACACGAAAAGATCGCCGGGCTTGGCATTGAAACTGAACTCGTCGTAATCGGCTTCGTCAAACAATCCCAGCGGCAGCCCCGTGGCTTCGATTACCTCGATCTTGCCGTCATGGTAGTAAATCGGGCGAGGCAGCCCCGAATTCGCCACCTGCAGCGTGCGCCGCTCGTCGTCCCACACCGCATAGATGATGGAAACAAACTGCCCGTCAATCCGCCGCTCCCCCAGCGAGAGGTTTACAGCCGATAGCATCTCTGCCGGCCCAGGCTCGATGGGCGCATGCGACCTGAGAATTCCGCTGACCAGCGCGGCATAAATCGCAGCCGGAGCGCCTTTACCGCTCACGTCTCCAATGACAATCCCGAGCCGCGACAGCGAGTAATGGATGAAGTCATATAAGTCGCCGCCGATGGCGCGCGCCGGAACAAACTTCGCGCTGACTTCGAGATTGGGAATTTTGGGCCGGGCGTTGGGCAGCAAGCGGAATTGCAATTCGCGTGCCAGCGCCAGGTCGCGCTCCAGGCGCTGTTCCTGTTTAGCAATCTGCTCGTACAATCGCGCGTTTTCGATCGCGATCGCAATCTGCGCCGCGAGCGTCGTCAGAGTGCGCTTGTGATCCTCGGTGAAGTAGCCGCGACGCGTGTGCTCCAGATCGAGGACGCCAATCACCTTTTCCTTGTAGATCAGAGGCACTGCCAGCTCCGAGCGCGTCTCGGGATTCAACAGGATGTAACGTGGATCCTTGGCGACGTCAGGAACGAGCACTGCTTCCTTGCTCTGGGCCGCAAATCCTACCAGCCCGCGGCCGATCGGAATGTCGTGCTTGAGGTGCAGCCGCTCCTGGAACCGCAGCGCGAAACGATGCTGCAGCTTCTCGCCGTCGGCGTCCACCAGTAAAACGCTGAACATCTGGTAATCAATGATCCTGCTCAGGAGTTCGCCCACCCGCTTGAGCAGTTCGTCGAGGTTCAGGATCGACGTCAATTCCCGCGCAATTTCATTCAGCAGCAGCAGCGTGCGAGCCTGACGTGTACTGCGGGTATACAAACGCGCATTCTCGATCGCGACCGCCATGCGCGACGCGATCAGCGTCAGCAGGCGTTTATGTTCTTCCGTGAAGTAGCCCTTTTCCCGGGCCTCAATATCGATGACGCCGATCACGCGGTTCTTCACAATCAGCGGAATCGCGAGTTCCGAGTGGACGTTGGGCACCGCGTCCACGTAGAAATCTTCCTTTGAAACATCGTTGACCAGCACCGGCTGCCGCAGTTGCGCAGCTCTGCCCGTAACCCCCTGCCCGACCTTCAAGCGGGCGCGATCCGCCACTTCCACCGGATATCCCACTTGAAAGCGGACGTACAGCTCCTGTTTCTGTTCGTTGAGCAAAAGGATGGCGAAGATCTCGTAATCGATGACCTTGCGCACCAGTTCCGCCACGCGCCGCAGCGTGGTTTCCAGATCGAGCGTGGTGTTGACCACGTCCGCCACTTCCAGCAGGAAGGGTTCCACCTGGGTCGGAGCTATCAATTGGGCCGAACCTGAATTCACGAGTTTAATCATAGCAGCCGCCGCAGACTGCTCTGCAGCCCTAAAGGAAGGGAAGCGATTTGCGGCGCCGCAGGGCTGCCGCGCTTAAGGATTCTCGATCACGCAGATATCCGGCAGGTTGCGATAGCGCTCTGCGTAGTCCAGCCCATATCCGACGACGTACGCGTCCGGGATAGCGAAGCCGATATAGTGTGCCTTGATCGGCATCTTGCGCCGCGAAGGCTTGTCGAGCAAGGCCGCAATGCGCAGAGTCCTGGGCTGGTGCGCCAGCAACAGCTTCTGGATGTAGTTGAGCGTGAGTCCGGTATCCAGAATGTCCTCCACCAGGATTACGTTTCGATCGGTCATGGACTGGTCCAGATCCTTGGTCACACGCACTTCTCCCAGCGAGTCCCATGCGGCATGGCCAGCGGGATCTTCGGCTGGCGTCGGCCGGTTCCCGTAGCTCGAAACCCCGATGAAGTCGAACGTGGCATCGAGCGAAACCTGGCGCGCAAGATCGCTCAGGAAGATCGCGGCGCCTTTCAGAACGCCAACGAAGATGATGGATTGTCCCTTGAAATCGCGGGTGATCTCCTCCGCCATTTCTGTCACTCGCTCGGCAATCTGATCGCGTGACAGCAATACTTTGAGTTCAGACACGAGCACCATCTTATACACGAGATCGCGCCGGATCGAAACGCCCGATTTCCGCTCGTTGCAGTGAGTCCCGCCGCACCAATAGAATGCTACTTCGCAGGAAAGCCAGCCGCGCGGTACGGGCTTCGGGCCGCGAATACACAGATCGCCCGAAGCTCGCAGCTCGTGGCCGCTCTTCCGGCTGACACCTGACACCTTCTTTTTATGAATCTAGCCGGCATCAAACTCACCTGGCTCGGCCACTCGACGTTCCGCATCGAGACGCCAGAAGGAAAGACGCTTTATGTCGATCCCTGGATCATGGGAAACCCCATGTGTCCAGCGAGTGACAAGAACGTGAAGAGGGCCGATGTCCTTCTTTGCACCCATGGTCATGGCGATCACATCGGCGACGCGGTTGAAGTAGGCAGAAAGCACAACTCCCTAGCCGTTGGCATCTATGAGCTGTGTTTGTGGCTGCAAAGCAAGGGCGTGAAGCAGATTTCGCCCATGAACAAGGGCGGTACGCAGGCAGTCGCCGGCGTGAAGGTCACCATGGTGCACGCCGTCCACTCCTGCGGCATCCAGGATGTCGACCAGATCGTCTACGGCGGCGAAGCCTGCGGCTACGTGCTTGAGTTCTCGAACGGTGTGAAGCTCTACCATGCCGGCGACACCAACGTCTTCAGCGACATGGCGATCATCCGCGATCTGTACGCGCCGAAGATTGTCATGCTGCCGATCGGTGACCACTTCACGATGTCGCCGCGCGAAGCCGCCTATGCCTGCAAACTGCTCAAACCCGAGAGCGTTATCCCGATGCACTTCGGCACCTTTCCAGTTTTAACCGGGATGCCGAGCGAACTGCAGAGGCTGGCGCCCGAAGTGAAAGTGTTGGAACTTAAGCCAGGGCAGACGATCTCATAAAATCGGATTCACCCCAGAGACAGGGAGAAAGACAGAAGCAACTCAGGGGCTGCGAGTTCAAATTGAATCGTCTTTCCGATTTCCTCTTTGTCTCTGTGACTCTGTGGTGAACATGAAGTGAAGGGAGCAAGCATGCCCGACCAGAACGTGAACGCCGCGTGGCGAATGGGTGGTATCACCGTCCAGGACGTCGAAGATTACATCTACTCTCTCCTGCCCTCGCGCGATGAAGTTCTTACGGAGATGGAAGCCCTGGCCGCCAAGAACGACATCCCGATCATCGGCCCTGCGGTCGCCCGCGTGCTCTATCAACTGGCGATTATCAGCGGCGCCAAGCGAATATTCGAAATGGGCTCGGCTATCGGCTACTCCACGATCTGGCTGGCGCGCGCTGTCGGCCAGGGCGGTCGTGTCATCTACACCGACGGTGACCCAAAAAACGCCACGCAAGCGCGCGGCTATTTCGAACGCGCCGGAGTCAGTGACCGCATCACCATTCGCACTGGAGACGCCCTCGAGTTCCTCTCCGAAGAGAAGGAACCCTACGACATCATCTTCAACGACGTCGACAAAACCGACTACCCCCGAGTCTTTCGCATGGCCATTCCGCACCTGAAGAAGGGAGGCCTGTTCATCACCGATAACGTCTTATGGAGCGGAAAAGTCGCAAAGCCCAGCCCCGACGCCCACACCAAGGCAATCCTTGAACTCAACAAGCTGATGTACGAGTCGCGCGACGTTCTTACGACGATCCTGCCACTTCGCGATGGCGTTTCGATTTGCATGAAAAAGTGAAGCAGGTTCACTTTGCGTACTTCGCGATTCCTTAGCGATCTTAGCGGTTAAGAAAAAGCATCCCGCAAAGTACGCCGAGGATTCGCAAAGTATGTAAAGTCAACCCAGTGCTAAAATTGTTCGCTTTAACAAAGGCTTCAATCTTGCCCGTCGAACTAATCCCGGAGACACTCACGCGCACTCAAGCTGTCCCCCGTCGCGACAACCGGACTGACGTCTTCATCGTCGGCGCGGGCCCCACCGGACTGGCCTGCGCTATCGAAGCCCAGAAAGCCGGATTTAAAGCGCTCATCCTCGACAAGGGCTGCCTGGTCAATTCCATCTTCCACTATCCGGTCAACATGACCTTCTTCACCACCCCGGAGCTACTCGAGATCGGCGACATCCCATTCACCACCTCGCTGGTCAAGCCCACTCGGCAGGAAGCTCTCGAGTACTACCGGCGCGCCGCCCAGCACTACGACTTGCAGATTTGCCAGTACCAGTGGGTCAAAACCATCAATGGCGAGGATGGCGACTTCCACATAGCCGCCACCGATCGACAAGGACACATCCACGACTACTGCGCCCGGAAAATCGTCGTCGCCACCGGTTACTACGACCTCCCCAATGAGATCGACGTTCCCGGTGAAGACCTTGCCAAAGTGTTCCATTACTATCGCGAGCCGCACCCATACTTCGACACCGATGTGATTGTCGTCGGCGGTAAGAATTCCGCCGCGGAAGCCGCGCTCGATCTCTGGCGGCACGGTGCCCACGTGACGGTGGTTTATCGCGGCACCCAGATCCACCCGAACGTCAAATATTGGGTGCGCCCCGATGTCGAGAACCGCATTAAGTCCGGCGAGATAACCGCCTACTTCAACAGTTCGGTCATGGAGATTGGCCCCGACTACGTCGTGCTCGATACGCCGAGAGGATCGGAGCGCGTGGAGAATGATTTCGTGTTCGCCCTCACTGGATACCATCCCGACTACGATTTCCTCACCAGCGTTGGGATCGAGCTGTCCACTGAACAGCACCGCCCCGTCTGTGATCCCGAAACGCTCGAGAGCAACATTCCTGGTATCTACGTGGCCGGTGTAATCGTCGCCGGATCGCGTACGAGCGAGATCTTTATCGAAAACGGCCGCTTCCACGGCAAGCAAATCGCCGCCCATCTCCGCCAGACGTTGAGACCCGGAGCCAATGGCCCCATAAGTCTGACCGGAAACTAGCGTCGGCCGTCCCCAAAACAATTCCAAACTTTTCTCTTGACAACTTTCAATCTGTAACCCTATAGTTACGCATTATGCGGAACCGTTCGGTTACATATTCGGCCGAGACCACGTTTCACGCCCTCGCCGATCCCACCCGCCGGGCCGTGCTGGACTTGCTGCGCCGGGGAGCCCAGCCCGCTGGCCAGATCGCCGAAGCCTTCCCCATTTCGCGGCCCGCAATTTCGAAACACCTGCGCCAGTTGCGTCGGGCGCGCCTGGTGGTGGAACACCGCAGCGGGCGCCACCGCTTGTATCAACTCAACGCCGAGCCCCTCAAAGCGGTTGACTCGTGGCTCGACCACTACCGTACGTTCTGGCAAGCCAACCTGGCCAACTTGAAAGCATTTGTGGAACAGGAGTACGCCCGCGAAACGGGCAAAGCCTCAAACAAGAACAAATCAACTTCTGGAGATTGACTTATGAAGCTCGTCCGCTATGCCGTTGCCATCGCCGTAGTTCTTTACGCAGGTTTTGCGCTGGCTGAGTCCGGTGCAAAGACCACGTTTGACGCTCTCAAAGCCCTCCAAGGCACGTGGGAAGGGAAGAACAGTCAGGGACAGACCCTCAAGGTCACCTTCCGCGAGACTGCCGGCGGTTCTGCCCTGCTCAGCGAGATTCACGGGATGGGTCCAGAGAACATGGTCAGCATGATCCACATGGACGGCGACCGACTGCTGATGACCCACTATTGCGGCGCCGGCAACCAGCCGCGTATGAAGGCCACGCTGGCGCAGGACGGCAAGAGTGTGGCCTTCGATTTCGTTGATGCCACGAACCTCGCGAGCCTCGACGCCGGCCACATGCATCACGTCGTCTTCAGCATGTCCGACGCCGACCATCACACCGAGGAGTGGACCTTCGTCGATCACGGCAAAGAGATGAAAGAACTCTTCACTCTGCAGCGCTCGAAGTGAAGCCTTCGTCCAAAGCAACGACCAGGAGCCAGCAATGATCACCATGCCCCAAACCATCGTCACGCTCGATCGAGACGCCATCGTCTCGGAGATCGACATCGCAGCGCCACCGGAGCGCGTTTTCACGGCTCTGATCGATCCAGCACAACTCAAGCGCTGGTTTACATCTCCGGAATGCCCGGCCAAGGTGTGGAACATGGACGCCCGGCTCGGCGGCACGTACAACTACGCCACCGAGGATGGAAGCCTTGTCGTCAACGGCATGAGCCAATTTAAGTGCCACGGCGAGATTCTGGAAATCGACCCTCCCCGACTGCTCGTCTACACCTGGATTGCGAACTGGCATGACGACAAGCGACACAAGACCATTGTTCGTTGGGAACTGGAATCGCGCGGCGAAACCACACACGTAAAGGTCACGCACAGCGGCCTTGCACAGGAACGCGTCGCACGCGAAGACTATCGTGGCGGCTGGCCGGGCGTGCTCGAACAACTGAAGGCATTCACTGAGAACGCCGGAAACTCGAGCAAAACAAATTAAGGAGACTCCATGGCAACCGTAGCCATCACTTCCGACCAGAACACAATCGTGGGAGAGATCTTCATCGCAGCGCCGCCGGCGCGGGTGTTTGAGGCCATCACCGACCCCAACCAGACGCCCCAGTGGTGGGGTCAGCAAGGAGAGCATCGCATCACCAAGTGGAAAGCGGATCTTCGCCCCGGGGGCAAATGGTGGAGCAGCGGCGCCCACTCTGACGGCACACCTTTTACGATCGAGGGCGAGTACCTGGAAGTGGATCCGCCTCGCCTGCTGGTCCATACCTGGATCCCGAGTTGGACCGGCCCGCTCAAGACCATAGTGCGCTGGGAGCTGGAACCTCACGCGGTGCACGGACTTCATCCAAATGGCCCACGGAAGGCCGGCACAGGCACCCTTTTGAAAATTCGCCAGGAGGGATTTGCCGGTGCTGCTGCAGCCCTGGCTGGCCACAACCGTGGTTGGGGACACGTGCTCGCGTGGTTGCAGGGTTTTCTGGAGAGAGGCGAGACCGTGGATTCGCGCAAGGAGATCGTGAACGCCTGATATCACGTGTGCAAGTCAGACTCGTATCAGGGTATGCCTTCAGGCATACCGTACATAGCGCGTTATGAGAGCGCCTTTAGGCGCCGCGGTCGGAGGTGGAGTTCCACCACGGACCAACTTGCAGCAAAGAAAGAAGGCAATCTGATATCCAGATCAACGAAAGGAACTATTCCCATGGCCACCAATGCGGTCACTCCCGATCAAGACGTCATTGCGCTGGAAGTCCAAATTGCAGCGCCTCCCGACCGAGTCTTCCAGGCGATTACCGATCCCACCCAGCTCTTGCGTTGGTGGGGACAGCAGGGGATTTACCACAGCACCAAATGGTGCACTGATCTGCGTCCCGGAGGCCAATGGCGCTGCGAAGGCGTTAGCGACACCGACGGAAGCGCCTATCAGGTCAGCGGCGAGTATCTGGAGGTCGATCCTCCGCGTCTGCTCGTCCATACCTGGATCGCGAGTTGGAGCGGGCCGCTCACCACTGTCGTGCGTTGGGAACTTGAACCCACTGCCGGCGGAACTCTGATTCGGTTGCAACAAAGCGGCTTCACGGGTGCTCCGGCAAGCGCTAAGGCTCACTATGAGGGCTGGCAGCGCGTCCTCGGCTGGGTGCAGGCGTTTGTGGAGAAGGGAATCACCGTCGCCGATCGCCCGGCGGCTTCGAAGTAGGAGGCACTATGCAGTACGACGTACCCATTCCAATCTTCGTGTTGCTCTTCTGCCTGGGGACTGCCCGGGCAGGAGAGCAGGTCAAGACACGAGGAAGCTGAGACTGAACGTCTGGGTCCCAGATTTCCTGCGCTATACTGGAGCCAGATGCCGGGGTCCAGCGACAAGACGTTTTACCTCGAAACCTTCGGCTGCCAGATGAATGTGCACGACTCCGAAAAGGTGATCGGCACGCTCGTGCAGCAAGGGTATCGCCAAGTTCCGACAGTCGAAGAGGCTGGCCTCGTCCTCTACAACACCTGCTCCATCCGCGACAAAGCCGAGCAAAAGGTCTTTCACCGGCTGGCCGATTACAAGAAGCTCCAGGCGCAAGGCAAGATTTTTGGAGTGCTCGGTTGTGTCGCACAACAGGAAGGCCAAAAGATCTTCGAGCGCGCTCCGCACGTCTCGCTGGTCGCGGGATCGGCTTCCTACCGGAATCTGCCTGCCATGCTGGTCCAGATCGAGGCAGGGAACCGTGCTACTGGCCTCGACGACCGCCAGACCGATGAGTGTTTCGAGACCGAATACACCGCCCGCACCAATCCGCATCGCGGCTACATCACCATCATCGAGGGCTGCGATAAATTCTGCGCCTACTGCGTCGTTCCCTATACGCGAGGAAAAGAACGCAGCCGGACTTCCGCCTCGGTTCTGGCAGAGGCCCGCCAGCTCGCCGACCTCGGCTACACAGAAATCCAACTCCTCGGGCAAAACGTAAACTCTTACCGTGATCCCGATGGAAAGAAGAGCTTTGCGGAATTACTGACTGCGATCGGTGAGGTCCAAGGCATCCAGCGGGTACGCTTCACCACGTCCCATCCGCGTGATTTCGGCCGCGACATTGTCGAAGCAATCGACGCCGCCCCTACCCTCTGCAACCATGTCCACCTGCCCGTCCAGAGCGGATCCACTCGTGTCCTTGACGCCATGCAGCGCCTCTATACCCGCGACGAGTACCTGGAGCGCATCTCGTGGATTCAATCCGCGGAACGCGATATCTCCATCACCACCGACCTGATCGTCGGCTTCCCCGGCGAAACCGAGCGCGAATTCGAAGACACGCTCTCTCTACTTGACGTGGTCGGGTACGACAGCGCCTTCACGTTCAAGTACTCCCCACGTCCGAACACGCCCGCGGTGCGGCTCGATGATGCGATCCCCGATGAGGAGAAAGCCCGCCGCCTGGCTGTGCTCAACGAGAAACAGCGGCAGATTCAGGCGCATCGTAATAAGAGACACCTCGGCCAGACGGCCAAGGTCATGGTAGAAGGGAAGAACGCGGCTCGAGGCCAGTGGGTCGGCCGCACCTCGCAAATCAAAGTGCTGAACTTCACGGCACCCGAAGGAGCTGAACTGAAAGCCGGAAGCTACGTGCACGCGCGCGTCACTGCGAGCTTCCCAAATAGTTTGGTGGGAGAGTTGGTGAACACCAGTGGCTAGTGGTTAGTTGATCAGTGGTTAGCAAACGGTCTTCGGCAGTCCAAGCCGCCGGAGCCAAAAAGCTAACCACCAACCACCAATCACTAACCACTGCCTTTCGAGGTCTTATGGAAGTCGAAATGAAAATTCGCGGCCTCACGATGGACCCGGTCACCAACATGCCGGTCGTAATCCTCAAAGATCTGGGCAGTGACGTTGTACTCCCCATCTGGGTGGGTGTGTACGAAGCGAACGCCATCGCGTTAGAGATCGAGAAGGTCACGACGCCGCGGCCGATGACACACGACTTGATCAAAAACGTCTTGACCGGCCTCGACACACTCGTCCACAAAGTGGTCGTCACGGAACTCAAAGACGACACGTTCTTCGCCGTCATCTGGCTCGAAAGGGAAGGCCATGTCATCAGCATCGATGCCCGCCCCTCCGACGCGCTCGCCCTTGCCCTGCGCATGGATTGTCCTATCTTCGTCGAAGAGCAAGTGCTGAAGACCTCCAAGCAAGCGACCAATCTTGCGGAGCGCGCCACCAGCGATGACGAGCTGCGCAAGTTCCTGGAAGGCCTGAGCGACGACGACCTCGGCAAGTACAAGATGTAAGCGCTGGATGAGAGAGTTCACCATCGCCGCGGCCCTGTCGTTAGGGTCCACGCTGGTCGCCCAGGTTAGCCCATCCCTACCGCATCCCACCGCCAAGACTCGCGCCCCAATCTCCGCCATCACGCTCCGCGAAGTCAGCCGGAAGAGCATCGCGTCAGAACAGGGCGGCGCCTTCATGTTTCCCTCGAAATGCGACGCCGATGGCAACCTCTACATCCGCAAATACGCAACTGATCGCCCTCTGTTGAGCCCGGTGGTCAAAATTGATTCGGAATTGAAGCGGGTTGCGCTTTTTGACCCGGCAGTCTTTTCGCAGCTCAAACTGGATCGCGCCGACGCTTTCGAGCCTGCGCCCGACGGCGGCCTCTATCAAATCGCCACCGTGGGCATCGCGAAACCGCAACCCTACATTCTTCATTTCTCGCCCGAGGGATCTCCCGATTCGTCCATCCGTATCGACGCCGCATTCCATCCTTACCAGTTCACGGCTTTTGCCAACGGCAACCTGCTCGTCTCCGGCGTCCAGCACGACCCTGATCGGTTGGCGACTGGACATCCTTTCACTGCCGTTTTTTCGGCCGATGGGCGTATGCTCGCCCAGTTGAGGTTGAAGCGCTCTGAGCCCGCTCACGCACCTCCGCAGTCTGCTGATAAGATAGCCCGTGAAGAGGCCACGAAATCTACCGTTCCCCTGGCTGACGCCGAACCCGGCGCCGACGGGAACATCTATGCCATTCGTGTCTCCCCGCCAGTGCTGTTCTACGTGATCTCTCCTACGGGGGAGATCCTTCGCGAGCTGAGAGTCCCAAGCCCGTCTCCCGGCGCTGGGCCAAACACCTTTCACGTCTCCGCAAATCGGCTCGCCGTTACCTTCTGGGATGCCGCCAGCAGCATGCAGACTCTGGTCATCGCCGATGCTCAAACCGGACGCAGGATCGCTACCTATTCCGATCCCGGTACCCTGGGCCCATCGTTCGCCTGCTATTCCGCCGATGAAGGTGTGTTCACATTCCTTCACTTGGGAGAAGGGAACACCCTGGAAGTGATCCGGGCCGAGGCACGCTAACATCCATGGATTCCACCGAACAACTCCAGCGCATCTACCTCGCCGGCTTCGAACTCCAGACCTTCGACCGCTATCCGAAATGCATCGGCGTGATCCGCGACAACTGCGTCGCGCTGCTCGTACCCGGCGTGGACGGCCTGCAAGTCCTCGGTACCCCGGGCTGGCGTATGGGCGAAGTCATGGGCGTGCTCACCGAAAGGGAAGGACGGCAGGTTTTTCAGGCGAAAGGAGATGTCGTAGATGCTACGCCCGAAAGGCTCGCGATTCTGAGTCGCTTCCGGGATGATCTGAATCATCTCCTTGGAAAGAACGCGTTAGACTTGGAAGGCGAGTAGAGTTGAAAGGTTCCCCGCTCCTACCTCCCCAACTGCTCTTCTATCCACCTCATCATCGTCGGCGCCACATCCTCGGCCAACTTTCCTTTCAAGCTCAGCAAATGATCTCCGCCCGGGACTTCGACATACCGCGCCATCCCCGCGTGCGCTCGATTCACATTCTCAGCGATCGCCCGTGCGTCTGCATCGCTCATGATGGTGTCAGCCGTCCCTCGCATCACCAGCACTGGTGCCGTCACTCTCTGCCATGCCTCACCCAGGTTCAACCCCTGCAATTGCTGATAGAAGGCCGCAGGCCGTCCATACTGGCCATCGGGCGCGTCATACCAAAAGCTCTTCCACTCGGGATGGTGCGCCACCACATCTCCGGGAGTCATGCCGCGAATCAGATAGAGGTTGTAGAACTCCGTCAACGCCCTCACCCCCAAGTTCACGTCAGCGGGAGCCTCACCAGCGCGACTCAAACGCCCGCGTTCCAACTCGAGCATGTGTTCATACCAGGTGCGGCCCCAGGAACTGGCCGCGATATAGCCGCGCACCGGATGCTGACGGGGAACTAGCGCCGACGTCCCGCCTCCGTTGCTGAGCCCCACGACAAAGACTTCTGCCGGATCTATGAAGTCATACTTGAGCATTGCCTCGAAAGCAGCTTGATAACCCGACAGTTCCGTACTAAAGTCGAGCTTCGCGCAGTCTCCCTGGCTCTCGCCGACGCCGGCCTTATCCATCCGCATCGTCGCGTATCCAGACTGCTCAATCAGCCGCCAGAAGATCGCTCCAAACCCGTCGGTCTCGCCCCGTGGATACTCCACTGAATCACAACTCAGCCAGCCCACGAAGAAGATTGCAGGAACCTTGCCAGTGGTGGCTCTGGGACGCGTAACGAAGGTTCGCAACTTGTGTCCTGCGTTGTCCTCGGCCCACCCGTAGATCACTTCGGCATTCCGGAATCGTTCGCGCTGGGGCGCGGGCGTCGTTTGGGCAGGCAGAGTTGTTGTCGAAAGGAAAGTGAGCGCGATCAGGCAGGACGCAGCCAGCTCAAGGCGAGACATGGACGAACTCCGGCAACAGGGGATCATCGCAAGAGACGCTCAATGGCCATATAAGGTTAGCCGCTACTGGAATTTCGCCTGGACCGAATTAACTAGACATAATACCTGTTATCGGACATTGCAAGCATGCTGCTTTCTCGCCCCATCACTTCGCGATGGCCGCAGGCCTTACCGATCCCCTGCCGACAAGCTCAACGCTTGACCAGCGGACCCAGTGCGGTGGCAGCATCCCTAATGGCGCTGTCGCTACCCGAGAAATCGAAATTGCCAGACTGCCGCGTGGCCACGTGGAGCGATCCATCACCCCGTACTTTAACTTCCTTGAGCGATCCCGGCGCGAAGGCTACATGGTCGCAACGGCCCTGAGAATCTGCCGTGCTGCAGTCGAAGCGCCCTGCGCCATCCGGCGCGATCGTTATGACGCCCGTGCAGAAGCTGCTTCCCGTTCCGTGCCGATGCTGGACTGCGAACTTCTTAGTCTGCGCTTGCTGTTCGGCCTGGCGCCGTTGCTGCTCCAGTTGCTGCGTGTAGCTCTGTTCCTCCTGCTGAATGTCGCCCTGCATCGGCTGCAGCTCTGGACGATCCGGGAAATAATGAATTAGCACATAAAGCATCGCCCTGGCCTGATCGTAGTTGTGGCTTTGTCGGGCAGACTGCACACCCGCCATCTGTCCAGCAAAGGCTTGCTGCTCAATTTGGGCTGCTGTCGGATCTCCCAGTGCCTTGGCCTTGCGCGCCCAAAACAGTGCACTGCCCTCGGCAGGGTCGAGAAACTGTGAGGCCGCCAACGCCTGGACCGCGTTGTTATGCGCCTCGGCATACCCAGAGCCCCCAGGCTTTGCGGGCGCCCGTTTAGGAGCGCGGGCCGCTGCGGGAGCAGCGCTTCCCGCCACCTCACGGTTCCCTGCCGGATTGGCCCCTGCGGGCGTTGCCTCCGCCGGCGGCTGCGTTTCGCCTGTGGGCGCCGTTTGCGACTCTGGACCCGCCGATGCAGGAGTGGTTTCCGCCGACGCGGGTGTTGTCGGCTGCGCTGCCGCCGGGGCTTCCACTGGTGGCGCAGTCTGGGCGCTCTGGACAGCCGGCTTCCGCAGGACGAACCGGTAGGTTAGCCCGACAGCAACCAGGGCGAGCACTACGATGCCTGCCACAAGGATGGGCCGATTGCTCCCGCTCGGTCGGGGTGCCACGGATCGTGCTTCTGCTGGCGGCGATACCGCGGCGGGACGCACCGGCGCCGCCATGGCTGGAGCCTGCGGCTGACCTCGCGGCACAGATACCGGCTGGACTGGTGTCGTCATCGCGGCGGTCGGCATCATGTCCGGAGTTGGCGCACTGGATGCGACGCCCCGTCCGCATTCCTTGCAGAACTTGGCGCCCGCAACCAGCGCCGCACCGCAATTTGCGCAGGTAGAACTTGCCGCCGCAGCCAGCGCTGATCCTCCGCTCAATGGCGCAGCACACGCGGCGCAGAACTTCGCACCCGGTTGCACGGCCGTTCCGCAGGAGGGACAAACGCTGCCTTGCTCAGCCCCACCGCCGGCCGGTAAGGTAGCTCCGCAGCTGCGGCAGAACCGGCCTGAGCCACTCGCCTCCGCATTGCACACTGGACACTTCATCGCATCCTCCTTCGCGATGTGAAAACCCGTCTTAAACACGCCGGCACGGAGTACGCCATCACAGCCCTACTCAGCCTGTGCTTTTACAAGTCTTCGCACGTTGATCGCGATGTCCACCAGCACGACCACCAGTTCCGACAAAGCGTAAAACGCCACCAGAGCCACGAACCCAGCAATAACCGTAGTCGCCAGGAAAACCAGGCCCGACACAAAGCTCTGGCCCGCGACCTCGCTCATCCCCGAAAGGCTGGGCATGAACGTTCCCATTCCAGAAAGCAAAGCAGCCGGGTTCATTCCACTCAGCCAGGTGAACAGGCATCCTCCCACCCCGAGTGCGAGGGCTCCCACCGCATAAGCCTCTCCCGCCGCGCGAAATAGGATCGAGAGAATTGGCACGACAGTAAATGGCGAGTCTTCCAGTTCGTACACCGATTGCGCCCGGAACAAGTAGATCTGGGCGACGCCAAAAGCCGCGCCTCCCAGCAGGACCGCTACGAAAACGCCACCGATCGTGGCCGCAGCCGACGACATCTGAAACGACATCTTCAAAATCTGAATGACCGCCAGCAATCCACCGAGCAGAATCAGCACCGCCGCGACCTGCATCACCACCGCGATCGAGCGCCGGAGCACACTCCCTTCCGCCAACGCTCGGAGCACTGTCCGGGTAATCCCAATCACGCCGAAACCTGGTCTTTTAAAGGTGGCAACCGATGGTTTCGCGGGGGCGCGTTCGGCCTTGAAGCCGGCCATGGCGCTTTTGTCGGGAGCACGTTCAGCCATAGGAGTGGGCCGATCGTCCCGAACCCGGGTCCCACACGAGCGACAGACTCGGTCTGAAGCACTGATACTGCCACCGCATTCTGTACAGAACATACGCGCCTCCGATGAAGATATTGCTTAAGGAAATGCCGTACGACTCTTTGCCTGCGCATGGCAGCAGAGTCAGAGCCAGCCGGGGAAGGCGGCGCGAATTATATCCCAAGTCCTGTACGCGGCCGGAGAACATTCAGGCGGGACTCGACGCCAGTGTTGACCTCCACCTACGTTTGGATTTGTGTACCGGTTCCGGTGAGCACGATGCCCGGATGAAATAACGTCCCCGCGATCCTTGTGGCAATCGCGATCAACTCTCGTTGCCCATAGAACACTTTGACCAGCCGCTCCCGCGACAGTTCAGGCAGATTCACGGCCCTCCCGCTCCGGATCAGCGCCGCGGTCTCGTCCGTGGCCGTCACACAAGGGAACTGCGGCAATAGCTTCCGTGGATGAACCGCGAAATCCTCGACACTTCCCTGCTGCGCCGCGCTTTCCAATTCCTCCAATGTGTGCGCCGCGCTCAACTCAAACTCAGCGACAGCCGTTCTCCGCAACGATTTCAAGTGACCGCCGCAGCCCAGTTTCTGTCCAAGGTCGTGCGCCACCGATCTCATGTACGTGCCGGAGGCCACTCGCGCCCGAAAGTCCGCACAGTGTCCTTCGACTGTCTGGATGTCGAATTCCTTGATCTCGACCTCAACCGGCTGCAGCGCAACCTCCTGCTTCTTGCGCGCCAGTTTGTACGCGGGAACACCCGCGATCTTCTTCGCTGAGAACGGAGGTGGCAACTGTTGAATCCGCCCCTGGAACCTCGCCGCCAGCGCCCGGAGTTCTTCCCTGTCCAGCGTGACCTCCCGGGCTGGTGTGGTCGGCTCGCCGTCAGCATCGTAGGTGTCGGTAGCAAAGCCGAAATAAATGACGCCTTCGTAACGCTTTTCTGAATGCAGATAGAACTGTGCCAGGCGAGTCAGATTACCAGCCACCACCGGCAGGACTCCGGTTGCAGAAGGGTCAAGTGTGCCCAGGTGTCCGACCGGCTTCTGTCCGAGAATCCGGCGCACACGGTTCACCACGTCATGCGACGTCATCCCCGCGGGTTTGTCGATCACCAGGACGCCATTCATGGGCATTGGTAATTTGTAATCGGTAATTGGTAATCTGGAGCAGGCAGTCGGCGGGATGACAGCTGATCTTCAACTCACCAACTACAAGTTACCAGATTGCAAATTGAATGATTCTCCCCCTCCGCGACGACCAACCTAGCTTTTCTACACCGTTCATCAACTATTTTCTGATCGTTGTGAATGTGTTGGTCTTCTTCTGGGAACTCTCGGTGGGAACGCAGAGCCGGGGAGCTCTGAACGCTTTCTTGATCGAATTTGGCGTCGTGCCCAGCCATAGCCTCGCCGTACTCACGGGACAGTCCTACGACAACCCAGCGACGGTCATTCTCCCCCTGTTTACGTCCATGTTTTTGCACGGCTCGTTTTTCCATGTCGCTACCAACATGCTTATGCTTTGGATCTTCGGTGACAACGTCGAGGACTACCTCGGCCACTTCCGTTACCTGCTGTTCTATCTGGCCACGGGAGTGGCTGCGGGCACGGCCCAGATTCTGGCAAACGCGCACTCCCAGGTCCCTGCCATTGGCGCGAGCGGCGCCATCTTCGGGGTACTGGGTGCCTATTTCATTCTCTATCCTCGAGCTCGCGTTCTCACTTGGGTCGTCTTTTTCATATTCCGTGTTCCAGCATGGTTGATACTCGGCTTTTTTTTCCTGGTAAATCTGTTGATCGGGACCACCAGTGGATTGGTCGAAACAACCCCAAACACTGGCGGCATTGCCTTTTGGGAGCATATCGGAGGCTTTGTCACCGGCGTGCTGTTAATTAAGTTGTCTCGAGAACGTCCCCAGCGCTACCGCTATGGGGCATGGTAATTGAAACTCGGAAAAACACCCCGGTTTCGTATCAGGGCATCGCTTCAGCGATGCCGAAGGTCGTGTACCTCAAATTGCCCCTTCAGGCGCTGGCCTGAGCGCGAACTCACCGCCGTGGCTCCGGCGCCCGCCCCGGCGGCAGAATCTCCGGTTCCCCCGGACGCATCCGCTGCCGCGTGACATACCAGACTGCCGCCGTCCAAGTCGGAAACAGGTCCATCCCCGGAATCAACTCTGCCGCCAACGTTGGCAGGAACGCCCAATGCCATCCCAGCAGGCGAATCAGGACCATAGCCACAACCAGGTCCAGCGCCGAATCCGCCGGCGAGATCCCGCCTTCCACAAAGAGCGGGAGCCCGACAATCTGGACGGCATCGGCCGCCATCGCCACCAGCCACGCCAGCCGATGCTCGGAAGACCTCAGCGACCTAAAATAATCCTTGAAGGACATGACGAAACCAGTCGTTAGTCTCCGGTCGTTAGTCGTTCGTGAAAACAAGTTTGCCGACGACCATCGACTAACGACCAACGACACCTTTCACAACGCCCCGCCCGCCGGCATGATCACGATCTTCTCGACGCTGCTGTGCTCCGGCACCAGCAGAGCGTTCACCACCACGCCCGCTACCGTTTCTGCCGACATCATCTTCCGTCGCGGAGCTTTCGGCCACAGCGTTTCCCAAATGTCAGTATCGGTCGCCCCCGGCATCAGCGCAATCACCCGAATCCCTTTCGGACGCAACTCTTCACGCAGTGTGTCCGTAAACCCCAGCGCCCCCTGCTTCGACGCGTTATAAGCCGCCGATCCCGGGAAGACCCGCTCCGCCGAGATCGACAGATTGTTCACAATCGCGCTGCCCCGCTTCATCACTGCCAGAGCTGCTTGCGTCACCAGGAACGTGCCATTGAGGTTGGTATCGATGACCTCGGCCCACATCGGATACGGCAGCTCACTCACCGAGCGATTAGGGTGCGCAATCCCGGCATTGTTGATCAGGAAGTCGAGAGGCCGCCGCAGCGCGCGCACCAGCGCAAACAGATAGTCCACGGAGTGCGGATCGCGCACGTCACAAATCTGCGCCACCACCGACCCGCCGACCTTGCCCAGTTCCCTGCCCGCCTTGATCAGGCTCTGCGAGTCGCGCCCCGTGATGACGAGATCGCATCCTTCGCGTGCCAGCGCCCACGCGATCGCAAAACCGATGCCGCGGTTTGCGCCCGTGATGAGCGCTTGTTTTCCAACGAAACGCCGTTCCCTTTCTGCTCGAGTGGTGCGCTGTGTCTTTTGAGGTGGCTTGCGCATTTCTTTCACTCACAAGCATACACAACGCCAGTAGATTGCTATGAGGAGAACAGGGGCTGCTCTTGGGTGGAGCAGCGCTTCAGCGCTGCATTAGAGGCATCTGGAAGACTGGCTTTAGCCCCTGAGGTCGACGGCCATGGGCAATTTCGGGAGTTGAACAGAACGAGTACACGGCCTCCCCTCAGCAGCTAAAGCCGGTTGAAGGGGGCCGTCAATGCAGCGCTAAAGCGCTGCTCCACCCAAAAAGCAAAGTTGAGAACGCGGTTTCCAGCAAAGTGTTCAACCGACGGGAGCTTCCTTGTTTATGCCCCATTCGTCCGTTGCCGGATCAGCGACAGGAATTCCGTCCGCGTCTCCTGCTCCTTGCGGAAGCACCCCAGCATCGACGAAGTCACCGCCGCTGAATGCTGTTTCTCGACTCCGCGCATCATCATGCACAAATGCCGCGCCTCGATCACTACACCGACGCCTTGCGGCTCGATCGTCTTCTGGATGGTCTCGGCAATCTGTGTGGTCAGCCGTTCCTGGATCTGCAGCCGCCGCGAGAAAATCTCAATCAGCCGCGGAATCTTGCTCAGCCCAATCACCTTGCCATTCGGAATGTACGCCACGTGCACTTTGCCGAAGAACGGCAGCATGTGGTGCTCGCACAGGCTGAACATCTCAACGTCTTTCACGATGACCATCTCGTCGTACGTGACCGTGAACAGAGCTTTCCTCAACAAGGCTTCCGGATCTTCCTGGTAACCGCGAGTGAGAAATCCATAGGCCTTCTTCACGCGCTCCGGCGTGCGAGTCAGACCCTCACGCTCGGGATCTTCGCCGAGGCGGATAAGCATCTCGCGCACGAGTTCTTCGTAACTGGCGCTGGTGAGGGTGGTGGGCTGGGTCGTGGATTTCATAGATTTTGTGGTTGTGGTCGTGGTCGATAGTCGTTAGCAAACCCGAATCCGCGAACGACTAGCGACCATCGACTATTGACCTTCTCCCGAATACTCAAACGAATTCATCATCGTCTCTTCGATCCTTACCTTCTCCAGATGCGCTTTTCCGAACCCGCGCTTCATGATTTCGTAGATCGCAATGCACAAATTCTCCGTCGTAGGCACATTGTCCGCAAAGTCTTGCAGCACATTCAAGCTCTGGTGATCGTATCTTTCGATCACGTGTTGATGCACAAAAGCATCCAGATCCACCAGGTTGCAGACCATGCCGGTGCCCTTATCCACCGGCCCGCTCACCGTGATCTCGACCGTGTAATTGTGCCCGTGCCCGTACGGATTGTTGCACTTGCCGTAGGTCGCGACGTTCTGCTCCTCCGACATCTCGTCGCTGTGCAGCCGGTGCGAAGCGGAAAACATGTACCTCCGGGTCAGGTGAGCCTTCATGCTTCTCCGTAGAAATCCACGAACAGGTCGGGCGTTTCGTACACCCGCACCCGATGCAGTTGTGCCGTGTTGAGCTTCGGCCCCAACCGCTGCCAGATCGCAATCGCAATATTTTCCGTCGTCGGAATCCGTGTCGCGAACTCCGGCACCTCCTTGTTGAGAAACCGATGATCGAGCGCGTCCAGCACTTCCCTGTTCATGATGTCCTTTAACTGTTTCAGGTCCACCACAAACCCCGACCTCGGATCGACCGCCCCCTTCACCGTGACTTCCAGCGTGTAGTTGTGCCCGTGGCCGTTGGGGTTATTGCATTTGCCAAAAATGCGCACATTCTCATCCGGCGTGAACTCCGGATTGTGATAGTAGTGCGATGCCGAAAACTCCGCCTTGCGTGTCAGATAGACCATAGATCAGTTGCCAGTGGTCACTCGCCAGTACCCAGTTGCCAATGCAACCCTACCCTCGTCGGGCGGAACTCGGAGCCCTCGATCGACGTCGGAACTCTCCATTCATTCCGAACCCTTGCTCCCGCTCCGCGCAGCCCCGGAAGGGCGAACCAGCTTAGCCCAGCGCTTCAGCGCTGGGAAAGCTTCACTCGACGACAAAGTCCCGGAGGGACGACCCACCTCATCGGACGGCGACCCCGGCTGGTTCAGCGACAGCCGTATCACCACCATACGTCCGCCCCTTCCATCGCACCGCACGGCGCTTGTGTGCATTCTTCGAACGCCACAACAAATACGAGAACATCGGCATGCCGAATAACGCACCCAGGATCTCCATGTCCCACGTGAAGTTCGCTCTCCACAATCGCATCCCGAGATACACTGGAGCCAAAGTGAGCGCAATTGACCACCACGGACGCTCTCTGCCGCTCAACCCGATCAGCGACCACAGGAACGCGCCCCAGACAAGTCCCCACAACAGCAGCAACCTTGCCGCGAGCCATCGCGGCCTCGGAAACAGCAGTGTCAGATTCTTCGTCCATCCTTCACGCAGCTGGCGGAAGCTGCGGTACATACGGGTGCGAACGGCATCCGCCGCATAGCGAAATCGAATCGTCCGCCCTGAGCCTTTGACCGCACGCGCGAGCGCAACATCTTCGAGCAGGGTGTTCGCGAGCGCCGCGTGTCCACCCACGGCATCGTAGGCCTTGCGGCGCACCAGAATGTACTGCCCATTCGCAGCAGCAATCGGAGACGCCGGATCACTCACCTTCGCGGGCGGATACTGTCGGGCCAATTCCGCAAACACCACGGGCAGCGTCGCGATTTCCCAAAACGTGACCGCAATCTGCTCCGGCGAATACGACAACAACTCCGCACCATTCTCCTTCGCCTCCGCCCGCGCCCGCGCCAGTGACCCCGGCAGATGCACCGTATCCGCATCGGTGAACAGCATCCACTCCCCGCGCGCTTCTCTGGCCCCGGCAACGACCGCGTTGTTCTTCCCCGTCCAGCCGGTGGGCAACGGTCCTGGCGAAATCACCCGCACACCTGCAAAACTCTCCGCAATCGTGCGGGTCCGGTCGGTCGATTGGTCGTCGACCACGATGACCTCAAACGCCACGCCGGTCTGCGAAACCAACGACTCCAGGCAATCCCCTAGGCACACTTCTTCGTTGCGCGCGGGAACAATGATCGAAACCTCAGGCGTAGCTGGTAAAGCAGCATCCATACGGATTTCCGCTATTATAGCGGGGTGAGGCGAACGCTCCTTACCGTTGGATTACTGGCCTTTCTGGTCGGATGCTATAGCGGCACTCGCCCACCCCGCATCGGCGAGAACGCTCCCGCCTTCACGGTGCAGGATTCCGACCACAAAATCACCCTCACCGACTTCCGCGGTCAGATCGTGGTGCTGAATTTCTGGGGGTCCTGGTGCGCCCCCTGCATCGAGGAGACGCCTTCACTGATCCAGATGCAGGCCCGGCTCAAGCCGAAGGGCGTCACCGTTCTAGGCGTCAGCATCGACGTCGATGATGGCGCGTATCACAAATTTCTGAAAGATTTCGGCGTCAACTTTGTGACTGTCCGCGACGAAGCCCAAAAGAGTGCGACTCTCTATGGCACCCGGGGCTGGCCCGAAACCTACATCATCGACCGCAACGGCGTCGTTCGCCGCAAGTTCATCGGCCCGGTGAATTGGAATAGCCCCGAAATCACGGACTACCTGACCAAGCTGTAGCCGCGATTCGCCGCAGAGCCAATGAGAAACAGGAACCGACAAGCTTTTCTCTGTGTCTCTGTGGTGAACCGGTTCACAGCTTCACGTTCCGCAGCCGCAGCGAATTCGCAATCACCGACACCGAACTGAAACTCATTGCCGCCGCCGCGAATATGGGGCTAAGCAAGATCCCAAGAACTGGATACAGCACCCCCGCCGCAATCGGCACCCCCACCGAGTTGTAGATAAAGGCAAAGAACAGATTCTGCCGGATGTTCCGCATGGTCGCCTGGCTCAACTTCCGAGCCCGAAGAATTCCTTCAAGGTCTCCTTTAAGGAGAGTGATGCCCGCGCTCTCCAGCGCGACATCGGTGCCCGTCCCCATCGCGATCCCAACATCCGCTTGCGCCAGAGCGGGAGCGTCGTTAATCCCGTCGCCCGCCATCGCGACGACTCTTCCCTGTTGCTGAAGTTTGCGGACGATTTCCGATTTCTGGGCAGGTAGGACTTGAGCTTCGAAGTGTTCAATGCCAAGTTGGCGCGCGACCTTCCACGCAGTGGCACGGCTGTCGCCGGTCAGCATGGTGATCTGCCAGCCCGCTTTCTTCAGTTCGTCAATCGAAGCCTTTGACGAAGGCTTCACAGGATCTGTGACGTCAATCCAGCCGACAAACTGGCCGTCGAGCGCGACAAAGATGTTGCCGCTGTCGTCGGCCGGCACAATAACGCCCAGTTGCTGCATGAGAGCTCTGTTGCCCACCGCCACAAGACGACCTTCCACCATGCCTTGAACGCCTTTGCCTGTTTCCGAATGGAAGTCCTGCGGCTCTTTCAGAATGAGGTTCTTCATCTGCGCCGCAGCGACGATTGCCGACCCCAACGGGTGTTCACTGCGGTGCTCGACGCTGGCGGCGAGGCGGAGGAGTTCGTCGTTGCGAAGATCTTTGGCGCGGGCCGAGACGTCGACGACTTGCGGCTTCCCTTCCGTCAGCGTCCCCGTCTTGTCAAAGACGATGGTATCCACCTTCTCCATCGTTTCCAGCGCCTCGGCATTCTTGATCAGAATGCCCGCATGGGCGCCCCGCCCCGTGCCGACCATGATGGCCATCGGCGTTGCCAGCCCCAGCGCGCACGGACACGCAATAATCAGCACCGCCACAGCATTCACGATCGCGTGCGCAAACCGGGGCTCCGGCCCAAACAGGGCCCACGCAATGAATGTAATCACCGCAATCGCGATAACCGCCGGGACAAACCATCCCGCCACCCGGTCCGCCAGCCGCTGGACCGGTGCCCGTGTCCGCTGCGCCTGGCTGACCAGCCGGACAATCTGCGCCAGCATCGTCTCGCTGCCCACCCGCTCGGCGCCGATCACCAGCGCGCCATTGCCGTTCACCGTCGCCCCGATCACCCGCGAACCCGCCGTCTTCTCCACCGGAATCGACTCGCCCGTAATCATCGACTCGTCCACCGCGCTCAAACCATCGAGCACCACCCCGTCCACCGGAACCTTTTCTCCCGGACGCACCCGCAGCCTGTCTCCAGGCTGCACCTGCTCCAGCGGAACGTCGTGCTCCGACCCGTCCGTCAAGATCACCCGGGCCATTTTTGGACTCAAATCCAGCAGCGCCCGGATCGCGCTCGAAGTTCGGCTGCGTGCTCTCAATTCCAGGACCTGCCCTAGCAGCACCAGCGTGACGATCGCCGCCGCCGCTTCAAAGTACACGTCGGGCCGGTCCCCCATACTTCTGAACGACGCCGGGAAGATCCTCGGAAACAGCGTCGCTACCACGCTGTACACGTAAGCCACACCGGTACCCATCGCGATCAGGGTGAACATGTTCGTGCTGCGGTTCACGACCGACGT
>JACXTT010001461.1_pt1 | contig 39206 bp, 35 predicted proteins | sample 9270951 | NCBI WGS metagenome assembly JACXTT01 (sample SAMN15532306, study PRJNA645909) | rock metagenome | isolation source: weathered quartz diorite | place: Puerto Rico | collected 2017-06-21
TGGTGAGCTTCACGATCTGCGGCGTCGCCTTTGCCGGACCGTGGCTGTTCCCGGCCTTCGACTGGCGGATCGGACTGGTGCTGGGGGCCCTGGTAGCGCCCACCGACGCCGTTGCCGCTAGCGCGATCGCGTCCCGCGTCGGTCTCCCGAGGCGGATCATCGATCTGCTTGAAGGCGAGAGCCTGGTGAACGACGCCACCGGGTTGCTGGCTCTGGAGTTCGGCATCGCGCTGGTTGCCGGCGGCGCTCCGCCGGGCTTCGGAGCGGGCATGCTGCGGTTCGCGTACCTGGTCGCCGCCGGTATCGGCGCGGGCGCGATTGTCGCGCTGGCTGTGGACCGCATTGAGCGCTGGATCGACGACGGGCCGATCGAGATCGCAATCTCGCTGATGGCGCCCTATGCCGCCTACCTGGGCGCGGAGGCGATCCACGCGTCGGGAGTCCTCGCCGTGGTGGCATGCGGGCTGATTCTGAGCCGCCGCAGCGGAGAGTTCTTCTCGCCGCCGGTCCGCCTCCAGGTGTATGCGGTGTGGAACGCGGTTGTGTTCATCCTCAACGGCGTGGTCTTTGTGCTCATCGGCTTGCAGTTGCCGGGGGTTGTCCGCAACATGGCGGGAGTGACGCTGGCCAGCCTTGTCGCTTACGGCGCGCTGTGCAGCGCCGTAGTGATCGCGCTGAGGCTGGTGTGGGTTTATCCCGGCGCCGGCGTATCCTATTTCATCCGCCGCCGGATCCTCGGACAGCGCGACTCACGGCCGTCCGGGCGCGAGCTGCTGATTTTCGGCTGGAGCGGCATGCGCGGCGTGGTATCGCTTGCCGCGGCAATGGCGCTTCCCGTGACATTGCCGGGCGGTGCGCCTTTCCCCCAGCGGGACTTGATCGTGTTTCTGACGTTCAGCGTCGTTGTGGCGACGCTGGTCGGGCAGGGCCTGAGCCTTGCTCCGCTGATCCGCGCGCTCGGCTTGGCCGGCGGATCGGGTCCCAATTGCGAGGAGCGGGAAGCACATCGAATCGCTATCCAGGCGGCGCTGGCGCACCTGGAAGAAACCCGCGGCCACGATCGGGCGGAGTACGGCGGCGTGTACGACGATATCGCCCAGCACTATCGCGAACGCCTGGAGGCGCTGACCGGAGCGCCGGACGGCGCGGGGGGCGCGCCGCCGCCGCACTACCACAAGCACCGGACGCTTGCTCATGAGCTGCTTCGAGTCCAACGGCGCGCCTTGCTGAACCTTCGGCGCGACGGGCGCATCGACGATCAGGTGTTGCGCAATCTGGAGCACGACCTGGATTTGCAGGAAGCGCGGGAGAGCTAAACTCCGGCCGATGGGTTCTGATCGGCTTCGGGCTAGAGAGAAGCGATGTCCTTGAGCGAGCCCTCGGAAAATGCTCCCCGGTTGTTGATCAGGCGCGGCAGCGCCCCCAGGTAGAGCGCCGCCCGCGAGAATTCGAGCAGGTTCCGGATCCGTTCTGTCGCCATCAAGCGCGACAACAATTCCGGTGTGTTGCTTTGAATATCGAGCTGGGCACGAATCGGACGGGAGATAAGGACGGTGGACGTTTGGTCGCAATCGCAGCACGAATAAACCGATAACAATCTCTGCGATTCGCGGCGCCAGCAGGAAAGGACCGGCCCGCAGTGTGATCGCCCAATGGTAGGCCGGGAAGCTCTCTGTGGAGATCAAATTTCAGTGGGATAGTTGACATAGGGCTGGCTGATATTCGCTCCGGTATGCAGTAGCGCCACGGCGCAAGGGCCCGGAACACGTTTCTACGACCTGATTCACTCACGGTGTTCGCTCCTTTGCCATCTCTCGCGGCAGATTTTTTGCTATGGTATCCCGACGTTGAACGCAAGCAGTCGTCTGTCAACCTGAAGCTCGCGCACGCAGGTAACTGCGGCCCGTGGGCTTGTTCGAATCCAAGATGGGGAGCCACTCAAACTTGCCCTTTTGATTCTATGATTTACCGCCTACTCCAATTGTGCGCTCGAACTGCTAATAGAATCCAACACTTACAACTAGGGAGGCGAGAAATCGATGACAGCCGGTTATTCTCTTGCGAAGAGGCTGGCGTCAGCAGACCGATGAACGTAATCCGCCAATCTCCTTCCGTGGTTTCCTCATAATGCCGCATTTCAACAATTTTCCTCAAACACTTGTCCGACATCGCGAAATACGTCCAAGTGGATTGCTTCCATTCCAGTGGCCGACGCTCCGCGCGAACACGTCGAGGCAAAGGCTGGGATTCCAAGAGTGCAACGCGCTGCCTGTTCAGTGTCGCGGCTTCGTCCGATACAAAAGCCGATAGTAGGAATGGTGATCCGACTGGCCCTTCTGGTACGTTTCCTCCAGAACCCGTTCCGCGAGTTCTGACGGCTTTGCGCAGGACTGCCGCGTGCATCCGGCGCATTGCCCGCTGGCGGGCGGAGTAATAGGCGGGGGGATTGTTATCGTTTCGCTCGGCAACTACCGTTTGAGTTCCCATTGCCGATACGAGGCGCACTCTCCGCCCTCTGCATGCCTGATTTCCGGGATACGGTTGTGATCGAGGGTGCTTACTGATCAGCTACCGGCCGCGGGTTCGAATAATTCAATGGGATTACCATCAGGGTCTTCCAATTGAATTTGTTTGCCGCCTGGGCCAACTTCCATTTTGTTGCGGAAATGCAGGCCAGCCTTTTTGAGTTCCTCGATCCGTTCCGGGAGGTTCGTCACTTGCAGCATGATGCGATTCCATCCCCCTGGCTCCTGACTGCGCCCGTCAGGCATCGGACGGGAGCCGGAGGCGCCTGGTCCGCTGAGGGCCAGTTTCAGATTCCCGATCGACACCTGGGCGAATGCCGGCAAATTCTGTTGATCCAGTTTGAAGCCGAGCTGATGTGTAAAGAACGCGACTGCGCGCGCGACATCTTTGACCTGATAGCGAACTCCCCAAAAGCCGACGACGAACGTCGATGTTTCGTTCCCGTACGGCTGCCCTCCTGCCTGGTTCATATAACCTCCTACTGTCGCCACGAGGAACATGAGCAAAACACACTGTTTTTCATAATTCTCCCGCTTCAACCTCATTCTTAACTTCGGTGGACTGCCGAGTATTGGATCAAATTTGACCTGCACCAGTAGCGGCACGTGACCCGGGTCACGCGGGAACTGTCCGAGCGGGTCAGACGGTGCGACGGGAGCGCGCCAGAGCCATCCCACCGAGGGTCATGCCGATCAGCCCCAACACCACGGCCACGGCGCCACCGACTACTCCGTTGCCGGTGCCGGGACCACCTGTGGCAATGGCCAAATTGAGCCCACCGTTGACCATGGCGATTAGCCCCGCCACCAGGGCCACGACGGCTCCGAGTCGCCCGGAGGCGGTGCCGAAACGACTGGCAGGGCCGGCCAGAGCCAGCCCACCCATGACCACGCCTACCAACGCCAACACAAGCGACCGTGGTGGCCCAGAGTCGCCGGGGGGTCAGGCCGTAAACCGTGCTGGCGGCTGGCTCCGAAACGTGCGCGGCCACAAGTACGGCGTGCACAAGCCCCCCGAACAGGGCGGTTGCAGCCAGTGCGGCGAGAATAAGAGCGAAAGTTCTATTCATAGATTTTGACCGTAGCCCATCTTCCAAAAGCCGTATTGGAAAAAATTGACCTACCCCACCAAGCCGGTGACTCGTGAAAACAGCCAATGCGGCACGCGGACTCGTCGATCCTGTCGCGTATATAGCTGGCGTCATATGTCCGGTCGCGCTCGAACTTGTAGGCCGCTCTCCGCAGTAAACGTTTGATCATGTCGCTCCTCCGGTCTCCACCGGTGAGACGGGATAGGGCGTCGGAATGTGACATGACTCGACGGCTCGCCTGATTCAGCTCCGACGTGTTGCGCTTCCTGGAGAGTTCCTGCCTCGTTGCGCCAAGTCCCGTGGGGGCGCGTTCGGCGCCGACGGCGCGCGCCATTACATCGACTACTTGAGAACCGCTGACGGGGTCGGCGAAGGGCATCAGGCCTGGATCATCGAGGAGTATCGGCACAGCGTCCTCGCCGCCACGGTGACGAGAGGATCGGGCGGGAGTGAGGGAGGGGCTGCCGCCTGTTACTTCCGAGTCGAGTCCGAGCGACCTGGGAAATTCATCGTCGTCGGTGCCGTTGCCCGCGGTGTGCGGACTCCGGTCGACTTTCTCGATAGCGTGCGGCCACCTAGCGGCCGCGGGCAGGCCTTTGCGAAGCCGCTAATGCCGGCACAAATGCTACCGTCGGCAAGAAACTGCGGAGCTGCTCCCGGAAGATCATTTGTGAAAAGAGCGTCCTCCACCCGGCAGGCGGAGAATTAGGCGTCCACGTCGCAATCTCCCGGTTGAGAAGAATCAGCGCGTAGTTCGTATACACAATCAGCGCGATCAGGCAGGCGAGACTGGCAATCAGCAACCCACGCGAGGTTCTGTCGCTGAAGAAGATCATCATGACGAGGCAGGCCGCGCCGGAACTCTGTATGGCCAGCCGAAAGAGGCCGCGGTGCAGGGCGACAGACTCCTGGTGAAGCTGGATGGCGGCATGATCGGCAAGCCGCTGAAGAACCGGGTGGTATCCGAAGCAATCCATCAGAAACATTCCTGCGGCAATACCGGACAACAGGAGCGCCACGGTCCACGCGATCTGGTCGACAACGGGTTTGTTGGTCATATGTGCAGGCGGCGAGTTCCTTCTTGAGATCCTCCCTGTGTTGCAGCCGCTTCTGCAATCGAACGTACCCGAGCGGCAGACGGGCAGTTCTGCGGCCGTCACTCAGCATGGCGACGCGTGCGCCGAAGTCGACCATCGGCAAAGACTCGGTTCCGCTTATTACTCATCCTCGAAGCTCTCGTTCCGCGCCACCGCCAAATGCCGTAACTTGTCCGGATTGCGCACCACATACAGCGCTCGAATAACGTCGCCCTCAATCTCGAACGCCGCAGTCTGCACGGGTCCCTCGGGTCCCTCCACAATGACACCGGGAAGGCCATTAATGGTCGCAAACCTCAGCGTGAAGTCCGCGCGCCGGTCCTCGCGCCCCGCTTTGCGCGTGACGCCAACCAGGAACCGCGCCGCGCGATCCGCGCCGTCGAGCACGTTCAGCGCCGACTTCACCTTGCCGCCACCGTCCGTAACGACGCGCACGTCGCTCGCGAGCATTTGCGTCAGAGCATTGAGATCGCCTGACTGGGTTGCAGCCACGAATGCGGACATGAGCTGCGCATGCTTCGCATTGATCTCGCCCAAACGCGCCGGCGGCGCGGTCGCGCCGCGTGGTCGTAACGCACGCACATGAGTGCGTGCGCGGGTGGCAAGCTTCCGGCATGCAGGCTCGCTCCGCTCCAGTGCCGTGGCCACTTCTGTGAAAGAGAAATCGAACACGTCGTGCATCAGGAAGGCAGCCCGCTCGAGCGGCGACAGCCGGTCGAGCGTCAAGAGCAGCGCTATGGACAAATCCTCGGCCAGCTCCGTGCGGCGGTCGGGCGCGAGCGCTGCCGTGTCAAGAACCGGCTCCGGCAGCCATGGACCGACGTACTCCTCGTGCCGTGCGCGCGCCGAAGTCAGCATGTCGAGACAAATCCGCGTCGTCGTGGTCATGAGAAACGCCCTTGGGTCCGACACGTTGTCGCGGTCGGCCGCATGCCAGCGCAAGTACGTCTCCTGCACCGCGTCCTCGGCGTCAGCCATCGACCCAAGCATGCGGTATGCGAGACCGAGCAGGCGCCGGCGGTACGGTTCGAAGCTCTCGGCCGGACTCGACATCGCGTCCGCGGAGCTCACGGCGTACGCACCGCCACATCCGCCGTCGCCGGTACCCGGCCGTGATCGAACAGCACCGGCGTGCCGCCAACGACAACGCGCATGCAGGCCTTGCCGTGGCCAAGGGCGTACTTGATTGTTGGATAGATTCGCGCCGCGGTGATTGCGAAAGCCAGACTGACAAGGGCGCGCCGTCCCCAGCGCTTCACGATCGCCTCGCGATACTCGTCGGCGGCAGCATCGTGCGCGAGCGTGGCGCGCGTGAATTTCCACACTAGTGCGACGTCCGGCGGCATGGCGTCCGGATTGTCGGCGAGCACCGCGCGCAGAACCGCAGGACTGACTCCGGCATGCTCCGCCATCGTGACGGCCAGCTCCGTACATGGGCCGCAGTCCTCGTGGCGCACGGCAGTAACGCCGGTGGCGCACCATGCCTCGATGGGGAGGTCACGCCGGAACCGTCCGAGCGCGGTGACGCGGGAAAACAGCCATGCGGCGCGCGGACTCGCGTTGATCATGTCTCGCATATAGCTGGCGTCATATTTCCAGTCCCGCTCAAACTTGTCAATCGCTCTCTGCAGTAACCATTTGATCATGTCGCGACTCCTGTCCCGAACGGTGAGACGGGATAGCGCTTCGGAATGTGACATGACTGCCACCGCCGGCTGGGCTGTGCCGACCGCACGGCGGCGCTCGCACAGCTCGAATAGGCAGCGAAATAAAAAGTATTTCGAGGCGCCCGGTGTGATGACGCCGTACCGGGCCGTGCGGTCTAGTCGGGCGGTATTGGGCGGCCCTCAATGTCGAAAGACCATGAATTATCCCTCCCGCTGAGGGGCAGGTTGGCGGTCAAACCGACACACCGGACACCAGGCGCGCTTCGCAGACGCCCCTAGCTCGCGCTGAACGGCCGCGATCTGCCGTGCCAAGCGGAGCGCGGCGTCTTCAATTCTGCGCTAGACCCGTCCTGGACGAGTAACGCCCATACCGTAGATATCGCCTTTGTCTGTGCTAGCCCGCATCAGGTTTGAACGTGCATCCTGAGCTGGGTGCCCAACTTGGACGGACTTCTCGCTTTTCCGTGTAAGCGTGAATCATGAAACGGGTTGTGTCGGTTCGAGCGGATGCTGTTTTATGCTGCGAGAGTTCTAAATGCATCCAAGATGGGGAGCCACTCAAACTTACCCTTTCGATTCTAGAATTTACCGCCTACCCCAATTGTGCGCTCGAACTGCTAATAGAATCAAAAGTCTACAGCTAGGTCTGCTAGCTAGAAATCGATGACAACCAGTTATTCTCGTGCGGCCGCCGTGTGGATGGGATCGGTAAACGCTGCGCCGTTGATCGTTCGCTATCGATCCGGATACGCGAGCAAACGATCGGATTGGCGCGCCGAAAGCCAAGCGACAAAACTATTCTTCCCGGAGCGCCCTCATCGGATCGATCGTGGCGGCCCGCGAGGCTGGAACAAGGTTGGATACCAGCATGACGATCAGCCACGTGCCCACTACGGCAGCGATTGTCAGTACATCCGAGGGAGGGATGCCGAACAACAAGTTCCGTAAGAACCTGCCGAGGGCCATTGCGCTGACGAGCCCGAGGAAGACTCCCCAGCAGCAGAGAACCAGACCTTGCCAAACAAGAGAACGCACAACGTCTGCGGGCTGCGCTCCGAGTGACATGCGAAGGCCAATCTCTCGCACACGCACAGAGACGGAATACGACATCAAACCGTACACCCCCAGAGCCGCTAACGCCAACGCCAGAAACGCAAATATGGCCAACATGAGCATGTTGAAGCGGGCTGGCGCAAAGGACCGAGCCAGCACTCTCTCCATTGTTTGGAATTCCGCGGGCGGCTGGGTCGCGTCCACTTCCAGAACAGCGCGTCGAACGGAAGCTGTCAGTTCCAGAGGATCACCCGTCGTGCGAATCACCCACCTGGTGGGTATCTTTCCCAGGGTGATCCGAGTAATCCTGTCAGGTGATTGGGAAACGGGTACAAAGATCACACCCGGCGGGGCATAAGTCAGCCCTTCCTCGCGGGTGTCGCCGACCACACCGATAACCGTACGCGGACGCAGTTCCCGGGGCTCGGTCAAGTATCCTTCGCCGATGACAAGGGACTTCCCTAGTGCGTCTTGATCGGGAAAGGCCTTCTGTGCCAAGGCGTTGTTGACAATGACGACGGGGGCCGAATTTGCAGAGTCGCTTTCATCAAAGACTCGTCCACGAAGCAGCGAAATGCCCATTGCGGTAAAGAAGCGGCGATTGATAGCGCGGTACCAAGCATCCACTTGGTTTCGATTCGCGCGGCCCCCGCCGACACGGTCCGGATCTCCGCCTAACGGTCTAACGGGAAAATCAAACACAGGTTCAAAGGGAAGAGTGGTGACTGAGCTAGCGGCGACGACTCCCGGCACCCTTTCCACAGTCTCAACGACTCTCTCGTAGTAAGCGGCGGCGCGAACGCTGTCGGGATAGCGTACCGAGTCGACACTGATGTTCATGGTCAGAAGGTGGTCAGCTCGAAACCCTGGATCGACGGCACTAAGGTTCGAGAAGGTGCGCACCAGAAGAATCGCGCCCATTAGCAGTACCGTCGAAAGCGCGATCTGAAAGGTCACCAGGGTATTGCGCAATCGGTTTCCTCCGCGCGTCGCCCCGCCTTGTGCGGTTGCCTGTTTGAGTGCATCTGTCAGGTTGGTTTTCGCGAGATCGAGAGTTGGAGCGATACTGGCAAGGAGTCCGCACACGACTGCGGCGGCGAAAGCAAATCCCAGGGCCGCGAGGTCCACTTGAACTTGATCGATTTGAGGCAACCGGTCGGCCGACAGAGCCGGGAGTGCGCGAACTCCGAAATACGCCAGAAGCAGGCCAAGTGCACCCCCCGCGCCAGCGAGGAGGATTCCCTCAGTGAGCAGGCGACTGACAACTCGCGAGCGCGGAGCCCCAAGTGCGGCCATGACGGCAATTTCTCGGCGCCGTCCGGCACCTCTGGCCAGAATCAAGTTGGCTACATTCGAACAAGCGATTAGTAAGACAAGAGCCACAGCGGCAAACAGGACTTTGAGCGCAGGACGTGCTCGGCCTGCGATTTCCTCTTGGATTTCGCGAAGCAGGATACCTTGCGGCATATTCGTCAGCGACGAATTCTCGGCGTGATGGCGCGCGATCGTATCGATCTCGGCCTCCGCTCTAACAAGAGTGAGTCCTGGCTTCAGGCGGCCAACCACTTGAAACCCGTTCGTTCGGTCTATGCTCGCCGAGGGTATCGGTAAACAGAAGTAAACGTCCGAAGGCATGAATCCACGCATCTCATCAGGCACCACACCTGCGACGTTGTAGACTTCGCCTCCGACATTCAACGATGCTCCCACGATCGATGGATTCCGGCCGAACCGGCGAGTCCACAACCCTTCGCTGATTACGGCAAAGCGTGGCTGGCCAGGCGCGTCATCCCCGTCTGCGAACAATCGTCCCGCGACGGGCCGGACCCCAAATACCAAGAAGTATTGAGCGCTCACTCGCATCCCGGATACTTGCTCCGGCATTCCGCCGCTTATGAGGTTGTATCCGCCTATTCCGCCATCCGCGATGGCCAACGCAGAGAGAGCAGTTTTCTGTGCCCTAATCGCGAGATAGTCGTGCATGGAAAAGCTGGAACTGCTTCCAAAATCAGTCCGCCGCCGTACGTGTACAATCTCTTGCGAGCTCGGGAACGGTAGAGGGTGTAGCAGGACACGGTTCACGATGCTGAAGATCGTTGTATCGACGCCAATCCCAACGCCGAAAATCACGATGGCAGTCAGAGTAAAGACAGGGCTATTGAGCAGGCCCCGCAAGGAATACTTTAGGTCGGCGGCTGTGCGGTCCCACCACGAGATGCCACGAGCGTCGCGGCAATCTTCCTTCACTTGGTCGAGGCCACCAATCGCAAGCCGCGCTGCACGGGAAGCGTTCTCATGCGACAGCCCGGAGGCGACAAGCTTCGCAGTCTCGTGCTCAATATGGGCCCGCAGTTCCTCATCCAATTCCTCTTCCATGGATTGGCGTGTCACGATAGCTCGCAGGCGAAAGAACAAGTCGCTCAACATTGAATCGTCCTTTCTAGACCGCGTCTAGTACCAACTCGACTGCCGCGGCAAGACGCCGCCATGATTCCGTCTGAGCTTCAAGTTGTTGCCGGCCGGCCCGTGTCAGCTCGTAGTATTTGGCCCTGCGGTTGTTCTCGGTGGTCTTCCACCGAGCCTTCACCCATCCGCGCCGCTCCAGGCGATGGAGCGCCGGATAGAGAGACCCTTGCCGCACTTGTATTGCCTCGCCGGAAATCTGCTGGACACGTTCCGAAATCGCCCATCCGTGCTGGGCCTCCAGGGCGACGGTCTTGAGGATCAGTAGATCCAACGTGCCTTGTGGAAGATCAAGTTGTTCGTCTGGCATGTTTCCCTTACACTTCTACACAAGAGAATATCGCTTCAGTTGTCGAAGCGCAAGGGGAAGGATCGGGCGAGAGGCGTCTCGCCCATTTGGCCTGGGTGGTTCGTCCGCTTCATTTCTGTGTAGTTGCCTAGTGTAGAGTCACTGGGGAGTTCTGCGCAGCTGTCCGATGAGCATCAAGGTTGTTATCGCGAGAAGTGGAGTACGAGTCCCATCCAAGCTGGGTGCCCAACTTGGATGGCTATGTCGGATTTGTCCGTAAGCTTCTGCCAGGAAACGAGTTGATGTGGTTCGAGCGGACCCTGATTTATGCCACGAGAGTTCTAAATGCATCCAAGATGGGGAGCCACTCCTGCAAGCTGTTTGATTCTCTTTACAGCAGACCAAGCTGAAGTCACTAAGTCCTTTGACATCAGGTTCGCATCCTGCCTGGGGTAGACGGATCACAATCAATTTCGCCCGGGCGTTTCACATCATGTCGCCTGATGTGGCCTGGTGCCACGTCAAAGCGCCTTACTACTTCCGGTATTGCTCGTTACTGACCTGTTCCATCCAGTCGACAACCTTGCCGTTGAGATTTTCTTGAATGGCGATGTGCGTCACGGCAGTCGTCGGGGTAGCGCCATGCCAGTGCTTCTCTCCGGGAGAGAACCAGACCACATCACCGGGCCGGATCTCTTCGATTAGGCCTCCTGCGCGCTGGACCCAACCATAGCCGGCCGTCACGATGAGGGTCTGGCCGAGCGGATGCTTATGCCACGCAGTGCGTGCGCCCGGCTCGAAGGTGACGCTGGCTCCCTGAACAAGTGCGGGAGCAGGCGCCTGAAAAAGCGGGTCGATACGTACCGTGCCAGTGAACCACTCCGAAGGCCCTTTAGTGGAAGGCTGCGAGCCAATTCGTTTGATCTCCATTTCTGTGCTCCTGTTGTTACCTTTCGTCTTGCTTGAAATCATCTTATGGCGAATCAGGTCCGTCGCTAAAAGAGGATCGTTCTGCGCTCCATCTTCCATCACCTCTTGAGGGTGCGGTCCTCTCACGGACGCAGCAGCTGCCACCTGATCGAGCGGCAACGTCAGATCGAAGACCTTACCGGGATTGATCTTGCCCTTCCACACCAGGTCGATCAGTTCGGGCAGGAAACGGCGCACTGGGGCGGGTCCACCATGAAGGTGGACGTGACCATAGAAGAGTTTCTCGCCGTCGAGCGCGACACCGTGGGGGACACCGACGTAACCCACTGAGCCCCCCGGGCGCGTGACGCGAATCGCCTGCATCATCGATTCTTGTGTACCAACGCACTCAAGCACCGAGTCGGCACCGGCTCCGTTCGTCAGTTCCTTGATTCGCACGACGCCCTCGTCACCTCGCTCGGTCACGATATCGGTCGCGCCAAACTCGCGCGCGAGCTTCTGCCGAGACTCGTGCCGGCTCATCGCGATGATTCGTTCGGCCCCCATATGTTTGGCGGAGAGCACACCGAGTAGGCCGACCGCACCCTCACCCACCACTACGACCGTAGACCCTGGCGTCACGTTCGCCGCATCGGCCGCAAACCAACCCGTGCCCATAGCGTCAGAGAGAGCCAGCAGACTTGGGACGACGTCGTCGGAGGGAACATCCGGCGTGGCCACTAGCGTGCCGTCCGCGAGCGGGACGCGAAGTAGTGGCGCTTGCGCAGTGCTGACGAACTCGCGGTGCTGACAGGACGACTGGTAACCCGCGTGGCACGCCGCGGCGCATCTCGCAAGTGGGGCACCGGCTTCTTCCTCTACTACCCGAGTCGGCGGCAGCAGCCAGCCGCGCTTTCGGCGTTGATCAAGGCCCTTCGGCGGTGATCATTAGGCGGTGAGCACGGTTCAAGATGATCTGAGATGGGTACCCTTCTTGGATGGGCCTCGCAAATTGTCCCTTAAGTATCAGTGAGGAAATGAGTTGGAACCAGCAGGTCTAAGGAAAGGCTGGATGAGTAACCGGGTTGGGGGCATCGGACACCATCCACGCCTCCGTTGCCGTCGCACATATGGTGATCGCGGCAGCCCGGCAGTTCCGAGGAGGGAGGTCAGGAACGCGCGCAGCCGGGCGCCGGGTACAGAGTCAAACCGAAGAGAAAGTTGTCCATCATCTACCGGCGCTATCTGGCTCTCGCCGATCGTTTCACGCCCCCAGTTCCTCCAGCCTCCGTTTGAGGAATCTACGCTCGGGTTCCTGCTTCGCAAGCCCGATAGCGCGTTGGTACGATACGCGGGATTCCGCGGTCCTCCCCAGCCGCCGGCACAAGTCAGCCCGTGCTGCGTGCGCAAGGTGGTAGTCCTGCAAATCGCCCCGCGCCAGAATGGCGTTGATCAGCGCCAGACCCGCCGAAGGGCCGTCGCGCATCGCCACCGCCACCGCCCGGTTCAGCTCCACCACCGGCGACGGCTCCGATTGCGCCAACACGTCATACAGTCCTACGATCTGGGTCCAGTCCGTCCCGGCGGCATGGGGCGCCTCGGCGTGCACCGCCGCGATCGCAGCTTGAAGGGTGTAAGGACCAAACCGGCGAGCGCGCAGCGCCCGTTCCACCAGCGCCGATCCCTCCGTGATCTGCTCCCGGTTCCAGAGGGAGCGATCCTGGTCTTCTAACAAGACCAACTCGCCCTCCTGCGTGGCGCGCGCCGCGCGCCGCGATTCATGCAATAACATCAGAGCCAGCAGCCCCATCACTTCAGGTTCCGGCAGCAACTCCATCAGCAGCCTCCCCAGACGGATCGCCTCTTCGGAAAGGTCCGAACGCGTCAGCGACATACCGGAGGATGCCAGGTACCCCTCGTTGAACACCAGGTAAATCACGTGAAGAACGGTGTCCAGCCGCTCCGGAAGATCGTCTCGGGAAGGCACGTCGTAGGGAATGCGCGCGTCGCGAACCTTGGCCTTGGCGCGGACGATACGCTGAGCCATGGTCGGTGCGGCGGTGAGGAATGCGTGCGCGATTTCTTCGGTTTTGAGGCCGCACACCTCGCGCAAGGTCAGGGCGACGCGGGCGTCCGGCGGCAGCGCCGGATGGCAGCACGTAAAGATCAGCCGCAACCGGTCGTCCTCCAAAACCTCATCGTCCCGCATCCCTGCGCCGGGTCCGCCGGTTTCGAGCAGATCGGCCAGTTCTGTCAGCGAAGCGTCGAAACGCGCGCGCCGCCGCATGCTGTCGATGGCCTTAAAACGGCCGGCGGAAACAAGCCAGGCCCGCGGATTCGCCGGGACGCCGTCTCGCGGCCATTGCTCCAGGGCCGACGTGAAAGCGTCGTGGAGGGCCTCCTCGGCGAGTTCAAATTCGCCCAGCAGACGGATCAGCGTTGCCAGGACACGGCGTGAATCGGAGCGGTAGAAGGCTTCCACCACGTCGCGTGTCCTGGCTTCGGAACCCTCACTCATGCCGGCGGCCTTCATCTCTCGTTGGACGGAATCACCTACTCCAACGATAGCGAAGGGTGATCCATCAATGGATCAACCGCCGGATACCGGCCCGTTTTGGCCGGCCTGCTGGGATCAACCTTTCGCCGCGGCCGCGGATTGACTCCGCATCTGTTGCATAAACTGCCGCATAGTGGCAACATGGCCGGGCGTGCGGCCTTCCTTCCAGGCTTCGTAGCGCTGTGCGGCTTTTTCGAGGTGTGCGAGGAGCTGCTTGTCCGCGAAACGCTCGCGAGCCTGCGGGACAATGGGCTTGAGGAGCTCCCAAACCCCGAAAAATTCCGCGCTGGTCTCAAAGAAGAGGTCCTCGTGAAGAAGGCCGTAATTCAGCAGCGCGCAGGCCTGCTCCCAATAGCCCATCACCATTCCCGCAAAGGCGCCCCCTTCCGTTCCAGGAGCCGCGATGCGCATCGCGTCGTCGAAAGACTTCACGTTGTAGTTCTTGAAAAACCAGTCGCGTGCCTGGCGCAACCGGGGTTCGCGGCGTAAATCATAGACCTGCAGGTGGAGCTGCGCTTGTTCGTGGGTAGGTTTCGTATTGGTTTCCATAACTCCTTTTCTCCTTTTATTTGATTGACGGCATAATCACGAATCGACACTCTGTTTCGCGGCGGCCGCGGGCCGCCGGCAAGGCCCTATTGATGGACGTGGCAAACGCACGAAGGCTGATGGTAGCGTCCGTTGGCTTCCACCATGCCTTCCTGACCGTACATGTTCCTCGGCCGAACCCAGTCCGCGAGTGTGCCGGACGGCCCCTGCTCATCGCGTCCCTTCGGGGTCGCATCCAGATATCTGTAGATCCCCAGAAACTCCTCACCCCCGCGGCCGAAAGTCGAATAAGTGTGAAAGATCCGGCCCGCATCGTCTTTGAAGAACACGCTGTCCCCGGAAATGTCCTCTATCCAGGGATTTCCGTATTCGTAGTTGCAGAAGGCCCTGCCCTCCGCGATCTGTTCGGGCGTGAACGAGACGTTGAAGTCATAATTGAAATCCGAGTTGTAGGAGGAGACCCACGGGAAGCGCCAGCCCATCCGTTTGCGGACGGCCTCAATCTCTTCGATCGGCGCGCGCGCCACCGCGGCGTACGTCACATCGTGGTGATTCAGGTGTACGAGTAATCCTTCGACATGGTCGACTTCGAGCGAGCAGCCGACGCATTGCCCGGCCTGGCCCGGCGCCATCATGAAGTGCTTGATAAAGAGCTGGCTACGCCCGCCGAAGAGGCCGGCGAGCGTAACCTTGCCCTCCGGCGCCTCGAAGACGTATTCCTTCTCGATCTTCACCCACGGCAGGGCGCGGCGCTCCGCGGCCAATTGATCGCGCAGCCGCGTGGCCTGCTTCTCCTTGGCGAGCAGCTCCTTCCGGGCCGCAATCCATTCTTCCCGGGATACCACCTTGTGGCCCGTCACTGTTGTCTCGTTGGTCGTCATGGTTTTGCCTCCGCGAAATAGTCGATTGGCGGGCTCTGATTTCGACAGCTCAATCGTCGATCGCCCGGTGACCACGGATAATCCCAACCCCCGCCGCGACTCTCCCAGAAGCCGGGAGGCCCGACGCCGTTGTCACGTCTTTCGCTGCCGCCGGTAGTTCGCGGTCATGAATCTTTTCCACTTGCCGTCGTCGCCGAGCACCTGTGAGGCGAGTATCCGGTGATCGTCGCTCTTGAACTCGATGATGTCTTGGTATTTCGACATTTTCCCGTCGCCGGCCATGCTGGGCCCTTCGGTGTCCAGGACCAGCACGGCTCCGGCGCTATCGATGGCGCCGTCGTAGAGCCACATATGGGTCATCATCGACCCGACCCACGTGCCCACGTACCGCATCCTCTGCGGGTCGTAGCCGAGTGTCATGAGCGTGGTTGCTTCCCCGCCACCCGGCATCTCCCCTTTGCCCTCGGCGAGGATCCACAGACCGCCCAGCGATCGGACACTCTCGGTCCCCTGCGACGTTATCACCGGCTCATCCGGCTTCATCTTCATCTCAGCTTCGGACGTCCATTCGCCGACCAGCTTCTGCAACCATTGATGTTCCTTTTGCGGTGTGTTTTTCATGCCTGCCTCTCTTGGCTAATCTTTCGGAAAGTTCGGATCGGCTTTCACCTCTAGGATCTGCTTGGTGTGCCGCTCGCTGTGCGCGGAGATGAACAGCAGCCACTGGTACGCGTCCAGGGGCTGGCGGAGCGGGGAGTCGCCGACATGATCCCGCAAGCCCGGCGTGGACTTGAGGAACTCCGTGGTCCGCCCGCGTATCTTCAGAAATTGCTCCAGCGCCTCCTGAGGCGCCCAGCGTCCCTTCGGAACCACTGGTTCTGGGGCCTGGGCCTTTTGGGTGCGGTCGGCGATTGCGCTCAAAACCAGCTTGTCGACGCTCTTGTAGTCGCGGTCCGGCTTGCCCGCCGGCGCCTGCATCACTTTCTCGGAGGTGTTCTCCAGCAGAGACTGCTCGACGACCACGATATGCTCAAGGATCTCCGCGACGGACCACCGATCCGGCCCAGGCTTGAATTTCCACTGAGCTTCCGAGAGTCCTTTCGTCGACTCAACCACACCGGCGCGGGTCCGGTCGAGCTGCGCCAGGCCTTCCAGCTTATCCGCCTCGGTCAGGCTCGCCGCTGCGGCGACGGCTGATACGGCAAAAACCGCCAGGTTCTTCATGATGATCTCTCCTTTGACTTTGCAAACAGTGTGTTCAGTTATGTTCGTCAGCGATTCCTTCCGGCAAGCTGCCGGATGGGCCGCACTTCGACGCACCCCACCCGCGCCGGCGGGATCTTCGATGCGATCTGAATGGCCTCGTTCAGGTCCCGCGCGTCAATCAGATAGAATCCGGCCAACTGTTCCTTGGTCTCCGCGAACGGACCGTCGGTGACAGACACTTTGCCGTTGTTTACGCGCACGGTAGTAGCTGTTTCGACCGGCTGGAGGGCCTCCGAGGCAAGGCACTGGCCGCGACCCCGCAAGGCCTCGTCGTAGGCGACACACTCTTCATCGCCCATGGCATTTAGATTGCTCTCCTCGCCGTAAACCAGACATAAGTACTTCATAGCGGTCTCCTACTGTGTGACGGTCTTCACCATATAGTCGTTCGGGGAAATCGCAAATCGACAACGGTTGAGTTTTTTTTCATGCTCGACATGACGGGAACCGTCTCGTCGCAATTTAAGGTCCACTCCTTCGATTTCGACGCCCGTTGCCGGCAAATCGCAGAATAGAAATGTCGATCTCAGCTAGCCTGAAAGGGGCGCATAGCACGAATGCCGGGGCTGTCGGCTGAGGTCAGAGCAACTCACAAATTCTTCGACTCGTAAGATTCGCATTTGTGAGCAATTGAGCTCGCAGAAGTGATTCCTTGATTGTCCGGCCGGCGTGAACAGGCAACCACGGTTCGAGCCTTTCTCAGGTGAATGCCGCGACGGCTTTGTCGCCGGCCGCTTGCGCGAGCCAGCACAGCGCCGTTCGATTCCATCAATCAACGATGCGGGCGAGATGACCGGCCAGGGCTTCACGGCGAGATCCACGCATTCCGGGCCAGGCGGAAGGAGAAGGCGGCATTTACCCGCTGCAGTGGGGCAGCAACCTGGCTTCGGGCGGCGATCGGCTGCCTCAACGGTGCAAAAACTGGATGCAGACTGCAGCGGAGACTTCGAGCACGGTACCGGACGGCTCGAGCTTCCCCGATTTCGCGTCCACCCGGAACACCACCACGTTCCCGGTTCCCTGGTTCGCCGCCAGCAGGAATTTGCCGCTCGGGTCCAGAGTGAAGTTGCGCGGCGTCTTCCCCAGGGTCGGCGCGCGCTGCACTTCCTTGAGCATGCCCTTGCCGTCGATGGCGAACACCGTGATGCTGTCGTCGCCGCGGTTCGAGGCATAAACGAAGCGCCCCCGGCGGTCCACCTGAATCTCCGCGGTGCTGTTTGTGCCGCTGAAATTCGCCGGCAGGGTGGAAACATTCTGGATCTCCTTGAGCGCACCCCGGGCCTTGTCATAGCTGAAGACCGACACGGTAGAGCCGATCTCGTTCAACCCGTACGCGAATTTGCCCTTCGGATGAAAGGCGAAGTGGCGCGGACCGGACCCGGGTTTCACCGCGGCGAAAGGTGGGTCGTTCGCCGCAAGCGTACCCGCGGCTTTGTCGAAGCGGTAGCTAATGAAGTGATCCAGGCCGAGATCCGGCACGAACAGGTAACGCTCGTCGGCGGAAAGCACGACTGCGTGGGCGTGCGGACCCTGCTGCCGGCGTGTAAGGCTGGACCCGGTGTGCTGGATGAATGCGCTACGGCTGCCCAGCTTGCCGTCCGGTTCCAGCCGGAAGACCGCGACGCTTCCAGTGCCGTAGTTGGCGATGGCGATACTGCGGCCGCCTTTGTCGATCGCCAGGTGGCAGGCGCCGCCTCCGCCGGTCGGGACTTCGTTGAGCTTGGTGAGAGTTTCATCGGTGTTAATGGAGAAGCTCGATACCGACGCTTCGCCGCGCCCATCGCTGCCGATCTCGGTGACGGCGTAGAGATAGCGGCGGTTCGGATGGAGCGTCACCCACGACGGGCTCTTGATTTCGGCGGCGAGCTTCGGCGCGTCGAATTTTCCGGTGGCCGCATCGAAGTGAGAAAGGTAAATTCCCTGGCTCTTCGGTCCGGTGTAGGTGCCGAAGTAGACCGTGTCCGCGGCAGCGTAGCTGAGCCCGGCGGCCAACACGAGAGTGAGCGGAACTGCGGAGAAGTAGCGCATACAGTTTCCGTCCTATGATACTGGCGCGCGGTCCGGATTGCAGGGTCACCCGGCAGGCGCTCGTCGGAATAGATCGGCGAGGCAAAGGCCAACAGGCTCAAGCCTGCACCACCTTCGTCACCGCGAGGTCAGTATCGTTTCAAAGAAGCTGACGGCGCGGGGGTCCTTCGACTGCCCGAGCCAGAACATGGCTTGCTTGCGGACTTCCGGGTTGCGATTCGCGCGGGCGACCTCGATCAGCTTCGGAACGCCTTCCTCGCGGGGAAGATTGTACAGCGCGAACACGGCGCGCTTCTTGACCTGCGTGTCGGGATCGTTCTCGATGGCCCCCGCGATCGCCGCGACCGCTTTGTCGCCGGCCGCTTGCGCGAGCCAGAACAGCGCCTGCCCCCGGACGTGGCTGTTCTCGTGGTTCTTCGCCGCGTCGAGCAGTGCGGCGACCGCGCCCGGGTCGTCCTGGAGCGAAAGCGCGAGAAGCGCGGAATCGGCCAGACGGCGGTCCCCGGTCAGAAAGGAACTCAGCAGCTTGACGCTCGCCGAAGGCGTCATTCCGCTGAGCCAGTAGAGCGTCAATCCGCCCAGATCCAGCTCACAGCCGGAGGAGTAGGTCCGCATTTTGCCGACCTTCCCCTGCTCGACGCGAAACAAAATCAGCAGTTCGCGCGAGCCTTCGAGCTTCACCGGATTCGCCAGCCGCCCGCCGTTGCCGTCGCACATCTGGTGATCGCGCGGGCGTCCGGCGGCTTCGTATCCGATCCAGGCGGGCGCGGCCGACGCCGCCAGGCGCTGGAAATCGCCCGCGGGCCGGGTTTCGATTTTGCCGTTGACCACCCTCGGCTGGGCCCACAGCGATGCACCGGCCAAGGCGCACGCGCAGGCCAGAAAAGCGGAGCCGCTCACTTGAGCAGCTCCATCATGTAGTCGGTGGCTTCCTTCGATTTCATGTGGGAGAGATGCTCCACTATGGCCTTCTTCAGCTCGGGATCCTTTTCGCCACGCGCAAGCTGGACCAGCGCGGGGGCATTCTGCTGGATGAAGAGCCCCTTGATGATTTCCTTTCGGACGTCCTTATCGGTCTCACCCGCGTAAAGTGACGCAAGCGAATCGCCCGTCTTCTTCCCCATCACGCCCAGGCTGCGAATGGCTTCCTTGCGCAGCGTCATCTCTTTCTCGGCCTTGGCCAGCGCAATCAGCTTCTCCGGATCGCCGCTAATGAACATCGAGCGGATCATCTCGCGTTTCAGGTCGATGTCGCTTTCCACCTGGTACAGCTCGGAGATCTCGCGCTGCGCGCCCATGACGCCCAACTGCCGTACGGCTTCGCGCCGCAGCGCCGGGTCCTTTTCGGATTTGGCGACCTGCAGCAACTGGTCCTTGCCGCCGGTGCCGAGGTAGGAGCGCAGCACCGCGCGCTTCACCGCCGGATCGGAAGTGGTCGCGTAGACGTCGGCCAGCTCCTTGCCGCCGCCCATCTCAGCCAGGTAACGCACGGCCTTCACCTGCAAGTCCGGATTCCCCTTCCCCTTGGCCATCTGGACCACCACATCGCGGGCCTTGGGCGAGCCGCTCTGCGCAAGAACGAACAGCGCGCGCTCTTTCACCTTCGGCGACTGGCTGGAGCCGAGCATCTTTTCGAGGATCGGCACAGCGCGCTCCGGATCGGAGTGCATGATGCTGTTCAGTGCCATCAGCTTCAGCGCTTCGTCCTGGTCGGAGGCGTCGACGCCCTTTCCGCCCTTGATCTCGATCTCCAGAGCGCCGGCGTCGTCCAGCCAGCGGCTCTGGGGATGGTTCTTGCGAAGCTGGCCGATGGTGGCCAGCGCGTCGGCCTGTTTGCCGAGCTTGTTTTCGGCGTATGCCTTCCAGTAGAGGGCTCCGTCGGCGCGCGAGCCGCCATGGCCGGCCGCGTCGGCAAACGCCTGCACGGCTTCGTCCCAGCGGCGGCGGTCCAGCGCGCGTTGGCCGCGGTCGTACAGGCCGTCTTCGCCCGAGCGGCCGGGCTGCGCGAAGGCGAAGGCGAAGTCTTTGGACAATCCAACGACGCCGGCGCCATCCAGCGCGCGGATCTTGGGATGGTTCCGGCTAAGCTGGTCGAGGCCTGCGAATGCGTCGGATCCGAAGGTGAAAGCTCTGGGTACACCGTCGGCAAGGCCGCCGGGAACGCCGCCAATCACCCCGCCAGGGACGCCGCCGATGATCCCCCCCGGCACGTCGACGTAAACGTCGGCCGGCGGCTTCGGCGGAGCGGGCGGTTTGATGGTGGCGGGCGGCTGAGCGCCGGCGATAGCCAGGCAACCGATCAGGACAAACTGGTTAGGTACTCTCATAGTGCGATTTCCTCTTCTATAAACTTTTGGCTACTATAACTTCTCACCCGGGCGGGATTCGGCGGCAGCGCCTCCCTGGACACGCTCGCGGATATTCGATTCCACGACGCGGACTTTGAACAGCAGACCCTGGTCCTCGATTCTTGCCCGCAGGCGGTCCAACTCCGGGGACGAGATCTTAGCCGGGCTATGGGCCACTTCGGCCAGCACTCTCTCCAGCTCATCCAGCATCCCGGCGGTCTTCGAATCGCCGGATTGCGTTGCCGTCTGCCGGTAGAGCCGGTTCTCTTCGAGCAGGTCCTGGGCGCGGTCGCGCTCGAGGGTGATATCGCCGGCGTGGGGTGCCGATCCGTTGCTCAGCTCGGCCAGCACCATTCGGGAGCGCTCCAGGTGATCGCCCACGGCCACCAGCAGGATCCTCTCGCGGATCTGTGGGGTCACCTGGTGAGCCGCCTGCGGCGTCGTCTGCTGAGCAATCTGCGGCGCTACCGGATCTCCCAAGCGGGGCTGCTGCGAGAAACGTCCGATATAAAACGCCAGCGTCAGCATGGCGGCCACAGCGGCGTAAGAAAACCAGCGGCGCGCGGGGAAGGCGACCACCCTGGCTTGCGGTTTCACCAGCCGCGGCTCAATTCGGCGCCACACATCGCGCCCGTAGTCCGCGCCGCGCTCCGGCACGGGGAGCTGATTCATCGACTCCAGCACCCGCCGGATGGATTCGAATTCGTTGCGGCAGGCTTCGCAGCTTTCCAGGTGCTCGGCGATCTCCCGCGCGTCGCCGGCCTCGCCGTAGTAATGGAGAATCAGTTGTTCTTCTTGAATATGATTCATCGGGCCGCACTCACCGCGGGTTCCAGGGCCCGCCTTAATTTCTGCACCGCGCGGAAGACGCACTGCTTGGCGGCGTTGGGCTGGATGCCCAGCGCGCCGCTGATATCTTCCATGCTCATTCCCTCATAGTGGCGGAGGACAAACGCCGTCCGCTCCATTTCGCTCAGCCGTTTCATCGCCGGCGCCAGCAGCCGCTGCACCTGGGTACCGTAGGCCAGCCGCTCCGGTCCGGGATCGCTTGCAGCGACATTGTCTATCGGGTCGGCCGCCTCCGGATCGTTCGCCGGGCCGGGGCGATTCAGCTCGCTCCGGCGGTTTCGGGCGCGGAGCAGGTCGCGCGAGTAGTTGGCGGCGATGGTGTAGACCCAGGTGCCGAAGCTCGCCCGCCCGTCGTAGTTATGAAGCTGTTTGTAGGCGCGCATGAACGTCTCCTGCACAATCTCCTCCGCGTCGTTCTCGTTGCCGGACATACGGAAGGCCAGACGGAACAGATTCCGGCCGTGCCGTTCCACCAGGACACGAAAGGCGTCTGGATTGCCGCTTCGCGCCTGCTCGACCACTTCGCGGTCGGCCAGGTTTCTGTCCTGTTCGGTTTGCTGCATCCGGCTGTTCCTTTTGACTTTACAGCGGGCGGGCGGTTAGCAGGAAGATGGCCGCCGGGATGCACGTCGCGGCGGGGTCTTTGAAATGAAACAGTTGGCGAGAAGAACCGGATTTTAATCGATCAGACCGTTGCGCACGGCGAAACGGACCAGCTCCCCGGTGCTGTGAAGATTCAATTTCTCCATGACTCTGCCGCGGTGCGCTTCCACCGTATACACGCTGAGGTTGAGCAGCGTGGCGATCTCTTTGTTCGTCTTACCTTCGGCGATCATTTGCAGCACTTCGCGCTCACGGCTGGTCAGCAGGTCAATGGGGTCGGAAACGTGCTTGCGGTAGTCGCTCAGCACGGCGTCGGAGACAGATGGGCTGAGGTAGCCGTCGCCGCGGCCCACGGCGCGGACCGCGGCGACGAGATCGCTCTCGATCGAGTCCTTCAGAAGATAGCCGCGCGCACCGGCGCGCAGGATTTCGCGCACGTAGACTGCATCCTTGTGCATACTGAGGGCGAGCACGCGGGTGCGAGGGGAGGCCTCGGCAATGCGGCGCGTTGCCTCGATTCCGTTCAGCTCCGGCATGGAGACGTCCATCACCACCACGTCGGGCTTGAGCTCCGCCGCGCGCTCTACCGCCTCCCGGCCGTTGCCGGCCTCACCCACTACTTCCAGATCCGGATGGGCCGAAAGGATCATTTTGAATCCCTGCCGGACCACGGTGTGGTCGTCGGCCAGCAGGATGCGTGTTTTTCGGGTTGCAGTCATTCGTCCGGAGAACCGGCCCTGGCTATCCCGGCCTAACTACCAGTGTAGAGCCGAACGGGTTTCGATTGTGCGGCTTGCGGGGGTCCCCGAGAACTTTTTTTTACCCTGGAGAAGGGACCTTCGCCTAGCCTCAGGAGGCTACATCGTTTCAGGACGGCCTGCTGACAAAATGTAGCCTGAGCCGATTGGTGCGTAGTTTGTCATAGCGGCACTGCTCTGGCATGATCACGCAGTTCGAGTCAAGCGGCGGAACGCCGGGCCTTCATGGTCGCTGAGAAATGCTGAGACTCATTCGTAACGGCGTTGACCGGTTTCGATTCCGAGGACCACAGGCACGGCGGCGGCTAGCCCTCCTCGCGGCGGCCGCGTGCTGCGCCGTTAGTGCAGCCTGGAAGCCCGCAGCAGTCGGAGACAGTTTTGAGGCGACTCATCCGACGGTTCAGCCGCCTGTAATCCGTATCGACGAGGCGAATCAGCGCATCTTCTCCCCCACGGCAGCGCCCGGCCAGAGACACCCGTTCATGGCCGCGGACGACAGTGCCAGAGATTGCGTCGCGGCGGCACTCCATCGGTTTGCCGCCGGCTGTGTCGTTGCGAGTCTGGATACTGACGATCAACTGGACGTCGCAATGGGCTTAGAGCCGGCGGGCAGCGGCAGGTTTGCCGGTACGATTTCAATTCACCTCAGTAATGGCAAAGCCGATCAGCATCTTGCTTTACCTCACAACGGCCAGTCTGTCTTCGGGCTTTTCGCCCGCGACGTGGATGGTGATGGCGACCTGGATATCGCGCTTACCGGTGGCGGAAATCAAACCCTGGGAGTGTACCTCAATGACGGCTCTGGACAGTTCAAGTTCGACGAGTCGGACAGCTACATCACTGAGCCCAATACCGATTTTTACCAGCTTGCTCCAGTCTCCAGACACAACCCCGAGTTTTGGTTGCTGGCAAAGCGCGGAACATCGTTTTCCCCTATCCCGGCCATCCGTTCTTGTGCACTCGCTTCTTCAACTGTGTTGCTGAGGACGGCACAACATTGCTTTTCTTTCCGTTACGCTGTATCTGGCCTCCGCATTCGCGCTCCTTAGTCAGCGCACTTCTCCGACAAGAAATCTTGAGTCCGTTCGCCGGGTTGCTCCCCTCTCTGAGGGGAATTATTCCATTAAACAGGCTGAACGTTCTCGATAGACTTCAAGGAGTTGTTGAGTGAATGCATAAGCTTATTCCGAACCATGTGATGAGGGCGGCGCTGGCGGCGAGGTTAATTATCATCATCGGCGCTTTTGCCGTGGCACGCGCACAAGTCCCTCCGACGAATGTTCCGATCCCCCGGCGGTTGTCTTTAGCGGACGCCGAAAGCCTGTTGTTACAGCGAAATCTCGCAATCGCGGTAAATCGGCGGCAACTGGAGGCGGCTGAAGCGGCGAAGCTCATCGCCGGCTACCGCCCCAATCCTATCGTACAACTCGGAGCGGAACAGATCACTCTTGCCTCTCCGGTTCCAGGCGCCGCTCCCCGCTTCTTTGAAACAAACTCGAATGCCGGCGCCAATTCGGTTTATACATTCCTATTCGCCAAAGTGATTGAGCGAGGCGGCAAGCGCGAGTTCCGCTCCCGGCTGGCCGAGGCCCAGGTTGCGGCCGCGAAAGCGCAGATTCTCGAGACGTATCGTCAGCAGCTCGTGCAGTTGCGGCAGGCTTATGGCGGTGCGATGTTGGCGCGGCTGAACCTCGACCTTGCCCGTCAGACGCTGCATGAGTATGAGCAAACCGAAAGGCTGACCGAAACGCGGGTTCAGGCCGGTGACGCTCCCCAGGTCGAACTGTACCGTGTGAGATCCGGGAAGCTGCCGTATCAGCAAGGGGTGCTTCAGGCGGAGTCGGGTTACCGCCAAGCCTGCCTGGACGTTCTGAACCTTCTGAACAGTCAGAGGGCGGAAGTGGTTGTGCAGCCCATACTGCCGGCCGTCGGAACGGAGCCGGCCGGAGCTGTGCTCGACATCACTGGAGAGTTCTCGGACCGCGCTCCGCTTCTGCTACTCGACGAATTGAAGCGAATTGGCTTGCAGGAGCGCCCGGATATCGAGATTGCACGCCGCACCCGGGATGCCGCACAGTTCGGCACCCGTCTGGCGGAGGCGCAACGCAAACGCGACATTTCGGTTGGAACCGAATATCAGCGGGTTGGCGATGACAGCTCGGTCGGCGTGATCGCTTCGTTTCCAGTATTTATCTATAACGATCAGAAAGCCGGCATCGCTCAGGCCAAGGCGCTGGAGCGGGCCGGCGATCTGCAACTCCGCCAGGCGGAGATGCAAACCGTCACCGATGTCGAGAAAGCCTGGGAGAAGTATCAGGCTGCCCAGCAGTCCCTAAAGGTCTTCAGCGTCGATAACCTTCAGCAGGCGGAGAAACTGCGCAGCGTCGCTTTTTTCAGTTATCAGCAGGGAGCCACCAGCCTTTTCGAACTGCTTGACGCCCAGCGGACGTTACTTCAGGCGCGCATCGGCTACAACCAGGCGCGCTTCGACCTGCAGACGAGCCTCTGGATGCTGGAAGCGGCCATTGGCCGGAGCCTTCTCTAAAGGAGTAAGACCGTGAATCACTGTTTCAAGATCAGTATCGCACCCGTTCTGTTGGCCACCTTGTTGACGGCTTGCGGCCGCAACGAGACACAGACCGTTTCCGCGGCTTCCGTCGTCAATTCCGACGCGCTGGAGGTTACCGCGGAGCAGATGAAATCGCTTAGAACAGCGAGCGCGACGATACAGACAATTCCCAGCACGGAGGAGGCAACAGGCAAGGTCGCCTTCAACGAAGACGCAATTACGCCGGTGTACTCTCCCTACACCGGAAGAGTCGTCGAATTGCTCGCCAAGCCTGGTGACTCGATCGCCAAAGGTGCGCGGCTGCTGATCATCGACTCACCCGAAGTGGTGGACGCGGAAAACAACCTTCTTTCCGGCCGCGCCGCTCTCGGCTAAGCACAAGCCATTCAGAGCCAGACAGAGCGTACCCGCGACCGCGTCCAAAAGCTGGTGGCAGGTGAGGCGGCTGCACCGAAAGACCTGGAGCAGGCTCTGACCGATCTGGAAAGCGCTAAGAGCGATGTGCACTCGGCCGAGGCTCAGATCGATTCCTCCCGGCAGCGTCTATTAAACTTCGGCAAAACGGAACCGGAGATCGAACAACTGGCCTTGACGCGTCGCGCCGACCGCACAACGCGTGTGATGGCTCCCATCGGAGGTCAGACCGTTGCCCGCAAGGTGGGTCCGGGGCAGTACATCCGCCCTGACAATCCGGATCCGTTGTTCACGATCGCCGACACATCCACGATGTGGCTTCTGGCGCAGGTCTACGAGTCGCAAATTCCTCTGGTGCGCCTTGGGGAGCGGGTGGAAGTGAAGGTGCTGGCATTGCCGGACCAGACGTTTCCCGCACAGGTCAGTTACATTGCTCCTTCGATTGATCCCACCACACGCCGCATCGCGGTGCGGTGCGTAGTGAGGAACCGGAACAACCAGTTGAAACCCGAAATGTTCGCGTCGTTCCGCTTTCAGAAACTACCCCGCCAGGCCCTCGTAGTGCCTCAGCAGGCGGTGGTGCGTGAAGGCAACATCGCGGTGGTGTGGGTGGCCGAAAGCGGCAATCGCATATCCCGCCGCCTGGTGGAACCGGGCGCCGAGCTTAACGGCAAGATCGAAATCAAGTCCGGCCTGCGCGCCGGGGAAGTCGTGGTCGCCGACGGCGCGCTGTTCCTTAGCAGCTTCGTGAAGGGCTAAACAAGGAAGATGAAGGCTCTGATCGCGCTCTCTTTGTCACGACGGTCGCTAATACTGGCGATGTTTCTCGTCTTCCTTATCGCAGGATTACTGATATTCCAAAGACTCAACATTGAGGCCTACGCGGACCCGGCTCCGCCTATGGTGGAACTGATCACGCAATACCCCGGGTTTTCCGCCGAAGACATGGAGCGTTATATTACTATCCCGCTCGAAGTCGCGTTGGCCGGCATGCCCGGCCTGCAGAACAAGCGCAGCATTTCCTTGTACGGCCTTTCCGACATCAAACTCCAGTTCAATTACCAGACCGACTATTGGTTCGGGCAGCAACAGGTTTTGAACAGGGTGAGCCAGGTGCAACTACCGAATAACATCCAACCGTTCGTCTCTCCGACCAGCCCGGTGGGAGAAGTCTTTCGCTACCAGGTGAAGGCGCCGAAAGGCTACAGTCTCCTCGAACTGAAAACCCTCGAGGACTGGCTCATCGAGAGGCGGCTGCGCACCGTGCCGGGCGTGATCGACGTCGTGGGCTGGGGTGGCCTGACCAAGGAATACCACATCGACATCGATCTCAAGAAGCTGATCGCGGTGAACATCCCATTGCAGCAGGTCCTCCAGCAGGTGACCGCGGCTAACCTGAACGTCGGCGCCCGCACCATTAATCTCGGCGAGCAATCGGTCAATGTCCGCGGTATCGGGATCCTTCAGACCCTCCGAGACATGGAGAGTATTGTGCTCACGCAGAGCGGGGGTACACCAGTTCTGATTAAGGATGTCGCGGCGGTCAGCGTTGGCAATGCGCAGCGATTGGGTATCATCGGGCGCGACAATGCCCCCGACATCGTTGAGGGCATCGTGCTCATGCGTCGCGGTGAGAAGACGAGGGAAGTCGTCAATGGAATCGAAGCCGAAGTGGACCGCCTGAACAAGTCCGGGGAACTGCCGCCCGGTGTCAGAATGGAAACCTACTACGACCGCAAAGACCTGGTCAACCTTACGACGCACACGGTGCTGGAATCGCTGTTGTTCGGGGTCTGTCTCATCTTCGTGATTCAATACTTATTCCTGGGCGATCTCCGCACGGCGTTGATCGTCTCCGCCACTATCCCGGCCGCGCTGTTTTTTAGCGTGATCCTCATGGTCGTTCGCGGCGATTCAGCCAATCTGCTCTCGGTGGGAGCCATAGATTTTGGAATCATCGTCGATTCCACGGTGATTCTGGTCGAGAACATTTACCGCCGGCTCATGCATCCCGAGCCGTTCGGTCTTCTGAAAGGGGATACATCGACCCTGTTCCCTCGGCTGCCATTCAGGGAAAAACTGCTGCGGATCTTCGCGAGTTGCCTGGAAGTAGACAAAGCCATTTTCTTTTCTGCCTCGATCACGATCGCGGCATTCATTCCGCTGTTCACTATGCAAGGAGTCGAGGGTCAGATATTCGCTCCCATGGCCAAAACCTATGGATATGCCATGGTCGGCGCTATTCTGGCGACATTCCTGATCACTCCGATGCTTTCGAGCTACCTGCTTCCACTGCCGCTCGAAGAAAAGGAGACTTTGCTGATACGCCTGCTGAACCGGGCCTATCGGCCTGCGATTCGCGCGAGCTTCCGCCACCGCTATCTAACAATCGGAGCGGCATTGCTGCTCCTGCTGGTGTGCGGCTATCTAGCCACTCGCATCGGCAGTGAATTTCTTCCTAAGCTCGAAGAGGGCAACCTCTGGATTCGTGCCAGTCTGCCACCAACTATCTCGCTCGAAGCCGGCGTGCCCTACGTCACCCGCATGCGGGAGTACCTTAAGGCCCAGCCCATGGTCGAGACCGTGATTTCGCAGCACGGACGTCCGGACGATGGTACCGACCCGACGGGCTTCTTTAATGTCGAATTCTTCGCCCCGTTGGCCCCATTTTCAGATCGCTCCAAATGGGGGGAACTGACCAAACCCGGCTTAGTGGAAAAGCTAAAGGATCAAATGACCAGAGAGTTTCCCGGAGTCGTTTTCAATTTCTCCCAGAATATCGAGGACAACGTTCAGGAGGCGGTCTCAGGGGTGAAAGGTGAAAACTCCATCAAGCTTTTCGGCGATGACCTCGAAGTACTCGAACGAGAGGCCGAAAACATCAAGACTCAGATCAGCCAGGTACGGGGTGTGCAAGATGTTGGCGTCTTCCACCAGATCGGACAGCCCAACCTGCTGATCAAAGTGGATCGCTCCCGTTGCGCCCGCTATGGCCTCCAGGCGAGCGACGTGAACAATATCGTCCAGGCGGCAATCGGCGGGCAGGCCGTCACGCAGATCCTGGAAGGCGACAGGCAGTTCGATCTCCGTGTGCGCTTAACGCCCGAGTACCGCAGTGATGTCGAAGCTATCCGTCGGATTCCCGTTCCAACTCCATCGGGAGCTATCGCGATGCTAGCCGATGTCGCCGGCATCGGGCTGTCGCCCGGCGCCTCGTACATTTATCGCGAGAACGCGCATCGCTACATCCCGATCAAGTTCAGCGTCCGCGGCCGCGATTTGGGTGGCGCGGTCGGCGAAGCTCAGGCCCGGGTTCGGGAGCGGGTTCATTTGCCCGCCGGTTACCACCCGGAATGGAGCGGCGAATTCGGCGCGCTCCAGGAGGCAAAGGAACGGCTGGCATGGATCGTTCCCCTCAGTCTGATGCTGATCATGGTCTTGCTCTATGGCCTTTTCAACAATCTCCGCGACAGCGTTATGGCACTGTGGGATATCCCTTTTGCGACTTGCGGGGGAATTCTTGCACTTTATGTTACGGGTCTCAATCTCAGCGTCTCCGCCGCCGTGGGCTTTATTTCCCTGTTTGGCGTATCCGTGATGAACGGCATTCTCGTGCTGACCTACTACGGTCAGTTGCGGGAGGACGGTCTGGAACGGGAACCGGCAATGATTCAGGCCGCCGAGACCCGGATGCGCCCACTGTTGATGACGTCCATGTCGGCCTGCGTCGGATTGTTACCGGCCGCTCTCTCTCACGGTATCGGGTCGCAGGTGCAACGCCCGCTGGCCACGGTGATCGTTGGCGGCATGCTACTCGGCCCCGGGCTGATCCTGCTGTTTGTCCCGGTCCTGCGCGTTGTGCTGATGCCGAAACAACATCGATTGGAGGTTCGATGAGCACGAAGCCGTTAATTTCCCGGTTGGCTGTTGTCAAGCTAAGTGATTGTTGATTGTTAGACTTGCCTAAGGCCTCTCCTTACCCTGGAAATGGGACGTACGATTAGCCTCGGGAGGCTACATCCGCAACGTGGAACGTCTTGAGAAACTATAACTTGGGAAGTTAGGTGCATCGTGATCGGCGACGGAACGGATTGGTTCACCGCGCCATTTAACGAGGAGAGATGAAGCGAATTTTGATCGTGCTGGCGGCTTTGTCAGCCGCCTGCGAGAGCAAGACCCGGGCAAAGTCGATGGATCCGCCCGAGGCTGCGAAGGTGCAGCCGGTCGGCGAGATTACCTTCGCGACGGATTCCCCCAAGCTGGCTAAAATCCGCGTGGAAGCGGTAGATGCGGCGGACGTGCCTAGGGCGCAAGTGTCGACGCCAGGAAAAGTGGAGGCTAACCCGAACCGCTTGTCGCACGTGGTACTACCGGTGGGGGGACGGGTGGCGGCCGTGCGCGTGCGCCTCGGCGATTTCGTCACGGAGGGCGACGTCGTGCTGACAGTGGAAAGCTCCGACGTGGACCAGGCGACCTCTACGTACTTGCAGGGTCAAGCGTCGGTGACGCAGGCGCGAGCCGCCCTGGCGAAAGCTCAAGCGGACCTGGATCGCATGCGCGATCTGTTCGAGCACAACGCCGTGGCCAGGAAGGAGCTGTTGAACGCCGAAGCGGTGCTGGCGCAGTCAAAAGCGGCCGTGGAGCAGGCGCAGGCTTCGAGCGAACAGGCCCGCCGCCGGCTGGAGATTCTGGGCGTTAAGCCGGGCCAATTCGGCCAGCGGCTGGAAATACGCGCGCCGATTTCGGGCAAGGTGCTGGAGATCAGCGTGGCGCCGGGCGAATACCGGAACGATACCGCTGCGTCGTTGATGACCATCGCCGACCTGAGTTCGGTCTGGGTGACGTCGGACGTGCCGGAAAGCTCTATCCGGATGGTGCAGCTTGGTGAGCGTGTGGACATCGAGTTGACCGCTTATCCGGGCACGCGCTTCTCGGGCCGCGTCAAGCAGATCGCCGACACGGTGGATCCGCAAACGCGCACCGTCAAGGTGCGGGCGGAGCTGGACAACCGCGAGGGGCGTCTGCGGCCGGAAATGTTTGCGCAGATCCGCTTCACCAACGACGTTGTGAGGAAGCCCGTGGTGCCGGTGGGCGCGGTGCTTCAGGGAGATGGCCAGAGCATGATCTGGCGCCAGGAATCGCCCGGAGTTTTCCGGCAGATTCCGGTGACGCTGGGTTCCCGCGTGGGCGATCGCGTGGCAGTGCTGACCGGCTTGCAGGCGGGAGACCGGATCGTCACCGACGGCGTCATGCTGCTGCGAAATAATTGATGATCGCTTGCTTACGCGGGCGGCCCGGCATCTCAAGGAAAAATCCTAAGTGATCGCGCAGCTTCTTCGCTTTGCCCTCAGGCAACGCTTCATCACGGTTCTGGCCGGAATCACGCTCATCGGCCTGGGGCTCTGGGCCTTCCAGCAGCTCAAGATCGAAGCGTATCCCGACATCTCCGACACGCAGGTAGTAGTGGTGACGCTGTTTCCGGGCCGAGCCGCCGAGGAGGTGGAGCAGCAGGTCACGGTGCCCCTCGAGCGCGCGCTAAACAGCGTCCCGAATGTGATCGCGCGGCGCTCCAGAACCATCTTCGGGCTCTCGGTGGTGGAACTGACCTTCGCCTACGGGACGGACGACTATTTCGCGCGCCAGGTAGTGCTGGAAAAGCTGCGCGACGCCGACCTTCCCGACAACGTGACGCCGGGGCTGGGGCCGCTGTCGACGCCGATCGGCGAGCTGTACCGCTACACGCTCGAAGGCGGCGGCCTGGACTCGATGAAGCTGCGCGAGCTGCAGGATTGGGTGGTGACTCCGCGGTTCCTGCAAGTGCCCGGAGTCGCCGACGTCACGCCTTTCGGAGGCCTGATCAAGCAGTACCAAATCCAGGTGGATCCCTTCGCGCTTTCCCGGTTCAACCTGTCTATCTCCCAGATCGCCGAATCGGTGCGAGCGAACAATACCAACGCCGGCGGCGCCATGCTCGACAACAAACAGCAGGCGCTGGTGATTCGTGGCGTCGGCCTGATCCAGACAGTCGGTGACATCGAAAACATCGTGGTGGCCGAGGCGAAGGGCGTGCCGGTATTCGTGAAGGACATCGGCAAGGTGACCATAGGCGCGGCGCAGCAGACTGGTATCTACGGAGTCAAGTCGACCAGCGGGCTGGTAGAAGGAATCGTGCTGATGCGCCGGGGCGAGAACCCCACGGAGGTGCTGAACGGGATCAAAGAAGCCGCCGGCGAGCTGAACGCAACACGGTTGCCGAAGGGGGTGATGATCACCCCGATTCTAGACCGCACCGACTTGGTGAACAACACGCTGGGCACGGTTTCCCACACGCTGTTGGAAGGTCTGATCATCGTCCTGTTCGTGCTGTTCGTCTTCCTGGGAAGCGTACGCGCGGCGGTGCTGACCGCACTGACCATCCCGCTTTCGCTGCTGTTCGCCTTCACTTGCATGCACTTTTCGAATATCCCGGCGAACCTGCTGAGCCTGGGGGCCATCGACTTCGGAATCATCGTCGACGCGACGCTGGTGATGGTGGAGCACGTGCTCCACACTCTGCACGAGCGGGAGAAGCAGCCCGGGTATTCGCCTCAACGCGGGGTCTTGGCCGCCGTGCGGGACGCGGCGCTTGAAGTGGAGCGGCCGATCTTCTTCTCCCTGATAATCATTATCGCGGCGTACATTCCACTGCTGACGCTGGAGCGCGTGGAGCGCCGTCTGTTCACTCCCATGGCCATCACTGTGTGCTACGCCCTGCTCGGATCAATGCTGCTGGCGCTGACGCTGGTTCCGGCGCTGGCCACGTACCTGTTCCGGGGCGGCGCGAAGACCTGGGACAACCCGCTGCTGGGATGGCTGTCGCGCCGGTATGCGCGCGCGCTCGAATTCGTGATGGACCGGCCGTGGACCGTGGCCGGCCTGGCCGGGACGGTGGTGGTCTGCGCGTTCGCGCTGGCCGGGGCGCTGGGCATTGAGTTTCTGCCGACGCTGGACGAAGGCGTGATCTGGGTGCGGGCCAACCTGCCGGCGGGCATTGCGCTGGAGAAGTCGTCCCAGGTGGCGTCCCAACTTCGCGGAGTGCTGTCGGAGTTCGCCGAGGTGAAGCTGGTGTCATCGCAAACCGGCCGCAACGATTCCGGCACCGACCCCTACGGCCCGAATCGCAACGAGCTCTTCGTCGCGCTGCAGCCATACGACACCTGGAAAAAGGGAAAGCGGAAGGCGGACCTGGTCGAAGAAATGAGCAAGCGCCTCAATTCCGAATTTCCCGGCGCGGCATTCAGCTTCACGCAGCCGATCATCGACAACGTCACCGAGGCCGTGACGGGCTCGGCGGCCGACCTGGCGGTGATTCTGCGCGGACCGGATCTGGCGACGCTGCGGCGCCTGGCGGCGCAGTCGCTGGGAGTGGTGCGGGCGACGCCGGGCGCGGCCGACACGGCGATCGAGCAGGAGTCCGATCAGAGCCAGTTGCGCATCCGCATCGACCGCCAGGCCGTGGCGCGTTACGGCATCAACGTGCGGGACGTGCAGGACGTGATCGAGATGGCGATCGGCGGACGCTCGGCCGGAATCATGTTCGAAGGCGAGCGCCGCTTCGATATCACGGTGCGCTACGTGCCCGAAGCGCGCGGCGACCTGACGGTGATAGGCAACATTTTGGTGCCGACGCGCGAAGGCGGTCGCGTGCCCCTGTCGCAACTCGCCGAGATCAAGGTGGTGACCGGGGCCAGCATCATCGCCCGGCGCGAGAACCAGCGGCAAATCACCGTCCGCACCAACATCCGCGGCCGCGACCAGGGCAGCTTCGTGAAGGACGCGCAGCAGCGCTTCGCCCGCGCCGTGCAGTTACCGTCCGGATACCAGGTGGATTGGGGCGGGCAGTTCGAAAACCTGCAACGCGCGCAAAAGCGCCTGGCCTTCGTGCTGCCCGTCACGATCGCGATTATCTTCGTGCTGCTGTTCTTCATGTTCGGCTCGGCGGGTTACGCCGGCCTGGTGATGATGAACGTGCCTTTCTCGCTGGTGGGCGGAATTCTCTTCCTGTACCTGCGCGGCATTAACTTCAGCGTGTCGGCGGCGGTGGGCTTTATCAGTCTCTTCGGCGTGGCGGTGATGAGCGGTGTGCTGGTGATCGCCGAGATCAACCGCCGCAGGCGAACCAATCCCGATCTTCCGGCGCGGGAAGCGATCGTGGAAGGCGCCCTGGCGCAGTTGCGGCCGGTGCTGATGATGGTGGTGGTGGCGATGCTGGGAATGGTGCCCGCTGCGCGGGCGACGGGCATCGGCTCCGACGTACAGCGTCCGCTGGCGACGGTGGTGGTGGGCGGTCTGCTCTCCACGTTGTTTCTGACCCTGCTGGCCCTTCCGGCTTTGTACGCGCTGCTGGCCCGGCGGCAAAAGAGAATCCGGAAGGGGGCGCAGTGAACGGCGGGAAACAAAAAATGCTGATGGTGTTCGTCGACGAAACCGACACCTGGGAGGACCTGCCGCTCTACGAAGCGATCGTGCGGCGCCTGGTGCGGCTGGAAGTCAGCGGGGCCACGGTTCAGGCCGGTATAATGGGTTACGGTTCCAACGCAAAGGTGCACCGGAAGCGCCTATTTGGCGTTTCAGACGACCGTCCTATCACTGTAGTGGTGGTGGACACGGAAGAGAAGTTGCGGCGCGTGCTGCCGGAGATCAGGCCCATGATCAAGGAGGGTCTCATGCTTTTGACTGACGTCGAGGTGATCCCCGAATGATCTCACTCACACGCCTGGCTCTTCTGTTGATCTGCACGAGCTTCATCCATACAACCCAGGCCCAAACGCCCGCCCAGACCCAGACCGAGCCGGCCGCCGACGCGGCGCCGGACGCGGCAGTGCCAGCGGCAGCGCCCGCCGAACCGGCAGTTCCCGCGCCGGATTGGACGGTACGCCGCTCGGTTTTCCTCAAGAAGCTGGTGGGATTGCAAGCGGTCTACGAGACTTTCCCCGGAACGTTCTCCGATCACGCCCGAAATTTCCCGCGCGAATGGGGACGCACCTGGTCAGGATTCGGCAAGCGTACAGCGTCGCAATATGGCCAGTTTGTGTTGAGTGAATCGATCGAGTTCGGCGTTTCCGCGCTGCATCACGAGGACCCGCGTTATCACCGGCTGGGCGATGGGAGCTACCTGCGGCGCACCGGCCATGCCATGGCCGGCGCCGTGGTCACTAAAAACGAGCAGGGACGGCCGACGCCGGCGCTGGCGCGGATCGCCGGCGTGTACGGCGCATGGGCGATAGCCGCCTACGCGTGGAATCCGCCCGGGCAGCAGAATGCCAGGAAAGTGATTTTCTACGGCAGCTTGGGGCTGCTCTTCAAGAGCTCGTCGAACCTCTTCCGCGAGTTCTGGCCGGACGTGAAACAGAAGTTTTTGAAGAAGCCATAGACGCCGGAACGCCGGAGCGGATCTTCTCCAGCTCTTCGAGCGTGCGCGGCCAATCCTCCCGCAGCAATCGCGACAGCGAGCGGTCCGCCAGCAATTTCCCGCTCGTCTGGCAGCGCGTGCAATAATTGGTTTCGTTGTCGGCGTATCGGATGCGCTGCACCGGCGATCCGCATTCCGGGCAGGGCTTTCCATAGCGGCCATGTACGGCCATCCCCTCGCGAAACGCCGTGACTTTCTCCGGGAAGCGGCCAGCCGCATCGGCGTCGAGCTTTTCAATCCAGTCGACCAGCGTTTCCCCTACCGCGGAGTGCAGCCTGGCGATGGACTCAGGGTTCAGTTTCTGCGTCAGCGCCACCGGCGAGAGGCGTGCGCGGTGCAGGATCTCGTCAGAGTATGCGTTTCCGATGCCGCTGAACAAGTGCGGGTCGGTGAGCGACCGCTTCAGCGTATGGTTTTCGCGGAGCAGAGCTGCGGTGAAGGCTTCAAGAGACGCGCCGAGCGGTTCGAGTCCTCCGGCGTCGAGCGCGCGTAAGCTGTCCTCGCCTTCGCCCAGGTAGAGCGACGCGCGCCGTTTGGCGCCGGCTTCGGTGAGCACCAGGCTGCCGTGTTCGAAATCGAAAGCGGCCAGCGCGTTGCGCCCCGCGAGGCGCGCTCCAGGATCCCGCCAGTGCAGACGGCCGGCGATCATGAGATGCAGCGCCGCCCAGAAGCCCCCGTCGAAGCGGAAGACGATCCGCTTGCCGATGCGTCCTAGCTTGGCGACGCGGCGTCCGTGGAATGCGTCCGGCGGCGGAGTGACGCTGCGAAGCAGGAAGGGAGTCGCGATGCGGATGCGTTCCAGCGGCCGACCGAGGATGCGCGGCTCCAGGGCGCGAAGGTAGACGGTCAGATCCGGCAGTTCCGGCATTCCAGATTGTCATTGTCGCAGAGGGGGGATCGCGCAGTCCCGCGCGCCTCCGATTGACCGTTGGTAAGCCAGCCGTCATCGCGAGGCAGGATGCTCTTATTCCGTTGGCTGAGGAGCGTGCCAGTAGACGCTTCGTTCGGTGTCGCTTCCGGTGACGATTCGTTCGCCGTCGAATCCGAGCACATACTCTCCTCGAGTTGGGCCTCCGCCGGCTTTGCGGATCGGCAACCAGACACTCGCGGAAGAGTTCAGCACATAGGCACTCATGAACTTGTCCGCGCGATCGCTGAGCGAGGCTGCTACAACGCCATCCGGGGAGACTTTCATGAAAGCCAACTGGTAGTCGGATGCACCGCGAAATGAAGGCATTTCGATTCTGGCGCGAGGCTCGCCGTTCTGTGAGAACTCCAGTAGCTCCTCTCGCTGGGGAACAAACAGGAAAACCGAGTCCCGAGACGCTCCCACATAAGGAAGGAATCGAAAGCGGCTGTACACGGCGTTATCGCGCGCAGGCAGCCCGAGGGAGCTCAGCCGGACAACCTTTCTCAGCGGTGCGCCGGACGCACTGAATTGCCATAGAACCTCGTAGTCCCCAGGCCGATCAGCCGGCGGCGCCAGTCCGTCAACGGAAACGAGAACCCAAATCGTCCCGTCCGGGCCAAAACCAACTGCTTGGTCAGTAAATGGATAAAGGCGGACGATGGTCGGCGCTGCGGTGAGATTATCGAGTATCCATAAGAACGAGCCGGATCGGCCGTCAGCCGACGTCGCGGTTCCCGTCACACAAATGACGCCGGCCTGTGATACAGCTAGATCCTTTATATGAAGGGCCTTTGCCCCTGGTATCCAGACGGCCCTTCCTACCGGCCCGCGAGTGTCTTGAGGGCGGCTGGCGAACAGGTTTTCCGAGTTCGGCGAATCGGGCTGCCGGGTCGTGATAAAAACACCGCCGCCATACACCGAGCCCCTGACTCCGCTGCCGGGAAAGTCGGCGACGGGAAGCCGCTCGTCTTCGGCATAGTTTTTCGCTAACGACGCAGCCTCCACCGACGCTGTGAAAAGAATTAACACAAGTGAAGCAATTCTGGTCTGCATGGATATTCCTTTCATTCTGTTTTCTCCCCATTCTACGAGCAACCCCCGGCGGAGCTGCAAATCACGTAGTCGCAACAACCTCCCCCTGACGTCTTGTCGTACCCGTTGTGGCAGGGCGCATGTTCGGGGTCGCTAATCGCAAAGCATTGCGAGGGACAGCCGGTACAGGAATACTCGGACGAGTTTGCGCAACGCAGGTAATTCCCAATGCAGTCCTCCGCTGCCAGCACTGATCCGAAAAGTCCAAACCTGGCGGCAATTCGCTCCAAAGTTGACCATCCACCCGACGCCGTCCGGTCGGAACAACTGCGTGGGGAGCGTCTAGACGCGATAGAGAACCCGCTACTGGGTGGCCCGTCGAAGAACGACGGCAGTTTGGCCCCATCGTTCCCCACCATCAGCCGCCCTTGCTCGGGCTCACTTCGAGGCATCCAGCGCTGAATTTGTTGCGTGCTAACGAACAATCCTGCTGCACCGAGCAGCATAAAGAGAATGTTTGGAGGGGGGAATTGTGACCTAATGGTAGTGCTATAGCATCGATATAAAATGTCGTCAAGCATAAAAACAAGCGTTTTGGGCAAACAAATACACAGATCGCTAAGAACGCTGGATATGTTCTTCGGAAAGGTAGGATGTTTTCGGCGACTCATTGCCTTAGCCAACCGGCCATTCACTTGGTTAGCCTACTCCTGGAGTAGTGAGACACCGCCTCTCCGCGAACGAATGTGTTGAGACGTCATCCTGTCCTCAAGCTGAAATCGTGGAGCGAGCCAGCCGCGCCACGATGACCGTCGAACAATTAGACGGATTGGCCTCTGGAAGCGTGGAGTTCTTTCCCGTTACTTCGCCGTACTCGTCCGGCGATCATGATGTTGTAGCGCGGACTAGAGACCGCCCTCGAAACGGAAAGACAATGCGCTTGAGACGATCCGCTTGGCGATGCGCCCGAGCGCGGCGACGCGGCGTCCGCGGAACGCGACCGGAGGTGGGGCGACGCTGCGGAGCGGGAAGGGCGTCGCAATGCGGATGCGGTCGAGCGGCCGGTCGAGATTGCGCGGCTCCACGGCGCGAAGGTAGACGGTGAGGTCCGGCAGTTCCGGCATTCCAGACTGCCATTGTCGCAGACGGGAGATGGCGCGTCCCGCCCGCTGACCAGATCTGACCTGGCCTCAATGACCTGCTCACAAATTCACAGCAATTCTGCGAGGAACTCCCTGGTTACAGGCCGCATCTGCGCAACTTCGACGAGGATGCCGTGAAGCGTACCCGTCATGACGCAGCCTGACATGGCTGCCTTTTTGTCGAATCACCCTTTAACCGAGATCCTTCAGGACGCGAATCAGACGATCCCCCGATACGCCGCGCGGCAGCTTCATGCGGCTTCGACCGGGATCAGTTCGTCCTTGATGACATAGTGCAGTTGCACCAGACGCGGATGGACCGGGCCGTCTTCAAAGTGGAGCGAGGTTGCCTCAAGAACGTTAGCTCGGAGTTCTTCCCACGTCTCCCCTTCCGTGAAAATGGCATGGCCGAGCGCGCGCGAAATAACCTCCTTCGTCGGCGTCACGAACTTCGAAGATCAACTCCATGCCTATAGAATACAGCTAATTGTTCACTCCGAACTTTGTTGCCGTAATGGCAAACAGCGCTGCGCGAACCATGATCGGCGTCGGCCGAACGGGCGGAGTGGTGGAGCACTCACCAAACGAAAAAGTTAAATTGATACCCGCCGGGCATCGCTGCCACTATTCCTTTAGGTTAATTAACTAGTTGGCGAAATACATCAATGCGAATCGCCGACCCGCTCAGCAGGACCCTTGCCGCCTTAGCCCACCCAACTCGACGGGCAATCGTCGAGCGGTTAGCGCGCGGGGAG